>Ga0210100_1000125_pt1 | contig 14740 bp, 17 predicted proteins | sample MayberryNW_TuleB_FD_185525 | JGI IMG/M metagenome (GOLD analysis project Ga0210100, IMG submission 185525) | Wetland microbial communities from San Francisco Bay, California, USA, that impact long-term carbon sequestration - MayberryNW_TuleB_D1... | ecosystem: Environmental > Aquatic > Marine >... | reverse complement strand
GAGCCTCGCGCAGTGGTTTTGGCTGGCGCTCTTCGCCGCGCCGCTGTTCGACCGCCTCGTCGCCCGGCGAGCCGTCGGCGCTCCCCCGCCGCCGCGTTAGGCGCCGCGGCTCAGCACGCCGAGCTTTTTCAGCGGCACGTGCTTCAGCTTGCCGCAGACGGGGCAGTCCGGATCCGGCACCACCGGCTCGCGCTCGAGCTCCATCGTGCGCAGGTCGTAGATGTGGCCGACGCCGAGCGTCGAGGGCTGCGCCAGGCCGGTGAGGAAGTGCATCACGTCGAGACCGATCTGGCCGCCGATCAGGCCGCAGGCCGGGCCCAGCGTCGCCGCCGGGGACTCCTTGCCGCGTTGCTGCTCCATCGCCACGTCGAAGAGCGGGAAGGTGCGGCGGTAGCCGATCTCCTGGCAGACGAAGCAGCCGGTCACCCCCGGCACGTACATCGGCCCGACCCGCGCCACCGGCGGGAAGTGGCTCATCGCGATGAACGGGATCCCGGCGGCGAAGCAGGCCGAGTTGATCCAGTGCTCGATGTCGTGCGCCGGCCAGTCGCAGGCGTCGATCACCACGTCGTAGCCGGCGATCGTCTCGGCCACGTCGGCTTCGCTGTCAAGCCGGTGCACCCGCGCCTCGAGCTCCATCGCCGAGTTGAAGCCCCTCAGCCGCTCGGCGGCGGCGACCGCCTTGTGGCGGCCGATGTCGGCCTCCGCGTAGAGAACCTGGCGGTTGAGGTTGCTCATCTCGACCCGGTCGAAGTCGAGCAGCAGCATCTCGCCGACCCCGCAGCAGGCGAGGTTGAGCGCCGACCAGCCGCCCAGCCCGCCGACGCCGAGCACCGCGATCCGCGCCTCTTCGAGCCGCTTCTGAAGCCGCGAAGCCGGCGGCCCCGGGGTGATGTCGGCGAAGTAGCGCAGCTGGCGGTCGAAGCGCTCAAAGACGCGCTCGGGAATCAGGTCGTCGTCGGCGGCGTCCTCGACCACGCCCAGCTCCTCGAACTGGGCGAGCAGGTCGCTGACCTCGCTCTCGCCGAACTCCTCGACCAGCGCCTCGCGGGTGCGCGTCCCGTCGAGCGCCGCGAGCAGCGCCCGCCCCGCCTCGTCCGGGTTCTCGATGTGGATGTCCGAGCCGGCGCTCGGCCGCAGCAGGTAGAGGTCGCCATTCGGGCCTTCCATCTGTTGTGTGGTCCGCTTCAGCCGGGGTCTCTGCATTGTCGATCCGCCTCCTGTCGGGATGCTGCTTTAGACCAGTAGAGCACTCAAATCAGTTTCAGCAGAGATGACGACTTCTTCACCGACACGCAAGATTTCGGAATCCCACCCTATTTATTGTGGGTATGACGGATAACTCGAAAGGAGCGTGCCAATGCCAGGCAGATCGATGGGAGAACTGATCGAGGGAGGTCACTTCCGCAGGCTCTTGGACCCGCTGCTGATCAAGGCGCTCGGGCACCCGGTCCGTGAGCACATCCTCGCCGTGCTCAACGAGCGGATCGCAAGCGCCAGCGAAATCGGCGAGGAACTCGGCGCCGACGTAAGCGCCTTCTACCACCACGTCGAGGAGCTCGAGCGCCTCGGCTGCATCGAGAAGGTGATGACCAGGAAGCGGCGCGGCGCCAGCGAGCACTTCTACCGTGCGAAGCGGGCGATCTTCTTCGACGACACGGCCTGGGGACGGCTGCCGGCGACGCTGCAGGCCGACATCACCACCAGCTTCCTTCAGGACATCTTCGGCGATGCGGTCGCGGCGCTCGAGGCAAAAACCTTCAACGCCCGCGACGACCGGCACCTGAGCTGGACGACTGGACACTTCAGCACAGCCGGCTGGCGCAAACTGACCACCCTGGTCAACGAGACGCTCGACCAGCTGATCGAAATCCGCGACGAGAGCGCCCTGGAACTGGCGAAGAGCGGCGAGGAGGGCGTGCCGGCGACGATCGCGATCATGGCCTTTGAGGCGGCGGGCTAGGCGGGGCCGAGCCCGGCAAGCTCGCGGGCCCGTCGCAGGACGCCGTCGAGCATCGGCTCGGTGAGCCGGCCGGTGAAGGTGTTCTGCTGGCTCGGGTGGTAGCAGCCGAGCAGCGCCCAGCGGCCGGCCTGCGTCTCGGCGCCGTGGCCGAAGCGGGGGCGCGGCCGGGGGATCTCGCCGCCCAGGGCGCGGATCGCGCGCAGCGCGCCGTCCCAGGCGAAGGCGCCGAGGGCGATGATCGTCCGGCACTCGCCGAGCAGCTCCAGCTCGCGCTCCAGGTAGGGCAGGCAGCGGTCGCGCTCCTCCGGCGCCGGCCGGTTGGCGGGTGGCGCGCAGCGGACCACCGCGGTGACGTAGGCGTCGCGCAGGCGCAGGCCGTCGTCGCGGCGCTCGGAGGCCGGGCGGTTGGCGAAGCCGGCGCGGTGCAGCGCCGCGTAGAGCCACTCGCCGGAGCGGTCGCCGGTGAACATCCGCCCGGTGCGGTTGGCGCCGTGGGCGGCCGGCGCCAAGCCGACGATCGCGACCCGCGCCGCGCCGTCGCCGAAGCCGTCCAGCGGCCGTGCCCAGTAGTCCTCGCCGCGGAAGCGACGCGGCGGGTCGGCGGCGCGCTCCTCGCGCCACTCGACCAGGCGCGGGCAGCGGTGGCAGGCGTGGATCTCGGCGGCGAGCGTCGCGAGCTCCCGCGAGCGCCCCGAAGGTTCCCGCCCGGTCATGCGGGAACTGAATCACGTCAACACGCTGCGCGGTGGGCGGATCGATCCCTCGATCAAGTGGATCGATCCACCCATGCCGCGGCTCACGCTCAGCGCGTCTTGTTCAATGAGAGCAGCGGAACGACCTGCTCGACCATGCCGATCTTCACCTGCCTCACCCCCTTCGCAAACGTCGGCTTTTGCGGTGGGGGGTCGCGACCACCCTTTACGGGGCTTTAGACCGATGCATTAATGGAAAAAGTTCCAGTAATAAGCAATAGCCTGCAAACGGCAGGATTCGGTTTGCCAGATTGGGTATGTGTCCAATAGGATGGAGTGGTTCAACCCCGCGCAATGAACCGAACCGGAGGAGTTGCTTTGCCCACGAAATCCAAAGCCAAGTCCAAGAGCAAGAAGAAGAACGGCGTCGATCAGCGCCTCGTCAAGGCCCTGGCGCACCCGCTCCGCGTCGAAATCCTCACCATCCTCAACGAGCGGATGGCAAGCCCCAACGAACTCTCGAAGGAGCTCGAAGAGGGCCTCAGCCAGGTCAGCTACCACGTCAAAGTCCTGCGGGACTTCGAATGCATCGAAATGGTCAAGACGGAGCCGCGTCGTGGCGCCGTCGAGCACTACTACCGGGCCACCTCACGTGCCTACCTGACCGACCAGGACTGGAAATCGCTGCCTGAATCGGTGAAGCCCGGGGTCAGCGCCTCGAGCATCGAGATGATCGTCGACGACGTCGTCGGCGCGCTTCTCGGCGGCAGCTTCGACGCCCGCGACGACCGGCACCTGAGTTGGACGCCTGGCGTCGTCGACGAGCAGGGCTGGAAGGAATCGGTCGACCTCGTCGCCGACACCCTCGAGAAGGCGCTGAAGATCCATGCCGGGAGCGCCAAACGACTCGCCAAGTCCGGCGAGGAGGGCATCCCGGCGACGCTGGTGATGATGAACTTCGAAGGCATGCCCCCTGAGAAGAAGTCGTCGCAGAAAGCCAAGAAAGGCAAGGCGAAAGCCCGCAAAACCGCCAAGAAGGCGTAGCGGGCTCCGCATATGCTTCGCGCCCGATGGGCGCCTGGCAATCGATCGTCAGTGGACAACGGCGCGGCTTCGGCCGCGTCGTTGTCGTTCTCGCGGCGCTCCTGGCGCTGCTCGCCGGCGGTTGCGGTGGCCACGGCCAGCCGACGACCGACAGCGAAAAGGCGGCCGACGCAGCGATCCTCAACGAAGCCCTCGCTGCGGAGCTGACCGCGGTCGCCGCCTGGGACCGCGCCCTGCCGCGCCTGCGCGGCCAGGCGCTCGCCGTCGGCCGGGAGCTGCGCGGCGCCGACCAGGCCCACGTCGACGCCCTGACCAAGGTGATCCGCGGCCTCGGCGAAGAAGTGGAAGCCGAAGCCGACGAGCTCGAACCGGCGCGCCCCGCCGGCCGCGCCGCGGCCCTGAGCCTCGCCTACGAAGCCGAGAACGCCGCCCTCGACCAGGATCTCGCGGCGCCCGCGCGCCTGCAGACCAGCGCCCCGCGGGCGACCGCCGCCGCGGTCGGCGCCAGCCACGCCCAGCACCTGGTGCTGCTGCGCCAGCTGCTCGGCGTGCCGCTCGCGGGCGCCGTCCCGCAGCCGTACGAGTCCGGTGGCGAACCGGCACCCGGTGGGGGATGATGCGCGGGTGACTCGTCCGCTCTACGCGATCGGCCGCTTCTGCGTGCGTCACCACTGGCCGACGATCGCCGCCTGGGTCGTCGCCGCGGTCGCCCTCGTCGCGATCGGCCAGACGGGGGAGAGCAAGACCAACGACAACCTCACCCTGCCCGGCACCGGCTCGACGATCGCCACCGAACTGCTCGAAGACAACCTGCCCGAACAGGCCTTCGGCAGCAACCCGCTGGTCTTCCAGGCGAAGGCCGGCGAAGCGCTCACCCAGAAGAGCTACGCGGCGGCGATCGGCGAAAGCGTCGCCCGGCTCGAAGGCCTGCGCTACGTCAACTCGGCGGTCAGCCCGCTCAGCCCCCGCGGCGCCCAGTTCCTCAGCAAGGACCGCTCGGTCGGCTACGTGCCGGTGATCCTCTCGGAAGGGCCGAGCGAACTGACCGAAGCCCAGGCCCAGGCGGTGCTCGACGCCGGCAAGCCGGCCGAAGCGGCCGGGCTGAAGGTCTCCGTCGGCGCCTACGTCGGCCAGGACCTCTCCAAGCCCGACACGGGGGCAAGCGACGCGATCGGGATCGCCGCGGCGATCGTCATCCTGCTCTTCGCCTTCGGCACGGCGACGGCGATGGTCCTGCCGATCTTCTCCGCGATCCTCGGCCTCGCCTGCTCGCTCTCGATCATCCGCCTGCTCGAGAACGTCGCCCAGGTGCCGAGCGTCGCTGCGACGCTGGCGACGATGATCGGCCTCGGGGTCGGCATCGACTACGCGCTCTTCATCGTCACCCGCCACAAGCTGCAGCTCGGCGAAGGGATGGAGATCCGCGAGTCCGCCGCGCGCGCCGCGGCGACCGCCGGCGGGGCGGTCGTCTTCGCCGGCTTCACCGTGGTGATCGCGCTCTGCTCGCTGGCCTTCGCCGGCATCCCGCTGGTCGCCACGCTCGGCTTCACCGCCGCAGTCGCGGTCGTCGTGGCGGTGCTGGCGGCGACCACGCTGCTGCCCGCGATGCTCGGCGCGCTCGACTACCGGATCGACTCGCTGCGCGTGCAGCTCGGCAAGACGCACCCCGACGACCGGGAGCCGCATGGCTGGCGGCGCTGGGCGCGAGGGGTCGCCGAGCGGCCCTGGCGCTCGGCGGTCGCCTCGCTGGCGGTGCTGATCGTCCTGGCGATTCCGCTGCTGCAGCTCGACCTCGGCCAGAACGACATCAGCGCCCTGCCCAAGTCGACGACCGCGCGCCAGGCCTACGACTCGCTCACCCAGGGCTTCGGACCAGGCGTCAACGGGCCGCTGCTGATCGCCTCGGAATTCGAATCCGCGGCGGAAGCGAAGCAGGTGCTGCCGGCGCTCGAGCAGGCGATCGGCAAAGCCGGCGACGTCGCGGCGGTCTCCGAACCGACGCTCGACAAGACCGGCACGGTCGCCGTCTTCACGGTGATCTCCAAATCGGCCCCATGGGCGGATGAGACCGTCACCCTGGTCGAAGACCTGCGTGACACGACGATCCCCGGCGCGCTGCGCGGCGCCGCCGCCAAGTCCTACGTCGGCGGCCAGACCGCCGGCTACATCGACCTCGCCACCCAGATCGGCGACAAGCTGCCGCTGATGATCGGCATCGTCGTCTTGCTCAGCTTCATCGTCCTGCTGCTCGCCTTCCGCTCGCTGCTGGTGCCGATCAAGGCGGCGGCGATGAACCTGCTCTCGGTGGCGGCCGCCTACGGCGTGGTCACCGCCGTCTTCCAGCTCGGCTGGGGCTCCTCGCTGATCGGCCTCGACCACCCGATCCCGATCGTCAGCTTCGTGCCGCTCCTGATGTTCGCGATCCTCTTCGGCCTCTCGATGGACTACGAGGTCTTCCTGCTGACCCAGATGCGCGAACACTTCGAGGAGACCGGCGACGAGAAGCAGGCGGTGATCGAAGGCCTCGCCAACACCGGCAGGGTGATCACCTCCGCCGCCGCGATCATGGTCTGCGTCTTCACCAGCTTCGTGCTCAACGGCAACCCGGTGGTCAAGGAGTTCGGCGTCGGCCTCGCGGTGGCGATCGCGATCGACTCGACCCTGGTGCGCTGCCTGCTGGTGCCGGCGATCATGGTCCTGCTCGGCAAGCGCGCCTGGTGGATGCCGGGCTGGCTCGGCCGCCTCGTCCCCCACATCAGCATCGAGGGCGAGGAATTCTTCGTCGCCCGCGAAGCCGACGGGACGAATATGTCCCCATATAGAGGGAAATCGTCCCGTCGGCCCCAGGAGTAGCGGTGTTTCCGCTCAACCTGCCTAACGCGCTCACTCTGTTGCGGATCCTTGCGGTGCCGGTCGTCGTGGTCGCGCTGCTCGGGGAGACGCCGAACGGCGACGCGCTGGCCGCCGGCGTCTTCGCGCTCGCCGCGGCGACCGACGGGCTCGACGGCTACTTCGCCCGCTCGCGCGGCGCGGTCACCACCTTCGGCAAGCTGATGGACCCGATCGCCGACAAGCTGCTGATCGTCGCGGCGCTGGTCTCGCTGGTTTCCCTGCACCGGCTCGAAGCCTGGGTGGCGATGGTGATCATCGCCCGCGAGCTGGCGGTGACGATGATGCGCGCGATCGCCGCCGAGCGCGGCGTCGTGATCGCCGCCAGCTGGCTCGGCAAGGCGAAGACCGTTCTGCAGATCGCCGCGGTGATCGCCCTGATCGCCGCCGACCCGGCTCCCGCCTGGGTCGACGCCCTCGTCTACCTCGCGGTCGCGGTCACCCTGATCAGCGGCGCCGACTACTTCTTCGGCCTGCGTCGCCGCTTCGAGGAAGAGCGCGAGGCGCGAGCGAAGGTCAAGGCAAAGACGAACCCGAGCTAGCCGGCCGGGGACTCGAGCCACTCGCGCATCGTCGTGTGGCGGGGCTGGTGGGCGCCGCTGGCGAGCTCGTCGCGGAGGTCGCCGAGGGTGCCGTAGCGCTCGGCGACGACGTTGTGGCGGTGGATCGTCTCGAGGTTCTCCTGGCGGGCCATGACGAAGGCCCCGGCCGGCAGGTCCGGGTAGCCCTCGAGGACCGCGCGGATCATCTCGCGCACGCAGTCCTCGACGAAGCGCGGCTGGGAGTGGGCCTTGGCGACGACCGCGAGCTCGTCGGGGCGCTTCATCAGCTCGTAGATCTCCGAGCTCATCGAGCTCTCGACCAGGCGCAGCAGCTCGGGCGCGTCGATCCAGCTCGGGCCGCCCTCCGGGCAGCCGACGTAGAGCGTGCCGATGCCGCGCTGGTTGTGGGTGGCGACGGGCACCGCGTCGATCGCCCGCTCGACCTGCTCGGCGTCGAAGCCCGCCTCGGCGAGTCGTTCGCGGCCCAGCTCGGCGACCATCTCCTGGGCGCAGGGGCAGGCGGTCATGCCCTGGGCCTGGACCCCGGTCAGCGTCCGCGTCCCCCGCTCGGAGGCGACCGCGGTGCCGAACAGGCCGTAGATCTCCTGGGTCGAGTGGCCGGTGGCCGGCGTCTTCACCGTCTCCGGGTAGCGCGCCTCGACCGCGACCTCGGCCCGCAGCCCCTGCTGGCGCTCGCGCACCCGCTCGGCGATGTGCGCGGCGAGCACCTCGGCGCGGAAGGCCTCGCCGAGCACGACCTCGTCGATCGCCTCGCCGACGATCTCCTCGAAGCGCGACATGTGGACCCCGGCCTGCCGCGGCTCGAGATCGACGAAGCACTCGAAGCCGGCGTGGTAGAGGTTCTCGGCGCCGTCGGCCTTCACCCGGATCACCTTCTCGACGCCGGTCACGCCGACCCGCGAGAGGCTGACCTGGGTCGCGGGCACACCGGCCTGCACGTCGGGGGCGGAGCGGGAGATCGTCGAGCGGTTCGTCATATGAGGGGAAGGTTAACTTCTGCCTATACTTGGCCCCGGTCGGAGCGTTGGGGCCGGCCGCCCCGCCAGGGGGAGAGGGTTGCACCGGAGGCAGTGAGATCGAACCGTTGGAGACGGTCCCTCAGGGGCTGGATCGGGATTCGGATGGTCAGGCGTTCGCGGAGCCGGAAGAGCTGCGCGGGCTGATCGCGCTGGGCCGCGAGCGCGGCTACCTCACCTTCGAGCAGATCGCCGCGACGCTCGAGGAGGTCGAGGTCACCAAGGAGCAGATCTCCGGCCTGCACGCGCACCTGGTCGAGCAGGGCGTCGAAGTGATCGCCGAGGAGGGCGTCGAGGCCTACAAGGAGCAGCGCGCCGAAGCCAGCAACGGCGCGGGCAAGAAGGACGAGGATCTCGACCTGACCGTCGAGCCGAGCCTCGACTCGCTGCGCCTCTACCTGCGCTCGATCGGCCAGGTCGACCTGCTGACCGCCGCTCAGGAGGTGGAACTGGCGAAGCGGATCGAGCGCGGCGACATGCTCGCCAAGCGGCAGATGGTCGAGGCCAACCTGCGCCTCGTCGTCTCGATCGCCAAGGGGTACCTGGGGCGCAACCTCGGCTTCCTCGACCTGATCCAGGAGGGCTCGCTGGGGCTGATCCGCGCGGTCGAGAAGTTCGACTACCGGCGCGGCTACAAGTTCTCGACCTACGCGACCTGGTGGATCCGCCAGGCGGTTACCCGGTCGATCGCCGACAAGGCGCGCACGATCCGCATCCCCGTCCACATGGTCGAGAAGCTCAACAGGGTGACGCACGTCGAGCGCCAGATGGTGCAGGCGCTGGGCCGCGAGCCCGAGCCGGAGGAGATCGCCGCCGAGCTGCGCTGGCCGCTGGAGGAAGTGCGCGAAATCCTGCGCGTCTCCCAGCTGCCGGTCTCGCTGGAGAAGCCGGTCGGCGACGAAGACGAATCCTCGCTCGGCGACTTCGTCCCCGACGAAGAGGTCGCCGAGCCCTTCGAGGAGGCAAGCGAGCACCTGCAGCGCGAGGGCGTGCGGCGGGCGCTCAGCTCCCTGCCCGAACGCGAGCGCCAGGTGATCGAGCTGCGCTACGGGCTCTCGGGGATCGAGCCGCTGACCCTCGAGGAAGTCGGCAACACCTTCGGCGTCACCCGCGAGCGGGTGCGCCAGATCGAGACCAACACGCTGAAGAAGCTGCGCGCCCTGCCCGAGGCGCAGATGCTGCGCGACGCCGGCTGAAGCCGGCGCTCAGCGCGGTTCGAGCACGATCACCGAGGCTTTGCGGTCGAGCTTCGCCTGGTAGTCGTCGAAGCCCGCGTACTGCTCGTTGTGCAGGCGCCAGAGCCGCTCGCGCTCCTCGCCCTCGGCGGTCCGGGCGCGCACCGCGTAGCGGCGGCGGCCGCGCTCGACCTCACCCTCCGGCTTCGCCTTCAAATTCAGCGACCAGGCCGGGACCTTGGCGTTGCCGGCGTTGGTGTTGATCACGACCACGTTCTCGCCGTCGGCCAGGTAGACGACAGGCGCGGTGCGCTGCTGGCCGGACTTGCGCCCGGTGGTGGTCAGCAGCAGAACCGGGGCGCGACCGACCTTGCCCATCAGGCGCCCGCCGCTCAGCCGGTAGAGCGGCACGTTGAGCTTGCCGGCCCAGCGCAGCCCGGTGGCGCCGAGCGAGTTGGAGAAGCGGGCGAGCGCGTGATCGCTTGGCATGGGGCGTAAGGTACACCGCGATGGCCGAGCCGCACCCCTTCCGCCGCGCCGCCGAAGCCAAGGACGTCGAGTTGATGACCGAGACGCTGCGCGAGGACGTCGAGCTGCACAGCCCTGTCCTCTTCCGCGGCTTCGAGGGCCGCGACGCCGTCGCCGCGATCCTCACCCACGTCGCCGCCACGCTCGAGGACCTCACCTACGTCGACGAGCTGCACGAAGGCGAGAGCGTCGCGCTGCGCTTCACCGCCCGCGTCGGCGACCGCGAGCTGGAGGGCATCGACTTCCTCGAGCTCGACGACGAGGGCCGCGTCGCCGTGCTCACCGTCTTCATGCGCCCCCTCTCCGCCCTCACCGCCTTCAACGAGCAGATGATGGCGCGGCTGGGCATGGCGCCGAGCCGGCCGGCCGCTTCCAACTAGAATCGCTGGTACAGCTGGGGGAGTGCCCGAGTGGTTAAAGGGGACTGGCTGTAAACCAGTTGGCTATGCCTACACAGGTTCGAATCCTGTCTCCCCCATATGGAGAGCCTTGACGGCCGTGTGATCGCGATTGCCGGGGTGGCCGGTGGGCTTGGGCCGGTGGTCGCGGAGCGGCTGGGGGCGGCCGGAGCGACGATCGCGGGGGCGGACGTCTCGGCCGAGCGGGTCGAGGAGGTCGGCGCGGCGCTTGGGCTGCCGGCCGAGCGCTGGGACGGGCGGGCGGTAGACCTGCTCGACGAGGATCTGACCCGCGGCTGGCGCGCGGCGCTCAGCGAGCGCTTCGGACGGGTCGACGCGCTGCTGCACCTGGTCGGGGGCTGGCGCGGGGGAGAGCCGCTGGCGAGCGCGCCGCTCGCCGACTGGGAGCTGCTCCACGACCTGCTGATCCGCACCGTCCAGCACACGACCCGCGCCTTCCACGACGCGCTGCTCGACTCCGGCCGTGGCCGTTTCGTGCTCGTCTCCTCCAAGCAGGCCCAGGCGCCCACCGACACCAACGCCGCCTACGCCGCGGCCAAGGCCGCCGCCGAGGCCTGGACGCTCGCCCTCGCCGACGGCTTCGAAGGGGCGCCGGCGACCGCCAACGTCGTCGTCGTCGACGCGATCCTCACGCCGCGGATGCGCGCGGAGAGCCCCGGCGAGGCCTTCCCGACCTTCACCCCCACCGAGCACATCGCCGAGGCGATCGCCTTCCTCTGCTCCGACGCGGCCGAGAAGATGAACGGCCAGCGATTCCCGCTGACGCCCCGCGGCTGATACCCGCGACCCACCCCGGGCCCATGTCGAGCCCTCGCTGGGGCGAGATCTTCCCCCCACGGGCTTGTAGGGGTGGATGTCTCCTTCAAACGGGTGGTACCCTATATGGCATGAAGAAGACCACGGTCTACTTGGAGCCCTGGCTCGACCGCGATCTGCGCCTGATCGCCGAGCAGGAGGGCAAGAGCAAGGCCGAGGTGATCCGCGAAGCGCTGAGGACGAGGGCGATGGGAGAGCCGCGCCAACCGCGAATCAAGGCGATTGGGATCAGCGATTCGGGTCCAACGGACATGGCGGACAACGTCGATCGCTATCTCGAGGGCTTCGGCGAAGGTTGATCGTCCTTGACACCTCCTTTGTCGTCGCTCTTCTCAGGCGGCGGGAGACAAGGCATCGGGAAGCGGTTGATTTCTACGGGCGGGCTCAGAGCGGCTTCACCACAAGCCCGCTTGTGCTGGCCGAGATCGATCATCTCCTTACCACCCGCGACACGCCTCCCACCGTCGAGGCCTTCTATGCCGAGGTCCGCGCCGGCAGCCTCGGAGTCGAATGGTGGCCGAAGCTCGAGGTCGAGGCCGCCGAGATCGCCGACCGCTATTCGGAAATTGGCCTCGGCCTCGCCGACGCCTCACTGGTTTCCCTGGCAGGTCATCTCGAGACCGTGCGCATCGCCACCTTCGACGAGCGCCATTTCCGCGCGGTGAAGCCGCTTGCCGGCGGCGCCTCGTTCCAGCTGTTTCCCGCGGATGCATAGTGAAAAGCGGGCGATTCCCGCTTACCATGCGGGGATGAGCGAAGCCGCCGCGGGCGAGATGACGATCGACGAGCTGGCCGAGCGGACCGGGATGACGGTGCGCAACATCCGCGCGCACCAGACCCGCGGGCTGCTGCCGCCGCCGACCGTGCGCGGGCGCACCGGCTACTACACCGAGGAGCACGTGGCGCGGATCGAGCTGACCCGCGAACTGCAGGAAGAAGGGCTGAACCTGGAGGCGATCCGCCGGCTGGGCGAGGGCGTCGGCGGCGAGGTGACCGAGATCTTCGACCTGACCCGCAGCCTGCGCGCCCCCTTCGAAGAGGAGGCGCCGGAGATCATCGAGCTCGAGGAGCTGATCGAGCACTGGCGCGAGGCGGTCGAGGAAGGGCGCGGGCTGGAGCTGCTTCAGCGGGGCGAAAGGCTCGGCGTGCTGCGCTCCCTGCCCGACGGCAAAGTCGAGGTGATCAGCCCGCGGATGCTGAACGCGGCGATCGCCCTCGCCGACCTCGGCTTCGGCCAGGACGCCGTCTTCGGGGTCGCCGAGAAGCTGCGGCGCATGGCCGACGAGATCGCCGGCATGTTCTCCGAGCTCTTCATCGAGGAGGTCTGGAAGCCGTTCGACGAGGCCGGCCGTCCCGAGGGCGAGTGGCCGAAGATGCGCGAGACCCTCGACCGCACCCGCCCGCTCGGCGCCGACGTGCTGATGGGCGTCTTCCAGATCGCGATGGCCGAGGCCACCGACGAGGCGATGCAACGCACGATCCGCGACGTAGCCCGGCGCGAGGGCGAAGCGGACCAGGACGCCGAATAGCGATTAAGTGGCACCTTGTCGTCATTTTGCGCGGTAAAGTGACGGCATAGTGTCACTGCGACCTCTACCGCGCATATACCGCCTTCCCGGCGACAGCTTCTTCCTCTTTGGGCTGCGCGGAGTCGGCAAGAGCACCTGGATCCGGAAGCAGCTCCCGGACGCCCACCGCTTCGACCTGCTCGACGAGGGGCTCTACCAGCATCTGCTGGCCGACCCCGCTCCGTTCGCGGGAGAGCTGCGCCGCCTCGACTCGGGAAGCTGGGTCGTGGTCGATGAGATCCAGCGCCTGCCGGGGTTGCTGAACGAGGTGCACCGCTTCATCGAGGAGCGGGGGCTGCGCTTCGCCTTGCTCGGCTCCAGCGCCCGCAAGCTGCGCGCCGCCGGGGTCAACCTGCTTGGGGGGCGAGCGCTGTGGAGGGAGATGTTTCCCCTCACTCCCGAGGAGTTGGGCGACGAATTCAACCTCGACCGCGCCCTGGAGGTGGGCGGCCTTCCGCTGGTGCTCGCCGCCGAGACGCCGGACGAGACCCTGCGCGCCTACGTGCAGCTCTACCTGAGCGAGGAGGTGAAGGGCGAGGCGCTGGTGCGCAACCTGCCCGGATTCGCCCGCTTCCTCCCCGTTGCCGGGCTCTTCCACGGCCAGCTGCTCAACGTCGCGGGGGTCGCGCGCGACGCGGGGGTCGCGCGGACAACCGTGGAGGGATACCTGGGGGTCCTCGAGGACACCTTGCTGGCCCGGCGGCTGCCGGCCTACGAGGCGCGACTGCGGGTCCGGGAGCGCAAGCACCCCAAGCTCTACTGGATGGATGCCGGGGTCGCCCGCGCGGCCAAGGGCGCTCACGGGCCGCTCGCGCCGGAGGAGCGCGGGCCGCAGCTCGAGGGCTGGGTGCACGCGCTGCTCTGCACCTACGTGGCCGAGCGCGAGCTGGCCGAGGAGATCGCCTACTGGGCGCCGTCCGGCTCCAAGCGGCTCGAGGTCGACTTCGTGCTGCGCCGCGGGGACGAGCTCTGCGCCCTCGAGGTGAAGGCCGCGCGGCGCGCGCATCCGGGCGATTTCGCGGGCCTGCGGGCGATCGGCGATCTGCCCGGGGTGCGCCGCCGGGTCCTGGTCCATCGTGGCGAGCGGCCGGCGCTGACCGAGGACGGGATCGACGTCTGGCCGGTCGAGACGCTCCTCGAGGCGCTCGAGGAAGGCAGGCTCTGGCAGCCATGACAGGCAGGAAGCCCACAAAGCGCCTGCCGCCGGGGCCGCATGGGCTGCCGCCGGAGCTGGTGGGGCGCAATCAGCGCGAACGGCTGATCGCGGCGCTGGCGGAGGCTTGCGCGGAGCGGGGGTACGCGGAGACCTCGGTGGCCGAGATTTCGAAGCGAGCGGGGGTTTCCACCGCCAGCTTCTACCGCCAGTTCGATGGGCGCCGGGAGTGCATGCTGGCCGCCTTCGAAGAGCTCTCCGGGCGGCTGGTCGAGGCGCTGCGGGGAGCGTGCGCGGGCGAGTCTTCGCCGGCGGGCCGGGCGAGGGCGGGCGCCGCAACGGCGGCTGAGCTGCTCGCGGGCGACCCGCCGGCTGCGCGCCTGCTGACTGTGGAGATTCTCGCCCTCGGACCGCAGGGCGTGCGCGCCCAGCACGGGACGATCGAGCGACTGGCGGCCCTGGTTCGGGGAGGCGACGGAGCGGCCGCTTCCCCGGCCGAGCCCGACGCGGCCTGGACCGCGGTCGCTGCGATGACCTCGCTCGCCGGCCGGCGAATCGCCGAGGGCGAGAGCCCCACAGCAGCCGAGCTCACGGCGCTCGCCGCCGCCCTTTAGGCCTGCTCAGCCCCACCTTCGAAGCGTCCCGCCAGGCGGGTCGCCCCAACACGTGCTTTCGTTTCGAAAACAAGCACTTGCATAAAGAAGAGGAATCGTTTACAGTCCCCGCACCGGGTACCTGAAGACGGCTTCCGCGGGATGTGGAAGCGGGAAACGTCATCGGGCCCGGCCGGTACAGGGACATAACCGAGCCTCGAGGAAGCCGCCATAGGGAGGCGGTGGGCAGAGGGGCTCACGGGACAAGGAGAAGAGATCTAGATGTTCTCGACGCTACGCACGCGATTCGGGATCCCGGGA
>Ga0210100_1000124_pt1 | contig 14866 bp, 19 predicted proteins | sample MayberryNW_TuleB_FD_185525 | JGI IMG/M metagenome (GOLD analysis project Ga0210100, IMG submission 185525) | Wetland microbial communities from San Francisco Bay, California, USA, that impact long-term carbon sequestration - MayberryNW_TuleB_D1... | ecosystem: Environmental > Aquatic > Marine >... | reverse complement strand
CCCCGCCACTCCTACGCGCCGATCGAATTCCGCGGCACCGCGAACCTCAAAGCCGTCGGCGGCGGCGCTCCGCCCCCGCTTCAGCAGGCGGTGATCTACTTCGACCGCGACGGTCGCCTGGAAACGCGGGGCCTGCCGGTCTGCCAGCCCGACGCCCTGCAGGGACTGACGCCGGTCGCGGCGCGGCGGCGCTGCCCCGGCGCGATCGTCGGCACCGGCCACGTCCACGTCCAGATTCCGCTGCTGGTCGGCTCCGTGCAGGCGAGCTCGCCTGTGACCTTCTTCAACGGCCCGCCCCAGGACGGCCACCCGACCGTGATCCTGCACGCCCGCACGACGACGCCCGCCGTGCAGACCTTCGTGATCACGATCCCGATCGAACGCCAGCGCGGCCCGTACCGTTACCGGGCGACGATCCAGGTGCCGCCGATCTTCGGCGGCCTCGGCTCACTCGTCCACCTCGACGCCAAGATCGGCCGTCGCTACAGCTACCGCGGCCACAAGCGCAGCTACGCCTCGGCCCGCTGCAGCGACGGTGTGCTCAGCACCCGCGGCCGCTTCGCCTTCGCCGACGGCACGATCATCGAAGGCGCCGTCGAAAAGGGCTGCACCGCCGTCGAATAGCCCGGTCTTCCTATAATTCCCCGTCCGGGGCCGTTAGCTCAGTTGGTAGAGCAGGAGACTCTTAATCTCAAGGTCGATGGTTCGAGCCCATCACGGCCCACTCAGAATCGGCTCTGGAGAGCCAGATGCACCGCCCCACAGAGCGGCGCTCCGCGTTGGCGGGCAACTGATCGGGCAACTACCGCAGGCTTCACGCCTGCTGGCTCTTACGAATGGCCTCAATGAGCTGATCCGCTGGGAGGTTGGCGATGGAGTTAACGCGCATGCACTCCTTGCCCCACGCCAACCACTCGCGTTTGAACGCGAGCGCCTGAGAGGGAGGAAGGTCGGCCCCGCTGTGAACGATGTCTTCCCAGTGGCGCTCGTACTCCTCGCCGTAGTTCGCAAGGCTGATCATCATGTGACGGAAGCCGTCCCACTCCATCAACTCTTGCTGCACCGTCTCGGCATCGGCATTGATGCCGGTCAAGGGCAACGGTACCTCCCGGTCGCAGCCGCAGGCGCATTCTCGAAAAGCCACCCCGCCATGCTGTCGTCGTTAGCGGAGGATGTCAACCGGACAAACTGATCCAGAAGCGGAGCACCACCGGAAATGCACGTGGCTCCGCTCGATGCTTCGTACCCGCTCCTTGCAGAGTCGCGGTTGGATGCGTGCGAGGCGTCGGGCTGCCGCTTGACGCTCTGCCCGTCTGACCGCATCGCCGGTCTTTGCTTCGAGCGGATGACCGCTGCGCTCCGTGATGCCGTGTCGGTGGCGGTAGCCGTGGATCAACTCGACCCCCTCGTTCCAGGCCGCCACCTTCGACGGATCGCGCGGACGTTTTCCGAGCGCGTCCTCGATCGGTCCCTGCTCGCCGTCGGCTATCAGCTGGCTTTCGGTGAGTCTGCTGCCGCACCTCCGCCCCCCAGCGTCTCTCAACCGCGCTTGACGGTCAAGGCGCCGGGATCGTCGTAGCGGCTCGGAGGCCAGTCGGCTGCGCGCAGCTCCTCCTCGTCGCTCTCCTGCAGCGGCAGCTCCTTGGGATCGACGGCGACCCTGCCCCAGTAGGCGGCGAGCTTGACCTTGAGGTGGCGGCGCGCCTCGGGTTGGAGCTGTGCGACGCGACGCGGGGGCTCGGTGAGCAGCTCGTCGGAGACGAGGCCGGGGCGAAAGAGGCAGGCCACCGACTCCTCCTCCAGGACGCCCGGCAGCGGCGGCAGGTACATGTAGGGGTGGAGGGTGTCGCGGCTGCGCAGCAGCTTCACGCTCTCCGCGACGGCGCCGGCCTGCTCGGCAACCGCCGCCAGCGGAAGCACGGGGACGAGCACGCGAAAGGGATGCGCCGCCTCGCCGTCCCCGCGCTGCTCGGCCATGTCGCAGGTGGGCGTGGTCAGCAGGCCGTAGGCGAAACCGACCTCGCCGACGAAGTGCTTGCCGTCATCGGCCCGGTAGAGCGTCGTCGGCTGGTCGCCGAACGGGATCGCCTCGAACAGGTCGCCGGCGAACAGCGCCGTCGACCAGGGGGCGGTCCAGTACTCCTCGTCGTGTGGTCGATGCTCTCCGGGTCCCATAGCTCGCTGCCCTTCACGGACTTCGAACCCTACGACCGCGGGGCGACGACCTTCAGTCGATCGAGCGGGCGCGGGTTACGGCGACAACGTCGTCGTCCTCGCGCAGCGGTGCGAAGCCGCTGAACATCTGCGCGCGCATCGCCTCCACGTCCTCGGCCCGGAAGCGCCGGACCCCGCTAGGGAGCCGGACGGCCCGCAGAAGGCCGCGCTGCTCCCAGCGGCGAACGGTGTTCTCGTGAACCCCCAGCGCTCGGGCGGCCTGGCGAACCTGCATCAGCTGTGCCATGTGGTCATGGTAGGCCACAAGAGTGAGAATGTCAATATGGGGGAGATGGTGGACTTTGCCCGGGTGCGCTATCCGTTCGATGTCCCTATGATGTCCCATAGCTGGCGCATACGTGAGACGAAAGGGGAACGCGCGTGGCAACGGCTCTAACGCCGGAGGAACGCCTTGGCAACGCAGACGAAGAGCTGCTGACCCTGAAGAACGACTTCGTGGAGGCGATCGCCCAACTCCAGGAGCATCCGCAGGTCGACAACTCCTTCCACGAACGCATGGAGGCCGTGGAGGGACGACTTGGAACCCTGCGCGAAGAGCTCCGGCCCGAAGATCTCGACAAGGCCCAGGTGATCGAGTTCCACGCCGCGCTGTGGGAGATCAACCGAATCCTCCGCGCAAAGGAGACGTCCTACGACCTGGACGTCGTCGATCAGCTGCTGATCGCCATCGAGCGGGTGCGGCATGTCATTCGGGATGCTCTGGACGAGCACGTCGTCGGGCTTCCTGACGACGCGGGCCTGGTGGTCGAAGAGTTGCGAAAGTGGCTTCCCAATACGTCAAAGGAGACAATTGCTCGCCTGGTCGGAGTCAACCGGAAGACCTTGTCTCGCTGGGCAAAAGAACACCGAGGGGCGACTCGGCGACTTCAGCTCGTCGCCCATCTCGTGGCGATCCTTCGTCACAACTGGACTGAGGAGGGAATCCTCTCCTGGTTCGAAAGGCCGCGCAGGGGCCTGGACGGAAGGAGGCCTCTGACCCTCCTCGACGATCCCGGCGTCGAAGATCGGCTGCTTTCGGAGGCGAGGGCCGGGCGCTCGCAGGATGCCTAAATTCCTCCCCCCACACGTCTCAGTGCAGGCCCGCGTCTACCGGGCGACCAGCTATGACATGCCGCTCAGAGTCGCCGCCAACCGCAGGTCAGGGCGGTGGAACCTCGCCGAGGCGAACACCGTCCAATATCTCTGCCTCGACGCCCAGGCTCCCTTTGCCGAGAAGCTCCGTCATGAGAATCTGCGGGGCAAAACCGAGGTGCAGACGTACAGCGTCACCCTCTGGGAGCTCGAAGTAAACGAGGGCTTCGTCGTCGATTACAGCGCCTTCGAGAAAGCCGAAGACGCCGGCTTTCCGGCAGAGGCCCTTGTTGACGACGACCATGAGCGGTGCCAGGAGGAGGCCCAACGGCTGATGGCCCTCGGGGCTCGCGGGGTGCTCAGCCCGTCAGCCGCCCTGCCGGGAAGCGTGAACCTGACGCTATTCGGTCCGCGCGTCGAAGTCCGCTGGGGCGCCAAGCCCGGAGTGGCTTCGGCTGTGCCGGCGCAGAAACTCGTCACCGGCCATCCGCCTCTGGATCTGATCGATCGCGTCCGGTTCTTCGGGGCCGTCCACGCGGCGCTTCAGGAGCACTTCTCCAAGAATCGAGACAGGCGCACCCCGTCCTGACCGGGCAGCCGGCGACCGCCTATTCGCCGAGCGAGGTGCCGCCCAGGCCGCCGAGCGAGCTTTCCAGGCGTTCTTTGCTCTGGCCCTTTTCGGCTTTGTTGATTTCGTGCTTCTGTTTTTCGAATTCCTTGCCGCGTTTGCGGTATTCGGTCATCTGCGTGCTGATTTCCTTCTTCTGCGCCTTGGTCCCGGCCTTCGCTTCGGCCTGCCTGGCGGCCTTGTCGCCGGCGGCGAAGTTGCCGGCGAAGTACTCGTAGATGGCGAGGGTCGTCAGCGAGTTGACCGTCGGCCGCGCTTCGGCGGCGATCTGCTGGGTTTCGGCGGCCTTGGCGACGCTCGCCACGGCTTCTTGCAGCGAGCGCCCGGCTTCGGCCAGGCCGAAGTAGCTGCGGGCGACGAGCAGCGCCGCCGAGGGGCTCGGTTCCTTGGCCTGCTTCAGGTAGCGGCTCCAGGCTTCGGTCGCCCGCTCGAGCTCTTCGGTGCCTTCGACCGTGCTCGTCGTGGCGCCGGTTTCGGGGTTGACTTCGGTCAGCGCGTTGGCCGCCGCGATCCGCGTCCGGGTCAGCGAGAGCAGCAGCGCTTCGTCATCGGGACTGCGGACCAGCTTGCGTTCGATCCGTTCCGCCTGTTCGTCGAGCACCTTCGCGGTGCTGCTGCCGCTGCTGCCGCTGTTGATCAGGTTGCCGAGGTTGAAGGGGCCGACGACGAGGAAGAGGCTGGCGCCCATCAGCAGCGCGAGGATCGCGTAGACAACGCGGACGACGTGCTTCCGTCGCCCACGGATGTCGAAGAGCATCCGCCTTTCGCCGCCTTCTGCCAACTCTGATCATCGCTCCTGTGTCGATGGCCTCGCCGTTGCACCCGTCGCCTTCGGCGTGCCGAAGGCTCGAGCGATCAAGATACTCAACTCGAAGAGAACCAGCAGCGGCACCATCTCGATCAGCATCGAGATCGGGTCGACGCCCGGCAGCGCGGCAGCGATTATCGAGATGATCAGGTAGGCGTAACGGCGGTTCTTGGAGAGCTGGCGGACGCTGACGATGCCGAGCCGCACCGCGGCGAGGATCGCCAGCGGCAGCTGGAAGACGATGCCGCCGGCGAGCATCGTCGTCGAGAAGAAGCTGTAGTAGTCGTGGGCGCGGACCTGGACGTCGAACTGGCTTTCGTTGAAGCCGAGCAGGAACTTGACCGCGGCCGGCATCACCAGGAAGTAGGCGAAGGCGACGCCGGCGAGGAAGAGCACGGGCGCAAGCAGCATCAGCGGCAGCGCGAGGCGCCGCTCGCGGGGGCTGAAGGCCGGCAGCAGGTAGGCGTAGGCCTGGTAGATGAGGATCGGCAGGGAGAGGATCAGCGCCCCGTATGCGGAGACCATCAGGGTGATCATGAAGGGCTCGGCGACCCCGAAGGTGAGCAGCTGCTTGTGGTGGCTGGGCAGCGGCCCGGCGGCGATTTCGAGCAGCAGGTGGTTCTGCCAGAAGCAGAGGCCGAAAGCCACGGCGACCACCGCGAGGCAGACGATCAGCCGCATGCGCAGCTCGTCGAGGTGCTCGACGAGGGTCAGCCGGTCCTCGTGGGAGACCGGCCTCATCCGGGCCATCGCAGCCCCGCCTCAGGCGCGGTCGTGGGTGACGGGCTCGGTCTCGGCGGCTTTGGCCGCCGGCTGCGGCGGCTCGATCGCCTCACGCCGCTCCGTCTCCTCGTGCTCACCGCTGAGCGAGCCGCGGAACTCGCGGATCCCCTTGCCCAGAGAGCGGCCGAGCTCCGGCAGCCGTTTCGGCCCGAAGACGACGAGAGCGATGATCAGCACGATCGCCAGCTCGAAAGGTCCAACGTTTGGCATCGCCCCATGGTAACGGCCGCCGCTCGCGATCGGATCAAACCAGATCGGGTAGAGGCCCTACTGAAAATTGGGATTTCTCGACATGCATACGGAAATGTGCGGATTGAGTCGCGGTTTCCCGGGTTCGATAAGGAGAGCATGCGAAACGCCAGCGCAGCCCAGACGAGCACCGAGACCGGGCTTCACGTCTGCCCGGACTGCGCCTCGCCCCTGGTTCAGCCGACGCGCTGGGAGCAGGCAGGCGACCGCGGCCACTGGCGACTCTGGCGGCGCTGCCCCGAGTGCGGCTGGAACGGGGAGCACGTGCACGGCGAAGCCGAGATCGACGCCTTCGACGAGGAGCTGGACCTCGGCACCCGGGCGCTGGACGAGGTCCTCAAGGCGCTCGAGCACGAGAACATGCGGTACATGGCCGAGACGCTCGCCGCGGCGCTCGAGGCGGACCTGATCTCGGCCGACGACTTCCGCTGAGGCCGCCCGGGGATCAGCTGTAGCGCTGCACGACGCCGTCGGCGACCAGCTCGAGCAGGCGGCGCTGTTCGGCGTCGAAAGGCCCCGCGGCGAGCGCCTGCTTGGCCGCCGCGACCATCGCCAGGGCCCGCTCGCGCACCGCCTCGAGCGCGCCGCTGGCGGCGATCCGCTCGCAGAGGGCCTCTGCGGCGGCCGGGTCGAGAGCGCGCAGGTCGGCCTCGCGCAACGAGCTGTCGGCCTGCGCGGCGAGGATCAACGGCAGGGTGACCGTGCCGTCGAGCAGGTCGGTTCCGCGCGCCTTGCCGGTGCGCTCCGGCGGGCCGGAGACGTCGAGCACGTCGTCGAGCAGCTGGAAGGCGAGGCCGATCTCCGACCCGAAGGCGCCCAGGGCCTCCTCGTCGCGGCCGAGGCGGCAGGCGCACTCGAAGAGCGTCGCCGTCTTCAGCCGACAGCGCTCGAGGTAGCGCTCCTCGGAGACCGCCAGGTCGAAGGCGTCGCGGCGCTGGGCGAGCTCTCCGCGGGCGAGGCCGACCGAGGCGGAGGCGAGCAGCTCGACGGCGCGGCCCTGCCGATGCTCGGCGAGCAGCGCGAAGGCGCGCGCGAAGAGCAGGTCCCCCACCGCGGTCGCCCGCGGTCGCCCGCCCGTGGCGGCGATCGTCGGCAACCCGCGGCGCAGCGGCGCGTCGTCGAGCACGTCGTCGTGGACGAGGGTCGCCATGTGGACCAGCTCGATCGCCGCGGCGGCCCGCACCGCGTCATCTCCCCGATCCGCACCCGCGCAGAGCAGGACGAGCAGCGGCCGCAGGCGCTTGCCGCCCGCGGCCAGGGTCGCGGCGGCGTCGGCGCCCAGCAGCTCACCGTGTCCCCGCGCCTGCTCGCGCAGCAGCTCCTCGACCTCCGCCAGCCGCGACGGCAGCCAGCGGCTGGAGGCGTCGAGCACCGCCGTGACCGGCGGCGGGACGGCGGAGGGCCTGGTCACCCGCGGACGCCGCTGTGGATCGCGATGATCCCGCCGGCGAGGACGGTCCAGCGGATCCGCTCGAAGCCGGCCACGTGCATCATCTCCGCCAGCCGCTCCGGAGGCGGGAAGTTGCGCACCGAGTCGGGGAGGTAGGAGTAGGCGCCCTCGTCGTCGGAGAAGCGGCCCAGCAGGGGGACGATCCGATCGAACCAGAGCGAGAAGAAGGTCGAGAGGGGCGGCCGGGTCGGCTGGGTGATCTCGAGGATCACGAGCCGCCCGCCCGGCCGCAGGACGCGGGCCATCTCGTGAAGCCCCCGATCGAGGTCGGCGAGGTTGCGCACCCCGAAGCCGACCGTGACCGCGTCGAACCGGGCCGCGTCGTAGGGCAGCTGAAGAGCGTCCGCCCACTCGAAGCGCACCCCGTCGGCGCCGCGGGCGCTGGCCTTCTCGCGCGCCAGGTCGAGCATCGGCTCGGAGAAGTCGCAGCCGACCACGTGCCCGCCGGGGGCCACCCTGCGCGCCAGCTCGAGCGCCAGGTCGCCGGTGCCGCAGCAGACGTCGAGCGCCGAATCGCCCGGCTTCAGCTCCGCTCTCTCCACCGCCCGCTGTCGCCAGGCGTGGTGCAGGCCGGCGGTCATCACCGTGTTCAGCAGGTCGTAGCGGCCGGCCACCCGGCCGAACATGCTCTGCACCTGCTCGGCGAACTGGGCGGATTCCCGCGAAGGCTGGGGCCGGGTGTCAGGCGTCACCCTGACGCCTCTCAATTAAGGGACGAGAGGAAGTCGGCGAGCTCGTTGAGCTTCTTCGGCGGCAGGTCGCGGAAGGAGGGCATGATGCTCGGCCCGATTTCAACCGAGCGGATGATCGCCGCGCGCGGGATCCGCGCCCCGATGTGGGTCAGTTCGGGGCCGGGACCGTTGTTGCCGTTATCGCCCAGTTTGTGGCAGGCGAGGCAGCCCGAGCCGGCGACGACCTCCTTTCCGGCTTCGTATTGCGGCGCGACCTTCATGTCGATTTCCGTCGGCGAGCCCGCCGTGGCGCCCTGAAAGGTCAGGTAGGCCATCGCGAGGATCGTCAGGCAGCCGGCGGTGGTGGCAATCGGCCGCCGGATCGGGTTGCGCTCCGGTCCGCGGTCGTAGAAGGGCAGCAGGAGGAGGAGCACCATGCAGATCGTCGGGATGCCGATCGTCGCGATCGGGACCAGCTCCGGCGGCTTGAGCACGCGCAGGAGCTCGAAGAGGAAGAAGAAGTACCACTCCGGCCGCGGCACGTAGGTGGTGGTCGTCGGGTCGGCCTTGGGGCCCTGCTCGGCGCCGAAGAGGATCGACATCAGGACGATCACCCCGACGACGACCAGCATCATCGCCGAGTCCTTGAGCACCGCGTAGGGGAAGAAGGGCTTGCCCTTCTTCTTCAGCAGCTCGTACTCCTCGAGGTAGGCCTGCTTGTCGCTTGGCTTCATGAATGATCCCCGTGGCCGGCGCATATCGGCGTCCTCGGTCGCTTGCGTGCAGAGCACGCGACGCTCCCTGCGTCCTTGATCTGCTTGACCACGCGGATCATCCGGCGTCCCCATTGGAGCTGGCGTTCAACGGGGAGACGGGGGTCGCCGCCTTTGGCTTGTTCGCCTTCATCCAGGGCGGCGCCGTGGTGCCGAGCTTGACGACCAGGTAGAGGTGGGCGCCGATCAGGGCGATGATCGCCCCGGGCACGAGCAGCATGTGGATCGCGTAGAAGCGCGAGAGCGTCGTCGCCCCGAGCTCCGGGCCGGCGCGCAGGAAGTCGCTCAGGTAGGGGCCGATGACCGGGCCGGTGCCGTTGATGTTGATGCCGACGATCGAGGCCCAGTAGGAGCGCTGGTCGAAGGGCAGCAGGTAGCCGGTGAAGGCCATCGTCATCGTCAGGATCAGCAGCACGACGCCGATCACCCAGTTGAGCTCGCGCGGGTACTTGTAGGCGCCGAAGAAGAAGGTGCGCCCCATGTGCAGGAAGACCAGGATCACCATCACGCTGGAGCCCCACTTGTGCATCCCGTGCACGAACTGCCCGAGGAAGACGTCGTTGTTGATGTGGGCGATCGAGGCGTAGGCCTGGGTGGCCGACGGCGTGTAGAACATCGCCAGGAAGACCCCGGTGAGCGCCTGTGAGACGAAGGCGACCAGCGTCGCCGAGCCGAGCGTGTAGAACCAGTTGGTCCCCTTCGGCACCTTGCGGTAGAGCATCCCGGTGAGGAAGCCCGATGCCGCGGTGCGCTGGTCGACCCAGGCGAGCACGTCGACCGGGGCGTCGACCGCGCGCTCTTTGAGCCGCTGCGCGTCGGAGGGCCGCTCCGGCGGCGAGCTCTTCAGGTCGGTCGGGGCGGCGCCCTTGGCGCCGTTGCCTTCGCCCGGCTTTGCCGGTTTGCGCAACGGGGCGGGGATCAGTGAGTCGAGCTTCATCGTCAGCCAGGCCTCAGCTGCTCGGCGGTGGGAAGGTGGACGGACGCGGCGGGTAGAGGTATTCCCAGATGCCGCCGGTGAACTCGCCGGGGTCGCGGGCGCGCACCGGTTCGAGCTGGGAGGTGACGCTGTAGCGCGGGCCGACCTCGACCTGGCCGTTGCGGACGCGGGTCTGGAAGTGGTCGAGGGGGCGCACCGGCGGACCGCCGATGCGGCGGCCCTGGAAGTCGTAGACGCCGCCGTGGCAGGGGCAGATGAAGTTGCCCGCCGCCTCGACGAAGCGCACCGGGCAGCCGAGGTGGGCGCAGCGGTTGGAGACGGCGACGAACTGGCCCGGTTCTTCGCCGAGCTTCTTGGAGCTGCGGCGGATGTAGGCGGTCGTCTTGCCGGCGTCGCCGATGCTCACCGTTTCGGTGAAGACCACCTGGCGGTAGGTGTCCTCGACGAAGTCGCTGACCGGGCCGATCGCCTCCCAGCGCTCCTTGCCGCGATGGAAGATCGGCGCGACGGCGAAGCCGACCGCCGGCAGGACGATCGCCGCGCCGGCGATCCCGCCGAGGCCCTGCACCGCAACCGTGAATGCGCGGCGACGAGTCATCGACTCGCCCTCGAAGTAGCCGGGAGGGTCGGGCTCGGGGTAGTCCGCCCTGCGGCCCGCCTCGGCCCCGTTCTGCTTGTCCGCTTCGTCGCTCAACAGCTCAACCTTCAGGAGGCGCGGAGTCTATTGACTCGGGGCGGACTCGTCACCGCCGCCGATCTCGACCGCCGCCGAGCGCCACAGCGCAGACGCCTCATCTGCCCGGTCCTCGGCCTGCAAGCGGGCGCAGCCGGCGATCAGCCCGGCCAGCGTCGCGACCGCCGCCGCGTCGCCGAGCGCCGCCAGGCGCTCGATCCCCAGGGCGTAGAGGTAGTCCCCGGCGAGCAGCGCCAGGTCGGCGTCGTGGCCGCGCAGCAGGCGCGGCTCGCCGTAATGGAGCAGGTAGCCCTCGCGCACCGCCTCGACCACGAAGGCGTACTCGCCGGGCGCCGCGGCCGAGCGCGGCCCGAGCGCGGCAAGCAGGCCGAAGACCGGCCGCTCCTCGCCGGGATCGGCGACGTGCGCGGCGATCGGCGTGTCCTCCTCGCGCAGCTGCGCGGCGAGAAAGGTCAGTGCCTCGTTCGGGTCGACGATCACCCCAGCGCCTCCTCGAGCGACTCGGCTGCCGCTTCCAGGGTCCCGTCGACGGCGGCCTCGTCGTGGGCCAGGGAGACAAACCAGGCCTCGAACTGGGAGGGCGGCGGGTATACCCCGCGCGCCAGCATCGCCCGGCAGAAGCGCGCGTGCGCCTCGAGATCGCAGGCGGCAGCGCCGGCGAAGTCGGCCACCGGCTCCTCGCTGAAGAAGAGCGTGACCAGCCCGGGGGCGCTGGCGACCTGCAGCGGCCGCCCCTGCGCGAGGGTCACGAATCCGTCAACCACCCGCTCAGTCAACTCGCCGAGACGCTCGTAGGCGCGGTCGTCGAGGCGACGCAGGGTGGTCAGGCCGGCAGCGACCGCGAGTGGATTGCCTGACAGCGTTCCTGCCTGGTAGACGTCGCCAGCCGGCGCGACCCGCTCCATCAGCTCCCTCGGTCCCGCGTAAGCCGCCGCGGGCAGGCCGCCGCCGATCACCTTGCCGAGCACTGTCAGGTCGGGCTCGACGCCGAAAAGCTGTTGGGCGCCGCCGCGGGCGACGCGGAAACCGGTGATCACCTCGTCGAAGACGAGCAGCGCCCCGGCGTCGTCACAGACCCCACGGAGGAACTCGAGAAAGCCCTCTCCGGGCAGGACCACGCCCATGTTGGCCGCGATCGGCTCGACCAGGACGGCAGCGACAGCGTGGTCGGTGAGCGCTCGGACGATCGCCTCGCGGTCGTTCCAGGGCACGACCACCGTTCCCGCCGCCTGCGCAGCCGTAACCCCGGGACTGCCCGGGATTGCAAGTGTCGCCAGAGCGGAGCCAGCGTCGGCAAGAAGGCCGTCGGAGTGGCCGTGGTAGGCCCCGGCGAACTTGACAACAACCTCGCGGCCGGTCGCGGCGCGAGCCAGTCGCACCGCACTCATCGCCGCCTCGGTGCCGGAGCTGGTCATCCGCACCATCTCAACCGAGGGGACGCGGGCCGCAACCTCCTCCGCCAGGTCAACCTCGGCAGCCGTTGCCGCACCGAAGCTGGTGCCCCCCTCGGCGGCCTCGGCTATTGCCGCGACAACTTCGGGATCGGCGTGCCCAAGAATCAGCGGCCCCCAGGACCCGACCCAGTCGACGTAGCGATTGCCGTCCACGTCAACAAGCTCACACCCCTCGCCCCGCTCGATGAACACAGGCTCCCGCCCAATCTGCCGCATAGCGCGCACAGGACTGTTAACTCCCCCCGGAAGCACCTTCACCGCCCGCCGATACAACTCCGCGCTACGAGTGTTCAGCTTCCCACCGCGCGTAGTCATCCGTGAAGTAATGGAGGCGGATCTTCTTGTACTCCGTGGAGGAGTAGAGGGTGGCCCGGTCGTCCGGTCCCATGTTGCACTCCGCGGCGATCGAGTCGAGGATCGCGTCGCACTCCTCCTTCGAGCGGCCGTGGGCCATGGTGAAGACGCTGTACGGCCAGTCCGCGTAGGTCGGCCGCTGGTAGCAGTGGGAGATGCCGCGGAAGGAGGCCATCCTGCGGCCGGTCTCCATGATCTCGTCCTCCGGCACCTTCCAGACGCCCATGCCGTTGGCCGAGAAGCCGGCGCGGCGGTGAAAGAGGATCGCGGCGACGCGGCGCAGCAGCTTGCGATCGGCCATCCCGCCGAGGTGCTCGAGCAGCGCCTCGGTCGAGATCCCGACCTCGGCCGCGGCCTCGTCGTAGGGCCGCTCGACCGCGGCCATCGGCCCCTGCAGGGCGCGGATCACGGCGATGTCGCGCTCGTCGTAGGGCTGCGCCTCGAGCTCGCGCGGGGGCGTCGCCTCGACCGCGGCGGCAAGCGCGTCGGTGCCCTTCTCCATCTCCAGGTTCATGTTGATCTTGAAGAGGGTCAGGGTCGGCAGCTGGCGCATCGACTCGGCGCCGGTCTCACGCATCAGCACCTCGAGCGTCCCAGCCAGGCCGAGCTCGGAGTCCGGCGGCGTGGCGATCGTGAACCAGAGGTTGAAGTCGTGCGTGCGCAGGTAGTTGTGCGAGACGCCGGGGTGGGAGTTGACGGCCTGCGCCGCCCGCTGCGGGTGCTCGCCGTCGACCTTGGCGGCGACCAGCATCGAGTCGTAGCCGAGCGCCCGGGTGTCGAAGATCGGCGTGATCTCGCGGATGATCCGGCCGTCGAGCAGGCGCTGGGTGCGGGTCAGCACGTCGTCGAGCTCGAGCTCCGCCGCCTCGGCGACCGCGGCGAAGGGCTCCGCGGCGAGCGGGAAGCTCGACTGCAGGAGATTCATCAGCCGCTTGTCGGTCTCGTCGAGCGGGATCGCCGAGCCGCCGGCGCGGCTGCGCGCCTTCGATTGGGGAACCTTCACTGAAGCCAAGCCGCTGCCTCCTTCGCGTAGTAGGTGACGATCGCGTCGGCGCCGGCGCGGCGGATCGAGGTCAGCGCCTCGAGCACCGCGGCGCGCTCGTCGATCCAGCCCCGTTCGGCGGCCGCCTTCAGCATCGAGTACTCGCCGGAGACGTGGTAGGCGGCGAGCGGCGCCCCGGTCGCCTCCTTCACCCGCCGCACGACGTCGAGGTAGGGCAGTGCCGGCTTGACCATCAGCATGTCGGCCCCCTCTTCGAGGTCGAGCTCCGCCTCGCGCACCGCCTCGGCGGCGTTCGCCGGGTCCATCTGGTAGCCATGCCGGTCGCCGAACTCCGGCGTCGAGTCGGCCGCCTCGCGGAACGGGCCGTAGTAGGCGGAGGCGTACTTCGCGCTGTAGGCGACGATCGGCACCCGCGAGTGGCCCTCCTCGTCGAGCTGGTGGCGGATCATGCCGATCCGCCCGTCCATCATGTCGCTGGGCGCGACCGCGTCGGCGCCGGCCTCGGCGTGGGAGATCGCCGTCTTGGCGAGCAGCTCGACCGTGATGTCGTTGTCGACCTCGCCGTCACGGACGAAGCCGCAGTGGCCGTGCGAGGTGTACTCGCAGAGGCAAACGTCGGTGATCACCGTGAGGTCCGGATGGGCCTCCTTCAGCGCCCGCACCGCCATCTGCACGACGCCCTCCTCGTCATAGGCGCCCGAGCCGGACTCGTCCTTGCTCGAGGGGATGCCGAAGAGGAGCACCGCGCCGACGCCGGTGGTGGCGATCTCGGTGGCCTCGGCCACCAGCTCGGAGATCGAGAAGCGCTCGATGCCGGGCATCGAGTCGACCGGCTCGCGGACGTTCTCGCCCGCGGTGACGAAGAGGGGCTGGATCAGGTGGGCCGGCGCGAGGTTCGTCTCGCGGACGAGGGCGCGCAGTGGCTCGGTGCGGCGCAGGCGGCGCAGGCGGGTGGCGGGGAAGGGCACGGGGGGCGAGTTTAGGGGAGGGCCGGGGCCGCTACCGTTCTCCGGCGTGCGAGCGCGGGGGCTGGTCAAGCGGTACGGGGAGCGGGAAGCTTTGCGCGGGGTCGACCTCGCCGCGGAGGCTGGTGAGCTCGTGGCGGTGATTGGGCCGAACGGGGCCGGCAAGACGACGCTGCTGTCCATCCTTGCGGGGATCTCGAAGGCCGACGCCGGCAACGTCGAGGTGCCGGGGAAAGTCGGGTGGGTGCCGCAGCAGGCGGCGTTGTACCGGCGGTTGACGGTTGAGGAGAACCTGCTGTTGTTTGCCCGGCTGGAGAAGCATCCCGATCCGCGCGGGTCGGTGGACGAGATGTTGGAACTGACTGGGTTGGAGGAGCGGCGCGCGGAGGTCGTCGCCCGGTTGTCGGGGGGGAACCAGCAGCGGATCAACATCGCGATCGGGTTGCTGGCGCGGCCGGCGGCGCTGCTACTCGACGAGCCGAGCGTCGGGCTCGACCCGCGGCAACGGGCGCGGTTGTGGGAGTTCATCGGCGGGCTGGCCGGGGACCACGGGACGACGGTGATCTTCTCCACGCACGACATCCAGGAGGCCGAGCGCTATGGAGGGCGGATGCTGGTCCTCGCCGACGGCGAGGCGCTCTTCGACGGGTCGGCCGGCGAGTTGCGCGAGGCCGTGCGCAGCGAGGCGCCCGAGGCCGCCGACCGCGACTTCGAGACGGCGTTCGTCTCCTTCCTCCACCACCGGGGCCACTGATGCGCTGGTTGCTGCTCAAGGACCTGCAGATCCTGCC
>Ga0210100_1000123_pt1 | contig 14951 bp, 14 predicted proteins | sample MayberryNW_TuleB_FD_185525 | JGI IMG/M metagenome (GOLD analysis project Ga0210100, IMG submission 185525) | Wetland microbial communities from San Francisco Bay, California, USA, that impact long-term carbon sequestration - MayberryNW_TuleB_D1... | ecosystem: Environmental > Aquatic > Marine >... | reverse complement strand
CCGGACCGGGCTTGAGATCCGGGTGATGCACTACCCGCCCGGCACCTCGAAGTGGAACAAGATCGAGCATCGCCTCTTCAGCTACATCTCGATCAACTGGCGCGCCAAGCCCCTGGTCAGCCGCCAGGCCGTGATCGACCTGATCTCCTCCACCAAGACCAAGACCGGCCTCAAGGTCTACGCCCGTCTCGATCCCAAGACCTACCCCACCAAGATCAAGGTCACAAAGGAGCAGATGGACGCCGTCAACCTCGCGGGCGAGGAGTTCCATCCGGAGTGGAACTACACCATTATTCCGTCAGAAATTTAGCTGCGCCTCCTAAATACCCGACTTACCTCAATGAGGACGACCGTGCCAAGGTCGAGAGCTTCATCCGCGCGACCTGGAACACCATCCAAAACATGACCGAGAGCGGCGAGGTGGAGAAATCAGAATGGTGTAGCTACTTCTGGCGGCGCAGCTACGACATTTCTCCGTGCCTGCCCTTCGACGGCGGCGCGGATCCCGAAGTCTCGGTGAGTTCGACGAGGAGAGCGAGCTCCCCGAAGAAGACGGGTCGAGAGCGGCCGAGCAGGGGACCACGATTGCGGATCTTCGCAATGCGTTTACGGGAGCAATCCGCGGCATGGGTGCCGATCTCCGACAGAAACAGTCGGAGGCCACCCTAGATACGTTCAGTCCAGAGGAAGACGAGGTCAAGCTCGGCCTCGCATCACGAGCCTTCCGGCTTCTGCAGCACTTCCTCCTGACGCCGCAATTGTGGACGAACGAGATGGCGCCCCATCTCATCCGCTCGCTGGTGGACGAGCGGATCGTCGTTGCGTGGTTGCTCAAGAAAGCCGACCCTGCTCTATTCCGAGCGTACAAGGCCTACGGAGCTGGCAAGCGGAAGCTGTACAAGCTCAAGCTTGAGGAACTAATGGACGCAGAGGGCCAAGACGGCGACGAGCGGACAAATGTCCGCGAACTCCACCGGAGACTTGAGCCGGAGGTAAACCAGGACACGATGGAGGAGTTCCTCGCGATAGATCTCGGTGGCAGCTTCTCGGGGAAGAACGTTCGGCAAATGGCCAGGGAGGCGGACCTAGCCGACCTCTACAGCCTTTCCTACCAGCCGATGTCAACCGAGTCGCACGGCGAGTGGGGAAGTCTGATCATGTTCGACCTCGATCATTGCGGCAACCCGCTCCACCTCTATCACCGATTGGGCGCCTTCAACGTTGATGTGCCGAGCTACCTCCATTCGGGCTGGGCGCGTTCAGCCCTCAACCTGGCAGAAGAAATCATCGCGGAAGTCTTCTCTAGCCTCGGGCTCGATGCTGCATCGGCCTTCGACCGCTTTCACGAATCGGTGAACGCTGCGCTTGAGCGGCCGCGGAATGACAACGGCACAGCCTCCGACGAGCCGGCCTGAGCCTCTGTCAGGGGACTTTGGGATCACCTTCGCGCCGCTTCTGACTGGCGCACCACTGCGAGCCGCTCCCTGATCCCGCTTGCAAGAGCGGTTTCTAGAGGATGTAAACGGTCGTGTAGACGATGATCCACATGACATCCACGAAGTGCCAGTAGATGCCGGGCACCTCGACGCCGAGGTGGTCCTCCGCCTTGGGGCCGAAGTGACCGCGGAAGGCGCGGATCGTGGCGAAGCTGAGCAGCACGAGGCCGACGAAGACGTGGGCGCCGTGCAGGCCGGTGAGGCTGTAGAAGATCGAGCCGAAGGAGAGGTCGCGGGCGCTGAAGCCGAGGTGCACGTACTCGTTGATCTGGATGAAGAGGAAGGTCGCGCCCAGCAACCAGGTCAGCACCAGCCCCAGCTTCATGCCCTGGCGGTTGCCCCGCCGGATGCTCTCCAGCGCGTAGTGGATCGTGAAGCTCGAGGAGACGAGGATCGCCGTGTTGACCCCGGCGACCGCGACCGGCAGTTTGTACGGTTCCGGCGGCCAACTCGAGGGGTGGACGACCACGCGCAGGAAGAAGTAGGCGGCGAAGAAGGCGCCGAAGAGCATCACCTCGGAGACGATGAAGAGCAGGATGCCCAGCGTCTGGCGGTCGATCCGCGAGCTCTGGTTGGCCTCGGGCGGGCCGTGGTGCTCCTCGTGGGCGTGGCCGCCGAGGGCGACTGTGGCGCTCTCCATCAGGCCTCACCCCCCTCGGCAACCGCGGCCGCGACCGCGGCGGCGGGGCGTCCCACCTCGAGGTGCTCGACCGGCTTGTCGGTGATCTCGCGCACGCGGCCGAGCAGGTCGCCCTCGAGCCAGCGCGAGCTCTCGCCGGCGAAGGTCGAGATCAGCACCTCGTCGACGCGGTAGTGCTCGATCGCGTTCTGCACCGCGTGGAAGGGATCGGGGCTCATCGGCTGGCCGGTGGCGTCGACGTCGGCGCGGTAGAGCTCGGCCAGGGTCGAGGCGAGGTCACGGACGATCTCGGGCTCGGTCACGCCCTCGGCTCGCGGGCAGATGATCGTGTAGCGGTGCGGGCGCTCGGCGGCGTCGTCCTTGAGGCGGGCGACGAGGTCCGGGGCGGCGACGGTCTGCGTGGCGACCACCAGCTTGTGGTTGACGTCCCAGCGGATCGCGTCCTCTTCGATCCGCACCGGGATGTGGGTGACCGTCACCTCGGGCTCGAAGCGGCTGCGGGCCCACTCGACCAGGTCCTTGCGGGTGATGCCGAAGCGCGTCTCATACAGGCAGGAGAGCAGCACCTCGCCCGGCTCGTGGGCGCGCACCGCGTCGTCGAGCGCCAGCGAGGGCTCGCGGTCCATCACCTCGCCGACCGAGTCGATCCCGTACTCGGCGAGGATCGACATCGTCACCTCGACCCGGGCGCGGGCCGCGTCGCGCAGCTCGCCGGAGTCGATCAGCTGACCGACCGCGGGCTGGTTCTGCGGCGCGGCGACGGCGACGAAGGGCACCCCCGCGGCGCGCTCTTTGACCGCCTGCAGCAGCTTGCGGCCGCCCGCGACCTCGTTGAGGAAGACGAGCAACGGCCTGCCATCGGCTGGAGTGGCCATCAGGAACCCACCACCGAAGGCGTGGGCGCCTCGACCTCGGCGCCTTCGCCGGCCATGATCGCGTGGCGGGCGCCGGGAACGCCGAACTCGTAGGGACCGCCGACGACGCGCGGGATCTCGTCGAAGTTGAAGATCGGCGGCGGCGAGGAGACCAGCCACTCGATCGACTTGGCGCGCCAGGGATTCGCCTCGGCCTTCGGCCCGAAGCGCCAGCTGACGACCATGTTGTAGAGGAAGACGAGCTGAACGGCGCCGAGGAAGAAGGCGAAACAGCTGATCAGCAGGTTCCAGTCGCCGAACTGGGCGGCGTAGTCGGCGACGCGGCGCGGCATGCCGTCCATGCCGATCCAGTGCATCGGGATGAAGGTGCCCCAGGTGCCGACCAGCGTGCCCCAGAAGTGCACGCGACCGAGCTTCTCGTCGTACATCCGCCCGGTCATCTTCGGGAACCAGTGGTAGATCCCGGCGAAGATCGTGAAGACCGAGCCGCCGAAGAGCACGAAGTGGATGTGGGCGACGATGAAGTAGGTGTCGGAGACGTGGATGTCGAACGGCACCATGCCCAGCATCACGCCGCTGATTCCGCCGATCGTGAAGGTGACGATGAAGGCGAGCGCGAAGAGCATCGACGTCGAGTACGTGTGGATCTTGCCGAAGTAGAGCGTTCCCAGCCAGGAGAAGATCTTGATCCCGGTCGGCACCGCGATCAGCAGCGTGGTGATCATCATCGGCACCCGCAGCCAGCTGAACATGCCCGCGACGAACATGTGGTGCGCCCAGACCGAGTAGCTGAGCACGACGATGCCGATCAGCGCCAAGGCCATCAGCCGGTAGCCGAAGATCGGCTTGCGCGAGTGGGTCGAGATGACCTCGCTGATGATCCCGAAGCCGGGCAACATCATGATGTAGACGGCTGGGTGCGAATAGAACCAGAAGATGTGCTGGTAGCTGATCACGTCGCCGCCGCCGGCGAACTGGAAGAAGTTGGTGTGCAGGGCGCGATCGAAGAGCACCATGAACTGGGCGCCGGCGATGAAGGGCGTCGCGGCGACGACCAGCAGCGAGGTCGAGAGGTTGGCCCAGACCAGCAGCGGCATCCGCCAGAAGGTCATTCCCGGGGCGCGCATGGTGATGATCGTCACCAGGAAGTTGAGCGCCGTGGCGATCGAGGATGCGCCGGCGAACTGCACGCCGAGGTTGAAGAAGGACTGGCCCAGCGGAGCCCCGGTCGAGAGCGGCGCGTAGCCGGTCCAGCCGGCGTCGAAGGCGCCGCCCGGGGCGAGGAAGCTGCCGACGAAGAGCAACCCGGCGATCGGCAGCATCCAGAAGCTGAGCGCGTTGAGGCGCGGGAAGGCCATGTCCGGCGCGCCGATCATCAGCGGCAGGACGTAGTTCGCGATCCCGGCGAAGACCGGGATCACGAAGACGAAGATCATCAGCACCGCGTGGGTCGAGAAGAGGCTGTTGTAGGTGCCCGCGTCGACGATCTGGGTTCCGGGCTGGGCGAGCTCGGCGCGGATCAGCATCGCCATCAGGCCGCCGATGAAGAAGAAGAAGAAGGTCGTGCAGATGTACTGGATGCCGATCACCTTGTGATCGGTGTTGAAGCGGAAGTAGTCCTTCCAGCTCTTGGCGCCGTGCTGGGAGTGGTCCTCGGGAATCGTCGGCATGCCGACCGCCCAGCGCAGCCAGTAGTCGAAGCAGCCGAAGCCGAGCAGGAAGCCGAGCGGGCCGCTGATCAGCGGCACGACGACCTGCGGGTAGCCGGTCTGTTCGGTCTGGAACGCGGGCAGGCCCGAGGCCTTGCGCAGAGCGACGACCAGCCCGAAGCCGAACGCCGCGCCCAGCACGGCGCCGAGCGCTCCTCGTATCCATCCCGGTCGCTTGATCGCAGCCACCATCAGCAGTCCTCCATTATGCCCCGCCTTCGTTTTCAGGCAGCGGGTTGGTGTTCGTGTCCTGCAAGATCGATTCTTTGTAGGGCTGCGGCACCTTCTCTTCGAGGCTCGCGACCCATTTGCGGAAGTCGGCCGGCTCTTCGACCACGACCTTGGCCCGCATCGAGGCGTGGCCGAAGCCGCAGAGCTCGGTGCAGATCAGTTCGTAGGTGCCGAGCTTGTCCGGCGTGACGATAGCGGTCGTCGTGATCCCCGGCACGTTGTCCTTCTTGATCCGCCACTGCGGGACCCAGAAGGAGTGGATCACGTCCTGGGAGTGCATCTTGAACTGGATCTGGCGGTCGAGCGGTACGTGCATTTCGCCCTGCGACCAGACGTCGCCCTTGCCTGGGTAGCCGAAGCTCCAGGCGTACTGCTGGGAGAAGACGTCGACCGTCATCGGGTCCTTGGCCGGCTTTTCGATGTCGTGCAGGATCTTCCAGCTGTAGCCGGCGCAGAAGAGCACGATGATCGTCGGGATCATCGTCCAGGCGACCTCGAGGCGCGTGTTGCCGTGGATCGGCTCGCCGTCGGATTCGTCGCCTGGCTTGGCTTTGAACTTCCACAGCGCGTAGAAGAGCATCACGACGACCAGCGAGAAGATGAGCGACGAGAGCACGATCATCACGTTGAGCAGGCCGTCGATCTTGGGCGCCGCCGTCGAGGCCTCCTGGCCGTCCCAGTTGATCGAGAGCATCACGGCGGAGATCGCCGCGGTCATCGCAACGGTGGCGGCGAGCATCTTGAGTATGGGCAGGCGGCCGTACATGAGGCGGCGGGCATTCTATTGAAGCGCCGGTCGGAGGATTTCCGGCCCCAAATGACGCTTGGCACTATCCGCGGCGGTCGGCCCTACTCGGGCGCTGACAGCCGATCCAATTGCCCGGCCGAAGCGACCAGGACGCCGCGCGCGACCCCCTCCCAGCTCCAAAGGCGGCGAGCAGTGTCGACCAACGCCTTGCGCTCCATCGCTCGCTCTCGCCTGGAGAGGGCGAGCCATCCGTTGAGCCGCTCTGCGATTGCCTCGACAGCCCCGGGACCGACAGCGAAGGAGGTCAGTCGCCCAACGTCCGGCGACAGCGCAGCCATCAACTTCCGCGAGACCTCCTGCATTCCGGAATGGGCGGCAGACACCGGGAGCACTCCACAGGCCGCCGCCTCGGCGGCAACCATGCCAAAGGCCTCCGGGAAGGTGCTGGGCATGACCAGCGCCTCGGCGCCGGGCAGCAACCGTGCGACCTCGTCGTGCTCGAGCCGGCCGACGAAATCGACCGAGCCGGCCGCGGCGCGGGCGGCCTCGGCGTATCCAGGCGGCGGGTGGGCGAAGAACGCGGAAAGGATCGGCAGCGGCGTCTCTGTGCCGCCCTCAAGCCCGCGACCGAGCCGGGCAACCTCGCGGGCGTCATCCAGATCGCCGCCCTCCAGCGCCAACAGAAGCCGGCGCAGCGCTCCCTCGTACTCGCCGAAGCCGGCAATCTGGAGTCGGGCGTCTGGATGCGCGGCGTGGACGAGAGGCCAGGCGGCCAAGAGGAGATCGACCCCCTTGGAGACGATCAGCTTGCCGACGAAGACGATCCGGGACCGACGGCTGTCGCCCGCGGGTCCTGTCGCGGCAGGGGACCCACCGCCCCTTCCGGTCGCTAAAGCGTCCTCAGGGGCGGTACCCCCTACCGCGCCACCCGCGGGAGGAGCCGCTGGGCGGAATATGTCCGTGTCTACGCCAGGGGGTCCCAGGCGGGTCTTTTCTTTGAGCTTCGGAACGTCTGGAAGCGCTGCCCAGAGGGACTCCGCCGTGTGACGGGAGCCGACCAGGACTCCGTTGGAAGCTTCCAGACCCTCGGCCGCATAGGGGAGGAAGCGGGGGTTGGGCTTGACTGTGTACTCCAAGGCGGAACCATGAATCTTCGTAGCGAAGGGGGCGATGCTGGCGCGGGCGAGGATCGCGGGGCCCATGATGAGGTGGTTGGCGAGGGCCAGGTCTATGCCTCCCGCTTGCTCGGCGACGTTGCGGACGGCGGTGACGTTGGCCTCTATGTAGTGGTTCAGCTCCTCGTCGCTCAGCTCGGGGAAGGTCTTGACCTCAAAGCCCTCGTACGGGTCCTTGACGTAGACCGGGAGCAGGCCGGCGATGTCGGGGTTGTGGATCTCGACGCCCTCGATCCGCACCTCGCGCTCCTGGCAGACGAGGTGGACCTCGTGGCCGAGATCGGCCAGCGCCCTCGCCAGGTTGGCGTTGTAGATGTTGCTGCCGGTGCCGCGCAGCATGTAGCCGTGGAAGAGGAGAAGACGCATCGGGACCGGGCAAGCTATTAGTCTTCGCCGCCGTGAACTCGATGCAGCTCTACCGCATGCGCTCCAAGGCCTCGGGCCGCGAGGCGCTCGCCCACGCCGTCCCGGGCGAGGTCTACCTCGACCGCGAGACCGGCGAGGAGATGGAGCCGGTGGCGATGGTCCTGCCGCTTGCCCCCTCCGCCTCGGCCCTGCCGCGCACCCCGGACAACCTGCGCGCCTGCCGCCGCTGCGACCAGCTGATCGGCCTCGACGTCAGCGACTGCGAGTACTGCGGCCTGCGCCAGCCGGCGCTCTGACCGGCGCATTTCGGCGTCCTCGGTCGCTCACGTGCAGAGCACGCTTCGCTCCCTGCGTCCTTGAACTGCTTGTTCAGAGCGCCGCTGGACCCTACGGTTTCTTGACCAGCGTCGCCGTGTAGAGCAGGCGGGCGTTGGAGTAGAAGCAGCCGTAGGTCTTGGTCTTGCCGACGCCCTGCTGGGGGTGGCCGTCCTGGATGTCTTCCTTGGAGGCGCAGTGGCCTTCGAGGCGGCTGCCGCGCCAGGTGTCTTCTTCGGAGGTGTTGAAGGCGAACATCGGCGCCCAGGTCGGCACGGTCAGCGCGACGACCTGGCCGCGCAGGACCGTGAGCGGATGCTCGAGGGCGAAGATCGGGGTGCCGCCGAAGTAGGGGTTGAGGACCTGGAGCGGGCTCTGGCGGACCAGGGTGTATTTCGGCGGCTTGGCGCCTTCTTCGACCGGGCGCAGGACGCCGATCCGCGCCTCGGATGGCTTGCCGAGGAATTCGTTGAAGAAGCTGACCTCGTCGGTCGTCGTCTTCGTGTCCTGGCGCGAAGGACGGGCGAGGGTGATCGACCAGGCGACGAGCTTGCCGTCGAAGGGGACCTCGTACGGATTTTCCACTCCGCCGGCCTTTTCCTGATAGCCGCTGACGTGGCCCTCGACCCGGCAGGGCACGATCTCGACGTTGTTGACGATCTTGCCCGGGCAGGAAGGCTTCGGGGTCGAGGCGGTCTTGCCGAGCACGACGACGCTCAGCGGCGCCGAATCGGCCGCTCCCGGCCAGGCGACGACGGCGAGCGCCGCGAGCAGGCCGGCGAATGCCAGCGCCACGGGCGCACGGGCGGTGCCGCGTGTCTTGTCGATTGGTGCGCGCACGATCTCAAGCTGCAAACCCGGGCTCCTGACCAGGGTTGCGGCCGTGATTCTGCCGTCCCGGGCGGAGGGATGCGGAGGCCGGCGGCTGCTTGCACGATCCCGGCCAGGGGGTCTCTGTAGGGTTGCCAGCCGCATGAGAAGCGCGACGACCGCGATCGCCGTCGAGGGGCTGGAGCGCGCCTTCGACGAGGTGCTCGCCGTGCGCGGCGTCGACATCGCCGTCGGCGAGGGCGAGATCTTCGGCTTCCTCGGCCCCAACGGGGCCGGCAAGACGACCACGGTGCGCATGCTGACCACGCTGCTGCTGCCGACCGGCGGCCGCGCGACCGTCGCCGGCCACGACGTCGTCGCCGAAGCGCGCCAGGTGCGCGCCTCGATCGGCGTCGCCCTGCAGGAGGCGGCACTCGACCCGCTGATGACCGGTCGCGAGCTGATCCGGCTGCAGGCGACGCTGCAGGGCCTGCCCGGCGCCGAGGGGCGCCGCCGCGCCGACGACCTGCTCGAGCGGGTCGACCTCGCCGACGCCGCCGACCGCCGGGTAGGCACCTACTCGGGCGGCATGCAGCGCCGCCTCGACCTCGCCGCGGCGCTGGTCCACGAACCGCGCGTGCTCTTCCTCGACGAGCCGACCACCGGCCTCGACCCGGTCAGCCGCAAGACGATCTGGGAGGAGGTGCGCGCCCTCAACGACGACGGCACCACGGTCTTTCTCACCACGCAGTACCTCGAGGAGGCCGACCAGTTGGCCGACAACGTCGGGATCATCGACCGCGGCACGATCGTCGCCGAGGGCACGCCCGAGGCGCTCAAGGCCGAGATCGGCAACCCCCACGTGCAGCTGCAGCTGGCTGAGGGCTCGGTCGCCGCCGCCGAGCAGGCCTGCGCGCCGATCGGCAAGCTGCTCCCGCCGCGCGACGCGCGCACCGTCCTGGTCGACGTTGAGAACGGCTCCGCCGACATCCCGCGCATCGTCCGCGCCCTCGACGAGGCCGGGATCGAGGTCGGCGCGCTGGAGCTGGTCCGCCCGACGCTCGACGACGTCTTCGTCGCCAAGACCGGCCACCACCTCGAGAAGGAGGAGGACGGCAGCGGAGCGGGCGCCGAGCCGGAGCCGATCGAGGCGTGAGCGAGCTGCGCAAGACAGCTCGCGTGGTCGGGGCGCTGGGCATGCGCTCGATCCGCCAGACCTTCCGCCGGCCGCAGCTGATCGCCCCGATCCTCGTCTTTCCCACCCTGCTGCTGGCGATCCAGACCGGCGGCGCGGGCGGCGCGGTCAACCTGCCTGGCTTCCCGCCGGTGCAGGGCTTCCTCCAGTTCATGCTGGCCGGGGCGATGATGCAGTCGCTGATGCTGGCCGGCAACAGCGGCGGGATCGCGCTGGCGGTCGACATCGAGATGGGCTTCACGGACCGGCTCTTCGCGGCGCCGATCCCGCGCTACGCGATCGTCCTCGGCCGGCTCGCCGGGACCGCGGCGCTCGGCCTCTTCGCCGCGATCTGGTTCCTGGCGATCGGCCTGATCTTCGGCGCCGAGCTGCACAGCGGCGTCGTCGCCGTGCCGATCGCGATCGTCCTGGTCACCGCGACGGCGATGGCGGTCGGCGGGATCGGCGCCGCGATCGCCCTGCGCACCGGCTCCGCCAGCGTCGTCCAGGGCCTCTTCCCGCTGGTGCTCGTCGTCCTCTTCCTCTCCTCGGCCTTCTTCCCCAACGGGCTGATGATCCAGCCGGCGAGGGCGATCGCCGAATACAACCCGCTGAGCTTCGTGGTCGAAGGAATCCGCGACCCGATCGTCTCCTCGGTCGACGCCGGCACCGAGCTGGAAGCGCTGCTGGCGGTGCTCGGCATCGCGGCGCTCGGCCTCGTGCTCAGCGCTCGCGCCCTGCGACACCGGCTGCGGGTGGGCTGATGGAAGGCGCCGCAACCCTCCCCGCCTGGCGCGCCAACCTGGCGACGATCGCGGCGCTGATGGCGCGCGCCCGCAACGAGCTGCTGCGCGTCCCGGGCGCGGCGATCCCCGGCGTGCTGGCGCCGACGATCTTCTTCCTCGGCATCAACGGCGTCTTCGGCGCGCTCACCCAGCTGCACGGCTTCGACACGGGCACGTACGAGAGCTTCGTCGTCCCGGTCAGCATGCTGCAGGGGGCGGGCTTCACCGGCGCCGCGGCCGGGGTCAACCTGGCCCGCGACATGGAGCAGGGCTGGGTCGACCGGCTGCTGGTCTCCCCCGCCCCGCGCTGGGTGCTGCTCGCGGGGACGGTGCTCGCGGCCAGCGCCCGGGCGCTGATCCCGGCGACCTTCGTGCTGGCGATCGCCCTCGCCCTGGGCGCCGGCTGGCCTGGGATCGACGGCCTGCTGATCGCCTACCTGATGGTCGCCGCGATGGCCGCGGTCGCCGCCTGCTGGGGCTCCGCCCTGGCGCTGCGCTTCAAGAGCCAGTCGGCGGCGCCGCTGATGCAGGCCGGGATGATGGCCTTGATCTTCACCACGACCGCCTACGCGCCACTGGCGCTCCTGCAGCCGTGGCTACGCAGCGTCGCCGAAGTCAACCCGGTCACCCGCGTCGTCGACGCCGCCCGCCAGGGCTTCCTCGGCGCCGTCACCTGGTCGGAAACCTGGCCCGGCGTAGTAGCCCTAACCGGCCTCCTCATAGTCCTCGGCGCCTGGTCCCTCCGCGAAATGCGCCGCACCGCCGTCTAACCCGGAGGCCGACGGGCCGATATGTCAAGCCATACGCGACATTTCGTCCCGTCAGCGGTCGAAGTGCTGGAGGGGAACTGGGTTGAGGGCGATGGGTTCGCTTATACGCGGCCGAGTCGGGGGCGGTATCCGTGGCAGTGGTATTGGGACTCCTGCTTTGCGGCTATCGCTTGGCGGCGGTTCGACGGCGGGCGGGCGCGGCGGGAGCTGGAGAGCCTGCTGGCGGCGCAGCGGCCCGATGGGTTCATCGGTCACACGATCTTCTGGGAGTCCCCCGTCTCGCTCGCCAGGCTGCCCTTCTACAACGTCGCCTCGCGGGGCTCGCGGCAGACGGAGACGATCCAGCCGCCGCTGCTCGCCTGGGCCTGGAAGCTCGCGGTCGGCGACCCGGCGGCGGAGCCGCGCATCGCCGCGCACCTCGAGTGGCTGGCCGCCAACCGCGACCTCGAGGGCGACGGCCTGCTCTGGATCGTGCAGCCCGACGAGTCGGGCCTTGACGCCTCGCCCAAGTTCGACCCCGTCTGGGGCCGGCGGAGCTGCTCGCGGCTCGGCTTCCCCCTGCTGGTCGCGCGCAACCGGCGGCTCGACTGGGACGCGCGTCGCATCCGCGACGCCGGCGGCCCGGTGCTCTGCGAGACGCTGACCAACACCCTCTGGTCGCTCTCGCTGCAGGCGCTCGGGCGGCCCTCGGCGACGCCCGCGCTGGTCGAGCGGCTCTGGGACGAGCAGCGCGGCCTCTTCCTCGACCGGGCCGAGCCCGGTGGCGCCCGGCCCGCCGTCGTCACCTGGGCGGCGCTGGCGCCGCTCGCCCTGCCCGACCTACCGGAGGAGATCGGCCGCCTGCTGGTCGAGGAGCACCTGCTGAATCCGGAGGAGTTCCTAACACCGGTGGCGCCGCCCTCGGTCTCGATGGCCGAGCCGAGCTGCGAACCCGGCGGCAGTCGCGGCCCGCTGCGCCGCTACTGGCGCGGCCCCACCTGGGTCAACGCCGCCTGGCTGCTCTGGCAGGGCCTGCGCCGCCTCGGCTACGAGCAGGAGGCGGCGCGCATGGCTCGCGGCGTCATAGGCGCAGTCGAGCGCGAAGGCCTGCGCGAGTACTACGACCCGCGCACCGGCACCGGGCTGGGAGCAAGAGGCTTCGCCTGGTCGGCCTTGGTTACCGCGATGGGTTAAGGCTGTCCCGGTAGGGGTGGAGCGTCTTGTACTTTTTCGTCGTGAGCTAGCGGCGACAGCCCTGAGGCGTTCCACCGAAAAAGTTAAGCGGAACCCCTGCCGGGACAGCCTTATTTGTAGCGGTACGTAATCCTGCCTCGGTCGAGGTCGTAGGGCGAAAGCTCGATCTTGACCCGGTCGCCGGGGAGGATGCGGATGTAGTGGCGGCGCATCTTGCCCGAGATGTGGCCGAGCACATCGTGCCCGTTGTCGAGCTTGACGCGGAACATCGTGTTGGGGAGGGCCTCGGTGATCTCACCCTCCATCTCGATCTTCTCCTCTTTCCCCATGCGGCGGGCAGCGTATCGGACGCCTGCTCAGCCGCGCAGCGCGCGGGCGTGGGCGACCGCCTCCTCGCGGGTTGAGATCTCCTCCGCGTACTGCGCCGCCTCGAGCTCGGCGAGCAGCTCGCCGAGCTCCGGGCCCTCCTCGACGCCCAGCTCCGCGGCAAGCTCGTCGCCGCGGATCAGGGGCGCCGGCGGCCCATCGCGGCGCCAGTCGAGCGCCGCGCCGATCATCTGCCGAGCCAGGTCGAGGTGCGCGGCGATCGCCTCCTCGGTGGCGAACGGCCCCGAGCCGCGCGCCGAGAGCCGGTCGGCGATCGTCAGCAGGGTCACATCGACGGTTACCGGTTCGGTGGCGCGCAGGTACTCGTGCACGCGGCGCGCCGGCAATGGCGCCTCATGGACGAGGAAGCCGAGCCGCAGGTGGTGCAGGGTGAGATCCTGTAGGTGCTGGGTGAGGAGGCGGCTGGCGCGCAGGCGGCCGCAGAGGCGGGCGATGATCGGGCCGCCGTCGCGGTCGTGGCCGGCGAAGGTGACGAAGCCGTCGCGCTCGGCGCGCGTCACCGGCTTGCCGATGTCGTGGACCAAGGCGCCGAAGCGCAGCGCCGTGCCGCGGCTCATATCGTCGGCGAGCGGCTCGTCGAGCAGCGCCCGCACCTCGGCCGCCCACTCGCCGGCGAAGCGCTCCAGGTCGGACTCGACCTCGAGCGTGCGCTCGAGCACCGCCAGCGTGTGGCCGTGCACGTCGAGGTGATGGTTGGGCCCCTGTTCGACCCCGCGCAGCGCCTCGACCTCGGGCAGCAGGACCGGGGTCAGGCCGAGCTCGTCGAGCAGCGCCATGCCGCGCAGCGGGTCGGGGCCGCCGAGCAGCTGGCGCAGCTCGAGCAGCTGGCGCTCGCCGGCCGCCTCGCCGGCGTGGGGCGCTTCGGAGCGGGCCAGGGCGACAGTCGCCGGGTCGACCTCGAGCGCCAGTCCGGCGGCGAGCCGCGCGGCGCGCAGCAGGCGCAGGCGGTCGGCGGCGAAGCTGCGCTCGCTGACCACGCGCAGCAGCCGCCGCTCGAGGTCGGGCAGGCCGCCGTGCGGGTCGAGCGGCTCGCCGCCGGCGAGCGGCACGGCGACGGCGCCGATCGTGAAGTCGCGCTCGCCGAGGTCCTCCTCGATCGTCGCGCCGCGCAGCGCGGTCAGGTCGATCTGCCAGCCGCCCCCGGCGTCGACCACCCGCCAGGTCTCGAACTCGGCCGAGAGCTCGAAGGAGTGCCCGCGGCCCGCGCGGGCGATCGCCTTCGCCGCTTCCGCCACATCGCCGGCGACCGCGAGGTCGAGGTCGGTGACCTCCCGGCCGAGCGCCGCATCGCGCACCGCGCCGCCGGCGACCCAGAACCCCTCGGGCGTGCCGCCCAGCGCGCCCCGCGCCAGCCCGGCCAGCGGCGCCGCCGCGAGCCGCTCGCCGACCGCGCTCACAGCAGGGCCTTCCGGTGCGCCTTAACCGCGCATGGAGAGGAAAAGGCGCACCGGAACGTCATGGCTGGCGGGGGACTCGGGCCGAGAGGCCGCAGGTGACCTCGTAGTTGATCGTGTCGAGGCGGCGCGCAACCTCCTCGGCGAGGATCGTCTCCTCGCCCTGCGTCCCGATCAGCACCGCCTCGTCGCCGGGCTCGACCTCGGTATCCGGCCCGAGGTCGACCGTCACGTTGTCCATCGAGACCGTGCCGACCAGGGGCACCCGGCGGCCGCGGATCAGCACCTCGGCGTTGTTGGAGAGGCCGCGGCGCAAGCCGTCGCCATAGCCGAGCGGCAGCACTCCCACCCAGGTGTCGGCCGGCGCCCGCCAGGTGCGGCCGTAGCCGGCGCTCTCCCCCGCGGCGAAGCGCTTCACGTCGGCGACGTAGGAGCGCAGCGAGAGCGCCGGCGCCAGACCGCGCTCGGCCGGATCGCCCTGGAAGGGGTCAAGGCCGTAGATGGCGACGCCGCAGCGTGCCATGTCGAAGTGGGAGCGGCGCTCGCGGAAGACGGCGGCGCTGTTGGCGGCGTGGACGAGCGTTCCCGGGAACTCGGCCTTGACCGCGCTCGCCACCGCCTCGAAGCGCTCGAGCTGGCGCTCGAAGTAGCCCTCGTCGGCGCCCGGCTCGTCGGCCGTGGCGAAGTGGGTCCAGACCCCGGCCAGCTCGAGCCGCGGGTCCTCGGCGCAGACGCGTGCCAGGGCGAGCACCTCGGCCGCGTCCGGATTGCCGAGGCGCCCCATGCCGCTGTCGTGCTTGACATGGACTCGCACCGGCCTCCCCTGGGCCCGGCCGCGGGCGGCCGCCAGCTGCCGGAAGCCCTCGCGCCACACGGCGACCTCGGACCCGGCGGCGAGCGCGG
>Ga0210100_1000122_pt1 | contig 15004 bp, 14 predicted proteins | sample MayberryNW_TuleB_FD_185525 | JGI IMG/M metagenome (GOLD analysis project Ga0210100, IMG submission 185525) | Wetland microbial communities from San Francisco Bay, California, USA, that impact long-term carbon sequestration - MayberryNW_TuleB_D1... | ecosystem: Environmental > Aquatic > Marine >... | reverse complement strand
ACTTCGACGTCGCCAACCACGTGCGCCACGCGACGCTGCCGGCGCCCGGCGGCGAGGAGGAGCTGCACGAGTGGCTCGGCGACTTCTACTCGCACCGCCTCGACCGCGCCCACCCGCTCTGGGAGACGACCCTGCTCGACGGCCTCGAGGGCGGCCGCTGGGCGCTCGTCACCAAGGTCCACCACTGCCTGGTCGACGGGCTCAGCGGCGTCTCGGTCGCCGCCGTGATGCTCGACGCCGAGCCCCACCCACCCCCCGGCGCGCCAGTCCTGGCGACCGCGCTGGAGCCGCCCGACGACGACGCCGAGGAGAGCCGCGGGGCGCTCGCGAGGCTCTCGGGAGCGGTCGGCAGCGGCATTGACGCGGCCCGTCACCCGCGCAAGCTGGCAGCGGCGCTCTCGCGCTCGCGGGCGCTGGCCGAGATGGCGATCCGCGACGAGCTGATCGGGGCGCCGCACACCAGCCTCAACGACCAGATCGGCGGAACCCGGCGGCTCGCCGCCGTCGACGTCCCGCTCGACGAGCTGAAGCGAGTCAAGGGCGGGCTCGGCGGCACCGTCAACGACGTCGTCCTCGCCGCCACCGCCGGCGGCCTGCGCCGGCTCTTCGAACGGCGCGGCGAGGACTCGCTGGTGGACAGCGTGCGGGCGATGGTGCCGGTCAGCCTGCGCAAGGCGAGCGAGGCGCTGGCTCTGGGCAACCGGGTCAGCTCGCTCTTCGTCGACCTGCCCCTGGCCGAGCCGGACCCGCTGCTGCGCTTCCGCAAGACGGTGGCGGCGGCCGAGCGGCTCAAGGGAAGCGACGGCGGCATGGGGGCCGAGACCCTGATCGAGCTCGCCGGCGCGGCGCCGCCGATGATCCACAGCGTCGTCGCCCGCCTCGCCTTCACCCCGCGCCTCTTCAACATCACGATCACCAACGTGCCGGGCCCGCCGGCGACCCTCTACGCGCTGGGGGCGCCGATGCGCCGCGTGATCCCGCTGGTGCCGATCTTCTCCGGCCACGCCGTCGGCGTCGCCGTGGTCAGCTACGACGGCCGCGTCTGCTTCGGGCTCAACGGCGACCGCGCCAGCGTCCCCGACCTGGGCGTGCTCAAAGACGGGATCGAAGAATCGCTCGCCGAGTTGGGCAGCCTTGCCAGCGCGGCCGCCCCCTCCGGCTCACGCGACGCCGCGTGAAACCGGTTCGAGCGGCCTTGCCGGCTTGACCTCGTGGGCCATGCTCTGGCCCTAGTGCTTCTTCGACGACGCGCCCAGCGCCTCGCCGGCGCTGCGCACGACGTTGGTGAGGAAATCGTATTGCGTCTTGACCAGCTTCTCGGACATCTCGAGTGCCGAGTCGATCACCTCCTGACGTCGCGACGGGCCCGGACCCTCGTTGTGCGGGGGCAGTGCCTCGTCGACGGACTCCATGAACCTGCGGACCGCCTCGATCGCGCTTTCCTGGCTCTCCTTGACCTGATCGAGAACCTGTTCGGACAGCTCGGCGGTTCTCTCGACCGGGCTTTGCTCGGATGCGGCGGCCTTGCTCGGCTTTGACTGTTGAGCGGCGGGTGTCATGTTCGCCTCCTTTCGGTGGAACGGCGTTGCGATTAGCGCCGGGGCTTTCTCTGCAATTGAAACTACCCCGCCGCGAGCCAACCGCTATCGGGGAAAAACCGAACATCAGTTCGGTGTATTACCCGGAAGGCGCGGCCCGGTGTCGGGTCCGAGCTCCTCAGACGAGGCTAGGCCGCCAGGTCGCGGCGCTCGAAGAGCAGCGCGCCCAGCGCGCCCAGGGCGACGGCGACGGCGGTCACGCCGAGGAAGGCGACGGGGTCGATGCCGTCTTCGATCGCGCGGCCGTAGTAGCGGAAGACGGAGGCGTAGCGAATCCAGTCGAGACTGGGGTCGAGCCGGCCGATCAGGTCGATGACGTACATCGCGACGAGCACGCCGGTGACCGAGCCGGTGACCACCGCGGTGCGCAGCGACCAGCCGGTGACGACGACGCCGAGGCCGGCGACGAGCAGGGCGAGCGGCCAGACGCTGGCGTAGCCGGCGAGGGCCGAGGCGAAGGAGAGCCCCGAGCCGGCGATCGCGCTGCCCAGCATCGTCAGCAGCACGGCGACCGCGAGCACCGCCGCCAGCTCGCCCGCCGCCGCCGCGAAGCTGGCGGCGACCACGGCGCGGCGCGAAACCGGCGCCGAGAGCAGCACGTCGAGGCGGCCGCTTTCGGCCGCGCCGGAGAGGCCGCTGGCAACCGCCCGCGCCGCCAGGTAGCCGACCGCGAGCGGCACGATCAGGCTGAGCATCTCGGCGTTCAGGTACTGCTCGACGCTGCTCAGCTCGCTGATCCCGAAGGCTTCCTTCAGCGCTTCCGGGTAGGAGGCGACGGCCTTGTCGAGCGCGTCTTCGACCGACGGGTAGATGACGACCACGAACGCCGACCAGGCCCCGATCGGCAGCCCCCAGGAGAGCAGCGAGCGGCGCCGCTCGTGCAGCTGGGCGAGCGCCAGGGCGATCACTCCTCCCCCTCCCCACGCGCCTCAGGCTCCTCGCCGCGGTAATAGGTGAGGAAGACCTCCTCGAGGGTCGGGCGGGCGTACTCGGCGCTCACCACGCCCGGCAGCGCCCGCACCGCCTCGAGGTCGGCCGGCTCGGCGAACTCGACCTCGACCCGGCGGCGCTCCGCCGTCTTCGCCAGCAGGTCGGCGACCCGCTCGACCGCGATCAGGCGGCCGCCGCGGATGATCCCCACCCGGTCGCAGACCCGCTCGACCTCGTCGAGCTCGTGCGAGGAGAGGAAGACCGCGCAGCCCCGCTCACGCTCCTCGCGCACCAGGGCCAGGAACTCCTCCTGCATCAGCGGGTCGAGGCCGCTGGTCGGCTCGTCGAGGATCAGCAGCTCCGGCTCGTGGAACATCGCCAGGATCAGGCCGATCTTCTGGCGGTTGCCGCGCGAGAGCTGTCCCAGCGGCCGGTCGAGGTCGGCGCGGAAGCGCTCCGCCAGTCGCTCGGCGCGGCCCAGGTCCCGCACCCCGCGCAGCCGCGCCAGCAGGGCAAGCGCCTCGCGGCCGCTGCTGTGCTTGCCGTAGCCGAAGTCCCCGGGCAGGTTGCCGAGCCGCCGGCGGATCGCGACGCTCTCGCGGCGGCTGTCGAGGCCGAAGATCCGGGCGCTGCCGCGGCTCGGGTGCAGGAGGTCGAGCAGGGTGCGGATCGTCGTCGTCTTGCCGGCGCCGTTCGGCCCGAGAAAGGCGAAGACCTCCCCCGCCTCGACGCTCACCGTGACGTCCTCGATCCCCCGCTCCGCCCCGTAGAACTTGGTCAGCCCCTCGGTCTCGATCACCGCCACGCCGCCCATCCTCGCATGCGCGAGTGGTCAGTCAGGCACAGGATGCTGTGCCTAACTGACCACTCGGCGCCGCAGCCACCAGCGGCGCAGCTCGTCCGAGCCCCAGACCAGGAAGGGGAAGGGGAGGAGGATCGCGAGGTGGGCGGGTGAGAGGGCGGCGGTGCCGAACAGGTCCTGGAGCGGGGGCAGGTAGATGAGAGCCGCGGCGAAGAGCAGCTCGAAGGCGATCCCGTAGAGCAGCAGCGGGTTGGAGAAGACGCCGATCTGGCGCAGCGAGGCCGTGCTCGTGCGGGCGGCGAAGGCGGTGCCGACCTGGCAGGCGGTGATCCCGGCGAAGGTCATCGTCGTCGCCACCAGGTAGTCGTGGTGCAGGGCGCTGCCGGCGCCGGTCGGATCGCCCGGGGACCAGCCGGCCGCGCTGAGCACGACGAAGAAGCCGCCGGTTACCAGCGCCGCCTCCAGCAGCCCGAGCCAGAGCCAGGCCCGGGTCAGCATCGCGCCGCTGACGATGTTCTCGCTGCGCGGCCGCGGCGGCCGGTCGACGATCCCCGGCTCGGCCGGCTCGGTGCCCAGCGCCAGCGCCGGCAAGGTCTCGGTGCCGAGGTCGATCGCGAGGATCTGTAGCGCGGTCAGCGGCAGCGGCACCGCCCCACCGGAGAGCGCGAAGATCAGGAAGGGGATGACCTCCGGCGTCAGGTGGGCGAAGATGTAGGTGATGAACTTGCGGATGTTGTCGTAGACGACCCGCCCTTCCTCGATCGCCGCGACGATCGAGGAGAAGTCGTCGTCGGTGAGCACCATGGTCGCCGCCTCGCGGGCCACGTCGGTGCCCGACTCGCCCATCGCGACGCCGATGTCGGCGCGGCGCAGGGCGGGGGCGTCGTTGACCCCGTCGCCGGTCATCGCCACCGTGTGGCCCTGCGCCTCGAGCGCATCGACCAGGTGCAGCTTCGTCTCGGGGTTGCTGCGGGCGACGATCAGCTCGCGGCTCTCGTCGAGCAGACGGTCGAGCTCGGGCTCGGCCATCGCGTCGACCTCGGCGCCGCTGAGGACCGTCGGCGCCTCGCCGGCGATCCCCGCCTCGCGGGCCACCGCCGCCGCGGTCAGGCCGTGGTCGCCGGTGACGACGATCACCCGCACGCCAGCGCGCCGGCAGCGCGCCACCGAGGCCGGGACCTCGGCGCGCAGCGGGTCCTCGAGCGCGATCAGGCCGACGAAGCTGAGCCCGGTCTCGGCGCGCTCGCGGTCCTCCTCCCCGGCCGTCCCCGCCGGCCGCTCGGCGAAGCCGAGCACGCGCATCCCACGCCGCGCGTAACCCTCGAACGCCTCGCGCACCGCCGCCCGGTCGGGCTCGGCGAGCGGCCGGTCGCCGGTCGCGCCGCGCACCGTGGCGCAGCGCTCGAGCAGCTCCAGCGGGGCGCCCTTGGCGTGCAGCCAGAGCTGCCCGCCCGGCTCCCGGTCCAGGGTCGTCATCCGCTTCAGCCGCGGGTCGAAGTGGAAGAGCGCCCGGCGCACCCCCTCGCGCTCGGCCTGCGCCGCCTCGACGTCCTCGCCGAGCCGGCCGACGGCGACGAGCAGGGCGCTCTCGCTGGGGTCGCCGCCCCGCCGCCAGCCGTCGGCCTCGCGGTGCGCGCTGGCGTTGTTGCAGCGCAACGCGGTGCGCAGCAGGGCGGAGAACGGCTCGCCGGCCGCGGCGCCGCCGTCGGCTCCCGGCATCAGCTCGGCGCCATCCGCCCAGAGCGCCCGCACGCTCATCCGCCCCTCGGTCAGGGTGCCGGTCTTGTCGGTGCAGATCACGTCGGTCGAGCCCAGCGTCTCGACCGCGGTCAGCCGCTTGACCAGCGCCCGGCGCCGCGCCATGCGCCGCACGCCGACCGCCAGCGCCAGGGTGATCGTCGGCAGCAGCCCCTCGGGCACGTTGGCGACCAGCAGGCCGATCGCGAAGGTGGCGGAGTCGCCCAGCGAGAGCCCGGCCACCGCCGTGCCGATCGCGAAGAAGATCGCGCCCGCGGCGACCGCCACCCCGGCGATCAGCAGCGCCACCCGGTTGACCTGCGCCTGGAGGGGGCTGACTTCGGTCCGCACCCGCTGGGAGAGCGCCGCGATCCGGCCCAGCTGGGTCGCCATGCCGGTCGCGTAGACGACCGCCTCGGCCTCGCCGGCCGTGCAGAGCGTGCCCGAGAAGACGAGGTCCTCGGCCTCCAGCGGCGAGGCGGCGGGCGCGCCGCGCCGCGCGGTGCGGGAGACCGGCTGGGACTCGCCGGTCAGCGGCGAGGCGTCGACGTCGACGTCGCCCTCGATCAGCCGGGCGTCGGCGGAGAGCCGGTCGCCCTCCTCGATCAGCAGCAGGTCGCCGGGCACCAGCTCGGCCGCCTCGACCTCGACCGCCTCTCCCCCGCGCCGCACCCGCGCCCGCGGCGGCAGCAGCTCGCGCAGCGCCTCGGTGGCGCGCTCGGCCTGCAGCTCCTGACTGAAGGCGAAGATCGCGTTGAGCACGATCACGGCGACGATCGCCGCGCCGAGCGGGGCGACGCCGCTGACGACGGCAAGCCCCGCCGCCACCCAGAGCAGCAGCGCCAGCGGGTGGGTGAACTGGAGGGCCAGATCGCGCAGGTGGCTGGGCCCCTCGCGCCGCTCGATCGCGTTCGGGCCGTGCTGCTCGAGCCGCCGCCGCGCCTCGCGGGCGCTGAGCCCGGCGCGCCCGCTCCCCAGATGGCGGAGGACCAGCTCCAGCCTCTCCTCGGGATCGAAGCGCGTGTCCGTCCCGGTCACCGCGGCTGGCTCAGTGGGGAGTGGCCACCCCGCCACCGGCTGGTGGCGACGGCGCCGGTGTGGGCGCCGGGGCCGGCGTGTTTTCAGGCGCCGGTTCGGGCGCGGCTTCGGGTTCGGGCGCCGCTTCGGCTTCGTTTCCGCCCTTGCCGTGGCCGGCGCCGGCTTCTTCGCCTTCGCCTTCTTCTTCTTCTTCGTACCCGTATTCCGATTCTTCGGATTCGCTCGACGAGGACGAGTAGGAGCCCGAGGTGTGGCCTTCGCTGAGGCCGGAGAGTTCGGGCAGGCTCGAGGGTTCGGGGAATTCCGGGCAGTCCCCGCCGACCGCGGATTCCATGAAGGAGCGCCAGATCGGCCCCGCGGTCGGCCCGCCAAAGCCGGTCGATTCCCGCGACTGGGGGTGGCCGACCCAGACCGCGGTCGAGTAGAGCGGCGTGTAGCCGACGAACCAGGCGTCGGAGAGGTCCTCCGAGGTTCCCGTCTTGCCCGCCTCGCCGGTGCAGCCCATGTACGTAAACGGCGAGCCGGTGCCTTCGGTGATCACCGTCTTGAGGATTTTCGTCACTTCGTAGGCCTGGCCCTCGGTCAGCACCCGTTCGCCGGGATCGGTGCTGGTTTCGTCGACCTTGCCGTCGGGGAATTCGACCCGGCTGATCGCGGTCGGCGTGTGGTGGATGCCGCCGCTCGCCAGGGTCGCGTAGCCGTCCGCCTGTTCGAGCGGGGTGACGCCTTCGCGGAGGCCGCCGATCGCCTCGGCGGGGACCGATTCGAGGTGCTCTTCGATCCCCATTTCGTGCGCCGTCTGGGTGACGTTTTCCGGCCCGACGTCGAGGTCGAGCTGGGCGAAGACGACGTTGATCGATTGGGTGGTCGCTTCGGCGACGGACATCGTGCCGCCGCCGGGCTCGTCGTTGTTGACCGTCCAGGTGCTGCCGCCGGGAATCGTCAGCGTCTTCGGCGAGGTCCCGTCGTAGTAGGTCGTGTAGGGGTCGATCCCCTGCTTGATCGCGGTGGTCAGCACGTAGGGCTTGAACGAGGAGCCCGGCTGGCGGTGCGCCTGCCAGGCGTAGTTGAATTCGCTTTCGCTTTCCGAGCCTTCGGTCGAGGCGAGCGCGACGATCTCACCGTTCTTCGGGTCGATCGAGGCGAGCGCCGCCGCCGGCCCCCCTTCGGAGTAGCAGACCCCGCAGGAGTCGACCGCTTCCTGCGCTCGTTCCTGTAGTTCGGGTTCGATCGTCGTGTACGCCTTGAGGCCGCCGTTGCGGACGGTGTTGATCCCGTATTTGTCGATCAGCTCCTGCTGGACCAGGTCGAAGAGGAACGGGTCGCGGATCACCCTGTACTTGTGGCCCGGGTTGAGGCCGAGGCCGCTGTGCAGCGCTTCGCGGAATTCGGTCCCGTCGATGTATTCCTGGTCGTGCATCGCGGTCAGCACCTCGTTGCGCCGCTGCAGGGCCGCGTGCGGGTCGAGGAAGGGGTTGTATTCGGAGGGCGCCTGCGGCAGGCCGGCGATCAGCGCCGCTTCCTTCAGTTCGAGGTCCTTGGCGGGCTTGTCGAAGTAGGTCTGCGCGGCGGCCTCGGCGCCGACCGCGGTCTCGCCTTCGACGGTCCCGTACGGCGCGGTGTTGAGGTAGGCGGTGAGGATCCATTCCTTCGAGTGGGCTTCCTCCTCTTCGACCGCCAGGTGGGCTTCGCGCAGCTTGCGTTTGAGCGTGTCTTCGGGGTTCTGGATGTAGAGGTCGCGGACCAGCTGCTGGGTGATCGTCGAGGCGCCCTGCACCGGCTTGCCTCCGGCCAGCGCGTCCCTCCAGATCGCGCGGGCGATCCCGGCCGGGTCGAGCGCCCCGTGGCTGAAGAAGTTCCTGTCCTCGATCGCGACCGTCGCGTCGCGCAGGTTCTGGGGCATCTCCTCCGAGGAGACCGGCTGGCGGATGTTTTCGGCGTGGATGAAGCCGATCAGGCTGCCGTCGGCGGCATAGATCGCCGAGGAGCGGCCCTTCTGCACCGCTTTGAGGCTGGCCAGCGGCGGCGCCGACTCGTAGACGTTGATCGCCCAGCCGGCGGCGATCCCGCCCGCGATCACGACCGCGACGGCCAGGACCCCCGAGGGGATCAGGACCTTTCTCCACTTCGAGGTATGCGACCGGCGTCTCCGCCGTCGCGAGCTGCGCGCCATTCGGCCATAGATTCTAGGCAGGCCGCTACTCTTGCCCGACCGTGCCGCGATTCCTGCACACTTGCTACCGGATCGGCGACATCGACCGCTCGGTCGCCTTCTACGAGAAGCTCGGCTTCGAAGTCGCCGGCCAGATGCCGATCGGCGACGAGGCGATCAACGTCTTCATGAACCTGCCCGGCGAGGACCCGGTCCTCGAGCTGACCTACAACCACGGCGTCACCGGCTACGAGCACGGCACCGGCTACAACCACATCGCCCTCTCCGTCGACGACCTCGACGCGACGATCGAGTCCCTCGCCGCCGAAGGCGTCGACCCCGAAAAGCCCCCCTACCGCCCCGGCGGCCGCACCGAGGGCCACCGCATCTGCTTCTACCGCGATCCCGACGGCTACCGCATCGAGCTGATCGGCGAGTAGCGGCCGGGCGGCCCCACCGAGGGCCGGACCGCCCGGTGGTCGCTCAGTGGTGGTGCTTCTTCTCGCAGTCCTTCTTCTTCTTGCCGTGCAGGTTCTTGCAGTGGTCGTTCTTGTGGCCGCTGTGGTCGGGGCTTGCCTGGGCCATGCCGGCGCCGCCGATGGCGAGGGCGGCGCTGACGCCGGTAAGGGCGAGGATCTTCGAGATTCGGTGGGACATCGGGACCTCCGTTCCGAGGGAGAATCAGGGATTGCCGGCAGCCTGACGACCCGCCCCCCAGGACCCCGCGAAATCAAGGCAAAGCCTTGGCAAACGTCTCTCGCAGAGCATCTGCTCAGGGCCGCATGGGAGATAGTTGAACGCGGAGCGCGGCCGCGACTCATAACCGCGTTTCCGAGGCCCTAGACTTGAGAGGGAGACGATGATCGTCAAACATGCAATTGCGGAACACGACTTCGTCGAGTTCCTGGATCCGGTCGGCCACTGGATGCCAGGAACCAGCGGGACCGTGGTCAGCGATCACGGCAACTCCAAGCTGATCGAGATCGTCGGCGAGGACGGTGCGATGCTGGACCTAGTCGAGGTCGCGGAAGATCGTCTGCGGCTCGTCGCAAAGCACAGCTCTAGTTGACCCCGGGGCAGCTCCGCGAGATGGCCGGCAACGAGGTCTACAGGAGCAGCTCGACCGGATCGCCCCCTTCGTCGAGTCGGTCGGCGCCGACGGCCTCTACGAGATCGTCGAGGAGCGGATTCCGTAGTCCGAAAGGGCACGGATTGACCACCAAGTGGGCATAAAATGACCACTTGGTGGTCATTTTATGCCCGCCGACTACCCCTTCACCACCTCGAACTGGCTCATCAGGCCGTGGTCCTCGTGGTCGAGCATGTGGCAGTGCATCACGAACTTGCCGGTGTAGTCGACGAAGTGGCCGGCGACGGCTATGCGTTCGCGGGGGTAGATGAAGAAGGTCTCCTTGAGGCAGTCTTCCCAGGGCGGCGGCGGCTTGCCGTTGCGCGAGAGCAGCAGCCAGTCGGTGAGGTGCATGTGCATCATGTGGGCGACGTCGGTGTGGTTGACGAACTCCCAGGTCTCGACCGAGCCGAGCTTCGGGTGGGCCGCCGCGTAGGCCGGGCTGAAGGTGCGGCCGTTGATCAGCCAGCTCGTTTTGAAGAGGCCGCCGATCGAGATCTCGAAGCGGCGCTGGGGCTTGCGCGACGCCCGTTGCGTCCAGTCCGGCAGGGGGCGCAGCCTGCGTGGCACGCGGGTGCGGTCGGCCACGCGGCTCGAGTCGACGCGGAACTGCATCAGCGCGCCGACGTAGGGATGGGCGCCGAGCGGGCGGCGGCCGCCGTGGCGCGGGCCGCTGCGCAGCTCGACCCGCTCGCCGCGGGCGCTTGCGAAGTCGGCGACCAACTCGACCCGCTCCGCCGGGCCGATCGTCACCTCGTGGCGGCGCACCGGGCGGGGCATCAGGCCGCTGTCGGCGGCGATCTGGACCAGCGGCGCGCCGTTTGAGAGGTAGACGTTGTAGGAGCGGAACTGGGAGAGGTTGAGCAGCCGCAGCCGGTAGCGCTGCGCCGTGACCCGGTGGTAGGGCATGTGCACGCCGTTGACGAGGATCGTCCGCGCCGCGATCCCGTCGGCCGGCGGGCGCAGGTCGGCGAACGGGTTGGTCAGCTGGTTGTGGCGGTCGAAGTCGCGGTCGCAGATCGCCAGCGCCAGGTCGCGGTCGCCCTCGGGCAGCGGCAGGCCCGCGTCGAACTCGTCGTCGATGATCCACATCCCCGCCAGGCCGCGCCAGACGTTGTGCGCGGTGCGGTCGAGGCGGTGGTCGTGGTACCACTGGAAGGCTGCGCGCTCGGGCGCCCCGTTCTCCATCAGGTCGTAGACGTAGGTGCGGCGGGCGCCCGGCTCGATCAGCGTGTCGTTGCCCGACTGGCGCGGCGTCAGGCCAAGCGGGATGCGGCAGTAGTAGGAGCGCGGGTGGGATGCGGTCAGCCCGCCCGGCTGGCCGTCGAACTGGGTGCGGTTGTGGCCGCCGTGCAGGTGGACGGTGAGCTCGCCGGCCGCGGCGGGCAGCTGGTGGTGGAAGGTGACCGAGGTGCGGCGCCCCGCCGGGCGGCGGATCGTCGGCCCGGGGAAGGTCCCGGCGTAGGTCCACATCCGCGTCTTCTCGCCGGGCAGCGCCTGCACCTCGGCTTCGCGGATCGGGATCGTCAGGTGCGCGTCGCTGAGCACCTCGGGGATGCGCAGCGGCTCGCGGAAGGGCGCAGCGGGCGCGGCGCGCGGGGCCCCGCCGGCCGCGGGACCGAACAGCGCCGAGGGGCGCAGGCCGAGCGGCAGCGCCGTGGCCAGCGCGCCGCCGCCCAGAGCGCCGAGGAAGGCCCGGCGCCCCAGGCGGGGCGAGTCGGCTTTTTGCGACCCAGACGTGCCGCTACCCGGCGGGAGCCGGACGGACAGCGATCGAGCCGTGCATCCACGGGTGGATGGCGCAGACGAAGTAAAGCCTCGTGCCAGCCGCGGCGCTGACCACCTGGGTCTCCGAGGCGTCGGGCTTGTCGCCCGTGAACCAGGAGTCGCCCTTCTTGTTCAGGTTGCCGAGCGTGTCCCAGCCTTCTTCGCCGGCCTCCGCCGGGTTTTCTTTCGGCGGGCCTTCGCCCTTGACGCCGTGCCAGCCGGCGATCGCCTTGCAGATGTGGTGCGGCGTGAAGCAGAGCTGGCGCTGCCTCGGAGTCTTCGGCACCGAGCCCTTGGTCACCAGCGAGAAGGTGTGCGGGCCGACCTTGTGCGGGTCGGTCTGGTTGAGCACGGTCAGTTCTTCGCCGGCGTAGATGTACTTCGGCGCGACGAAGCGTAGGCCCTTCTTGCCGTCCCTGATGAAGACGGTGTTCTGGGGGTTCGTGGCTTCTTCGCCGCTGTCACCCGCGGCCAGGGCTGGAACGACGGCCAGCGACGCCGCCAGGGCGAGCGCCATGACGCCGGCGAGCTTGATCGAGAACGGACGGAACGAAAGCTTCAAGTCTCTCCTCCTTGATTCGGCGCCGGTCTCCTGCCGAGCGCCTGGACGAATGGACGGCAATGTAGCGCCGACCGCCGTCGCAGGCAAACCGTTTTCCGACCCGGCCGCCGATCTACCGGTTGAGCGGCGACATGTCGGCGTAGCGCTCGCCGGCGGCGGCGCCGGCCGGGGCCGCCTCGTCGATGCGCCGCAGCTCCTCGTCGCTGAGCTCGATCCCGGCAGCCGCGGCGTTCTGCTCGAGGTAGTTGCGGTGCTTGGTGCCCGGGATCGGCACGATGTCCTCGCCCTGGGCGAGGACCCAGGCGAGGGCGAGCTGACCGGGCGTCACGCCCCTCTCGGAGGCGATCTCCTCGACCCGCTCGACCAGCTCCAGGTTGCGCTCGAAGTTCTCGCCTTCGAAGCGCGGGCTGCGGCGGCGGAAGTCGTCCTCGGGCAGGTCGTCGAGCGAGCGGAAGCGGCCGGTGAGGAAGCCGCGCCCCAGCGGGCTGTAGGCGACGAAGCCGATCCCCAACTCGCGCACCGTCGGCAGGATCTCGTCCTCGGGGTCGCGGCTCCAGAGCGAGTACTCGGTCTGCAGGGCGGCGATCGGGTGCGTCGCTTGGGCGCGGCGGATCGTCTCGGGGGCCGCCTCGGAGAGGCCGAGATGGGCGACCTTGCCCTGGTCGATCAGCTCCGACATCGCGCCCACCGTCTCCTCGATCGGCACGTCGGGATCGACCCGGTGCTGGTAGTAGAGGTCGATCGTCTCGACCCCGAGCCGCTCCAGCGAGGCCTCGCAGCATTCGCGCACGTAGGCGGGGTCGCCGCGCACGCCGAGGCGCTCGCCGTTCGGGCCGCGCACGTTGCCGAACTTGGTCGCCAGCACGACCTCGTCGCGGCGCCCGGCGATCGCCCTGCCGACCAGCTTCTCGTTGGTGAACGGCCCGTACATGTCGGCCGTGTCGAGGAAGTCGACGCCGAGCTCCAGCGCCCGCTGGATCGTCGCCGTCGCCTCCGCCTCGTCGGCCGCGCCGTAGAACTCCGACATCCCCATGCAGCCGAGACCCTTGGCGGAGACCTCGAGCCCGTCGCTGCCCAGCTTTCGCTTCTGCATCGCCATCGTCCTCCAGTCGCTACCCGAAATTGCTCGCCACAATCGCGCCGATATCGTAGGGTGGTTGAGGAATGACGCCTGAACCGCGCGAGATCGTCGATGGCACGCTGGCCGTGCGCACCTCCCGCAGCGGCGACGCGGCGGTCGTCGCGCTCCGCGGCGAGCTCGACCTCGCCAACGCCGGCACCGCGGAGGCCGCGCTCGAGGCCTGCTTCGAGGACGGCGGCGGCTCGGTGGTCGTCGACATGAGCGAGCTCGAGTTCATCGACTCGACCGGGATCGCGCTGCTGGTCACCACCCTCGGCCGCAACGACGGCGGCGCCACCGTGCGCTTCGTCCCCAGCAGCTTCCCCTCGGTGGTTCGCGTGCTCGAGCTGACCGGCCTGGCCGAGCGCCTGCCGCTGGCCGAGGCCTGAGCGCGCCGGGCTACGCGCGCAGCTTGTAGCCGCGGCTGAAGAGGCGCAGGTTGATCGCGAAGAGCGCCCCGGTCGCCGCGGTCAGGGCGAGCAGCGAGAGCGGCACGCTGACTTCGGTGAAGCCGACGAAGCCGTAGCGGACCAGGTTGATCATGTAGTAGAGCGGGTTGAAGCGGGTCAGCGTCTCGAAGGGCTGGGGCAGCAGCGCCGCCGAGTAGAAGACGCCGCCGAGGAAGATCAGCGGCTGCAGGACGAAGGTCTGGACGAAGGCGACGTCGTCGAACTGCTCGGCGCGGACGCCGGTGAGCACGCCGAGCTGGGAGAAGAAGAAGCCGACCAGGAAGAGCGAGGGGACGAGCACCAGCAGGTGGTCGACCGGCATGCCGACGAGGACCGCCGAGACGACGAAGGTCAGGGTCGCGACGATCAGGCCGCGCACGAAGCCGCCGAGCGAGAAGGCGAGCAGCAGCTCCAGCGGCGAGGCGGGCGAGGAGAGCTGGTCGTGGATCGCGCCCTGGAACTTCTGCTGGAGGATCGAGGAGGAGTTGTTGGTGAAGGCGTTGACCGAGAAGGCCATCATGATCAGGCCGGGGATCACGAAGAGGATGTATTCGATCCCGTGCAGTTGCTTGATCCGCGAGCCGAGCGCGGCGCCGAAGACCATGATGTAGAGGAAGGTTTCGAGCAGCGGCGCGCCGAGCGTCTGCTTCTTGATCTTCATGAAGCGGTTGACCTCGCGGCGCCAGAGCGTCGCGAAGCGGATCTGGGCGGCGCTCACTGGGCGGCGACCTCGATGTGGGAGCGCGAGAGCTCGTTGCGGCCGACCAGCGCCAGGTAGGCGTCCTCGAGGTTGGCGACGCCGTAGCGGGCGGAGAGCTCGGCGCTGGTCCCCTCGCCGACGATCTGGCCGTCGTTGATGAAGGCGATCCGGTCGCAGAGCTGCTCGGCCTCCTCCAGGTAGTGCGTGGTCAGCAGGATCGTCGTCCCCTCCTGGTTGATCCGCTGCACGTAGTGCCAGAGCTCGAGCCGCAGCTCGACGTCGACGCCGGCGGTCGGCTCGTCGAGGATCAGCAGGCGCGGCCGGTGCATCATCGCCCGGGCGAGGATCAGGCGGCGCTTCATCCCGCCGGAGAGCGTGCGCGTGCGTTCGTCGCGCTTCTCGGTCAGCGAGAAGGTCTCGAGCAGCTCGCGGGTGCGCTCGCGGCGCTCGCGCTTGGGCATGCCGAAGTAGCCGGCGTGGTAGTCGAGCGTCTCCTCGACGGTGAGGAACCAGTCGATGTTGAGCTCCTGCGGGGCGAGCCCGACCGCCTGGCGAGCGTCGCCGTAGTCGTTGATCGCGTCGTGGCCGAAGACTTCGATCTCGCCCGCGGTCGGCTGCGCCAGTCCCGTCGTGCAGTGGATCAGGGTCGACTTGCCGGCGCCGTTGGGGCCGAGCAGCGCGAACAGTTCCCCGGGGGCGATCTCGAGCGAGACCCCGCGCAGCGCCTCCACCCCGGTGGGGTAGCGCTTCGCCAGGTCCTTTATATGGAGCGCCTGCGGAGTCACGGCGGCGCTAACCGTAGTCGACCGCCCTCCCCGGCTGAGTTCGCCTTTACCGGGGCCTATGGACGGGTAGGGGCGAAGTCAACCTGAGGCGCGGCGGGCGGCCCTCGTCAGTTCGCGCTCCATGACGCGCATGACGAGCCAGTAGAGCGGCGGGACGTAGCGCTGGGCGAGGTGGAGCGCGTGGGTGTCGGCGGAGGTGAAGATCAGGTAGCGGTTGCGCTCGACGCCGGCGAGG
>Ga0210100_1000121_pt1 | contig 15040 bp, 13 predicted proteins | sample MayberryNW_TuleB_FD_185525 | JGI IMG/M metagenome (GOLD analysis project Ga0210100, IMG submission 185525) | Wetland microbial communities from San Francisco Bay, California, USA, that impact long-term carbon sequestration - MayberryNW_TuleB_D1... | ecosystem: Environmental > Aquatic > Marine >... | reverse complement strand
GTGATCGACGGACGCCCGGCGCCCGCTCGCCTGATACGGCCCTCGGGCGCTCGCTCTCCGCTCTTCACCTCTTCGATCCCCCGCCTCACCGTTGCTTCGGAGATCCCGGTGGCGCGCACCACCGCGGCAATGCCGCCGTAGCCGTGCGAGCGCGCCTCGGCCGCCGCCCACATCCGCCGGCCGCGCTCGTCGAGTTCGTCGCACACCACAAGCCACCGCTCGCGTATCGGGCTCTCGTCCACCACTGGACCCAGCATGGTGACTCAAGTGTTCGCCGTCGCCGACGATCTCCCTACATTAAATTAGATCGCTCCCCTAATGCGTCGCGTAGAGCTGCACCTTCACAAAGCCTCCGCTGCTGAGCTGGGCGCTCGCGGAGGCCGTGCATGACGATGGGCGCTTGTACGGCATTCGCAGCTTGCGGACGAATGGGGTCATCCCCCGTAGTTGGCCGCTCTTCGATCCTGCCCCAAAGCCCTTGCTGCAAGTCATCGTCCATGCCCCGCTGCCACGGCGATCGCGTGTTCGCCGTTGGCGACTTCTTGTGCGAACGTCTTGCCTGGGACACCGCCAAGTGCTGCTGAGAACGACGAAAAAGGCTAGCTCGTCGGAGAGCCGGTCGGCAGCAATTCCAGCGCCTCGACATGCCTAGGTCGCATCGTGCCGAAATGGCGATGGTCGAGCGTTGCGAGCTTGGGCTCGCCGAGGCGCTCGGTGACGGCCAGGACTGCGCAGTCCACGAAGCCGACTTCGAGGTCGGCGTAGGTGCGCATCAGCTCGGCTGCTCGGTCGTAGTCGTCCGCCGTCAAGTCCTCGACGGCCAGCTCGCCCGCCTTGACCGTGTCGAGCAGTGCTGGGAAGGCGGAGTCGCCGAGTTCGCGGCTGAGTAGATGGTCAAGCTCGACCAGGACCGGGGCCGGAACCACGCGGCGCTCTTTGCTGGACTGAAATAGGGCGGCGCAGCGCTCGTGGTCGGCATCATCGGCGACCATCGCCGCGACCAGGGGGCCGGTGTCGAGGATCAGCGGAATGGGCGCGGCTCGAACTCGTCGCTACTCGTTCGTGCGCTGAGATCGCTGCGCCCGGCGGTGAACGCGCCAATCAGCGAGAACGGAGGCTGCGGCGCTGGCTCGCCCATCTCGTGCTCAAGCGCGGTGTAGACGAACTCGGGCACGGCGAGGCCGCGCTCGTCGGCAGCCTTGCGGACGCGCTCCAGCATCCCTGGGTCCAGCTTCAACGTGTCTGGTTGCGTTGCGGCCATTCCCGGATTCTACCGCCGCGATTCCCGGCGACGCGGTTTTCTGGGCGCTTGTTCGTGTTTCGTCGCAGGATTGGCACCTCACTGGCGCATTTATTGGCGCATCGGCCCCGCTTCGATGATCAGCGGGGCGTTCGATTGACCCGACAACGGCCCGCAAACGGCTCTAACAAATCCCACAACAGAAAACGCCCCGGCGGGGAGCCGAGGCGAATTCTGGGGTTACTACAGGGAGGAGAGATTATTTATCTCTATATATGTGGATCCGTGGGAGGTAGGTGGGCCCATTGATGTGTCGCGGTGCGATCATCGTGGGAGGCGATGAGCGCCATATGGGCGACGCCGGGCCCAGCCAAAAAGTCTTTCGTTCTGCCCCTTATCGGTTGTCCTCTGCGAATCCTTGAGCAGCATACGAACGTATGTGCGGTTTGTGTGTGAGTGGGATCACAGTCTCTGAGCGGTTTTCCGGGCGCCTTGCCGCTCGATGACTACCCGGCATTTCTGCATCGAATCAGGTCAAGCCAAAGCCTGGTTAAAAACCTGTATCGGGCCTCGATGCCGGGACGGGCGGCGGGCGCGGCGCTACGGTTGCGGCGGATGAAGAAGGCTCGAATAGACGCGGTGCTCGCCGAGCGCGGGCTCTTCCCGTCGCGCACGGCCGCGGCCGGCGCCGTGCGGGCCGGCGCCGTGCGGGTCGGGGTCGACGGTCCTGTCGCCCTGCGGCCCAGCCAGCTGGTCGAGCCTGAGGCGGCGTTCGTCGTCGACGAGGGCCCGCGCTTCGTCTCGCGCGGCGGCGTCAAGCTCGAGAACGCGCTCGACGCGCTCGGCATCGACGTGGCCGGCCGCGAGTGCCTGGATGTCGGCGCCTCGACCGGCGGCTTCACCGACTGCCTGCTGCAGCGCGGCGCGGCCCGGGTGGCGGCGGTCGACGTCGCCTACGGTCAGATCGACGTGCGCCTGCGCGAGGACTCGCGGGTGACCGTGATCGAGCGGCTCAACGCTCGCGAGCTGATCGCCGCCGACCTGCCCTTCGAGCCCTCGCTGGCGACCGTCGACGTCTCCTTCATCTCGCTCGCCAAGGTGCTGCCGGCGGTCGCGCGTTGCATGGCGCCCGGAGGCGAGATCCTGGCGATGGTCAAGCCGCAGTTCGAGCTCGGCCGCGAGCGGGTCGGCAAGGGCGTCGTGCGCGATCCCGCCGACCGGCGCGAGGCGGTGCTCGGCGTCGCCGAGGCGGCGCGCGACCTCGGATTCGCGATTCGCGGTTTCGCTCCCTCCGGACTGCCGGGACCGAAGGGCAACCGCGAGACCTTTGTCTGGTGCGGCGGCGTCGGAGCGGGAATCGACGATCTCGAGGCGGCCCTCGGCGAGGTGGATGCCTAATGGTGGTCCAGTTTCCCTCCCCCCAGGGGCAGGAAAGTGGACCAGGTGGGTGGCGCGGTGCCTGAGAAGACCGCGGTTCTCATAACCCACTCGCACCCGCCCGCCGCGACGGAGGCGGTGCCGATCGCGATCGAGGCGGCGCGCGACGCCGGCTGGCGCATGGTCGCCACCTCCGAGGAGATCGCCAAGCACGACCATGCCGCGGCGGACCTCGAGGCGGTCGAGTCGCTGCCGGCCGACCCCGACCTCTGCCTGGTCCTCGGCGGCGACGGCTCGATCCTGCACGCGCTGCGCCGCTTCGCCCGCACCCCGGTGCCGGTCTTCGGCGTCAACTTCGGCACCGTCGGCTTCCTCGCCGCGGTCGAGCGCGACGATGCCGCCCAGGGGATCCGCCGCGCCCTGGCCGGCGAGACCGAGACGGTCGAGCTGCCGGCGCTGGCGATCGAGGTGGACGGCGCCGAGCGGGTCGCCTTCAACGACGTCAGCTTCAGCCGCCGCCCCCGCGACCGCGTCGCCGAGCTCAGCTACCGGATCGCCGGCGAGGAGGTGGGGAACGTGCGCTGCGACGGCCTGGTCGCCGCCACCCCGGCCGGCTCGACCGGCTACAACCTCGCCAACCAGGGCCCGATCCTGGCCTGGGGCGTGAAGGGCTACGTCGTCTCCTACATCTCGCCCCACTCGCTCACCGCCCGCGCCCTGGTCGTCGCCCCCGGCGACGTGCTCAGCGTCGGCAACGCCGCCGGCCGCGAGCCGGTCGATGTCGCGATCGACGGAACCCAGGTCGCCAACCTCGCCCCCGGCGACGCCCTAGACGTCCGTTTCGCGGAAGCCGTAGGCCGCCTCGCACAGCTCCCCGGCACAAGCTTCTACCAGCGAATACGCGAAAAGTTCGGGCACCTAGCCGTGTGAGAGCGCCTGTCCCGGCGGGGGTGGAGCGTCTTGTACTTTTTCGTCGTGAGCTAGCGGCGACAGCCGACCGGCGAAACACCGAAAAAGTTAAGCGGAACCCCCGCCGGGACAGGCGCCAGCCCACCACGTCAGTTCTCTAGGGTTTCGCGAATGGAGCGCAAGTGGTGGACCCTCGTCCTGATCACGATCGCGACGTTCATGCTGCTGCTGGACATCACGGTCGTCAACGTTGCCCTGCCCGACATCCAGCGGGAACTGCACGCGAGCCTCTCCAGCCTGCAGTGGGTGGTCGACGCCTACTCGCTGATGCTGGCCGCCTGCCTGCTGACCGCCGGCTCGCTCGGCGACCGGCTGGGGCGGCGGCGGGTCTTCTCGCTTGGCTTCGGGATCTTCACCTTCGCCTCGTTCCTCTGCGGACTCTCCGGCGAACCGACCCTGCTCAACCTGGCGCGCGGCCTGCAGGGGGTCGGCGGCGCGGCGATGTTCGCGACCTCGCTGGCGCTGATCGGCCAGGAGTTCCACGGCAAAGACCGGGCGACGGCGTTCGGCGTCTGGGGCGCGGCGATCGGCGGCGCGGTGGCGATCGGGCCGCTCGTCGGCGGCGTGATCACCGAGAACTTCGGCTGGGAGTGGATCTTCTTCGTCAACGTGCCGATCGGCATCGTCGCCATCGCCCTGACCGAGAGCAAGCTCGCCAACGTCGCCGCCCAGGACCCGCAGCGGATCGACCTGCCCGGCCTCGCCAGCTTCTCGATCGGCCTCTTCCTGCTGATCTTCGGCCTGATCCGCGGCAACCCGGAGGGCTGGGGCAGCCCGACGATCGTCGCCTCGCTTGGCGGGTCCGTCGCCTTCCTGCTTGCCTTCCTGGCGATCGAGGCGCGCAGCTCGCACCCGATGCTCGAGCTCTCGCTCTTCCGCAAGCCCGCCTTCAACGGCGTCTCGGCGGTCGCCTTCGGCCTCTCGGCCGGGATGTTCGCGATGTTCCTCTACCTGACGATCTACCTGCAGGGCGTGCAGGGCTTCTCGCCGCTGGAAACCGGGCTGCGCTTCCTGCCGCTCACCGTGCTCTCCTTCATCGCCTCGCCGATCGCCGGCTCGCTCTCGCACAAAATCCCGATCCGGGTGCTGCTCGGGGTCGGCTTGACCCTGGTCGGGATCGGGCTGCTGCTGATGCACGGCCTCAGCGCCGACTCGCCGGAGAGCGATCTGCTGGTCGGCTTCCTGATCGCCGGCGTCGGGATCGGCACGACCAATCCCGGCATCGGACAGGCGGCAATCGCGGTGGTGCCGCCGGCCAAGGCCGGCATGGGCTCGGGGATCAACACGACCTTCCGCCAGGTGGGGATCGCGACCGGCGTCGCCTCGCTGGGCGCCGTCTTCCAGGGGAGGGTCGACTCGAAGCTGCACGAACTGGTGCCGCACGCGCCGCCGGGCCTCGCCGAAGCGGTCTCCTCGGGTGGCTCGCGGGCCGCGGTGGCGTTCGCCCCGCACGGCCATGCCGGGCGGATCGTCGAGGCCTCGAAAGCGGCCTTCGTCAGCGGCTTCAACGAGATCCTGATGATCGCCGCGATCCTCTCCTTCACCGGCGCCGTGCTCGGCTTCTTCCTGGTCCGCTCGCGCGACTTCGTGCAGCCGACCGAGGCCGTGCCCGAGGCGGCCGCGGCGTAGGTCCGGCGTCCGCGGGCGTTGCTACACAGAGAGCCGATGCTGCGCGAGCTTCGGATCGAGAACCTGCTCCTCATAGAGAGGGCAGAGCTGCGGCTCGGCGCGGGGCTCAACGCGATTACGGGAGAGACCGGGGCGGGGAAGACGGTCTTGGCGCACTCGCTGGATCTGCTGATGGGCGGCAAAGCGCGTTCGGGGATCGTGCGGCCCGGCGCGGATGAGGCCTGGGTCGAGGGGGTCTTCGACCTGCCCGCGGGACTGCTCGAGGAGCCCGGGTTCGCGGAGCTTGCCGAGCGGCTGCCCGAGAGGGCGGACGAGTTCGTGCTCGGGCGGCGGGTCTCGGCCGGGGGGCGGACGAGCGCCTTCGTCGGCGGGCGGGCGGCCTCGGCTTCGGACCTGAAGCTGCTCGGCTCGCGGCTGCTCGCCTTCTTCGGCCAGCACGAGCATCGCAAGCTGACGATCTCCTCGACCCAGGCGGAGGTGCTGGACGGATTCGCGGGGGCCGAGCACCTGAAGCTGCGCGACGAGTACCGGGCGGCCCACCGCGAGTGCCTGCGACTGGCGGCGGAGCTCGCCGAGCTGCGCGAGCGCGACGGCTCGCGCGAGCGGGACCTCGACCTCTACCGCTACGAGCTGGCCGAGATCGAGGCGGTCGAGCCCGACCCCGAGGAGCAGGCCGAGCTGCTCGCCGAGCGCCAGCGGCTGCGCCACGCCGAGGGCCTGCGCGAAGCCGCGGCCGGGGCGCAGGCGGCGGCGCTCGGCGGCGACGAGGAGGGTGGCGGCGCGGCCGGCGCGCTGGCTCAGGCCGAGGCGCTGCTCCAGGGCGCCGCGGGGGTCGATTCCGACCTCGACGCGCTCTCGGCGCGGCTCAGCGCCCTGGCGATCGAGCTCGGCGACGTGGCGGCCGAGCTGCGCTCCTACCTCGACGGGCTGGAGGCCGATCCCGGCCGCCTCGCCGGGCTCGAAGAGCGACTCGAGGCGCTCGAGCGACTGGAGCGCAAGCACGGCGGCAGCGTCGAGTCGGTGCTCGCCCACGCCGAGCGCTGCCGGACTGAGATCGAGCGCCTCGAGAACGCCGAGGAGCAGGGCGCCGCGGCGCGGGCGGCGCTGGCCGAGGCCGAGGCCCGGCGGGCGAAGCTCGGCGGCAGGCTGACCGCCGCCCGGGACGAGGCGCGCGCGCCGTTCGAAGCGGCCGTCGCCGAGGAGCTCGAGCGGCTCTCGATGCCCGGGGCGCGGCTCGCGGTGACGCTCGAGCCGCACGACGACGGGGACTTCGGCCAGAACGGCGCCGAGGCGGTCGAGCTGCGCCTCGCGCCCAACCCCGGCCTCGAGCCGGCGCCCCTGCGCGAGGCGGCCTCCGGCGGCGAGCTCTCGCGGGTGATGCTGGCGCTGAGCGGCTTCGGCGGCGCGGCCGGGGCCGGCACGCTGGTCTTCGACGAGATCGACGCCGGCGTCGGCGGCAAGACGGCGCGCGCCGTCGGCGAGCGGCTGCGGGCGCTGGGCGAGGGGCGCCAGGTGCTCTGCATCACCCACCTGCCGCAGGTCGCCTCGCTGGCGGGCGCCCACTTCACGATCGAGAAGGACGTCAGCGGCGAGCGGGCGAGCGCCACCGTGCGCCGCCTCGACCGCGAGGGCGTGGTCGCCGAGATCCGCCGCATGCTCGGCGCCGACGGCTCCGACGAGGCCGCCACCCGCCACGCCGAGCAGCTGCTCGCCGCTGCCTGAAGCGGCTTGATCCGCTTACCAGAGCGGTTAACCTCCTGCGGTGGCAACCGCAGCCAGTCGCCGTCGCATTCCAGCGCTGCTCGCGCGCCGTAACGGGGCCGCCGCCGACGGCGCGATCGAGGGCTCGGTCCGCCTCGGTCGCCGCACCAAGCACCTGGTCAAGCGCCTCGCGCCCGGCGACGTCGCGGTCATCGACCACCGCAACATCGACCGGATCGCCGCCGAGGAGCTGATCGCGACCGGCGTGCGGGCGGTGATCAACGCTTCGCCCTCCTCAGACGGCAAGTACCCGAACGCGGGGCCGCTGCTCCTGGTGCGCGCCGGGGTGGCGCTGGTCGACGTCGCCGATGCCGATCCGTTCGAGCTGCTCCGCGACGGCGAGCGGGCGACGCTGGCGGCGGGCGCGGTGAGCGTCGGCGGCCGCGAGCTGCTGCGCGGCCGCGAGCTCGGCGCGGTCGAGCTCGAGCGCCAGCTGGACGAGCAGCGCGAGCGGCTCGACGAGGCGCTCGCCGAGTTCGCCGAGAACACGGTCGCCCACGTGCGCCAGGAGACCGACCTGCTGACCGGCAGCGTCGAGTTCCCGCCCACCCGCGCCGCCTTCCGCGACCGCCACGTGCTGATCGTCGTCCGCGGCGACCGCCACCGGCGCGACCTGAAGGCGCTGCGCGCCTACATCCGCGACGTGCGGCCGCTGATCGTCGCCGTCGACGGCGGCGCCGACGGCGTGCTCGAAGCGGGGATGAAACCGGACGTGATCCTCGGCGACATGGACTCGGCCGGCGACCAGGCATTGCGCTGCGGCGCCGAGCTGATCGTCCACGCCTACCCCGACGGCCGCGCCCCCGGCCGCGAGCGGCTCCTGGAGATGGGCCTCGAGCACACCCTGCTGCCGGCCGCCGGGACCAGCGAGGACGTGGCGATGCTGATGGCCCACGAGAAGGGCGCGGCGCTGATCGTCAGCGTCGGCGCCCACTTCAACCTGATCGAGTTCCTCGACCGCAAGCGTGCCGGGATGTCCTCGACCTTCCTCACCCGGCTGCGGATCGGCGAGAAGCTGGTCGACGCCAAGGGGGTGAGCCGGCTCTACAACCCGAGCTCGCCTTTCGGGCCGATGGTCCTCTTCCTCGCCGCCTTCGCGATCGTGTTGACGATCCTGGTGATCACCTCGCCGGCGCTCAACGACCTCTTCCAGCTGGTCTGGCTGAAGATCCGCATCTGGCTCGGCGCCTGATGGGTTACAGCGCCCGCTACCACGCGACCTCGCTGATCGCGGTCTTCCTCGCCCTGGCGATCGGCATCCTGGTCGGCGCCGAGTTCGGCGGCGCCGCGCTCAACAGCACGCGCAAGAACCTCGAGCAGAGCCTCACGGGCAACCTGCAGGACGAGCGCGAACGCGTCGACGAGCTGAACGGCGAACTGGGCCGCTCCGACGAATTCGCCAACCGCGTCTACCCGGCGCTGGTCCACGAGCGGCTCGCGGGGCGGCGGATCGGCGTGCTGGCGCTCGGCGGGCTGCCGGGCGGCACGGTCAACGCGATCGAGGAAACCCTGGGGCCGACCGGGGCGCGCCTCGTCGGGATCGGCGTGGTGCGCGAGCCCGTCGACCTCAACGGGCTCGCCGGCGACCTCTCGAAAACGCGCTTCGCCAAGCTGCGGCGCGATCCCGAAGAGCTGACCGCCTTCGGCACCGGGGTCGGGCGGCAGCTGGTCCGCGGCGGCTCGCTGGTCGAACTGGTCCGCGGCCACCTCTTCTCGCGCGCCAGCGGCAACTTCGGCGGGCTCGACGGGGTGATCGTCGTGCGCCAGGCGCCGGAAGGCATGGGCCCGGTGCAGCGCGCCAACGCCAGCACGCTTGAAACGGCGCTGATCGCGGGCGTCACGGGGACGCACCGGCCGGCCGTCGGGGTCGAGACCTCGACCGGCGAACCGTCCTCGGTCTCGTTCTTCAACGGCAACGACCTGGCGAGCGTCGACGACGTCGAGACCGCGGCCGGGCACGTCGCCACGGTCTTCGCCCTGCTCGGCGCCGAGGGCAGCTTCGGGGTCAAGGGCTCGGCCGACCGCCTGCTGCCGGACCTGCTGCCGCCGGCCGGATCAAGCGGCAAGTGACCTGGGTCGGCTTTCCGGTGGCGATCGCCGTCGCCCTGCTGGTCGTGCCGGCGGGGGTGCGCGGGTTGCGCGACGCCGGCCTGGTGCGGGTCAACTACCGCGGGGCCGAGCTCGCCTTCCCGCTTGGCGCGGTGCTGGCGACGGCGGCGCTCGCGGCTCTGGCGCCGCTCGCCTTCCTCAACGACCGCGCCGACCTCGAACTGCTCAGCCCCGATCTGCGCCGCTGGATGCCCTACCTGCTCGGCGTCGCCTTCCTCGGCTTTCTCGACGACTCGTTGGGAGGCGGGGAGCGGGCGGGGACGCCGCGCGGCTGGCGCGGGCACGCGCGGGCGCTGCGCGCCGGCAGCCTCTCGACCGGGGCGGTGAAGGCGCTGGGGGCGCTGGCGCTGGCGGCCTACGTGGTCTCCGGGCGCGGGCTCGAATCGTGGCGCTACCTGGCCGACGTGGCGCTGCTGATCCTCGCCACCAACGCCTTCAACCTGCTCGACCTGCGGCCGGGGCGGGCGGAGAAGGGGCTGGCGCTGCTCGGCGTCGGGCTCTGCCTGGGCGCCCGGACCTGGGCGCCGCTGGAGCTGCTCGGGATCTTCGCCGGGCCGGTCCTGGTCGGCGCCGCCTTCACCCTGCGCGAGCGGGCGATGCTGGGGGACACGGGCTCGAACCTGGTCGGGGCGATCGGCGGGGTCTGGCTGCTGACCACGCTCGGCCCCGACGCGCGCCTCATCGCGCTGGCGGTGGTCGCCGGAATCACCATTTACGGAGAGTTGCGTTCGATCTCGGCGACGATCGACTCGGTTCCGCCCCTGCGCTGGCTAGACTCGCTCGGCAGAGCATGAGTCGCCCCTCGCAAGGAGATACCCGCTTCATCTTCGTCACCGGCGGGGTCGTCTCGGCTCTCGGCAAGGGGATCGCCGCGGCCTCGATCGGCCGCCTGCTGCGTTCGCGCGGCTACCGGGTGCAGCTGCAGAAGTTCGACCCCTACATCAACGTCGATCCGGGGACGATGAGCCCCTTCCAGCACGGCGAGGTGTTCGTCACCGAGGACGGGGCGGAGACCGACCTCGACCTCGGCCACTACGAGCGCTTCACCGACGAGAACACCTCGCGGGCCTCGAACGTGACCGCGGGGGCGGTCTACAACTCGGTGATCAACCGCGAGCGCCGCGGCGACTACCTCGGCGCCACGGTCCAGGTGATCCCGCACATCACCAACGAGATCAAGAACCGGATCCGGATCGTCGCCGAGTCGCAGGCGGTCGACTTCGTGATCACCGAGATCGGCGGCACGGTCGGCGACATCGAGTCGCTGCCCTTCCTCGAGTCGATCCGCCAGCTCTACACCGATCTCGGGCCGCGGGGCTGCATGTTCGTCCACCTGACGCTGGTGCCCTACGTCGGGCACGCCGGGGAGCTGAAGACCAAGCCAACCCAGCACTCGGTCAACGAGCTGCGCCGCATCGGGATCCAGCCGCACGCCCTGGTCTGCCGCTCCGAAGGGCGGCTCGACCGTGAGATCCGCGAGAAGATCGCGCTCTTCGCCAGCCTGCCGGTCGACGCGGTGATCTCCGCCAACGACGTCGACAACATCTACAAGGTGCCGCTCGTCTTCCGCGCCGAGGGCGTCGACGATCTGGTGCTCGACCACTTCGGCATGGAGGCGCCCTCCTCCGACCTCTCCGAATGGGAGGCGATGGTGAAGCGCGCCGACGCGGCCGAGGGCAAGGTGCGGATCGCCCTGGTCGGCAAGTACGTGCAGCTCGCCGATGCCTACAAGTCGGTGATCGAGGCGCTCGAGCACGGCGGCATCCACCACGGGGTGGAGGTCGGGGTCGAGCTGATCGACTCGGAGAACTTCGACCCGGAGCGGCTCGAGGGCGCCGACGGGATCCTGATCCCCGGCGGCTTCGGCGAGCGCGGCATCGAGGGCAAGGTGGCGGCGGCGCGGATCGCGCGCGAGCGCTCGATTCCCTATCTGGGGATCTGCCTCGGCATGCAGATCGCGGTGGTCGAGTTCGCCCGCCACGTGGCCGGGATGGAGGGCGCGAATTCGGCCGAGTTCGACCCGGAGACGCCGTTCCCGGTGGTCGATCTGCTGCCCGAGCAGAAGGAGGTCTCCGAGATGGGTGGCACGATGCGGCTCGGCGCCGACCCGGTGAAGCTGCACGAGGGCACGCGGGCTCGCGAGATCTTCGGCGAGGCGGTCATCTACAAGCGCCACCGCCACCGTTACGAGGTCAACAACCAGCTGCGCCGCCGGCTCGAGGACGAGGGCCTGGTCTGCGGCGGCACCTCGCCCGACGAGCGCCTGGTCGAGATGGTTGAGCTTCCCGACCACCCGTTCTTCGTCGCCTCCCAGTTCCATCCCGAGTTCAACTCGCGCCCCAACCGTCCCGAGCCGCTCTTCCGCGAGTTCGTCGGCGCCGCGGCGCAGCACGCGGGCGTTAGCCTGTCTCGCCGTGAAGAGGCTGAGGGAGACGTTCGTCCGGCTTTGCGAGATCCGCAGCCCCACGGGTGAGGAGCGCGAGGTAGCGGACTCGATCGCCGCCGAGCTGCGGGCGCTCGGGCTTGAGGTGAGCGAGGACGATGCGGCCGGGCCGGCGCAGGCCGGAGCCGGGAACCTGCTGGCGCGGCTGCCGGGGGCGAGCGACGAGTGGGTGATGTTCTGCGCCCACATCGACACGGTGCCGCACAGGGGGCAGATCGAGGTGATCGAGCGCGACGGGGTCTTCCTCAGCGCCGGCGAAACGATCCTCGGCGCCGACAACAAGGCGGCGGTGGCGGTCTTCATGGAGCTGGTCGCGCGGCACGCGGGCGAGGATGGGCCGCCGCCGGTTGGGATCGAGCTGCTGCTCACGGTCGCCGAGGAGCAGGGCCTGCGTGGGGCGAAGGCGTTCGACGCCGGCGCGCTGCGCTCGAAGGTCGGCTTCGTCCTCGACCACGCCAGCCCGATCGGCGAGGTGATCGTCAGCTCGCCGACCCAGCAGAGCGTGCTCGCCGACTTCCACGGGGTCGAGGCGCACGCCGGCATCCGGCCCGAGGACGGCCAGAGCGCGATCGCCGCCGCCGCGGCGGCGGTGGCGCGCATGGAGCTCGGGCGCCTCGACGAGGAGACGACCGCCAACGTCGGCGTGATCCGCGGCGGCACCTCGGGCAACGTCGTGCCCGGGCATTGCGAGATCGTCGCCGAGTCGCGCAGCCTCGATGCGGGCCGGGCGGCCGAGGTTGCGGGCGCGCTCAGCGACGCCTGCGCCTGGGGCGCGAGCGAGCACGGCTGCGACGCCGACGTGCAGATCGAGGAGCTCTTCCGCGGCTACCGGATCTCGCCCGCGTCGCGGGCGCTGGCGCTGGCCGAGGCGGGACTGCGCCGCGCGGGGCTCGAGCCGGAGCGGACGGCGACCGGCGGCGGCAGCGACGCCAACGCCCTGATCGTCGACGGCTTCGACTGCGTCCTGCTCGCCAACGGCACCGAGGCCAACCACACTGCCGACGAGTCGGTCAGCTCCGCCAACCTCGACGCGATGCTCGAGGTCTGCGAGGGCATCGTCGCCGAGGCGGCCGCGGGCGCGGGGTGAGCGGCCGGCTGAAGCTGCGCCGTGGGGTCGTCGTCGCCGAGGACCCGCTGACGGTCGAGGTCGACGGCGAGCGCCGCCCGGCCTGGGCGGATACCGGCCTGCTCGGCGAGATGCGCGAGGGCGACAAGGTCGTCGTCAACACCGCGGCCCTGGACCTTGGCCTCGGCTCCGGCGGCTTCGACGTGGTCCACGTCAACCTCACCCGCGGCCTGTCCGCGAGCGGCGAGAGCGCGGACCACGTAATCAAGCTCAACTACACCTCCCTCCAGCACCCAGTCGCCCCGGTAGAGCTTCCGGTGCGCCTTTCCCCCGCCATCGGGGGGAAAGGCGCACCGGAACCGCGTGGCGCGGCGATGCCTACGCTGGTGATTCCGCTGCATGGGCATCTGGCGCCGGCGGCCTGGGCCGCCGCTCAGGCCCGGCCGGGCCTGAGGCTTGGCTACGTGCAGACCGGGGGAGGGGCGCTGCCCGGCTCCTTCAGCCGCGACGTAGCCGAGCTGCGCGAGCGCGGCCTGCTCCGCGGCCACGTCACCGCGGCTCCCGCCTACGGCGGCGAACACGAGGCGATCTCAACCCCCGGCGCCCTCGACGCCGCAGCCAACGCCCTCGGCTGGGACGCCGCGATAGCCGGCCCCGGCCCAGGCATCATCGGCTCCGACACCACCCTGGGTCACGGCGGCATGGAAGCCCTGAACACAGCCCACGCCTCGCTGTCCCTCGGGCTCCCAACCCTGCTGTCCCCACGCCTGTCCTCCGGCGACCCCCGCGTGCGACACAACCCGGTGAGCCACCACACCCTCACCGTCCTAAGCATGCTCCTCGCTCCCGTCACCATTCCCATCCCACAGGGCCACCCCGACCCCCTCCCAAAGCTCAAAGGCGCAGCGGGCAGTCACCACAAGCTCCACGAAGCAGCCGTGGATCTCCCCGGCTACGAAGCCACCAAGCTTCCCTCAAGCACGATGGGTCGAACCATCGAGCAGGACCCCCTCTTCTTCGCCGCCGCCCTGGCGTCGGGTTGGGTACTGGGAGAGTCCTCTGCGGGTGGCGCGGGGGTGGGGTGATCCGCGCCGCGCGAAGGCTGCGGAGGGCAAGACCCCGAACCCTGACACCGTCCCGTCCCTTTGCCCGAGCAGCGCGTAGCGCAAGCGGCTCACCCCACCCCGGCGACAGGACCCGCAGCTGACACGCACGGTCCCTTGCCAACCAAGGATCGCGACCACGCAGAGCGAACCCACCGCCCATGGTCGTCGCCGACCCCCCGCGCACAGAGTCCCGCTTCGAGTCCCTGGTCCTCGACTTCCTCGCCTACCTCGAGCTCGAGCGCGGCCTCTCGCGCAACACGCTCGACGCCTACCGCAGCGACCTGCACCAGTACGGCGAGTACCTCGCGGCGCACGGTCTCGACGCGCTGACGGCCGGGCCGGCCGAGATCAGCGAGTTTCTCGCCGAGCTGGCGACCGGGGGCGAGGGGAAGGCATACTCCTCGGCCACGGTGCACCGCAAGGCGGCCTGCCTGCGCTCCTTCTACAAGAACCTGCGCCGCGACGAGCTGATCGGCGACGACCCGACCGCGGCGCTGAGCGCCCCGCGGCGGGCGAAGAAGCTGCCGCAGGTGCTCAACTATGCCGAGGTGCAGAAGCTGCTGGCGGCGCCGCGCGGAAGCGAGCCGACAGCGCTGCGCGACCGGGCGCTGCTCGAGGTGATGTACGCCTGCGGGCTGCGCGCCTCGGAGACGATCGGCCTCGAGGTCGGCGACGTCGACCTGCACGAGGGCTTCCTGCGGGCCCGCGGCAAGGGCAGCAAGGAACGGTTGGTGCCGCTCGGGCGCAAGGCGATCGCCGCGATCTCCGCCTACCTGCGCGGTGGGCGGCCGAAGCTGATCGGCGAACGCCACGAGGCACGGCTTTTCGTCAATTTCCGCGGCGGGCCGCTGAGTCGCCAAGGCCTCTACAAGATCGTCCAGCGCAACGCCCGCGAGGCGGGGTTGGCGGGGCAGCTCAGCCCGCACACGTTGCGCCACAGCTTCGCCACCCACCTGCTGGCCGGCGGCTGCGACCTGCGCGCCGTGCAGGAGATGCTCGGCCACGCCGACATCTCCACGACCCAGATGTACACCCACCTCTCCGGCGAGCAGCTGAAGACCGTCTACTTCAACGCCCACCCGCGCGCCAGCGGCTGATAGAACCGGGCGATGCCCGAGCTGCCGGAGGTGGAGACCGTTTGTCGGCAGCTCGATCCGGAGCTGGCCGGGAGGACGATCGAGCGGCTGGAGGTGCTCGACGCGCGCTGGTGCCGGCCGACGCCGCCGCGCAAGTTCGAGCGGGCGGTCGAGGGGGCGACGATCGAGGGGCTCGGGCGGCGCGGCAAGTACCTGCTGCTGGGACTGGACGGCGGGCGGACGCTGGTCATGCATCTGCGGATG
>Ga0210100_1000120_pt1 | contig 15101 bp, 13 predicted proteins | sample MayberryNW_TuleB_FD_185525 | JGI IMG/M metagenome (GOLD analysis project Ga0210100, IMG submission 185525) | Wetland microbial communities from San Francisco Bay, California, USA, that impact long-term carbon sequestration - MayberryNW_TuleB_D1... | ecosystem: Environmental > Aquatic > Marine >... | reverse complement strand
GAGCCGCTCGAGCCAGTCGGGCGCGGCGCGCGCGTCGTCGTCGAGAAAGGCGACGACCTCGCCCGTGCAGGCGGCGACGCCGCTGTTGCGCGCTCCGGAGAGGCCCTGCTCCTCGCGGTTCTCGACCAGCTTCAGCTCGGGCCAGCGGCGCTCGGCCTCGGCCAGCAGCTCGGGGGAGTGGTCGACGCAGAGGACGATCTCGTGCGCGGGAGCGGTCTGGGCGCGGATCGACCCGATCGCCCGCTCGAGCAGGTCGAGGCGATCGAGGGTGTAGGCGCAGATCAGGACGGAGATCGTCACGCGGCTGGCGTCCCTGCAGGGGCGGAACCGATGGGCACCGGCCGATTCTGGCACGCCTGCGGGGACGCTACGATCAGCCGCGATGCGATGCGAGTCCTAATGCTCGCCCAGTCCTATGCGCCGATTCTGGGGGGGGTCGAGCGAATCGTCGAGGACCTCAGTGGCGAGCTCAACCGCCGCGGACACGAGGTCTCGGTCGCCACCCTGCGCCAGCCCGGCGCCGAGCCGCCGTCCGGCGAGGCCGGGGTCGAGGTCCACGCGCTGGGCAGCTCGACCTACCGCCTGCCGGGAATCCGGCTCGACAGCGAGCGCCGCCACGCGCCGCCGGCGCCGGATCCCGAGACCGTGCTCGAGCTGCGCCGGCTCGTGCGCCGCCTGCGGCCGGACGTCGTCCACGCCCACAACTGGCTGATCCACTCCTACCTGCCGCTCGACCGGCGCTCCGGGCCGGCGCTCGCTCTCTCGATGCACGACTACGGCCTGGTTTGCGCGACGAAGCGCTTCCTCAACCAAGGGGCGCCGTGCAGCGGCCCCGAGCTGCTCAAGTGCGTGCGCTGCGCGGGCGACTACTACAGCCCGGCGAAGGGCGCCGGGGTCGCGGCGCTGACCCGCCTCTCCGAGCGCCGCGTCCGCCGCCACGTCGACGTCTTCCTGCCGGTGAGCGGCGCCGTGCGCGAGCGCTGCGGGGAGGGCGCCGGCGAGCGCTGGCGGGTGGTCCCCAACTTCATCGGCGAGCTGCCCCCGCCGCCGCCCGTCGGCGACCCGCTGCTCGCCGGCCTGCCGAGCGAGCCCTTCATCCTCTACTTCGGCGACGTCACCGTCGACAAGGGCGCGGCGCGGCTCGCCGAGGCCTACGGGTCGCTGCCGGACCCGCCGCCGCTGGTCCTCGTCGGTCGCTGCTTCCTCGACGAGGTGGCGAGCCTGCCTGGCGTCGTCGCGCTCGGCCCGCTGCCGCACCGCTACGCGATCGAGGCGCTGCGCCGCTCGCTCTTCACGGTCGTCCCCTCGATCCTGCCCGAGACCTTCGGCCTCGTCGCCCTCGAGACTGCGGCCGCCGGCAAGCCGATCGTCGCCTCCGACATCGGAGGCCTCAGCGACGTGGTCGTCGACGGCGAGACCGGGCTGCTCGTCCGGCCCGGCGACGCGCGGGCGCTGGCCGCGGCGATCGAGCGGCTGATCGGCGACGCCGGGCTGCGCGAGCGGATGGGGGAGGCGGCGGGCCGCCGTGCCGCGGACTTCGCCCCCGACGCCGTCGTGCCGCAGTTCGAGGCCGCCTACGAGCTGGCCCTCGAGGCGCGCCGGGCGCGCGCGGCGGGGTAGCCGTGGAGGCCGCCTCGACCCGGGCGCGGGGCACGGTCGAGCGCCTGCGCGAGCACCTCGACGATCCGCTCTACCGGACCGGCTACTACCTGATCCTCGGCACCGGGATCACCAGCCTGCTTGGGGTCGGCTTCTGGGCGCTTGCCGCCCACTCCTACAGCGCCCGCGTCGTCGGCCTCAACGCGGCGGCGATCTCGGCGATGACCCTGGTCGCCGAAGCCTGCACGCTGGGGCTCGCCGCGGTCCTCGCCCGCTACCTGCCGGTGGCCGGCGCCGCGACCCGCCGCCTGGTCGCCCGCAGCTACGCGATCACGGTCTCGCTGGCGCTCGCCTTCGGCCTCCTGGCGGCGCTCAGCAGCGGCATCTGGTCGCCGAAGCTGAGCTTCCTCTCGGGCGGCGGCTGGCTGATCGGCTTCGCGCTCGCCGCCGGGGCGACGACGATCTTCACCCTCCAGGACAGCGTCCTCACCGGACTGCGGGCGGCGAAGTGGATCCCGCTGGAGAACTCGCTCTACGCGTTGGCGAAGCTGGTGCTGCTGATCCTGCTCGCCGGCACGCTGACCGGCTCCGGCCCGTTCGTCGCCTGGACCGCGCCGCTGGCGGTCGCCGTAGTCCTCGTCAACTGGCTGATCTTCACCCGGCTGATCCCGAAGGCGCCGCGCGAGGGCTCGCTGGACCGCGGCAAGTTGCTCTCGATGGCGACCGGCAACTACGCCGGCAAGCTCTTCACCCTCGCCGGCAACCTCTACATGCCGATCCTCGTCGCCAACCGGGTCGGCGCCGCCGAGGCCGCCTACTTCTACATCCCCTGGATGGTCTCGCTGGCGATCGAGCTGATCGCCCTCAACGTGATCACCTCGCTGACCGTCGAGGCGGCGAGTGAGCTGGACCGCCTGCGCGAGCTCGCGCGCCGGGCTCTGGGCCAAGCGCTGCGGCTGGTGATCCCGGCGGCGGCCCTGACGGCGATCGTCGCTCCCTGGGCGCTGCTGATCTTCGGCTCCGACTACGCCGACGAAGGCGCCTCGTTGCTGCGCCTCTTGATGCTCGGCATGGTCCCCAACGCGATCGTCACCCTTGGCATCGGCGTCGCCCGGATCGAGCACCGCGGCCGCGCCGTGGTCTCGATCCAGGGCACCCACGCCGTGCTGGCGCTCGGGCTGAGCGCCCTGCTGCTGCCGAGCGCCGGGATCGACGCCGTCGGCTACGTGTGGACCGCGAGCCAGACCCTGATCGCCGCTGTCCTGCTGGCGACCCTGCTGCGGCCGATCCTCTTCGGAGCCCAGCTCGACCGAACTGCATCAACTTCTCCCTCTGGCAGGTAGATAATTTGATGCAGTTCGCTAGTGCGCGGTGAGCCGGCGGTAGGCGACGGCGCCGCGGGCTGTGGCCCAGGGTCCGAGCAGGCCGAGGAAGAGGGTGATCCAGGCAGCCGGGGCGATCGGGTCGCGGCGCAGGGCGCGGAGGGCGTGGCGGGCGCCCTGGCGGCGCCGGCCGAGGATGAAGGACTGGGTCGCGGCGATGCGCAGGGCGATCGTGTACTGGCGCGGCCCCCAACGCTCAAGGGCCTGGCCGTGGCGGGAGAGGACGGTTTCGGCCATCCAGAGCATGTCGGGGGCCTCGCGGCGCAGGCGGGGGATCACCTCCGCGCCGGCTTTCGCGCGCAGCCAGCTGTTGGGGGCGTCGGCGTGGACGGCGGTGAGCACGTCCTCGGCGCAGACGCTGGTCTCCCTTTCGGCGAGGTTGAGCTCGAAGAGCATCTCCATCGCGCCGCGGCGGCCCTCGATGTACGGGGTCGCGGCGAGGGCCTCTCGGCGGATGCAGCGGGCCGCGTCGTTGCCGCCCTCGCGCTCGGCCCAGCGGATGCGGCCCTCGTAGCCGTAGGGGCCGTCGGGGACGAAGCTCGGCGTCAGCTTGCCGTCGTCGTGCAGCTGGCGGGTGCGCAGCACGCGGACGCCCTCGGGCAGCTCGGCGATCAGCTCGCGCAGGCGCGCCAGGGCGCCGGGCAGCAGCTCGTCGTCGCTGTCGAGGACGACGACCCACTTGCCGCGCGCCTCGCCGGCGCCGGTGTGGCGGGCGGGATTGATGCCCCGGTTCTCGGGGTGGACGACGAGCCGCAGGCGGGGGTCGTCGTAGGCCTCGTCCAGCGCCGCCGGCGTGCCGTCGGCGGAACCGTCGTCGACGACGACCAGCTCGAAGTCGCCGAAGTCCTGGCTCAGGCAGCTGTCGATGCAGCGCCGTACGATCCGGGCGCGTTCGTAAGTGGTGATGACGATGGAGAAGAAGGGATGTGGCATCGCTGAGCAGCTCGTCGCCGGCTAGGGGCAGATCGCGCCTGCGCATTCTCGCCTACCACTCAGTCGCCGACCTGAGCGACGATCCGGTGCTGGCCGAGTACGGCGTCTCGCCGGCGCTGCTCGGCGCCCACCTCGACTCGCTCGCCGCGCACGGCTGGGAGTTCGTCGACCTCGACATGGCGCTCGCCTGGCTGCGCGGCGAGGGCGAGCTGCCGCGCCGTGCCGCGCTGGTCAGCTTCGACGACGCCTACACGGACCTGCTCGAGGTGGGCGCGCCGCTGCTCGCCGGGCGCGGCGTGCCGGCGGTCGTCTTCGCCGTCGCCGGCCACCTCGGCGGCGCCAACGACTGGGACCACCACAAGGGCGCCGCCAACCTGCGGCTGCTCGATCCGGACGAGCTGGCGCGGCTGCCCGCGCACGGAATCGAGGTCGGCGCCCACACGATGAGCCACCGACCGCTGCCCGAGGTGCCGCCGGCCGAGCTCGAGGCCGAGCTCTCGGGCGCGGCCGAGCGGATCGAGGCGGCCGGCCTGCCGCGCCCGCGCGCGGTCTCCTACCCCTACGGCCGCTTCACGCCGGAGGTCGCCGAGGCAACCCGCACCGCCGGCTACGCGGCCGCCTTCACCACCGCCTGGGGCGATCCGCGTCCCGGCGGCGACCTCTTCACCGTGCCGCGGATCGAGGTCCACGCCAGCGACACGCCGCGCAAGCTGCGCCTCAAGATGGCCCTCGCCGGCTGGCGCCCGGGTCTCCTGCGCGACGCGCTGCTGACCGTCGGCGGCGTCCGCCTCGATCCGTCCGCCGGGTAGCGGCGCGGGTCAGTTGCCGCCGAACCAGAGCTTGCGCAGGAAGGTGACGAGCGAGTCGGTGCCGCGGATCTCGCTGCGCGAGATCGTCAACGGCCCGTCGCCGAGTCCGGCCCTGCGTCCCTCGACCGTGCAGGCGCCGAGCAGACCGGCCCGCTCGGCCGCGGCAACCACGCGCTCGTCGAAGCGGCCGTAGGGATAGGCGAAGGTCGTCACCGGTTCGCCGAGCACGGCTTCGAGGTCGGCGCGCGAACCGCTCAACTCGTCGGCGAGCGCCTCGTCGGTCGCCTCCGGCAGGGGCGGGTGGTGGCGCGTGTGGGCGCCGATCTCGATACCCGCGGCGCGCATCTGCCGCGTCTGCTCGGCGGTGAGCAGCGCTCGCCCGACGATCGCTCCCTCCTGGTCCCAGTCGTTCTCCCCGCCCAGGCGTCCGCTGACCACGAAGACGGTGGCCGGGAAGCGGCGCCGGCTGAGGATCGGCTGGGCGATTTCGAGGTTGTCGCGGTACCCGTCGTCGATCGTGATCACCGCCGCGCGACGAGGCAGCGGCGTGCCCTCGCGCAGCGAACGGGCCAGATCGCCGAAGCCGATCGTCCGGTAGCGCAGCGCCGCCAGCAGGCGCATCTGAGCGGCGAAGCGCCGACCGGGCATCACGAAGCGGCTCGGTTGCTCGTCCGTGAAGGCGTGGTACATCAGGACCGGCACGCCGCGCGTGGTCTGCAGCCAGCGCTCGCGGCTGGTGGCGCGGCGCACGCCGAGCCAGAAGCAGTAGCGGGAGACGAAGCCGAACCAGACCTGACGCCGGTCGACACCGGGGATCAGCCCGCCGAGCGGCGCGATGACCGCCGGCGGCACCCGCAGGGTGAGGAGCGCTCGCCGGAGCAGCACCTCGCGCGGGGTGGTGTTGAGGAACCAGCCCAGCAGCCTTGGCCGTACAGCCGGCTCCCGTTCGGCGAACTCGGCGCAGAAAGCCCCGTAGCGCGAGCTCGCGGCGACGAGCCGATTGGGGCTCTTCTGGTCGTCGTGGATTCCCCGGGTGCCGGCGAGGTACCTGGGCTGGCAGCCCGCCTCGCAGAGCCGGAAGGCGAGCTCGAGGTCGAATCCCGCGCCGAGCTCGGTGGCGACGCCGCCCACCTCGAGCAGCTTCGCCCGGGGGGCCGAGAAGTTGCCGCCGTAGGCGTCCGCCCAATCCGGTCGCTTCTGGGCAAGCGACGCGTAGCGTTCGTTCCAGGCCGTTGCATAGGCGCTGCCGAACCACCCTCCATCGGCGGGGGGAGGCTGCTCAAGGGCGCCGATGCCGAGCAGATCGTTCGCCTCGCGATGCGCGGCGACGTGCGCGGCGACCAGCCCCGGCGAGGCGATCACGTCGTCGTCGAGGAAGAGGCACGCCTCGCCCTCGGCGACCTCCAGCGCCGCGTTCTGGGCGCTGGCCTGCCCGCCGCCCCGCAGGCGGAGAACCCGCAGTCGGAAGGGCGTCTGGAGCGCCTCGGCCATCGCCGCGCTGCCGTCGCCGGAGCCGTCGTCGGCGACGATCGCCTCGAAGGTCGTGGGGTCCTGGGTCTGATTCGCCAGCGCCTCGAGGCAGCGCCTCAGCCGATCGCGCCGGTTGTGAGTCGCGATCACGACGCTGAGGGCGCACGGCCGGGAGTTCATCGCGGGACCGGGCCGGGCTGCGCGCCTCTCGGCCGCGGCCGCCGCCTGCCGGTTATCTCGCGCCACTCGCTCCGGCCGAGCGAAGCGCGGACGCCCTGCCAGAAGGCGAGCCGCTTGATCGCCGAGAAGGCGCGAGCCTGCAGCGCCGCCCCCGGCATCAGCCGGCCCAGCCGGGCAAGCAGGGAAGGCGGCACACGTAGTCCGATCAGCAGCCGGCGAGCGCTCAGCTCGACCGGGCCCGCCGGGCCGGTCCAGCCGAGCAGCCAGGCGGCCATCTCGGGATGACGATGGGCGAGCTCGACGTGCGAGCCGCCCTGGCGCCGGGCGTCGGCCAACATCTGGGCGCCGCGCTTCTGGTCGTCGTGCACGCCGTGGGCGTCGGGCAGATACCTGAACGAGCAGCCGGCTTTCTCGAGGCGGTAGCCGATCTCCAGGTCGAAGCCGACGTCGAACTCGGTAGCGACGCCGCCGATCTGCTCCAGCTTCGCCCGCGGGGCCGAGATGTTGGCGCCGTAGCAGTCGAACCACTGCGGCTTTTCGCTTGCGAATTTCTCGTAGTGCGCGTTCCACGCGCGAGCGAACATCCGCGCGTACCAGTCGCTCTCCTCGGGCGCCTGCTGATGGAGTGACCCGATTCCGACGGTCACCGCGTCCTCGCGATGCGCGGCGACGTGCGCGGCGACCAGCCCCGGCGAGGCGATCACGTCGTCATCGAGGAAGAGGCACGCCTCGCCCTCGGCGACCTCCAGCGCCGCGTTCTGGGCGCTGGCCTGCCCGCCGCCCAGCAGGCGGAGAACCCGCAGCCGGAAGGGCGTCTGGAGCGCCTCGGCCATCGCCGCGCTGCCGTCGCCGGAGCCGTCGTCGGCGACGATCGCCTCGAAGGTCGTGGGGTCCTGGGTCTGATTCGCCAGCGCCTCGAGGCAGCGCCTGAGGAGCTCACGGCGATCGTGGGTTGCGATCAGGATGCTGAGCTCGGTCATCTCGGTCGGCGATTCTCCCTGTCTGGGCGGTCGAGGCGACGGGCCTCTTCGTAGACGGCTTCGAGCCGGCTGCTCCAGGCGGCGGGGCTGTGATGGCGCTGTGCGAACCCGCGAGCGCGCTGGCCCAGGACTCGACGCCTGTCCCTGTCGGCAAGCAGCGCGGCAACCGCTGAGGCGACCGCCGGCGCCTCGTCGGCGATCGCAAAGGGCAGATCGGGGCCGAACTCGGCAAAGCCTTCGGCCCCCAGCGTGGTGGTGACGAGGGCCTTGCCGCGCGCCAGCGCCTCGAGCACCTTCATCCTCATCCCTCCGCCGCTGCGCACCGGCGCGATCACAACGGATGCCGCCTCGAGATGCGGCTCGACGCTGGGCGCGTCGCCGATGACCTCGATGCCGGGACCGGCGAGCTCACGAATCTCCGGCGTCGGCGCGCTGCCGACGATTCGCAGCTTCGAGCCGGGCGCCAGCGTCCGCACGGCGGGCATGATCTCCGTGGCCAGCCAGCGCGCCGCCTCGCGGTTGGGCGGGTGGGTAAATGTCCCTGCGAAGAGGATCGCGCCGTCCAGCTCGCGGCCGGGATCGGCGGGTGGCGGCATCTCGATTCCATACGGATCGACGCGGATCACCGGGGAGACGTCGGGAGCCCGGCGCGCGATCGCGGCGGCGTCGCCGCGGCTGAACACCTGGACCAGGTCGACGGATCTCCAGGCTCCGGGCTGGAACCTCGCCCAGCGCCGCCAGTCGCGGGCGTCCAGCGCCGCCCTAGGCTCGCTCGCGAGACTGGCTGCCGCGCTGATTCCCGGCTCGGCGCGCTCCGCCTCGTGCTCGGTCAGCACCCTGGGGATGCGCGGTGGATAGCGCAACGCCGACATCGCGCTGTGCTCTATCGCGATCACGTCGAATGCGCGATTGCGCGTCGCCCGGTCGAGGGCCTCCTGGGCTCCGCCGGTAAGGCTGACGACGCTCATCGGCCATTGCCGGCGAGTCCATGTCCAGGCCATCCGCGAGCGGACCAGCCAGCGTCGCGCCCGCTTCGGGGAGGGACGACGGTCGGCGAAGTGAACGTCGAGCCCGGACCGGCTCAGCTCTGCCGCCGCCTCGGCCTGTCCGGGTAGATCGCCGAAGGTGCCCACCAGGGTGACCTCGTGGCGGTCGAGCAGGGCGAACAGCTCGGTGTGCAGCAGCTTCGGGATCGCTCCCAGGCCATCGGCCTGTGGCGCCATCGGTACGACGAGCAGAACTCGCATCGGCTCGGCGGCTCAAGTGCTCGACGGGACTGCCCGCCGGGAGTCGTCAGCCGCGGCCAGCACAGCTTCGTAGGCTTGCTCGAAGCGGGGGACCACGTTCGGCGAGATGAAGTCGCCGGCGCGGGCGGCCGCCGCCCGTCCGAGCGCCGCGCGCCTCTCGGGGTCCGCGATCAGCGCCGCCATCGCCGCGCTGAGAGCGGCGGCGTCGCCCTGCGGGACCAGCACGCCGGTCGTCTCGTCGAGCATGTCCGTGTGGCCGCCCGGAGCGGTGCCGATGACTGGCTTGCCGCGCATCATCCCCTCGACCACCGTGGAGCCGAGCGGCTCCGGCCAGAGCGAGGGCATGACGCCGAACATCGCCCGGTCCCAGGCGGCCATCACGAAGTCGTGCGGCACGTCGGCAAGGACGACCGCGCTGGCCGGCAGCCGGGGCGGGGAGTCGCGCTCGAAGGTCCCGAGGAGAACCAGCGGCGGCGGCGAGTCGAGGCGCCCGTAGGCCTCGAAGAGCGTCTCCAGTCCCTTGACCTTGCGAAAGGCGCCGACGAAGAGGATGAACGGCTCTTCGGGCAGCTGGGCGAGCCATCGATCCAGCTCGGCGCTCCGCGGTATCGGAGCGAGCGGCGATTCGGTTTGGAAGCTCGGGATCGTCACCTCGAAGAGACCGCGGTCGTCCTCGCCCAGCTCTCTCATCGTCACCTCGTTCACATAGCTGCTGACGCTGTGCAGCCCGGACATCTTGCGCGTCAGCAGGGGCTTCGAGAGGCGGACTCCGAGGGCCGCCAACCAGCCCTTCGGCGCGCCGTAGTAGTGCCCGGCGCAGGCCATGCACTTGAGGGGCCCGGGCCCGTCGCATGGCTCCCCTTTTCGCACCAGGGTGCGCGTCGCGCAGAAGTAGCCGTAGTCGCGGGCCGACAAGAGGAGCGGAATGCGCCTGCGGCCGAGCGCGGCGGCGATCGAGAAGCTCATCCAGCCGTAGGAATGGATCAGGTTGGGTTCAGTCTCGGCGATCAGCTTGCGCAGGCCCCAGATCGTCACCGGATCGGGAAACGGAGGCTGGTGACGCTGGTGGGAGTCCCGGATCAGGAACGGCAGGGCGGTGCGGATCTGACGAACCCGGTGCACCACGACGCCGCCGGCCTCCACTTCGCGAGCGGGAAGGCCACCATGCCAGGGCGTGACGACCGTCACCTCGTGACCGCGCGCCCGCATCGCCTCGGCAAGCAGCTGCGCCTGGCGATGGGCCCCGCCGATGAAGGGGGGGAAGTGGTCGGTTGCCAGCAGGATCTTCATCTCAGGCGGAGGCGACGGCGCTGTTGCTCTCGTTGCGTTGCAGGCGGCGCAGGAGGCCGTTGAAAGAAGAGCGGCGCTCCGGGAAGAGGAAGAGGACGGCAAGGCGTCGAGCCAGCGGCCGCGGCGTGACCGCGATCGCCGCGAACCAGGCCGCGAACATCGTCTTCATCGCGAGCGAGGCGTTGGAGCGGCGACCGGCCGCGCGCAGTGAGTCGCGCACCAGGCCGATGGTCGTGTCGGTGGGGATCGGGTGTCGCTCGGGATCGAGGCGCAGGGAGACGATGCGGTTCGCGAGGTCCGCGAGGGAGAGGATGCGGTCGGGATGGGAAATCTCAAGCTCGGAGGCAAGCGCCAGCAGCGCCTTTGCCGTGGCGGCGGTGCGGGCGATCGCCTTGCGCACGTGGTCGAGCGAGAGTTCGGCGGCCGCGGGCTCGTAGTTGTTGCGGCCGTGGACGCGATAGGAGGCCGAGACCTGCTCGAGCGACACAACCTTGCCGAGCAGAGCTGTCAGGTGGACCAGGTACCAGTCCGCGCCGCTCACCGGATAGTCGCTCTCGGGGATCGGGAAGATGCGCCGCAGAGCCTGGCGCCGAAAGGCGTTGCCGCTCATCGCCATCCAGGTGATGTCGAAGGGAAAGGCGAGCTCGGCGTGACTCATGTCGCCTTGGGGCATTGGAAGGTGAGAGGCAGGCTTGACCGCGCCGGTCGGACGTCCATCGGCGTCGATCACGTCCATCCGGAACTGAACCTTAGCGACCGCCTCGTCCGCGACAAAGGCCGTGGCGACGCGGGCCGCGGCCTCGGGCTTGAGGATGTCGTCGGCGTCGAGGAACATCACGATCTCCCCGGTGCAGTGCACGATTCCGGCGTTGAGCGCCGAGGCTTGGCCGCCGTTCTCCTTCAGCACCGGCGTGATCCGGTCCCCGTATCCGCGCAGCACCTCCCGCGATCCGTCGGTGGAGCCGTCGTCAACGACGATCACGTTGACCCGCTCATGGGTCTGAGCGCAGGCACTCTCTATCGCCGCCGCGAGGAATGGCGCGTAGTTGTGGTTGTTGACGACGATGTCGACGGCAAGCTCCTCCGCCGGCTTGCCGCTCACCGCGACGTCCCCGCCGTGAGCCAGCCTCTGACACGGCGGTAGACCGCATAGGGATCGCTGTGCCGGAGCAGGGAGGCAACGACCGGCGCTTCCGTGCCCGCCGCCCCGGGAGGCGGGCCGACCCTGACCACGCGGGCTTCGCCCGGCTTCAGGGTGAAGCTGCGGCGAGTGACTTCCGGGGTCGCGCCGGCGGGGGCGGACGCGGCGGGGCCGACCTTGATCCTCAGGTCGAAGCGCGTCGCCCGCTGTTCGTCGCTGCGAACGCCGACCTGAGCTTCGGTCCGCGAGGATCCGGGCGCCGGCAGTAGCCAGAGTTGCGTGTAACCGCGCGCGTCGCTTGCCGGCAGCGTCGTCATCGCAAGGCCCACGGCGATCGCCGCCAGCAGCAGCCCTCCGGCGGCGAGGCCGGCGTCGCGCCGGCGAACGGGTGGCCGCCGCCATGCTCTGCCGGGCGGCAGGGGGATTCTGCGCACGGCTGCCGCGCGGCAGCCGGCGGCGACGACGAGCACGAGCAGCAGGGCCCATGGGAGCGGCCGCACGCCGCCCGGCGTGTAGTTGAGGAGCAGACCGCCGCCGACCAGCGTCGTCAGGCTCAGCGCGAGGCTGAGGACGAGCAATTGCGGCCGCTCGATCTTGCGGCGGGCGAAGACCGCCGCGGCGATCGCGTAGCCGGGCAGGAAGAGCGTCAGCGGCGCGACGAAGAGCAGGCTGAGGATGCCGACCGGGATCGCAAGCGCCGCCAGGGCGCAGAGTGCCGCCACGCCGAGCGCCAGCCGCAGGTCTCGCTGGCCCCTCACCGGCGAGCCCTCAGGTCGAAGACGCTGATCGCGCCGTTGGAGTAGATCCGCGCCACCCCGGGAAGCCGGGCGAACTTGGTGACCGTGGAGCTGGGCAGGTATTCGCCTTCGCCGGGGCTGCCGTCGGGCGAGAAGAAGTAACCGCGGATCCCGTCGCCGCTGGTCGGTCGCCGGTCGACGACGACGTAGCGCAGGTTCTGTTTGCGAAGCAGCGGCATCTCCCAGCCTTCGAGGGTCGGTTTTTCGACTATGTCGGCCACGTCGGGGGACGAGCCCGCGAGGGCGACGTGCCCGCCCGGGACGAGCAGCAGGCGGGCATCGGCAACCGGCGCGGCGAAGCGCCCGTCCGCGATGTTCTGGCCGGCCCATTCGGCCATGCCGAGCGGCGGCGAGACGATCGTCCGCCCTTCGGCGCTGGCCCGCAGCGGGTGGGCGAGTTGGGCGTCCCACGGCCAGCCGGAGATCGCGCCGCCGACCAGGACGACGCCGAGGCAGGCGGTGAGCAGAGCCCGACCCAGCCAGGGACGTCCCGCCGGCCGCCAGGTCTCCAGCCCGGCACAGGCGAGCACGAAGGCGAGTCCGATGAAGAGGAACTCGCTTGCCCGGTTGCCCGTCTCCCAGGCGGCCGGCGCCAGGCGCAGGGCGAGGGTGCCGAAGAAGCCGAGCGCGGCCAGGGCGAAGATCAGGACGAACGGTTGCTTGCGGAAGCGCCGCCAGACCCGCGCCAGTCCGAACGGGAGACCGGCGGCGAGGATCGCCACGGCGAGCAGGGCCAGGGCTCGCGCTCCGAGCGGCGTGACCGAGACGGTCGGTCCCTTGCCCTGGAAGAGGGCCCGGGGCGGCGCTTCCCCCGACGCCGTGTTGAGCACCGCTTCGAAGGCCTTACCGAGCACCGGCGAGAGGTAGCCGATCGTGGAGCCGGCGACGAGCAGCAGCCAGCCGGCCGCCAGCGCGGCCGCCAGGACCGCGAATCGCCAGGGGTTGGCCCATCCCCAGGCGCGCCGCAGCAGCCAGTAGGTCAGCGCCAGGGCCGCCAGGAAGGCGACGAGCGCATAGGAGGTGAGATGGTGGGTGACGACGATCGCGCTGGTGCCCAGCACCGCCGGCACCGCCCAGGCGCGCGCCCAGCTGCGCGGCGAGGCTTCGCGCTCGGCGAAGATCGTCATCAGCACCACCAGCAGGGGCAGCGCCAGCGACTCGTAGGAGTACTGCGCTCCCCAGAAGAGGAAGTTGAAGTTGCCGGTGTAGATCGCGACGCCCAGCCCCGCTGTCCGGGCCGAGCCGCTGAGGCGCCTGAAGAGCAGGAACATCGCCGCGACGAGCGCCAGGCGGGCGGCGCCGACGAGCACGACCCCGGCGCCGAAGCTGGAGAGCCCGGTGATGCTCATCAGCGCCGAGGTCGCGCCTTCCAGCCCGGGGTAGTAGGGGGTGACCGGAATGATCGGATTGGCGTGGAAGAGGTGGTGGTGGGCGGCGAGCTGGTTCGCGTTGAAGGCGTGGACGAGCTCGTCCGAGAAGGTGAAGAGCGGCGCGTCGCGGATCACCTTGACCCCGTACAGGGAGAGCCCGAGCAGGCAGACGAGGGCGAGGCGCTCCCCGGGCGAGGCCTCGCGGCCGGTGAGCCGGTAGAAGATCGGCAGGGCAACGAGCAGGACGCCGGCCCAGTAGATCAGCGGCGAGGGCGCCAGCATCTCCCGCGAGAGGGCATTCGCCACCGAGCAGACGAGCAGCCCGGCGCCGGCGCTGAGCGTGAGCGCGGGAAGCCAGCTCGAGCGCGACACTGCCTTGCTCGGGACGGCGATCTCGCTTGGTGCGGCGACCGTCTTCATCCGTTGGGGTTAGGCGATCTTAAGGGCCGGCGCGGGCTTCTACGGGTCCTCATCCGCGCTTCTTCGCGCGGCTGAGGACCGCATGCGCCCGGCGGAAGCCGAAGCGGCTCACCTGCCTGGCGCGGCTCAGGAGCGTCGGTCGCTCGGTCTCCGCGATGGCGCGATCCAGCCAGGCGATCGAGCCGGCAAGCTGGGCGACCGTCTCGTCGCGCTCCGCGGCGGGGACATCCACCAGCAGGCGGGCCGTGGCGGCTCGCGGGGGGGAGAGGGGAGTCGATTCGGCACGCCAGAGCCGTGCCGGCCGGGTGGCCGCCCAGCGCCCGCGCGTCGAGAGATCGGAGAGGCGATGGTCCTTTTCGGAGATCTCGGCGAGCATCTCCTTGATGCGCGGCGTGATCGCCTCCGGGGAAATCTCCGGGCAGAGCCAGACGCGCAGGATCGGGCGGGCGGGGGTCATGTAGTCGGGGCCGTAGCGGTGCTCGGTCAGGAAGCGATCGACCGGCGATGGCGCGGGAAGCACGAGGTCGCCGACTCCGATCGACTCGAGCTTCTCCACGTAGCCGCGCGGGAAGCGGTGGCCCTGCACGCCGGGCCAGTCGTAGCTCGGGTCGAACTCCGCCGTCAGCGTCTCGCCGTCCCGCTGCCAGAGGAAGATGTCGAGGTTGGCGCTGTTGGCGGCGCTGTAGTTGATCCTGATCACCGCCGGTTCGGGCCTGACGAGGGTGTGACCGGCCGCCTCGATCCGCGGCTCAAGCGCCAGGATCGCCTCGGTGTCCGCCGCCAGCGCGCCGAAATCGACATCCTCGTCCCAGGCGATCAGATCCCCGTCTCGCACCGCGCCGAGCAGGGTGCCGTAGTCGGCCCAGTGCGGGATCCCGTTCTCCTCGAGCAGCCGGTGGGTGAACCGGGCCAGCTCCATGAGGTGCCCGGTGCAGCACGCCGGCCTGGTCGCCCCTACGCCCCAGTTCCAGAATTCGCAGCGCGGGGTGTCGCGTGTGCAGCCACCCTTCCTGTGCGCGGGCCGGCTCACCCCCGGCGCTCGCGCAGTCGTCGCAGGATCTCGCTGGTCGAGATGCCGGCGGTGTAGGGCACCGTCCTCAGGATGCCGCGCGCGGCGGGCACCGAGTACATCCGCTGCGTCGCCTCGGCGTCGATGTCGTCGCCGTGCACAACCAGGTCGATGCGGTGCCTCTCGATCCAGTCCTCGCCGATCGAGAGCGGCGCGTCGGCGATCACCTCGTCGACGTAGCGGCAGCTCTCGACCACGGCGATCCGCTCGGTCATTGTCAGCACGGGGCGCCGCTTGTAGGACTCGACCGTGGCGTCCGAGTGGATCCCGACCACCAGCGCGTCGCCGAGCTCGGCCGCGCGTCGCAGGAACTCGGCGTGGCCGAAGTGGAAGAGGTCGGCGACCATGTCGGCGTAGACCCTGGTCATCCGCTCAGCACCTCGAAGAGGTCGTCGATCGTCTCCTCGTCCAGCG
>Ga0210100_1000118_pt1 | contig 15162 bp, 14 predicted proteins | sample MayberryNW_TuleB_FD_185525 | JGI IMG/M metagenome (GOLD analysis project Ga0210100, IMG submission 185525) | Wetland microbial communities from San Francisco Bay, California, USA, that impact long-term carbon sequestration - MayberryNW_TuleB_D1... | ecosystem: Environmental > Aquatic > Marine >... | reverse complement strand
GGACCCGCCTGACCGCCGCGGGCGAACGCCTGGCGCTGGGGGTCCTGCGCCGCCACCGCCTGCTCGAGCTCTTCCTCCACGACGCGCTCGACATCCCCTGGGAGGACGTCCACGGCTACGCCGAGGAGCTCGAGCACAGCGCCTCCGAGGAGCTGATCGAGATCATCGCCGCCAAGCTCGGCGACCCCGGCTTCGACCCGCACGGCGACCCGATCCCGACTCGGGACCTGGCGATCGACGAAGGCGTCACCGAGGCGCTCGCCAACCTCGAGCCGGGCGAGCGGGCGACGCTGGTCCGGGTCTCCGACTCCGACCCGGCGATGCTCCGCTACCTGACCGAGCAGGGGATCGGCATCGGCGACGAGCTGCGCATGGTCGGCCGCCAGCCCTTCGACGGCCCCTGCGAGATCAGCATCGGCGAGCGCCGCCACGACCTCGGGCTGAGGCTGGCGCGGGCGATGCGGGTCGAACGGGTCTAACCGGGCAGCCGCCGGCAGGGCTGCCAGGGTTTCGCGAAGAGGTCGTAGGACTTGTAGATCGCGCTGAAGCGCAGGGCTACCGCCGTGCGGCAGTACTGGGCCGGCTTCTGTTCGTATTCGGCCTCGAAGACGGCCTTGCCGCGGCGGACGAAATCGCGGTAGAAGCCGCATTCGTGGTACTGGAAGCACTGCTCGACGATCGCGAAGTCGAAGGCGCCGACCAGCCTGCCGGCCTGGCGGCCGTCGTTCTTCAGCGCCACCGACATGCCGCGGCCGTGGACCTGGCGGGCGACCCAGCGGTTGAAGCGCAGCTGGTCGGCCTTGGTGATCTTGAAGCCGGTGTGGTTTTCCCTTTCCCAGCCCGCGATGTTGTCGGGCTCGACCGCGTCGAAGCCCTTGCGCGCGCACATGTTGAAGCGCTGCTCGAGCGGCTTCTCGAAGCGGTGGAAGTGGGCGACGTCGAGCCAGCGCTCGTCCGGGAAGCCCTGGTAGCGCCGACCGATAACCGAGCGCGGGAACTCGCCCTTGTCGGGCCGGTAGCTCTCCCAGCTGCCGACGTCGAGGTAGCAGATCGCCTTGACCCCCTCGCGATGCAGCCGGGCGACGGTGCGCCGCGAAGTTTCGAAGCCGTCGACGTCATAGACGCAGGCCGGCACCGAGGTGTCGATCCTGCCCTGCAGTTGCCACTGCCACGGCTTCGTGGTCGGGGCCGGATGCCAGCGCGGCCGCTGCCGGCTCCCTTCGCGAGCGCAGCCGGCGAACCCGGAGGCGCGACCCGTGGCGGCGCCGGCGCCGCCGCTCAACAACCCGGCTCCGCCTATCGCCAGGCCCAGCGAGAGGGCAAGGACGCCGAGCAGGGGAGGACGGGACGAAATCGATCGCATCGAAGGGCTCTTTCTCATACGACTTGGCTACCCAGGAAATCATGCTCTCGAACTCGGGCAGGGCGCGCGCGCCCGCTCAAGGGCACCGCGTAGCCTGCCCCCGTGCTTCTCAGCGTGTCTTGTAGAGCGAAAGCAGCGGAGCCGTAGTCGGGCACACATTGATCCTCATCGCAAATCACCCCTCCCAATTGGCGCAAATTACCTTGAGGAATTGAGGAGTCTAGCGCGATTGCCTTTCTCCTCTTTGACTCGATCAGGGGTGATCAGGGAGGCGGGCGTCGAAGAAGAGCATCGGCCCGGTCCGAATGCCGTTGAACTCTTTGAAACCGACGACCTGCAACCAATTCTCGACTTCGGCCTCGGTGCCCACCAGGCCGAAATCGCCAGAGGCAGGACGGACCAAGAGGCGCTGGCGCAGGCTGTCGTTTCCCCGGACAAAGCAGGAACCGACCAGGCGGCCGCCCGGCTTCAGCACTCGCGCGGCCTCGGCGAGCGCCGCCAAGGGGTCCTCAAAGCAGTGCAGACCCCAGAAGGATAGGAACAGGTCGGCGCTGTCGGCCGGCAGTGGAAGATCGGCCGAATCGGCTTCGATGAACTCAACGCGGCCAAGGTCGCGCGATGCCGCCCGCTTGCGTGCGCGTCGAAGCATCGAGGGAGAGAGATCGGCGGCGACGTAGCGAACCTCGGCGTCCGGCCGAAGGGCGCGCAGCGCCGGCCCGGCGCCGCACGGGCAATCAACGATCGCCTCGCCGTCGGCAACTTCGGCGATCGCCCCCATGCTGTCGTAGTACGGCTTGATGTCCCCGCCCCAGACGGCCCTGCCGATCAAGCGACTCAGGCTGGGTCTCTCCATGTAGGCGCTGTAGGCGGTGCCGAACGGCGAGGCATAGAAATCGCGACGTGCCATGGAACCGTCGACCTAGGGACCCGATCTCCGGCCGTGCGCGCAGTCGAGCCGGAGGATCGACGCGGGAGCTGGGTGATCGTCCTCGCCCAGCGTCGCGTAGCTGATGCAGTCCAGATAGCGGCCGCCGACGAGTTGATACTGGCGCAGGGTTCCCTCTTCGCGGAAGCCGAGGCGCTCGGGTATCGCCCTACTGCGGCGGTTCTCGGTGGCCACAACGATCTCCACTCGATTGAGTTTCCAGATATTCAGTGCGTGATCGACGAGCAATCGGACCGCGGCGGTCATCGTCCCCCTGCCCTGGTGTCCCTCGTCGAGCCAGTAGCCGATGCGCGTCGAGCGATTGAGCCAGTCGACGGTGACGTAGCCGGCCATCCCAACGATTCCGTCCCCCGTAACCACGGCGGCTTGGAAGCCTGCGTTCTCCTCGGCCTGGGAGCGGATGGCGCGAATGAATGCGAGTGTGTCCTCGAGGCTTTGGCCGGCTGCCCATGGCAGCCAGGGTTCGAGGTGCGTCCGATTGGCTTCGATCAGCGCCTGCAACTCCTCGGCATCTGAGTCCGCCAGAAGTCGGAGACTCACGCCATCGGCGACCGGTAGCCGTCCTTGCATGGTCGAAACGTATCCCCTGATTCCTGTGCCAGTGTTCGAGCCCACCGTGTTTTCGTCAGGGGGCGATGCTCGGTTTGCGATGTTTGACCATGGGCGCGGCGGTCATATGCGGGAAACCGAAAGTTAAGTATCTATTGGACACCTAATAGATAGTTGACTATCATTACAAGATGGGTAGCAAGCGGATCTTCTCATCCCGCACCACCGAGGCGACGCGACTTCTCGGGGCGCAGGTGCGCCTCGCCCGCCGGGAACGACGCTGGACGCTCCAGGAGCTGGCCGACCGGGTCGGCGTCACGCACGTCACCCTGCGCAAGGTCGAGCGCGGCGATCCGACGGTGAGCCTCGGGGTCGCCTTCGAGGCCGCGACCCTGGCCGGCGTGCCCCTCTTCGGCGAGGACGGACCTCGCCGCGCGCTGGAGGCCGGCCGGGTGCAAGACCGGCTGGCCGCGCTTCCCAGCCGCGTGCGCCGGCCCACCAAGGTCAACGACGACTTCTGAGTCAGTTGCCCATGCGCAGTCTCAATGGCTTCTTGGTCCAGTCGGGCAAAGGTTTTCGGAGTTGTGGCCGAAAAGAGGGTTAATGCGAATTCAGAGCCGTGCTCTCCCGCGTCCGAAGAAGGTTGTCGTGTTTGCGCTCGCCGCGGTCGCGGCCGGCGCGCTGATCGGACCGGCGGGCGCCGGGGCGGCGCCGAAGCCGGCGGTCCTCACCCTGAAGACGGTTCGGGTCGGGGCGCCGGGCAATCCGAGCGCGGCGATCGTTCCCTTCACGGACGCGATCTACCGGTCCTGCGCTGAAGCGCCGAGCGGCGGTCCCGCCTGCCAGGAAGTCGGCGGCGTCAAGCACCGCTACGGGATCGGGCAGCTGGAGATCACGGTCGGGCAGTGGGTCGCCTTCCTCAACACGGTCGACCCGCTCGGTCGCAACCGGCTGGGGCTCTACAGCTCGACCGAGAGCGGCAGCGCCTGGCCGCGCTTCGGCCAGATCGACCTCCTCGCGAAGGCGCCGGCCGGCCGTCACTACTCGGTCGCCTCGCCCGAATGGGCGGACAAGCCCTACGGCTTCGCCAACTTCCTGCGCGCCGCGCGCTTCGTCAACTCCCTCTACAACGGCCGCGTCCTCTCCAGTCACGCGAGCGCCCCCGGCTTCCACTACGTCACCTACCGGGTGCGCCTCTCGCGGCGCACCGTGCGCGGCATGTACGACCTGCGGAACCCGCGGACGACGCGCCTGCGCAAGTCGGGCTTCGTGCTGCCCAGCCAGAACGAGTGGGTCAAGGCCGCCTACTACGACCCCAGCGGCGGCGGCACCTACTCCTACTGGAAGTACCCGACCAACCCCGGCGTCTTCGGCGACGGCACGGCGACCGCGCCGGCGACGACGACCCTCGACCCGGCCAACGGCGACGTCACCAACGCCGCGACCCAGCCGCTGGCCAACTACCACGCCTCCGGGCAGCCGGCGCCGAGCTGGTGCCCCTCGAACCAGTCGCCCGAAGCCTGCGCCAACGCAAACCCCTTCGGCCTCGACCCGTCGCTCTACCAGGCCGCCTTCCAGGGCAGCCTCTCGACGGTCGGCCAGGCGCTGACCCCCTCGCCCTGGGGCACCCTCGACCAGGGCGGCAACGCGGTCGAGTGGACCGACACGATCACGCCGCCGCCCTTTGGGGTGAAAGGGGCGCGGGTCTGGCGCCGGTTGCACGGCGGCATCGCCAACGCTCCCGCCTACCAGCTCTGGCTCTCGGCGATCGGCCTGCAGCCCCAGAACAACACCTTCTACACGGCCACCTACCCGTGGCTCGGCTTCCGCATCGGCGTCGTCGGCCAGCTCAGGTGACGTCCGCCAGGGCTCTGTAGGGTCGGCGGATCGTGAGCGCCGCATCTCGATTCCTCCGTGCCGCCCTGCTTCTGGCGGTGGTGGCGACGGCGTTCGCGGCGGCGCCCGGCGCGGCGCCGGCCGCTCGCCAGGCGGTGTCGAAGGCGCCGCAGGGGGGCAAGGCGAAGAGGGAGGCGAAGCTGCCGCCCGGGGCGATCGAGCAGCTCGCCGGCGAGCGTGGCTGCCTGATGGGCTCGGGCAAGGGCGGCCGCGCCGCCAAGGCGCATTGCGCCCCGGCGCGCGCTCTCGCCGGCCCGGGCCCGTTCATGGGCTCGCGGGCGATCGCCGTCAGCCCCGACGGCCGCAACGTCTACGTCGCCTCCTCGAAAAGCGACGCGATCGCGATCTTCGACCGCCGGCGCCGCGGCGGCGTCCTCACCCAGCCGGCCGGCAAGGGCGGCTGCGTGGCCGCCAAAGGCGCCGAAGGCTGCGCCCGGGCGATCGGCCTCGACGGCCCCAACTCGGTCGCGCTCAGCCCCAACGGCCGCTACCTGTACGCCACCTCGCGCGCCGCCGGCTCGGTCACCGCCTTCCGCCGCGACCGCCGGACCGGCGCCCTCAGCCAGCTCGGCCCCGGCATGGGATGCGTCTCCGGCCTGCCCGTTCCCGGATGCGCCACCGGCCGGGCGCTGGTCGGCCCGGACGTGGTCGTCGTCAGCCCGGACGGCGAAAACCTCTACGTCGGCTCCTTCTTCGGCAACGCCGTCGCCAGCTTCAAGCGCGAACGCAACGGCGCCCTCGTCCAACTGCCCGAAACGGCGGGCTGCGTCGCCGAAGCTATCCCCGGCTGCGCGCCGGCGATCGCCCTCGGCGCGCCGGAGGGGCTCGCGATCAGCCCCGACGGGAGCAGCGTCTACGCGGCTTCGGCGCTCTCCAACGCGGTCGCCGAGCTCGACCGCGACCCGGCGAGCGGCGCCCTGGCCCAGCCGGCCGGCGCCGCCGGCTGCGTCGCCAACGCGCCGCTGGGCGAGTGCGCGGTCGGGGTCCAGCTGGCGGGCGCCAACGCGGTCGCCGCCAGCTCCGCCGGCCGCGACCTCTACGTCACCTCGCTGTTCAGCGACAGCGTCACCTCCTTCAGCCGCTCGGCCGCCGGCCTGCTCACGCCGAAGCCGGCCACCCACGCCTGCCTCGTCTGGCTGCGCGCGGTCGGCTGCTCGTTCGGCCGCGCCCTCTCGGCGCCGGAGGGGCTGGCGCTCTCGCCGCGCGGCTCGAACGTCTACGTCACCTCATTCGCCAGCGGCGCCGTCGACGTGCTCGCCCGCGAAAGGGAATCGGGCGTCGTCTTCCAGCTTCCCGGCAAGCGGGGCTGCGTGGCGGCGCGCTCGCTGCCGGGCTGCACGCCGGGGCGGGCGCTGAAGGGCGTCAGCTCGATCGCCGTCAGCCCCGACGGCCGCAGCGTCTACGCAACCGCCTTCGGCAGCAACGCCGTCGACGTCTTCAGGAGGAGCAGATGAGCGAAATCGATGAGAGCCGCGACGGCCTGACCCGCAAGCAGCTGCTCGGCAGCGGAGCGAGCGTCGCCGCCGCGGCGCTGCTGGCGCCGGGGCTGGGGGCGGAGCGGGCGCTCGCCGCCGCCGCGGGCAAGCGGCGCGACGTCGCCGGGATGAACGTGATCCTCTTCCTCACCGACCAGGAACGCGCGATCCAGCACTTCCCGCCCAACTGGCTGCGCGAGAACATGCCGGGGATGAGGCGACTGCGGCGTCACGGCCTCAGCTTCGAGCGCGCCTTCACCAACGCCTGCATGTGCTCGCCGGCGCGCTCGACCCTGATGAGCGGCTATTTCCCCGCCCAGCATGGGGTCAAGTACACGCTCGAGGAAGACATGCCCTACCCCGAATACCCGGCGCAGGTGGAGCTGCCGCTGCCCTCGGCGCTGCCCAACCTCGCCACGGTGATGCGGGCGGCCGGCTACAACGTCGTCTACAAGGGCAAGTGGCACTGCTCGAAGCCGGCGCAGAAAGAACACGCGGTGCCGGCCGACCTCGAAAAGTACGGCTTCCAACGTTGGAACCCGCCCGACGCGGGCGCCAACCAGACCGTCCCCGAGGCGGGCGGCGGCTACGTCGACAACGACGGCCGCTTCGTCGACTCGGTGGGCGAAGTCGCCGCCGGCAGCGAGGGCGTCCTGCAGTACCTCGGCTCGACCGCCGCCCAGCAGCAGCCGTTCTTCATGGTGATCTCGCTGGTCAACCCCCACGACGTGCTCTTCTACCCGAGTCGCACCTTCGAAGAAGCGGGCTATGACCGCAGCTGGCTCGAAGGCGATGTCGAGGTGCCCTCCACCAACGAAGAAGACCTTTCGAGCAAGCCCTCGGTTCAGGCTGAATTCCTGAAAATCTTCAACCTCACCGGCAAGCCGAAAAGCGATGCGGAAAAGCGCGCCTACCTGAACTTCTACGGCAACCTGATGCGCTCCTCCGACAGCTACCTGGTCAACGTCCTCGACAAGCTCGAAGAGACCGGCCTGCTCGACGACACGCTGATCGTGCGCACGGCAGACCACGGTGAGATGGGGCTCACCCACGGCGGCCTGCGTCAGAAGAACTTCAACTTCTACGAGGAGGCGATCCGGGTGCCGCTCGTCTACTCCAACCCGAAGCTCTACCCGCGGCCGCTGCGCAGCGACGCGCTCGTCTCCCATGTCGACTTCCTGCCGACCCTCGCCAGCCTGGCGGCGGCGCCGAAGGAAGCGAGGCGCGACTGGCAGGGCGTCGACTACTCCTCGCTCGTGCTCGCCCCCGGCGAGAAGAAGTCAGTGCAGGACTACGTCGTCTTCACCTACGACGACTACCAGTCCGGCCAGAACAACCCGCCCTACCCGAAACCGCCGAACCACATAGTCAGCATCCGCGAAGGCCGCTGGAAGCTCGCCAAGTACTACGACGTCGAAGGCAACGAGCCGCCGCAGTGGGAGATGTACGACCTGCGCGACGACCCCGAAGAGAAACGCAACCTCGCCGCCCCCGAACACCGCCGAACCCCGGCGCAGGAGGAACAGCTGCGCCGCCTGAAACGCAAGCTGGCCCGCGTCCAAAAGACCCGCCTGCAGCAGCTCTGAGGGCGGCCGCGCGGATCGATCTGGCCGCCCTCTTGCTGGAGGCGGGACGCGTCTTGATCGCCGAGCGCTTCGCAAGGCACGCGATTGAGCCGGAGGCTCCACATCGGGGCGATTGGACAGTTGAGCACAGTGGGGTGTGCTCAACTGTCCAATCGGCTGGATCGAGCGTCGAGGCGTTTTGTCGTAGAATCGAGCTTGCGAGTGGCCCGCCCTGGCGTGGGATCGCCGGGGTAGCTGGATCATGGATATCTTGCTTTCAGGGCTGATTCGACCTGAGTCTGCCCGAACTCGTCGCAATCGCCTTAGCACTCGGCATTAGCCTGAAGCTGGCCCAACCGGGCGAGACAGCAATCAAAAGGAGCAGACGATGGCAGAGGCAGAGAAGACGACGATGGTCAAGGTGCGGGGTTTCGGCGGTGACTGCAATACCCACATTGTCTTAGGCGACCCGAAAACACTGGGAGACGAAGTCAATGAGGCGATCAGGGCTGATGCTCGATTCGTCACGTTCGATATTCCGACTAAGAAGACACTTGCCGTGATCGCGAAGCGCGTCGAGGCGATCTGGCAGGAGTAGCCCCGCGCCCTCGCTGTTGAGTCCAGTAGCGCCACCATCCCCTACGTTTGAACTCTGACTCAGTCGAATTGCCGCCGGTCGAAAATCGGCTGAAACGAAATTCGACTGAAGTGGGTTTCGCATTGGGAAGTCGATGTTAGTGTCGCGCCGGCATAGCGGCGACGCGTAGAACCTGCTGGGCCGTATCTGGTCGCCTGGTCAGTGGGGAGCGAGTGGCGAAACCGACGTCGATCGTGAAGTTCTAAACGGGAGGTTGACGTTGAGCAACTCAGTCAAGGTCCGGCTCGGCGCGCTGAGCGCCTCGCTCGTCGTAGTGGCGGCGTTGGTTGTCGCGGCGACGGGCGTGACCGGCGCCTACTTCAGCGAAACGAAGCAGGGCGAATTCAAAGGCAACACCGGCTCGATCCACATCCACACCAAAGGCGGATCCGGTCCCAACGGTCTGGTCTTCGACTTCAAAAACCTGCTGCCCGGCGAACCGCAGAGCGCGACCGCCGAATACAAGAACACCGGCAAAAACAACCAGGACGTCTGGATCGTCTTCAACGAACCCGAAGCGCTGCATTCGCTCAACAACCTGGGCAGCTACGGCGAAGTCACTTTGAAAAACGGAGCTGGGACTCTGTTCCACTCCAACAACCTGAACGACAACCTGCCGCCGGCCTCCGGCACCTGTGGGGAATTCGAACCGTCGGGCTGCTGGCCGCTCAAAGAGCAGTACAAGGTCGGCTCGAACATCGCTCCCGGCGCTGGTGGCTACTTCAGGTTCACCTTCGCCTACTCGGGCAAACTGAGCAGTCCTGCCGCGGAGGAACAGCCCTGGAACACGTACCCGCCTGAAGTCAAACCGGAAGACATCAAAGGCAACGGCCTGCCGTACGAGGTCGTCGCCACCCAGGTCGGTCAGGAACCGTAGGCTGACCTGAGCGGGCTCTTCGCGGGAGAGCCTGGGGTTCCGATGGGCCGCCGCGCCGCTTCGAACGTGGCGCGGCGGCCGTCGGATCCTCGAAGGGACTGTCTTGAAGCTGCCGAAGCCGTTCTCGATCGTCGTGGCGCTGGCCCTGCTGGCCTGCGCGACCGTGCTCGGCCTCTACGAGACCGGGCATCTGCCCTACCGGGTCTACGTCGTCCACACCTGCTCGATGACTCCGACGATTCCGCCGGAAAGCGCGGTGGTCGTGCGGGAAGGGCAGTACGAAGTGGGCCAGGTGATCTCCTTCACCGTGCACGGCGAGGTGGTCAGTCACCGCCTGATGGCGATCCATCCGGACGGGACGATCACGACAAAGGGAGACGGCAATCGCACCGCCGACCCTTGGCGCGTGCCAACTTCGAAGATCATCGGCGGGGTTGTCGCCGCGCCCCGCCACCTCGGTTACCTCCTGACTTACGTGAAGACGCCGCTGGGCGCCGCCTCGATTCTCGTGGCGCTGATTTGCGTGTGGCAGATCTGGGGGCTATCGGCGGCGCTGGTACCGGAGGGGGGCGACGAGGGCTCCCGACCGCGGCGGACCCGGCGAAGGCCGCGAGCGGCGCGGCGCGCGCCAGCGGGCGGCGTGGTGTCACCGGTCTGGGTGCGCGGTCGCTTCTGGATCTGAGGCCGGGCGCCGGGGGCGTTCGGTTGAGGGGGCGCCGGCGAAGCGAGATACTCGAGAGATGGGGGGTCGACCCATCCCCTTCGCCGATCGCCGCGACGCCGGGCGCCGCCTCGCCGCCGCGCTCGAGGGCTTCGCGGCGGAGCGGCCGGTGGTCGTCGCCCTGCCGCGCGGCGGGGTGCCGGTCGGCCGCGAGGTGGCGCGCGCCCTGGGCGCGCCGCTCGACATCGTCCTCGTGCGCAAGCTGGGGGCGCCGTTCAACCCGGAGTATGGGATCGGCGCGATCGCCGAGGGCGGGGTCCGCTTCGTGCGGCGCGAAGACGCCGAGGCGGCCGGAGTCTCCGCGGTGCAGATCGAGGACGTCGTCGCCCGCGAGTCGACGGAGCTGGAGCGCCGCCGGCGTCTATACAGAGGCGACCGGGAGCCGCATCAGGTCGAGGGTCGCCCGGCGATCCTGGTCGACGACGGGATCGCCACGGGCGGCACCGCCGTCGCCGCCGGGCGGGCGCTGAGGGCCCGCGGCGCGGCGAGCGTGATCCTCGCCGTCCCGGTCGGGCCGCCGGGCACCGAGGAGCGGCTCGCCGGCGACTTCGACGCCGTCATCTGCCTCGAGCAGCCGCCGGGCTTCTTCGGCATCGGCCAGTTCTACGCCGACTTCGCCCAGGTGAGCGACGAGGAGGTGATCGCCCTGCTCGCCGAGGCGCGCTCGCGAGAGGATTCCGCAGCCGCGCGTCTCTCGCCGCCGCCGGCGCCAGCGACCGAGCGCTCCATCGAGATCGAGCTCGCTCCCGGACTGCGCCTGGCCGGCGATCTGCGTCGGCCGGCGCGCGCGACGGGCCTGACCGTCTTCGCCCACGGCAGCGGCTCCAGCCGGCTCAGCCCGCGCAACCGCCAGGTCGCCGGGGCGCTCAACGCGGCCGGCCTGGCGACGCTGCTCTTCGACCTGCTCAGCCCCGAGGAGGAGGGTGACCGGTCCAAGGTGTTCGACATCGAGCTGTTGGCCGGGCGGCTGCTCGGCGTCACCGCCTGGGCGAGGAGGGAGGCGGATCTGCGCGACCTGCCGGTCTCCTACTTCGGCGCCTCCACCGGGGCGGCAGCCGCCCTTGCCGCCGCCGCCCGCCTCGGCGGGGAGATCGCGGCCGTGGTCTCGCGCGGCGGCCGCCCCGACCTCGCGGCAAGCAGCCTCGCCGGGGTCGTCTCCCCAACCCTGCTGATCGTCGGCGGCGCCGACCGGCAGGTTCTCGAGCTCAACGAAAGCGCCGCCCGCCTGCTGCGCTGCGACCATCAGGTCGCGATCGTCCCCGGCGCAACCCACCTCTTCGAAGAGCCGGGCGCGCTCGAGTGGGTGGCCAAGCTGGCCGCGGATTGGCTGACCGGGCCGCACGATCGCTAGTAGATTCGCGGCGACACGATGCCCGTCTCGTCCCGGCCACCGATCGTCGTCGCGGCGCTTGCGCTGCTCGCTTGCCTCGCGGTCGTGGGGTGCTCGGCCGAAGTGCACGTCGGCGGGGGCGACTCGGAAGCGTCGGGCGAGGAAATCGCGAGCGAAATCCGTGGCGCCTACGCGGACAAGACCGGCATTGCGATGCGGCGGCTGACCTGCGAAGGGGTGAAGGCCGAGGCGGGGGAGAGGTTCGAGTGCTCGGGCCACAACGCTCGCGGCGTCCAGCTTGAGATTGCCGGGCGGGTGACCGCCGCCAGCGGCGGTGGCTTCGACTACAGCTGGCACGTCTCGCACGCGGTCGCGCCCGGCGTCCTCTACGAGCGCGCCCTGCGGCGCGAGGTCGAAGCGCGCGGAATCGAACTGGCCGAAGTGCGCTGCCCGGTGGAAATCGAGGTCAAGGTCGGCAGGACGCTGCATTGCGAGGCGACCGATCGTGAGGGCGTCACCCGCACGGTCACCGTGAAGCTGACCGACCTCGACGGCGGCTTCGAATTCTCGGTCGAGGGCGAGGAAGCGGAAGAAGAACGCGCGCCGTCCGCTTAGCCTTGGGGCATGTCTGAGGTGGCGAAGGCGGAGTCGGCGGCCCGGTTCGCGGTCCGCGGCCGCGTGCAGGGGGTCTTCTTCCGCGACTCGACCCGTGAGCGGGCGCTGGCGCTCGGGCTGCGCGGCTGGGTGCGGAACGCCGATGACGGCACGGTGCGGGTCCACGCCGAGGGCTCCGCGGCGGCGCTCGAGGAGCTGATCGCCTTCCTGGGCGAGGGGCCGCCCTCCGCCGAGGTGACCGGGGTCGAGGTCGAGGAGGCGAAGGTCGAGGGGCACGAGCAGTTCGCGGTGCGCGGCGTGGTCGCGGGCGCCTTTGTCGTCCAGGAGCATCAGGCGACCGCTCATCACTTCGACCTGCGGCTCGAGGTCGGCGGCGCGATGCGCTCCTGGGCGGTGCCCAAGGGCCCCTCGATGGACCCGGCGGTCAAGCGGCTGGCGGTCGAGGTCGAGGACCACGAGCTCTCCCACAACGAGTTCGAGGGCCGCACCGAGGGCGGCGGCGCGATCGTCTGGGACCGCGGCGGCTACGAGCAGGGCGGCCGCGTGCCCTGGCCCGAGGCGCTCGCGCGCGGCCACGCGGTCTTCGTCCTGCGCGGCGAGAAGCTGCGCGGCGGCTTCGCCCTGCAGCGCACGCGGCCGGGCGCCAAGCCGCAGTGGCTGCTGATTAAGCGCCGCGACGACGAGGCGCTGCCGGGTTCGGACCTGGTGGCCGAACGACCGGAGTCGGTGCTCTCAGGGGAGACCCTCGCCCGCCTGCTCGGGGGCGACCGATGACCGCGCCGACGATCGACGAGCTGACCGTTGCCGACCCGCCGGCCGCCTGGGCGGCACTCGGGTTCGAGGTCGAGGGCGACGCCTGCACGGTCGGCGCGGTGCGGATCCGGCTGGCGGGTGCGGACGCCGGCAAGGGCCTCGCCGGGTGGTCGTTGCGCGACCTGACGGCGACCGAGCTCGACGGCCTGCCGACGCAGCCCTCGGACCGCCCGCCCCCGGGCGACTTTCCGGCCCACCCCAACGGCGTCGCCGGCCTCGACCACGTCGTCGCGATCGCGCCCGCCCTGGAGCGCACCGTCGCCGCCCTGAAACGCGCCGGCCTCGACCTGCGCCGCATCCGCGAGGAGCCGACCCCGGCCGGCGCCCCGCCGTCCAGCCCAACCGCCGCATAGCCACCCTGCGCCGCTCCGCCGGCCTCACCCTTCCGGTTGCCCTTATTTCCCCGCCCGTGAAGGTCGCCTAGTTCCTTTTTCACCCATTCCCACGAAGTACAGATGTCAATTTGATTGATAGGGTCAATCAAATCTTTGAGTCCAGTCGAAGGAGGAGAGCTTCGTGCGGATGATTCGCTTGTCCCGCCTGGTGTTCGTGGTTGCGCTCGTTACCGTGGCCTTTCCCGCAGCGGGGATGGCGGAGTCCTCTGGCGGCCGGGTCTCGGACGGGCCCGGATGTCCGACTGGCGGTAGGGTCTGTCTCCGGGCTCACTCAAAGCTCGACTTTCGCGTGGCGACCGAACGCTTGGATCGCCTTCGCTATGGGCGCCGGTCGGCGATCCGGGTCAGGGTTTGGAACATTCGCAAGTGGACGGCGACGACAGTTCGGGTCTGTGCCCGCGTACCCCGGAAGCGCGCCCGCGTTGTCAGTGTCAATGGACGCGGCTCCATCCGCTACAAGGGTAAAAGCGCCTGCTGGATAGTCAGGCGGATCAAGCCCAAGCACAGTGTGGTGCGTCTCTTTGACGTGAGCCTTCGCCGGCGCGCCTCACGGAAGGGGCTGACCAAAATCGCCGTTACCGTCACGGCTGGTAACTCGAACCCCCTCTCTCATAGCTTCGCCCTGGTCGCGGCGCCCCACCGCCACCGCCACTCTCACGGCTCGCGACGGCCAGGCTCCGGCGCGAGTTCGAGCTCCACCTGTGTCCCCCCCAACTCGCTCGGCATCGTGTTTGTCACCGACGTCTCGGAATCGATGGAAATCAGCGATCCGACCTTCCTGCGCTCGCGTGCGATCTCCGTCGGCCTCGACCAGCTGCCCGACGGATCGATCGCCGCCGGCACGGTGTTCGACGAATACACAAGCGAGCTGTTCGGGGCGACTACGGTAGACGCCTCGACTCGACCAGGGCTCAAGCAGGCCGCTCAGCAACTCTACGACTATGGTGGCACCGATTATCAGGAAGCCTTCCTCGGCGCCCAGGAGGAGTTGAACGCGATGCCGGGCGCCGACAAGAAGGCGGTTGTCTTCCTCTCCGATGGCGCGCCGAACTTCCTCGACTTCGACGCGAACGAAGCGATCGCCGCCGCGGGTATCCCGATATACACCATCGGCCTTGGCGTCGACGGCTTCCCGGAAGCCGAAGGAATCCTCGCCGGGATCGCCGCTGGCTCGGGTGGTCAGTTCTACGACGCGACCGCTGCCGGTCAGCTGCAGGCGATCTTCGGGAGCATCGTGTCGTCGCTCACCTGCGGTGCGCCGAACGTGATCGAATCGTTCTCGCTTGCACCGGGAGAATCCCGCAGCGTGCCCTTCTCGGTGGAATCGAGCGACAGCGAGTTCAGGGGCCTTGTCACGTGGTCCGAAGGGGACATCTCCGTCAGCGCGCAGCGCCCCGACGGTACGATGATGACGCCGGGCACGCTGCTTGGCGGCGAGGGGTTCGTGTCCGAACCGACCTATGCGCTTCTCACCGGAACGAATCCGCTGATCGGCCAGTGGCAGATCACGGTGACCGCTGCTCAGGGAAACGTCGGGAATGTCGATATCTCCGTCAACGTGTTCCGGCACAGCCTCGCCGAACCGCCTCCGCCCCCGCCGGCGCCCGGCCGGCACCTCGACCCCTGCGCCACTGCCTACCCAAAGTTCAAATCGACGACGAGGAAGGCGCTTGGCGGCAAGCGGACCGTTTACAACCGTGCCGCCAGTCTCGATCTTGTCTGCGGAGGATTTGGAGCGCCTGAAGACCTGAAGCTGACGCCGGAGATGGAGTGCGCCCTGGTCGCGGCCGCGGCCACCTTCGGCGGGCCGCCCCTTGGCGTCAACGCAAGTCGGGCGTGCGATGCTCTCGCCTATGCGGATGCCTTCCGAACAGGCAATTGGCTTGGCGCTGTGGCCGGCCAGGCGTGCGGCTACTTCAGTGACGTGTTCGCGGGCGGGGTTGGGACGGTCGCTGCCGGGGCGACGGCTGAGACCGGCCC
>Ga0210100_1000115_pt1 | contig 15472 bp, 15 predicted proteins | sample MayberryNW_TuleB_FD_185525 | JGI IMG/M metagenome (GOLD analysis project Ga0210100, IMG submission 185525) | Wetland microbial communities from San Francisco Bay, California, USA, that impact long-term carbon sequestration - MayberryNW_TuleB_D1... | ecosystem: Environmental > Aquatic > Marine >... | reverse complement strand
CCGCCGGTCCTCCGTCCCCCTGTATACATTAGATTCTTTTTTGGGTCTTGCAGCGGTATGCGAGACACGGTATGAATTGCGTGGCCGCTCCGGCGATCGGGGCGGCTCGGATGGACGCCCAGTCAAAGACTTCGTGGGGGAGAGAAGGAAGAATGCGGATCAAGGTTCTCGCGGTGCTGTTCACGGTCATGGCTGTCTGCGCGGTCACGGCCGCGACGGCTGGGGCGGTCGCCACCAGCACGCCGGGAGGCGGCCGCATCGGCTACCTGCCCCTGAACGAAGAAGCCAAGTCGCCGAGCGGCGGCGGGACTCCGATTCACGGCACCTATCCAAACGGCTATCCCCCGCTTGAATATTGGGGTGGACCGGTGATGCATTCCCATGCCGCCTACGCGATCTTCTGGGCGCCGAGCGGCTACTCCTTCCCCGCCGGATACGCCTCGGCAATCGACACCTTCCTCAAAAACGTCGCTGCCGACAGCCGCAAGTCGACCAACGTCTACTCGGTGAGCACGCAGTACACCGACGAAACCGGCCGCGCCACCTACAGCGACTCCTATGGTGGCTCCTTCGTTGACAAACAGGCCTACCCAACTGCCAATACCTGTCCACTGTACTCAGGCGTTGAATCTTTTTCGGCCTGTGTCTCAGATGAAAGGATGGAAGAAGAGGTTGAATCTGTGGTTGCCGCTCAGGGCTGGCCATCGGGACTCAGCTCCGAGTACTACGTCGTCTTGCCGCCTCAGGTCGGCAGCTGTTTCGACGAAGGAGGCACCGTCTGCTTTGACAGGCAATTCTGTGCCTATCACAGCTACACGGAATCGACGGGAGCAATCTACGCCAACATCAGCTACTCCCCGGGGGACGTTGAAGGTTGCGGCGTCGGCGAGTACCCAAGCGGCCACTCGAATGGCAACGTCGATGACACGTTGAGCAGCCTGAGCCATGAGGCCAACGAGTCGATCACCGACCCCTACATAAATGCCTGGCTCGACGAACGCGGTAACGAGAACGGGGACGAGTGCCGGAACTCCAGCGATGACTACGGCGATCCTCTGGGTGGTTCGGGCGGCTCGCTCTTCAACGAGGAAATCGGCAGTGGCCACTACTACCTCCAGCAGGAGTGGAGCAACAACATCTTCGACTGCGCCCAGCGCGCCGAACCGGCGAGTCCCGTCATCTCGGGACCCGCACAGCTCGCGCCGGGCCAGCCCGGCGGCTTCTCGGCCAGCAGCTCGGCGCCCGGGGAAAGCGAACTGGTCTCCTTCAACTGGAAGTTCGGAGACGGCGGGACCGCCAGCGGGGAAACCGTGTCGCACGCCTTCGGCGCTCCGGGCACCTTCTCGGTCGCTCTCGAAGTGGAAGACGAATGGGGCCTCCGTTACTCGACGTCCGGTCAGGTCACCGTCGCCCAGCCGCCGATCGTGACCCCGGTCCCGCCGCCGGTTCCCCCAAAAAAGCGGCCTCGCCACCACAAGGCGCTGAAATGCCGCAAGGGCTTCCACAAGGCGAAGAGGAAGCACGGCAAGGCGGTCTGCGTGAAGACCAAGCGTCACCACCATCGCCACCGCCGCCACTGAGCCCGGGATAGATATACGCTCCGGCCTTCGTGTCAGCGCCGGACCAGGGTGAGCCCCTTCAGGATCGCGTCGTCGTGGGCCGGATCGGCCGGGTGCATCCGCACCTGGAGCTGCTGGCGACGATCCTGCTGGCCGTGGCGGCGGTCGCCACGGCCTGGAGCTCCTACCAGTCGGCTCGCTGGAGTGGGGTGCAGGCGATCGACTTCAGCCGGGCGAACGCGTCCCGGGTCGAGTCGACGCGGGCCGCCACCCAGGCCGGGCAGGAGACGCAGGTCGACGTGCTCACCTTCACCCAGTGGGTCAACGCCTACGCGGCGAAGGAAACGAAGCTCGCCGACTTCTACTTCGCCCGCTTCCGCCCCGAGTTCAGGCCCGCCGTGCACGCCTGGGTGGCGACCCGCCCGCTGAAGAACCCCCACGCGCCGCCGACCCCGTTCTCGATGCCCCAGTACAGGCTCGCCAGCAAAGCCGAATCGCAGCGGCTGCTCGCCGAGGCCGAACGGGACACGGCCGAAGCCCGCCAGTCCAACCAGCGCTCGGACAACTACGTGCTCGCCGTCGTCCTCTTCGCCGCCGCGCTCTTCTTCGCCGGGATAAGCACCAAGCTGAGGGCGCCCGGGCAGCGCGTCGCTCTGCTCGCCCTGGGCTACGCGCTCTTCCTCGGCGCAGCGATCTGGGTCGCGACCTTCCCGGTCACGATCTCCGTCTAGCGAACGAGGCCTATAGCTTTGCCGCACTAAAACGAGCTGGAGGGGTCGAGATGGAGCAGTTGCGCGGCAAGACGGCGCTGGTGACGGGAGCCTCGGGCGGGATCGGGCGGGGGATCGCCCGGCGGCTTGCGGCGGAGGGCATGGACGTGGTCGTCAGCGGGAGCGCTGCGAGGCGGTGCTCGGGCCGCTCGACCTGCTGGTCAACAACGCCGGGGTGGAGACGGTCGGCGCTTTCGTCGCCTACACCCCCGAGCAGCTCACGGCGATGGTCGACGTCAACCTCACCGCGCCGATGCTGCTCACCCACAGCGTCCTTCCCGGCATGCTGGAGCGCGGTCGCGGCCACGTCGTCTTCATCTCCTCGCTGGCGGGCAAGTTCGGCCCCGCCTACAACGAGCCCTACGCCGCCACCAAGGCCGGGCTGATCGGCCTCACCCAGTCGTTGCGCGCCGAGCACCGGCGCTCGCCGGTCGGCTTCTCCGTCGTCTGCCCCGGCTTCGTCGCCGGCGACGGCATGTACCAGCGGATGGTCGAAGAAGGGATCAGCTCCAACCGGCTGATGGGCGAGACGACCGTGGAGAAGGTCGCCGGAGGCGTCGTCAAGGCGATCCGCGAGGACCGCCCCGAGGTTCTGGAGAGCGGCTCGCCGGTGCGGCCCCTGCTCGCCGTCGGCCAGCTCGCCCCGCGGCTGGTCGAGTGGGCGGGTGACCGGATCGGCGCCGCGGAGATCTTCCGCCGCACCGCCGCCCAGCGCGACCGGCTCGGCTGAGCGCCCGGCTCAGACCTCGATCCAGGCGCCCCGCGGGCCGAGGTTGCGGACCGGCGTCGGGCCGACCCGACTCTCGCAGCCCCACGACTCGTGGATGTGCCCGCAGACCGCGAGCCGCGGCGCCTTCTGCTCGATCGCGGCGAGCAGCGCCGGGCTGCCGAAGTGGTCGCCGGCGCCGTTGGCGTCGCAGTGTCCCCGCGGCGGCGAGTGCAGGACGAGGACCGCGCCCTCGGGGCAGGCCGCCAGCATCGAGGCCGCCGCCTCGTCGTCGAGGTCGAAGCTCCATTCCCAGGGAGTGACGGGCACCCCGGCCCCGAGTCCGTAGAACTCGGCTCCGCCGATCGACGCGCCCTCGCCGTGCAGGACCGTCGCCGCCTCCCAGCCGGCGGCCGCCGCGCGCAGCGCCTCGTCGGTCTCGTTGTTGCCGGGGACGAGCACCGTCGGCGTCTCGATCGCCGCCAGCGCGCCGATCGTCTCCTCGAGTCCCTCGTGCACCGAGGCGAAGTCCCCGGCGCCGATCACCACGTCGGCTTCGGCCGCCATCGAGACCAGCTCGGCCGCCTGGCCGAGGTCGCGGTGCAGGTCGCTGAACGCGAGCAGCTTCACGACCGACAACTTAGCCGACGGCCGGGGCGTCGCCGACCCTGCGCCGAGGCAGCCGCTCCCGCCAGCGTTTCGCCGGTTCCTCCGCTGCCCGCACGCCCAGGTCGAAGTAGAGCAGCGTGCGGCCGAGGGCCACGTAGGGGACGAGCAGGGCGAAGACGGCGGCGCCGATCGCGTTGATCCAGATCAGCGGGAAGCTGGTGAAGATCAGGGCGAAGCCGAGCACCGGGCCCGCGGCGACGCTCAGCGCCCAGAAGAAGCCGGTGACCCGCACCGTCCGCCACCAGTGCCCGCGGACCCGTTCGGAGCTGCCGCGGAGGGCGTCCCGGACGCCCTTGTCCTCGAAGAGGATCTCCTGCTGGACGAACTGCCAACCGATGAACTTCCAGATCGCGAAGGGAATGCCGACGACCGTGATCGCCATCAGGAAGACGCCGAGCATCGCCAGCAGCTGGCCGCCGACGACGCGCCGGAAGCGGCGCAGCACGCCGCGCCAGGAGTCGGCGATGCCCATCCGGCCGGTCTCGACCAGCAGCCGCACGGCCATGATCGCCACCGCGGCGGCGATCGCTTCGGCGATCGGCAGGCCAACCGATTCGATCGTGTCGGCGAGGCCGAGGTGCGCCCCCGATCCGGTCGCGCCGTCGACGCCGCGCGCCCCGGCGGCGAGCCAGGCCAGCGCCCGCGCCGCGCCGACCACCGCCAGGGCGCTGAGCGCGGCGGGCAGCATCGTCCGCGGGTGTCGCGCGTAGAGCCGGCCGGCGGCCCGCACGATCTGGCCGAAGGCGCGCCGGGCGCGCAGCTCGCCGAGGTCGACCGGCCCCCAGCGGGTGATGCCGAAGAAGAGGGCGAGCAGGATCGCCGCGCCGGCGAGGGTGCCGACCGCCGCCCAGTGAGACTCGGCGTCGAGGTTCATCACCCCGGTCACGGTCGAGACCGCGCCGCAGAAGGCGCTGGTCACCGTCGTCCCGGCGATTGAGCCGCCCGGCAGCCGCGGGCTCGTCGTCCGCTGCCTTTCCATCCAGGAGAAGGGTTCGAGCCACTGGGTCTTGGTCGCCGGGCCGGTCGGGCCGTTGTTGTAGCCCGCCTCCTTCTGGCCCCAGCGGCCGAAGTAGGTGAGCCACTTGAAGCGGCCGCGCGCGGTCGGGAAGGTCGGCACCAGCACCGGGTGCGGCACAACCCGGTAGGTCGGCGGGCTGGTGTTGTCGCAGCCCACGCCGGAGCCGCCCGAGCCGTTGCCCAGGTAGACGGTCGAGTCGTAGAAGGTCGCGTGCGAGCCGGCCGCCGGGTAGACGACCGGGTGCGTCCCTTCCTTGTCCACCTTCGATTCGTCCCAGCCGGCCCGCTCGCCGCCGGCGTGCTGGAAGAGAATCGTTTCGCTCGGTTCTTCGCGCAGCGCGGCCCGCGGCGAGTTCGCTTCGAAGGCGATCTGCATCCCCTCCCAGTCGCCCTCGTGCAGGTCGTTGAACTGGTTGAAGTACCAGAAGAACCAGTACTGGAGGGCGAGCCCGGAGCGCCCCACCTGGTGGGCGATGTGGGCGTAGGCGACGGCCGGCGCCCTGCCTTCCTCTTTGAGGCGGGCGAAGTCGCGCGCGTAGACGCAGGTGTCGCCGAGCGGGTTGCCCGGCAGGTTGAGGTGGTAGTTGTCGCCCTTGCCGGCGATCTCGGCCGCGGTCGGCGCCCAGGCGATCCGTTCTTCGCTGCCGTCGGCTTCGACCCGGGTCAGCTCGACGCCGGGGTTGCCGAGCACCGTCCCCACCGTGGTCGGCTCGTACTGCTCGGCCGAGGTTTCGCAGGGCGGGTCCCGCTGTTCGCGCAGCATCGCGATCGGCGAGTAGCGCTCGGCGAGGCGCTCGGCCGGGGACTTCGCCGCCGCCGCGGCGGGCAGGAGTGAGAGGGCGAGAACGGCGAGGGCGGGCGCCAGGCAGCGCGGCCGAGCGATCACCCAGCCAACGTACCAGCGGCCGGATCCTCCGGCGGCAATTCCTCGACCTTGCCCGACGGCATCGTCGCCAGCGCGACGACGAAGGCGACCGCCATCACGCCCCCCATCGCGTAGAAGACGGTCTGGGTGGCGAGAGCGAAGTCGTGCGGGATGCTCCCGACCACCTTGCCGAGCGCGCCGCTGACGTGGGCGGGCGCTTCCCCGGCGCCGCTTCCCTGGCTGATCGTCTCGGCGATTTCGTCGGCCGCCGCCTTCGGCACGCCGTGGGCGGTCGCCGTCGCCTCGATGTTCGCCTTGTTCTCGAGGATCAGGACCGTGCCCAGCACCGCCATGCCGAGGCTGGAGCCGAAGTTGCGGACCGTCTGGGTGATCCCCGTCGCCTCGCCGTAGTGGCTGGCGGGCAGCCGGTTGAGCGCATCGGTGTTCGCCGGTCCGAGGACGAGCCCGACGCCCGCCCCGGCGAGCACGATCCAGTACCACTGCGAGCTGACCGAGAGGTCGGTCATCGAGTGCGCCCAGAGGCCGAAGCCGGCGGCCGAGAGCGCGCAGCCGAGGATCACCGAGGGCCGCGCCCCGGCGCGGTCGAGGATCCGCCCGCCCCACTGCGAGGCGGTGGCGAAGCCGGCGAAGAAGATCAGCAGGTAGAGCCCGGTTTCCGAGGCGCTTTCGCCGAGCGAGATCTGCGCGTACATGCTGGCGAAGAAGAACAGCGGCACGAAGGGGATCATCAGCAGGAAGAGGACGGCGTTGTCGACCGCGAAGGCGCGGTTCTCGAAGATCCGCACGCGGATCAGCGGGTTCTCGGCGCGCAGCTCGTAGCGGACGAAGGCGGCGAGCAGGAGGATGCCGGCGGCGATGCAGATCCAGGTGGTGGCGCTGCCCCAGCCCCAGTCGCTCGACTGCTGGAGGCCGAGCACCGCGAGACCCATGCCGCCTGAGACGAGCAGCGTGCCGCGGTAGTCGAGCGGCGCCGGGTGGCGGTGGTCGGCCGGCTTGGCGATCGCCGTGAGGATCAGGGCGACGATCGCCACCGGGATGTTGACCCAGAAGATCGCCCGCCAGCTGACCTCGACCAGGTAGCCGCCGGCCAGCGGCCCGATCGCGGTCAGGCCGCCGGTGATCGCGAAGAAGATCGCCATCGCCCGGCCGCGCTCCCGCACCGGGAAGGCGCCGAGCACGATCGCCAGCGCCGCCGGGAACATGATCGCCGCGCCGGCGCCCTGGATCACCCGGAAGGTGACGATCCAGGCCTCGTCGAGGCTGCCGGTCGGCGTCGCCCCGCAGAGCGCCGAGGCGGTGGCGAAGACGATCACGCCGATCACCACCATGCGCCGGTGCCCGGCGATGTCGGCCAGCCGCCCGCCGAAGGCGAAGAGCGCCGAGAGCGAGAGCAGGTACCCGTTGACGATCCACTGCACCCCGGTCGAGGAGAGCGAGAGGTCGTCCTGGAGGCTGGGCACGGCGATCGCGACGATCGTCATGTCGATGAAGGTCATCGCGACGGCGAAGATCATCGCCGCCAGGGTCAGGTTCTTGCGCGGTGCGGGGGTGGCGTCCATGGCGTCCGGTTTGCCGTGAGGCGCTCGAATCCTGCCCGTTCGATAGGCTCGCGCGGCTTATGCCGGACGTATTCTGGATAGGGGCGGTGCTCTTCGGCGTCGTCTTCCTGATCGGCGTCTTCTCGGGCGCCCGCTCGCGCACCGCCAGCGTCGCCACCGGCGCGGTGGTCGGCGCCTACGTGGGCCTGATGCTCGCCTTCCCGCTGCTCGCGATCGGCCTCGCGACCAGTTAACCGCGCCGCGCGTGGCGAGCCGTCCCCGCGGGTAGGGATAGGCCTGACCGCGGCTCGCCCGCCGCGACCGGGAGACTGCCGGTGTGGCGATGCTCCGCCCCGCAGTCACCGCTCGCAGCCTGAGGCGCGTCAACACGGTCGCGGCGACCGCCTTCCTGATCGGCGGCTCGCTCTTCGCGCTCGGCGCGGCCCTCGCCCAGGCGGGCGTCGATTTCACCGTCTGCGCGTCGATCTACCTGGCCGGCGGCGCCTTCTTCAGCACCGGCGGCTACGCCTCGGTCGTCCAGGTCGTCAACGAGCCGCCGGGCGGCTTCGAAGGCGAGCCTCCCAGCCGCTGGCGCTGGTGGTCGCGCGAGCCCCGGCGCCTGCAGTGGCTGAGCGCCGTCGTCCTCTTCGCCGGCACCTGCGTCTTCGCGATCAACCTCGTCGACTCGTTCATCGAAGGGCTCAGCCCGACCGCCGAGGACCGCCTGGTCTGGTCCCCGGACATGATCGGCTGCGCGCTCTTCCTGATCTCCGGCCACCTGGCGATGACCGGCATCTCGGGCGAGTTCTGGCGCGTCTGGCGGCGCCGTGACCTGGGCTGGTGGATCGTCGCCGTCAACCAGCTCGGCTCGGTCCTCTTCATGGTCTCGGCGGTCGCCTCCTTCGTCCGCCCCTCGACCGGCGACGCGCTCTCAACCGGAATCGCCAACTGGGGCACGCTCACCGGAGCCCTCTGCTTCGCGATCGCCGGCCTGATGCAGGAGCGCGAGCACCCGCTCGGCCCGCGCCGGCGCCGAACACCCCGAACTGCATCAACTTCTCCTTCTCGCAGGTAGAGAAGTTGATGCAGTTCGGACCTATGCCGTTTGGGGGCGGCGGACGCGCTGGCGGCCGTCGCCGTAGAGGCGGGTCTCGTAGGCGATCATCGCCCAGACCAGGGCGTTGACCGCGGCCAGCGCCAGCAGGGCCGGCACCTCGGTGGCGACCGGCACGAGCAGCAGCAGGACGATCGCCAGCCCGAGGCGCTGGCGGTTGAGCGTCTGCACGTGGCGCCAGCGGAAGGCGACCAGGCCGAGCAGGTAGATCGCCACGCCGCCGAGCAGCGCGAAGGCCGGCACCGCGTGCAGGCGGTCGCCGAAGTGGCCGATCGTCAGCTTCAGGCCGAGCGCCGCGAGGACGATCCCGGCGACCATCGCCAGGTGCATGTAGGAGTAGGAGTCGCGCGCCATCTCGTTCTGGACCCGGCCCGGCTCGGCTTCGGCCAGGCGACGGCCGGAGACGATCGCGACGATGTCGAAGTAGATCCACCACATCGCCGCGGTGAGCCCCACGCCGAGCACCGCGGCGCTGCCGATCCCGAGGTTGAGCGTGTACTCGGCCCCGACCCCGATCGCGACGATCGACTCGCCGAGGGCGATGATCACGATCAGGCCGTGGCGCTCGGCGAAGTGCCCCGGCACGAGTTTCCAGCCCTCCGAGCCGAAGAGGTACGGCCCGCCCATGTCGAGGAAGAGGGCGAGCGCCCAGAGCGCCCCCTGGGCGAGCCCGTCGAAGAGCGAGGCGCAGGCGAGCAGGGCGACGGCGACGAAGCTGCTCCCCGCCAGGCCGAGGACCGAGTGGCGCAGGCCGTCGTCATCGGGGCTGGCGAGGATGAAGAGCCCGATGTGGGCGACGCGCACCGCGCCGTAGATCAGCGCGAAGGCCAGCGCCAGGCTGCCGAAGGCTTCCGGCACGCAGAGCGAGACCAGCAGCAGCGCCGCCATCGCCCCGAACATGACCAGCCGCACCGCGCCCTCCTCGGGGTCGATCACGCTGGTCAGCCACGAGTAGCCGGTCCAGGCCCACCAGAGCATGCCGAGCACGAGCAGGCCCTGGACGAGGCCCGACCAGGTGGGGTGGTGGGACATCAGCGCCGTGCACTGGGTGATCGCCAGCACGAAGACGAGGTCGAAGAAGAGCTCCAGCGGCGTCACCCGCTCGCCTTCGCGCAGCGTTGCGCCGAGGCGCGCTGGGGCGGGGCTCACGCGTCCTCGGCGGCGTACTCCGCGAGCAGCTGCTGCTCGCGCTCCTTCTTCGGGAAGCCGAAGAAGACCAGCGCGGCGCCGAGCAGGATCGCGACGATCCCCGCCACGTAGGCCCACTGGTCGCCCTGAAGGAAGGAGGCCTTGGCCGCGGCGACGATCTGATCGGCGTGGCGCGGGTACTCGGTGGCGAGGTTCGCGGCGCTGGAGAACGACTTGGTCAACTCGCCTTCGACGTTCTCGGTGATCTTGCCGGACTGGCCCGAGTTGGCGATCGCTTCGCTGGCCGCGGCGGCGTAGCCGGCGGTCAGCAGGGCGCCGAGGATCGACTGCATGATCGCCCCGCCGAGGTCGCGCTGCAGGTCGGCCGTCCCCGAGGCCATCCCGGCACGCTTGACCGGCACCGAGCCGGTCAGCGAGTGCGAGGCGGGCGTGCCGGCGAAGCCGACCCCGACGCCGACGAAGGCATAGCCGAGCCCCACCTTCCAGTAGGGGATGCCTTCCTTCCAGAGCAGCAGCATGGTGAGGAAGCCGAGCACGCAGAAGAAGTAGCCGATCAGCAGGGTGAAGCGGGCGCCACGGGACTCGACCAGCTTCGCCGAGCGCGGCGCGACGATCACCATCAGCACCGCGGCCGGGAGGATCGCCAGGCCCGAGTCGAGGGTCGAGTAGTCGAGCACGTTCTGGAGGAACTGCTGGCCGACGAACATCGCCGCCATCAGCGAGCCGAAGACGATGATCCCGGCGCCGGCCGCCACCCAGAAGGTGCGGCGCCTCGCCACCTGAAGGTCGTAGAGGGGAGACGGCGCCCGCCGCTGGCGCCAGACGAAGGCGATGATCGCCGCGACCGCGATCAGGCCGAGCCCGGCCGCCGTGGCGCCCTTGCCCGGCACCGGCGCGAGGTTGATCCCCAGCACCAGCGCCGCGACCAGCAGCACCGAGAGGATGCCGCCCAGGTTGTCGACCGGGTCGCTGGTCTCGTTGACGTGGGCGGGGACGTAGCGCCAGGCGAGGAAGAGGGCGAGGACGGCGAGCGGCAGGGTGACGAGGAAGACCGAGCCCCAGTCGAAGTGCTCGAGCAGCCCTCCGGAGATCAGCGGCCCGAGCGAGGAGATCGCGCCGCCGATCGCCGACCAGAGCGCGATCGCCCGGGTGCGCCCGTCACCCGCCCAGAGCGCCGTGATCAGCGCCAGCGTGGTCGGGAAGGCCATCCCGGCGGCGACCCCGCCGAACAGCCGGGCGACGAAGAGCACGCCGATCGAGGGCGCCAGGCCGGCCAGCAGCGAGGCCGGGATCGAGAGCCCCATCCCCAGCAGCAGCATCGTCTTGCGCCCGTAGCGGTCGCCGAGCGCGCCGAGGTAGAGCACCGAGGTGGCCAGCCCCAGCGAGTAGCCGACCGCGACCAGGTTGAGCGAGGTCTGGCCGGCGTCGAAGGCCGTGCCGATGTCGGGCAGGGCGACGTTGGCGACGGCCAGATTGAGGTTGGCCACCGCGGCGACGAGGATCAGCGCCGAGAGGACGAGCCCGGCGCGCCTGGGGCTGCTCGACTCCACCACCGCCCAACCTACCTTCTTCGCGGGGAGAATTTGCATTTGAGAGTTCTCAAGCGATCCTTAGGTCGTGTTAATCGGCTCTGAGGAGGCTCGGCCAGTGGCTGCCGAGCGACATTCGCGGCGCCCCGCGGAGCGGGTCGCTCCCTGGCGCCGGGCGCGCCGCGTGGTTCTGCTCGCCGCCGCGATCTGCCTCCTGCCGGCCGCCGTCTCCTGGGTGCGGACGATGAGCCGGCCGCACAACGTCGGCCCCGGGGTGGCCACGGTCGAGTGGGTGCGCGCGCACGGCGGCAACGGGCTCGTCTCGCAGATCGAGAACTGGTACTACACGCTGAACGCGCCGTCGAAGGGCGGGCCGCCGCTGAAGTCGCTGCCCCGGGTCGGGGTGACCGCCGACGTCGCGGCGAAGACGCCCGCCCGCACCGTCGCCTACCGGCCGCCGCGGATCGCGCCGCTGATCCACCCGGCGCTGAAGGGAGAGGGAGTCTGGCGGCCTGCCGCGGCCCACGCCGGGCCCGAACCGGCGGTGCTGCTCACCACCTTCCGCAGCGACCCCGAATACCCGCAGTTCGTCGCCGGAGTCGCCTGGATCGACTCGCGCCGCACCCACCTCGCCTACGTGCCCGGCCTCGCCGAGCCGCCGGAAATCTCCCACCGCGGTCCGGCCGAGGTGCCCACGGCGCTGCGCCGCCGCGTGGTGGCCACCTTCAACGGCGGCTTCCCGCTTGAAACCTCGAACGCCGGCCTCGTCTACCGCGGCGAAACGATCGCCCCGATGGTCAACGGGATCGCCACCCTGGTCGAGTACCGCGACGGCCGCGTCGACATCGTCCGCTGGGAGCACGGAGACAACCCGAGCAGACACGTCTGGTTCGCGAAGCAGAACCTGCCGCCGATCGTCTACGGCGGGCGCCTCAATCCCAACCTCAGCGACGGGCCGGAATGGGGGGCGACGGTCAACAACGCGGTGCGGGTCTGGCGCTCGGGGATCGGCATCGACGGCCACGGCAACCTGATCTACGCCGCCGCCAACTACCAGACGGTCGGCTCGCTGGCCGAAATCCTCAAGCGCGCCGGCGCCGTGCGCGCCCTGGAGCTCGACATCAACGAAGACTGGACCAGCTTCATCTCCTACCGCCGCCCCGGGGCGGGCGAACCCTCCAACCTGCTGCCGGAAATGTTCCGGCCCTCGACCCGCTACCTGACCCCCGACGAACGCGACTTCTTCGCCGTCTACCTGCGCCCGGGGAAGGGATGGAGCGGGTGACGCCGCGCCGCATCACGCCGGGCGCCCGCGCCCGCCGCGCGCTGCTGGTCGACGCGATCCTCGCCGCGGCGATCGCCGCCCTGGCGCTCTCGCTCGCCGCCGGGCTCGGGGTCGTCGGCTTCTTCGCCCTGCCCGTGCTGGCGCTCGGCCTGCTCTGGATCGGCGCCGAACGCGCCGCCGCCGGCCTGCGCCGCCGCCGCCGCGCCCGCGCCTGAGCGGCGGGAGTGAGCAGAGTCACGCTTCGGCGGCCTTCCCCTGAGAGGATGGACGTCGATGGCGGAGGAGCGAAAGCGCCCCGAGGCGCCGCGCGGGGAAAAGGTCCTGCCCGGCGTCTGGCGGCTGCGGCTGGCGCTGCCCTGGCCCGGGGTGCCGCACGGCAACGTCTGGGCGGTCGCCGCCGACGGCGGCATCGTGCTCTTCGACACGGGGATCGGCGGCAAGGGGCGGATGCGCCAGTTCGACCTCGCCCTCGCCCAGGTCGGCTTCGGCGTCGAGGACGTCAAGCTGCTCGTCTGCACCCACTCGCACACCGACCACTACGGCCTCGCGGCGCCGATCGTCGAGGGCGCCGGCTGCGAGCTCTGGATGCACCCGAACTGGGAGCACGTGCGGCTGCTCGCCGACGACCCGGCGGCGGCGCTCGAGCAGCGGCTCGAGGTGGCGCGCCAGAGCGGCGTCCCCCTGGCCGGGCTCGAACGCTACCGCGAGTCCCGCAAAGACGATGACGACACCGGCATCGACGCGATCGTCGAGCCCGACCGCGACCTGCTGCCCGGGGTCGAGGTGGAGACCGACCTTGGGACGTGGCAGGTCTACGAGACCCCGGGCCACGCCCCTTCGCACGTCGTCCTGCACCAGCCCGAGCGCAGGCTGATGATCTCCGGCGATCACCTGCTCGGCCGCACGGTGCTCTTCTTCGACCACGGCCACAGCCCCGACCCGGTCGGCGAATTCCTGCGCAGCCTCGACGAGGTCGAGCCGCTCGAGGTCGAACTCTGCCTGCCCGGCCACGGGCGGCCCTTCCGCGACCCGAAAGCGAAGATCGCCGAGGCGCGGCGTCAGGTCGGCGAGCTGCTCGAGAAGACCCGCGAGGCGCTGGCCGAGGGCGAGCGCACCGGCTTCGAGATCGTCGAAGAGATCGTCGGCGCCGAGAACGTCAACACGCCGGTCAGCGCCTGGGTCCTGCAGATCGTCCTCTCCTGCCTCGACCACATGGCGATCCTCGGCCAGGTCGAGCGGCTCGGGGAAACCGATCCGCGGCGCTGGCGCGCCCTATAGCCTTCCGGTCGTGGCCAGCTTCACCCTGACGCGTGAGATCGCCGCGCCGGCCGAGGTCGTCTTCGACGTGCTCACCGACCACGCGGGCTACGCGAAGCTGACGCCGCTGCGCCGCTCCGAGCTGGAGCGGCCGGGCAGCCCCGAGCCGAACGGCGTCGGCGCGATCCGCAAGCTGACCGCGGTCGGGCCGCCGCTGCGCGAGGAAGTGATCGCCTTCCAGCGCCCGGGGCGCTTCTCCTACACGCTGCTCTCCGGCCTCCCCGTCCGCGACCACGTCGGCACGGTTGAGCTCTCCGAGCAGGGCGGAGCGACGAAGATGGTCTACGCGGTGCGCACCCACCCGACGGTCCCGCTGGCCGGCTTCGCCGTCGTCGCCGTCGTCAAGCAGGCCGTCAAGGGGCTGGTCGACGGCGTCGTCAAGGAGTCCGAGCGCCGCGCCGCGGGGGGTTGAGGAGCACCGCGAAAACGCTCCTCGCCGGTCTGTGGGCGCAGGCCGAGTACTTCTGGCACGACCGCCGGCACATCGCCATCTCCCTGATCGTCGCCGGGGCGCTGGCCTTCGTCGGGGCGGGCATCCTCGCCTACGAACTGCTCAAGCGCCCCGCCGACATCCACAACCCGAACGCGACCTTCGTCCCCCAGAAGGCGCCGAAGCCTCCGAAGGCGAAGAGCGTCAACTGGCCGATCTTCGGGCTCAACCCGGCCCGCACCCGTTACCTGCCGGCCAGGGGCGTGAAGCCGCCCTACAAGCTGATCTGGCACTACACCGAGCGGCCGCTGCTCGAGTTTCCACCCGTATACGCGAACGGGCGCCTGTACTTCGTCAACAACAACGGCTACGCCTACGCGCTCGACGCCGATACCGGCAAGATTCTCTGGGAACGCCGGATCGGCACCCTCAACGCCTCCACGCCCGCCTACTCCAAGCACCGTCTCTACATCGTCAACCTGGTCCCCGGCCACATCGTCAAGCTCGACGCGAAGACCGGCAAGCTGCTCTGGAAGCACTCGCTGCCGGGCCGGGCCGAGTCCTCGCCGCTGGTGCTCGGCGACACCGTCTACTTCGGCTGCGAAGACGGCGCCCTCTACGCGCTCAGCACGCGCAACGGCCACGTCCGTTGGGCGACCCCGCTGGGCGGATCGGTCAAGGCGGCGCCCGCCTACGACCACGGCACGCTCTTCGTCGGCGACTACGGCGGGTACATGAACGCGGTCAACGCCAAGACCGGGCGGATCGAGTGGCAGACCGCCTCGCTCGGCCAGGGCTTCGGCACCTCGGGCGAGTTCTACTCGACCCCCGCGGTCGCCTTCGGCCGCGTCTACGCCGGCAACAACGACCACCGCGTCTACAGCTTCGACGAGAAGACCGGGGAAATCGCCTGGACCCACTCGACCGGCGGCTACGTGTACTCCGGCCCGGCCGTGGCGAGCACCGACCACGTCGCGCCGACCGTGTTCATCGGCTCCTTCGACGGCAACGTCTACGCGCTCAACGCCAAGAACGGCGAAACGCGCTGGCAGCGCTCGGCCGGCGGCCAGGTGGTCGGCTCGCTCTCGGCGGTCGGCAACATCGTCTACGTCGCCGAGTTCACCAACGGCTCGACCAACGGCTACATGATGCGCAGCGGGCGCCAGGTCTTCCACTACAAGACCGGCACCTACACGCCGGTGATCTCCGACGGGCGGCGGATCTACCTGGTCGGCTACTCCAGCATCAACGCGCTGCAGCCGTACAAGTACAAGGCGGGGGTCGCGCGGGGAATGGTTGCCGCTCGGGGAGGGGGGAGCCCGTCCCGGTAGGGGTTCCGCTTAACTTTTCGGGTGGGGAGGGTGGGGCTTCGCCGCGGGGCTCACGACCGAAAAGTACAAGACGCTCCACCCCTACCGGGACGGGCTCTTCGCCGGGAGGACGATCACCGAGGCGCGGGGGGCGCCGCCTACCAGTTCGCCTTTTTCTAGGAGCTTCAAAGGA
>Ga0210100_1000114_pt1 | contig 15791 bp, 15 predicted proteins | sample MayberryNW_TuleB_FD_185525 | JGI IMG/M metagenome (GOLD analysis project Ga0210100, IMG submission 185525) | Wetland microbial communities from San Francisco Bay, California, USA, that impact long-term carbon sequestration - MayberryNW_TuleB_D1... | ecosystem: Environmental > Aquatic > Marine >... | reverse complement strand
AGGCGCTGGCCGAGCGCATGCTCGAGATCGCCGACCAGCTGCGCGAGCGCCTCGGCTCCCTGGTGGGCAAGAGGGTGGCGCTGTTGGGCCTGGCCTTCAAGCCCAATACCGACGACATGCGCGACGCTGCCAGCCTGGTCCTCGCTGCGCGCCTGGAGGGGGAGGGGGTCAAGGTCGCGGCCTTCGATCCCGTTGCGGAGAAGCGTGCCGCCGAACTGATGCCGGGCGTCGACATGTGTGGGTCGGCGATCGACGCTCTCGAGGGAGCGGATGCCGCCGTGCTCGTCACCGAGTGGCCGGAATTCGCCGAGCTTGACTGGGGCGACGCGGCAGCGCGCATGGCGCAGCCGCTGCTGATCGACGGACGCAACTACCTCGATCCGAGGCTGTTGAGGGGCGCCGGCTTCGAGTACGTCGGCATGGGCCGCGCGATCGACGATCCAGTTGCCACGGGCGCGGCCGAGTAAGTGCAGGCCATTGTTCTCGTCGGCGGCGAGGGGACGCGGCTGCGGCCGCTGACCGAGACCGTGCCCAAGCCGGCGCTGACGCTGGTCGACCGGCCCTTCCTCGCCTACATGATCGAGTGGCTCGCCGGGCACGGGGTCACCGAGGTCGTGCTCGCCTGCGGCTTCCTGCCGGACGTGCTCAGAGAGGCGCTGGCCGGGGAGGAGGAGCGGGCCGGGTTGAAGATCACCTACGTGGTCGAGCCCGAGCGGCGCGGCACCGCCGGCGCGATCCGCTTCGCGGCGGACGAGCTCGGCGAGCGGCTCGAGCGGCGCTTCCTCGCCCTCAACGGCGACGTGCTCACCGACCTCGACCTGACCGCGCTGCTGCGCGCTCACGCCGAGCGCGGCGCGAGCGCGACCCTGGGCCTTTACCCGGTCGAGGACTCCTCGGCCTACGGCCTCGTGCACAGCGAACCGGAGGGCGCCGTGCGGTCCTTCCTCGAGAAGACCGGCGAGGCGGTGCCCGGCGAGATCAACGCCGGCATGTACGTGCTGGAGCGCTCGGTGCTCGACCTGATCCCCCCGGGGGAGGAGGTCTCGATCGAGCGCGATGTCTTCCCGCGCCTCGTCGGCGAGGGGCTGCACGGCCTGCGCCTCGACGGCTACTGGATGGACATCGGCACGCCCGGGCGCTACTTGGAAGCGAGCTGGGACATCCTCGAAGGGCGGGTGCGAACGCGTGTGGAGGCGACCGCGCCCGGGACGCTGATCGACGGCGCCGCGGAAGTCGGCGACGGCGCCACGGTCGGCCCGCGCGCCGTGCTCGGCCGCGGCTGCCGGGTCGAGCCCGGCGCCGAGGTGCGCGACTCGGTCCTGCTCGAGGGCTGCACGGTCGGCGAGGGGGCCCGGGTGCGCGGCTCGATCCTCGCGGCGGGGGTCGAGATCGCCGGGGGCGTCTCGCTTGAAGGAGCGGTGCTCGGGGCCGACGAAAAGGTGACCGCCTGATGCTCGACGACGTCCTCGCGATCCCCGATCACCTGCGCGACGCCCTCTGGCGGGTCGAATCGGCGCGGCTCGAGGCCGACGACTCCGCCGGCGTGCTCGTCTGCGGGATGGGCGGCTCGGCGATCGGCGGCGACCTGGCGGTGGCGGCGCTGGGAGAGCGGCTGACCCGGCCGCTCGTCGCGGTGCGCGGCTACGAGCTGCCGAGTTGGGCGACGCCCGAGTGGACGGTGCTCTGCTCGAGCTACTCGGGCGGAACCGAGGAGACGCTCGCCTGCTTCGACGGCGCCGAGGCGCTCGGCGTCCGGCGGATCGTCGCCAGCACCGGCGGCCCCCTGGTCGAGGGCGCCCGCGAGGCCGGCGTGCCGGTGATCGGCCTGCCCGGCCTGCTGCCGGCGCCCCGCACCGCCGTCGCCTACATGCTCGTCTGCGCGCTCGAGGTAGCCGCCCTGGCCGGGATCGCCCCAAGCCTGCACACCGAGATCGACGCGGCGGCCGCCTTCGTCGCCGAGCGCACGGACGACCTGCGCGCCCGCGCCGCTGCGATCGCCACCCGCCTCGGCGAACGCACGCCAGTCGTCATCGGCGCCGACCTCACCGCTCCCGTGGCCCGCCGCTGGAAGACCCAGATCAACGAGAACGTCAAGACGCACGCCTTCTTCGCCGAGCTCCCCGAGGCCGACCACAACGAGATCTGCGCCTGGTCCGACGACGCCTTCGCCGCCATCCTGCTCGAGGACCCCGACCAGCACCCCCGCGAGCACAAGCGTTTCGAGCTGACCGCCGAAGCAATCGCCGCCGCCGGCGCCGAGTCACTCCGCATCGAAGCTGAGGGACAAACCCGCATCGCCCGCCTGCTCTGGGCAACCGTCCTGGGCGACCTCGTCTCCCTGGAGCTGGCCGCCGCCCACGGCGTCGACCCCCTCCCCGTCGAAGCAATCGACCGCTTCAAGACCGCCCTCGGCCAACCATAAGCTCTCCAGCGGCAAACCTTCGTATCCTTGCCCCGACCGCAAGAGACGAAAGGAACCGATGGCAACCGCCACCACCGATTACAAGGTCGCCGACATTGGCCTCGCTGAGTTCGGGCGCAAGGAGATCGCGCTCGCCGAGGTCGAGATGCCCGGCCTGATGCAGACCCGCGAGGAGTTCGCCGACGCGCAGCCGCTGAACGGCGCGCGGATCACCGGCTCGCTGCACATGACCGTGCAGACCGCCGTGCTGATCGAGACTCTGGTCGCGCTCGGCGCCGAGGTGCGCTGGGCCAGCTGCAACATCTTCTCCACGCAGGACCACGCCGCCGCGGCGATCGCCGCCACCGGCGTGCCGGTCTTCGCCTGGGAAGGCGAGACCCTCGAGGAGTACTGGTGGTGCACCGAGCAGGCCCTGCTCTGGCCCGACGGCGAGGGGCCGAACATGATCCTCGACGACGGCGGCGACGCCACCCTGCTCGTCCACAAGGGCGTCGAGTTCGAGAAGGCCGGTGCGGTTCCCGACCCGGCCTCGGCCGACTCGGAGGAGTTCCGCGTCGTGCTCGAGACCCTGCAGCGCTCGCTGGAGGACGACCCGCGGCGCTGGACCCGGATCGCCGCTCAGATCAAGGGCGTCACCGAGGAGACGACGACCGGCGTGCACCGGCTCTACCAGCTGGCCGAGACCGGCGACCTGCTCTTCCCGGCGATCAACGTCAACGACTCGGTCACCAAGTCGAAGTTCGACAACCTCTATGGCTGCCGCCACTCGCTGATCGACGGGATCAACCGCGCCACCGATGTGATGATCGGCGGCAAGGTCGCGGTGGTCTGCGGCTACGGCGACGTCGGCAAGGGCTGCGCCGACTCGCTGCGCGGCCAGGGCGCCCGCGTGATCGTCACCGAGATCGACCCGATCTGCGCCCTTCAGGCGGCGATGGAGGGCTTCGAGGTGCGGACCCTCGAGCAGGTCGTCGAGACCGCCGACATCTTCGTCTCCGCCACCGGCAACAAGGACATCGTCACCGCCGCGCACATGGCGCGGATGAAGCACAACGCGATCGTCGGCAACATCGGCCACTTCGACAACGAGATCGAAATGGCCGCGCTGGAAGCCTCGGACGCCGAGCGGATCAAGATCAAGCCGCAGGTCGACGAGTGGCGCTTCCCCGACGGCCACTCGATCATCGTCCTCTCCGAAGGCCGCCTGCTCAACCTCGGCAACGCGACCGGCCACCCGAGCTTCGTGATGTCGAACTCGTTCACCAACCAGGTGATCGCCCAGATCGAGCTCTTCGGCCGCCCGGGCGGAGCCGCCAACGACGTCACGGTGCTGCCCAAGCACCTCGACGAGAAGGTCGCCCGCCTGCACCTCGCGGCCTTGGGCGTCAGCCTCACCGAGCTCTCCGAGGAGCAGGCCGCCTACCTCGGCGTGCCGGTCGCCGGTCCGTACAAGCCGGACCATTACCGATACTGATGCGGGCGATGGTCCTCGCGGCCGGGCTCGGCACCCGGCTGCGCCCGATCACCTACGCGATGCCGAAGCCGATGGTGCCGGTCCTCAACCGGCCGGTGATGGAGCACATCGTGCGCCTCCTGGCGGGCAACGGGTTCGGCGAGGCGATCGCCAACCTGCACTGGTTTCCGGAGACGATCGAGGGCCACTTCGGCGACGGCTCGGCCTTCGGCCTGGAGCTCTCCTACAGCCGCGAGGAGGCGCTGCTCGGCACCTCCGGCGGGGTGCGCAACGCGCGTGAGTTCCTCGGCGACTCCTTCCTGGTGATCTCCGGCGACGCGCTGACCGACATCGACCTCGCGGCGATGCGCGAGTTCCACGAATCCCACGACGGGGTCGCGACCCTGGCGACCAAGCGGGTCGCCGACACGACCCAGTTCGGCGTCGCGATCACCGGCGCCGACGGTCGCATCCAGGGCTTCCAGGAGAAGCCTCAGCCCGCCGAAGCGCTCTCCGACCTCGCCAACTGCGGGATCTACATGTTCCGCTCGGAGATCTTCGACTTCTTCCCCGAGCCGGGGACGAGCAAGGCCGCGGGCGCGGACGATCCAGCGGGTTTCGCCGACTGGGCGATGGACGTCTTCCCGAAGCTGCTCGAGAACGACGTGCCCTTCTACTCGCACGAGATCGACGCCTACTGGAACGACATCGGCAACCTCGACGAGCTGCGCCAGGGCAACCTCGACGCGCTCAGCGGCGCGGTGCGGGTTGAGCCGGGGGCGCCCGAGGTGGCGGACGGCATCCGCTCCGCCAGCGAGCTCGGCGGCGCCGAGGTCGAGGGGCCGGCGCTGATCGGCGCCGGGGTGGAGATCGGCGCGGGCGTCAGGATCCAGGGCCCGGCGATCGTCGGCGACCGCTGCCGGCTCGGCGAGGGCGCCTGGGTGCGCGACTCGATCCTGCTCGCCGGCACCGAGCTGGCGCCCGAGGCGATGCTGGTCGGCGCGATCGCGGGTCGCGTGACGAAGTCCTGACGCTTAATTGACATTTGGCGCGCCACACGCGCGTCGCCGCCCCTCAGGATCGGGGCATGAAGTCGTTGCACGCCGTCTCTCTGCTGCTGCCGTCCACCTGCCCGGCCTGCGGCCGCTCCTGCCGCCCGGACGCGCCGCTCTGCACGCGCTGCGCCCGCCGCCTCTCAGCCGCCGAGCCGCTCGCCGGCCGCGGCGCGCCCGGCCTCGACCGGGCCTGGTCCTCGGCCGACCACGAGGGCGTCGCCCGCGACCTGGTCGCGGCGCTCAAGTTCCGCCGCCTGCTGCCGGTGGCGGAGCTGATCGCCAAGCGGATCGAGTGGCTGGCGCCCGGGGACCTGCTGAGCGGCACGATCGTGCCGGCGCCGACCGCGCCGCTGCGCTCGCTGGGGCGCGGCTTCGACCCCGCGGCTGAGATCGCCGCGGCGCTGGCCGAGCTGACCGGCCTGCCGCTCGATCCCTGCCTGCGCCGGCGCGGCGGCGGCCGGCAGCTCGGCCGCCGGCGGGCGCAGCGGATCGGCCACCCGCCGCGGATCGAGGCGCGCGGCCCGGCGCCGCGCAGCGTTCTGCTGGTCGACGACGTGCTGACCACCGGCGCCACGCTCTCGGCCTGCGCCCGCGCCCTGCGCGAGGCGGGCGCGGTGCGGGTCGTCGCGGTCACCTTCACCCGGCGCCTGTAGAGCTATGGGGAAAAACCCTGTTGTCCCGGGTAGGGGAGCGGCGTACGATCGACGCACAGCCGAAGAATCGAGCGGAGAGGAGACACGATGCGGATCGAGATTCGAGGGCGCAACGTCGAGGTGACCGACGAGCTGCGGGAGCACGTGACGAAGCGGTTCCGCCGAATCGGCAAGCAGGTCTCCGAGCTGGCGACGCTCGACGTCGAGGTCCACGAAGAGCGCAACCCCTCGATCGAGGACAGCCAGGTCGCCGAGGCGACCCTGCGGCTGAAGGGCGTCACCCTGCGAGCCCGCGAGGCCTCCCCCGAGATGGCCCACACGATCCACGAGCTGGCCGAGGACATCCGCCGCCAGGTGAAGAAGCATCGCGAGCTGCGCCGCAAGCGCTCGCAGACCCGGCGCGCCGTGGCGCGCCTGCGCGGACGCTCAGCAGAGTCCTAGGCAAAAGGCAGCTACTCTCTCCCTTGATGCCCGGAGCAAGGGACATGGTTACGCGCGCGCTGCGCGTTGGAGAGGGCCGCAAGTTCAAGGGGTACGAGAAGCGGGCCGAGGCGATCAACCGGATCGAGCCGGAGATGGAGCTGCTCGGCGACGAGGAGCTGCGCGGCGAGGCCGACGATCTGCGCAAGCGGGCCGCCGACGGCGAGGCGCTCGAGGAGCTGCTGCCCGAGGCCTTCGCGCTGACCCGCGAGGCGGCCCGACGGACGATCGGCCAGCGCCACTACGACGTGCAGCTGATCGGCGCGATGGCCCTGCACGAGGGGGCGATCGCCGAGATGCGCACCGGCGAGGGCAAGACGCTGACCGCCACGCTCGCGGTCTTCCTCAACACCCTGGGCGGCGACAGCGTCCACCTGGTCACCGTCAACGACTACCTCGCCCGCCGCGACGCCGAGTGGATGCGCCCGGTCTACGAGGCGCTCGGGGTCAGCGTCGCCTCGATCCAGGAGGGCGACGACCACGCCACGCGGCAGACCAAGTACGCCTGCGACGTCGTCTACGGCACCAACTCGGAGTTTGGCTTCGACTACCTGCGCGACAACATGGCCGACGCGCTCGAGCACTGCGTGCAGCGCGACCACAACTTCGCGATCGTCGACGAGGTCGACAACATCCTGATTGACGAGGCGCGCACGCCGCTGATCATCTCCGGCGCGCCCGAACAGGCGGCCCAGACCTATTACACCTTCGCCCGCCTGGCGCGGCAGATGGAGGGCGTCCCGGCGAAGGACAAACTGCGCTCGCTGGGCGAGTCGAAGGACACCTCCGAGGCCGACTACGACTACGAATTCGACGAGAAGCACAAGACGGTCTCGCCGACCGAGCGCGGCGTCAAACGGGCGGAGGATTTCGTCGGCGTCGACAACCTCTACCTGGGCGAGCACGGCAGCCTGGTCAACCACCTGGTCCAGGCGCTGAAGGCCGAGGCGCTTTACAAAAAGGACACCGACTACGCGGTGATCGACGGCGAAGTGAAGATCATCGACGAGTTCACCGGCCGCATCCTCGACGGGCGGCGCTGGTCGGAGGGCCTGCACCAGGCGGTCGAGGCGAAGGAGGGCGTCGCGATCGGCGAGGAGAACCAGACCCTGGCGACGATCACCCTGCAGAACTACTTCCGCCTCTACGACAAGCTCTCCGGGATGACCGGCACGGCGCTCACCGAGGCGACCGAGTTCATGAAGATCTACAAAGTGCCGGTGGTCGAGATCCCGACCCACCGGCCGATGGTCCGCGCCGACCAGAACGACCAGATCTTCAAGACCAAGGACGGCAAGTGGAAAGCGGTGCTGGCGGAGATCGCCGCCCGCCATGAGAAGGGCCAGCCGATCCTGGTGGGAACGGTTTCGGTCGAGGTCTCGGAGATGATCTCCGGCGAGCTCAAGCGGCAGGGCATCGAACACGCGGTGCTCAACGCCAAACCCGAGCACGCCGAACGAGAGGGCGAGCTGATCGCCCAGGCGGGCCGCAAGGGCGCGGTGATGATCGCGACGAACATGGCCGGCCGCGGCGTCGACATCAAGCTCGGTGGCGACGCCGAGCAGCTCGCGATCCACGAGCTGAAGAAGAAGGGCGTCAACCAGGAGAGCGACGGCTACGAAGAGCAGCTGAGCGCGAAGACGGCTGAGCTCGAGCCCCTGTGCGCAGCGGAGTCCGACGAGGTGCGCGAACTCGGTGGCCTCTACATCTGCGGAACCGAGCGGCACGAGTCGCGGCGCATCGACAACCAGCTGCGCGGCCGCTCGGGCCGCCAGGGCGACCCCGGCGAAACGCGCTTCTTCCTCTCCGCCGAAGACGACGTGATCCGACTCTTCGCCGGCGACCGGATCTACAAGATCCTCGACCGGCTCGGCCCGGTCGACGACGAGGGCGAGGAGATGCCGCTCGAGGCGGGGATGCTGACCAAGACCGTCGAGAACGCTCAGAAGAAGGTCGAGGAGCAGAACTTCCTGATCCGCAAACGGGTGCTCGAGTACGACGACGTGATGAACGAGCAGCGGCGCGTCGTCTACAGGTATCGCCGCGAGATCCTCGAGGGGCGCGACATGTCGGAGATCGCCCGCGACGAGATGGAGGGCGTGATCGAGCGGCTCGTCGACGAGTACACGCCCGGCGACGTGATCGAGGAATGGGACCTACCCGAGCTCGAGACCCAGCTGCGCCAGATCTGGCCGGTGAGCGTCGAGGTCGGCTCGCTGGCGCCGGAGTCGGTCGATCGCGAGCAGTTCAAGGACCAGCTCGATGACGATGCGATGAGCGCCTACGACGAGCGCGAAGGCACCTTCGGCGAAGAGCTGATGCGCTTCCTCGAGCGCTCGATCCTGCTGCAGGTGATCGACAACCGCTGGCGCGAGCACCTCTACGACATGGACTACCTGCGCGAGGGAATCCACCTGCGCGGCTTCGCCCAGATCGACCCGCTGGTCGCCTACAAGAACGAGGGCTTCGTGATGTTCGAGGAGCTGATGCACTCGATCTGGGAGGAGTTCAGCAAATCGATCTTCCACGTCGAGGTGGAAATCGACCCCTCCCAGGCGCAGCAGGCCTTCGCCGCCAACGGCGGTGGCGGCGCCGCGCTCTCCTACTCCGGCGGCACGCCCGAGGCCCAGCCCTCGGCGCTCCAGCAGGTCGCTGCCGGGGCCGGCCTGGAAGCGGTCGCGGCGCCGGTCGCGCAGGGTGGCGGTGGCGGGGGCGGCAACGGCGCCGGCGAGATCGTCGAGACCGTCGTCAAGGACGAGCGCGAGAAAAACATCGGCCGCAACGACCCCTGCTGGTGTGGCAGCGGCAAGAAGTACAAGAAGTGCCATGGGGCGTGAGAGCGGTCCCGGTAGGGGTTCCGCTTAACTTTTTCGGTGAACCCGAACTGGGCTTTCGCCCGCGGCTCCCGACGAAAAAGTACAAGACGCTCCACCCCTACCGGGACCGCTCTTTATGAGCCATGACCCGGTTCGTGAGTTCATTCGGGCCTTCAACGAACGTGACTTGGATGGCTTCGTCGAGGTGCTCGATGAGGGGATTGAGCTTCACTCGATGAAGGGGTTGCGCAAGGGGCGGGAGGCGGCCAGGTTGTGGGCTACACGGGCGCCCGGCGGGGTGCAGCAGACGATTGAGTTGGATGAGTTGTATGAGGACACGGACAAGGCCGTGGCGCTGATCCGGCGGGTTTGGCGTTGGGACGAGGACGGGTCGCACGCCTCGACCGACGAGATGGCCTGGTTCTTCGAGCTGAACGGGCACCGGATTCGCAGTTGGCGGCCGTTCGAGGATCGGGCGGCGGCGCTGGATAAGCTGCGCTGATGGCAGAGGCCGCGTCAACTGAGTCGGTGCCGGCGCGGCTGGCCGAGATCCGCGAGCAGATGTCCCTGCTCTCGGATTATCTTTGACCCCGCTTCGCTGGAAGCCGAGATCGCCCGCCTCGAGGGGGAGATGCAGGCGCCGGGGTTCTGGGACGACCAGGACGCCGCCGCCCGCACCTCCGCCGCGCACGCCGGCGCGCAGCGCAAGCTGGAGACCTTCCGCGACCTCGAGTCGGAGGTCGTCGACCTCGCCGAGCTGGCCGAGATGGCTGCCGAAGACGAGGAGATGGCCGCCGAGCTCGGCTCGCAACTGGCCACGGTCGAGACCCACCTCGCCGAGCTCGAAGAGGCGCGGCTCTTCAGCGGCGCCTACGACGCCGGCGACGCGGTGGTCACCGTGCACGCCGGGGCGGGGGGGACCGACTCGCAGGACTGGGCCGAGATGCTGCTGCGCATGTACCTGCGCTGGGCCGAGCGCCGCGGCTTCGAGGTCGAGATGAAGGAGGCGTCGCCCGGGGAGGAGGCGGGCCTCAAGTCCGCCACCTTCGTCGTCCATGGCGAGAACGCCTACGGGCTCTTCGCGGCCGAGCGGGGGGTGCACCGGCTGGTGCGGATCTCCCCCTTCGACTCCTCGGCGCGGCGCCACACCAGCTTCGCCCAGCTCGACGTCGGGCCGCTGGTCGACGAGGGCGTCGAGGTCGAGATCGACGACGCCGACCTGCGGATCGACACCTACCGCGCCTCGGGCGCCGGTGGCCAGCACGTCAACAAGACCGACTCGGCGGTGCGCATCACCCACCTCCCGACCGGCGTCGTGGTCCAGTGCCAGAACGAGCGCTCACAGATGCAGAACCGGGCGATGGCGATGCAGTTCCTGCGCTCGAAGCTGATCGAGCTGGAGGAGCGCAAACGGGCCGAGGTGCTGGCCAAGGAGCGGGGCGAGGTCAAGGACGTCGCCTGGGGGTCGCAGATCCGCAGCTACTTCCTGCACCCCGACCAGCGGGTCAAGGACCACCGGACGGGGCATGAGGCCGGCGACGCCGAACGGGTGCTCGACGGAGATATCGACGAGTTCATCCGGGACTACCTGAACAAGACGGCTGCGTCTTCGGCTCGGTAGGTGGGGGGTGGGCCGGGTGCCCCTCCCGGCTCAACTTTTTCGGTGCTGAGAGGACGGGCTGGCGCCTTGCGGCTCACTACGAAAAAGTACAAGCCGCCGGGAGGGGCACCCGGCCCACCCGACTGCTTCGAGACGGATTACGACCTTGCGATTCAGGCTGCGGGCGTTCTCGGTGAAGCGCAGGACGCCGGATTTGCCCAGGTGACGCTTGAAGGTCATGATGCGGCCGCTCTGGATCTGGACCGTGGCCGGGGTTGGTTCGAGGCTTGCGTAGCCGATGGTCAGCTTCAGGCGGTTGTGGGATTCCGATAGGTGGGCGTGGGCGCTGCGGAGGGGGCACTGTTCGCTTTCTTCTTCGGTTTCTTCACAGCCTTCTTCTTCGGGTTCTCCCGGTTCGGCTTCGAGGCATTCTTCGCCTTCTTCTTCCAGTTCCCATTCTTCTTCGGATAGCTGGACTTCGGGTTCGGCCTGAAGCGGGGCTTCGGCGGCGTGGGCCCTGGCTACACCGAGGATCGCCAGAATCGCGAGGAGAGCGGCAAAGCAGACCAGCAAGACGAAGCGCTCGGTGGGCGCTTTTCGACCGGGGCGTGGGGGGAGTTTGGAGAGCACCGCGGCTTTTGTCGGCCGGCGGTCGGGATTGCTTTAGCCGCGGGCGGCGCTGGACGCCGAGCTCCGCGGGAATGCCCTGTAGATTGGCGCGCGATGCACGGACCCCCGCCGGAAGTCGATGGAGTGACGCACCGGTATCTGGACGCCGCCGGCGTGCGGATGCACGTCGCCGAAGCGGGGGAGGGCGAGCCGGTCGTTCTCCTGCACGGCTGGCCGCAGCACTGGTGGATCTGGCGCAAGGTGATTCCGGAGCTGGCGACGGAACGGCGGGTGATCTGCCCCGACCTGCGCGGCTTCGGCTGGAGCGAGGCGCCGCCCGGGCGCTACGAAGTCCAGGGGTTCGCCGACGACACGCTGGCGCTGCTCGACGAGCTGGGCCTGGAGCAGGTCGACCTGATCGGTCACGACTGGGGCGGATACACCGGCTTCCTGCTCTGCCTCGGGGCGCCGGAGCGCATCCGCCGCTACCTGGCGTTGGGCATCGTCCACCCCTGGTTCGAGCCGCCGAAGCCCTCGCTGCAGGCGCTGCAGCGGACCGCCTACCAGTTCATCCTCGCCACCCCGGGCCTCGGCACGAGCGTCCTGCGCCACCTGCCGGGCTTCGTCAAGCTGGCGCTGCGGCGCGGCGCCCACCCGAGCATGAGCTGGAGCGAGGAGGAGCTCGACTGCTACGCGCAGAGCTTCCGCTCTCCCGATCACGCGGCGGCCGCCTCGCACGTCTACCGCAGCTTCCTCACCCGCGAGCTGCCGCGCCTCAAAAAGGGCTACCACCGCTCGCGCCGCAGCCCCGTGCCGACGGTCGTCCTCACGGGCGAAGCCGACCCCGTGATCCGCGCCGACATCCTCACCGGCTACGAGCCCTACGCCGACGAGATGCGGGTCGAGACGGTCGAGCGCTGCGGCCACTTCATCGCCGAGGAGCGCCCGGACGTGGTCCTGGCGCGGGCGCGCGAGCTGTTCGCCTCCTAGAGCGCGCCCTCGAGTTTGAGCAGCGCCTCCTTCATCGGCACGCCGCCGCCGTAGTTGCCGAGCGCGCCGCCGGTGCGCAGCACCCGGTGGCAGGGGACGAGGATCGGCACCGGGTTGGCGCCGCAGGCGGTGCCGGCGGCGCGCACGGCGCGCTCGTTGCCGGCGCTGCGCGCCAGGTCGGAGTAGGTGCGGGTGCGGCCGTAGGGAATGCGGTAGATCGCCCGCTGCACCTTGCCGCGGAAGCCGCCGGTCAGGCGCCAGTCGATCGGCAGCTCGAACTCGGTCAGCCTGCCCTCGAAGTAGAGGTCGAGCTCGCGGCGGGCCTCGTCGAGCTTCGCCGGCGCCTCGAGCACTCGCGGCGAGACCTTCGCCGCGATCTCCTCGAGCGCCTCGTCCGGGTCGTAGTTGGGCAGGCTGAGCTTGACGATCCCCCGGGGGGTCGCCGCCACCAGCAGCGTCCCGAAGGGCGAGTCGACGCTGGCGTAGGCGACGTCGAGCAGCCCCTCGGCGTCGGCGCGTTCGGCGAGCCGTTGCAGCGATGTCCTCATGCGAGCTCCTTCCGCAGTCGCTTGATCCCCTCGTGCAGGCTGCGCCGCGCCGCCTCGGGCGAGCAGCCGAGCGCCGCCGCGATCTCCGCGTGCGGCAGGTCGCAGGCATAGCGCAGCGCGACCGCCGCCCGCTGCTTCGGCGGCAGCCCGCCGACCAGCTCCCAGACCCCGTTGCCGGCCGGCAACGGATCCTCGACCGCGACCTCCGCGACCTCGGCGACGGGCAGCGGCCGCCTGCCGCTCGCCCGGTGATGGTCGATCGCCTTGCGCTGCGCGATCGTCAAGAGCCAGCCGCGCAGGTTGCCGTCGTCGCTCAACTTCGGATACGCCCGCAGCGCCGCAAGAAACGTCTCCTGAAAGCAGTCCTCGGCGTCGCTCCGCCCGACGGCGCCGCGCAGGACGCCCATCACGTCGGCGGCGTGATCGTCGAGAAGGCTCTGAAACGGCGGCAGCGGGGTCACTCAGGGGATTAAACGCTGAATGCCGCACGTACGTGAGAACGCGTTCGACCGAAATCTACTTGCAGGCTACATGCAATAATTGCAAGTAGACGATATGGGAACGATTGACGTTGAAAATGCTCTCAATGCGCCCTTGCAGGAGGTCGGAGACGAGCTTGCCGGCATCGATGAGGATCAATGGCTGGAGAGGAAGTCGGCCAGGGTCGCGCCGCGCGACCTGGCCAACACGCTGATCGGCTTTGCAAATGCGGACGGCGGGGTCGTGGTGGTTGGCATTTCGGATGGAGAGATCGAGGGAACGGACAGCAACCTGGAGCGCCGAAACGCGCAATTCCAGGCGAATGTCGATTTCTGCGCTCCTCCGGTTCGGACAAGGCCTCGGCTCGTCCAGTGCATCGACAGCAAGGGTGGCCTGAACGAGTTGCTTGTCTTCGAGGTCGAACCAAGCGATTCGGTTCACGCCAACCAGAGGGATGAAGCCTTTCTGCGTGTCGGGGACGAGAACCGAAAACTCAGCTTTGCTCAGCGGCAAGAGCTCCTTTACGACAAGGGGCAGTCGAGCTATGAGGCCGGTCCATCGGGGGTTTCGCTGGAGGCGGTCGAACAGGCGCTCCTCGAGAGCTACGTGATCGCCGTCGGCGCGGCTGATCCGCCTCGTCTACTGCGCGCTCGAGGGCTGGCTTTGGACGATGAGCTGACGATCGCCGGTTGCCTTCTTTTCGCTGAATCGCCACAGGCGCTCCTGCCCGAGGCCTTCATCAGGGTGCTGCGATACCGAGGTCAAGAGCGTGGCTCGGGGGCTCGCCAGCAGCTGATTGCCGACGTCAAGCTCGAAGGCCCGATCCCGAAGCAGTTGGCGGACGCCCGAGCACAGATCAGGCGCCTGCAGCCGACGCGGCGGGCTCTCGGATCCGAGGGATCGTTCGAGGATATCCCGCTCGTGCCCGAGGACGCGTGGCTCGAGGGCATCGTCAACGCGGCGGTGCATCGCTCTTACAGCATGGCGGGTGACCACATTCGCGTTGACATATTCGACGACAGGATCGAGATCTCGAGCCCGGGGCGCTTTCCGGGCCTCGTTGACCTGAGCGACCCCCTGCAGGCCATGCGCTTCGCCCGCAACCCTCGCATTGCCCGTGTCTGTGCCGACCTCAGCCTCGGACAGGAGCTCGGCGAGGGGATTCGCCGCATGTTCGAGGAGATGAGGCACGCGGGCCTGACCGATCCCGTATACAGGCAGACCTCGGGGAGCGTCGAGCTGCAGCTCTTGGCCGAGCCTGTTGACCGAAAACTGGAGGAACGGCTGCCTGAGCAAGCACGTGCGATAAGCCGGGCCTTGCGCTCCGATGGACGAATGAGCACCGGCGACCTGATGAACGCTTTGGGAGCTTCGCGACCAGTCGTGCAAAGAGAACTCAACATGCTTAAGGAGGCGGGAATCGTGGAGTGGGTGGGTAAATCCCCCCGGGATCCCCGCGCCTATTGGCAGTTGAAGGCCCGCTAGCTACTTGCAATCTACTTGCAGCTTCTTGAAACAAGACTTGAAATGTTCCTGCAAATAGGCACTTCTACTTGAAATGAGCATGTCGGGATGAATGGCTTGAGCTTGGAGGAGGTCGTCGCACAGGGGCTTGCCGAGGATCTTGGGCCGGGGGACGTGACCGCAGAGGCGACGGTTCCGGAGGAGGCTCGGGGGCGGGCTCGGATCGTGCAGAAGCAGCCGGGGGTTGTCTACGGGCTGGCTGTCGTGGCGGAGGCTTTGCGGCAGTGTGGGGTTGAGGACGTGGACAACCTCGTCGTTGAGGGGCAGTGGCGAGATGGGGCGCCGGTGGATGTGCTCTTTGCCAGTGGCTCGGCTCGGGGGTTGCTTGCGGCTGAGCGGACGGCTCTGAACTTCCTCGGGCATCTCTCTGGGGTGGCGACGCTTACGGCACGCTTCGTCGAAGCAGTCGCAGGGACAGGCGCAGCAATTCTGGACACGCGCAAGACAACCCCCGGTCTCCGTGCCCTGGAGAAGGCAGCGGTTCTGGCGGGCGGCGGTCGCAATCACCGGATGGGCCTCTACGACGCGATCCTGATCAAGGAGAACCACATCGCGATGGCCGGTGGCTTGGCGAAGGCCGTCCACGCCGCCCGATCCAAGCACCCCGACCTCGCGGTAGAGGTCGAGTGCCGCAACCTGGACGAGGTCGCCTACGCCCTAGGCACCGGAGCCGACGTCCTCCTCCTCGACAACATGGACCCCGCCACCCTCCAGGAGGCGGTGAAGCTCCGCGACGAAAACGCCCCGGCCGGCAAGCCCCCGTCCCTAGAGGCTTCTGGGGGAGTGACCCTGGAGACGGTTCGCGCAATAGCTGAAGCTGGCGTCGACTTCATCTCCGTAGGAGCTCTAACCCACTCGGCCCCAACCCTCGACTTCAGCCTGCTACTTGAGCAACCGTGAGAGACGGCGGTCCTTGAGGACGCGTCCGCCGGTTTGCTCCTGCGGGCAGTAGTTCGTCTGGTGCTCGGAGAAGTAGACGGCCTCGATCGTCGTCCCGCAGCGCGGACACGGCTCGCCCTCGCGCCGGTGGACCCGCAACGGCATCGGCACCTTGTCCGGCAGTTGCTCGCCGATCGTCTTCTCGTAGTGGTCGATCGCGTCGCCGAGGACGTGTAGGGCGGCGTGGAGGCGCTCGGCCTCCTCCTCGTTCAGCTCGGAACC
>Ga0210100_1000113_pt1 | contig 15909 bp, 18 predicted proteins | sample MayberryNW_TuleB_FD_185525 | JGI IMG/M metagenome (GOLD analysis project Ga0210100, IMG submission 185525) | Wetland microbial communities from San Francisco Bay, California, USA, that impact long-term carbon sequestration - MayberryNW_TuleB_D1... | ecosystem: Environmental > Aquatic > Marine >... | reverse complement strand
ACCGCCACTGCCGCAAAGGCTGGGATGCTTCGCCTCCTCGATGAGGCGGCCGCCGGCGAGGAGATCGAGATCACCCGCCACGGCCACCCCATCGCTCGCCTCGTCCCGACCGCCAACTCGCGCGCCCTCGAGGGGTCTTTCGAGGGAGTCGCGATGACCGCCGCCGACGACGAGCAGCTGTTCTCGACCGGTGAGACCTGGAACGTCTCCTAGCCAGTGGCAGCCGTCCTCCTCGACACTCACGTGGTCCACTGGTGGTCGGCGGAGCCGAAGCGCGTCAGCGCCACCGCCCGCGAGGCGATCGAAACCGCCGACGAACTGGCTGTGGCTGCGGTCACCTGGTACGAGCTGGCCTGGCTCGCCCGCCATGAGCGAATCACCGTCACGGTGCCGATCCGATCCTGGCTGGAGGGCCTGGCCTCACAGATACGGACGATCCCGATAGCCCCCGCGATCGCCGACACGGCGGTCTCCCTGCCGTCCACCTTCCCGGGCGACCCCGCCGACCGAATGATCTATGCCACCGCAATCGAGCACGGCCTGAAACTGGTCACCAAGGACCAGAAGATCCGCAACCACGACCGGCCTCGCTCGGCAACCGTCTGGTGAGTCGGGGCGACTGGATTCGAACCAGCGAACCTCCCGCCCCCAAAGCGGGCGCTCTGGCCAGGCTGAGCTACGCCCCGATGAGCCCAGTGTAGAGCGGCATCCGGGGGCGGGCGGAGCTCGCCACGGGCAAGGCGCTAGGTTTCGCCCCGATGGCCGACGTTCGCGCCTTCAAAGCACTGCACTACGACCTCGACGCGGTCGGGTCGCTGCAGGACGTGGTGGCGCCGCCTTATGACGTGATCGACCCGGGGATGCGGGCCGAGCTGCTGGCGCGCTCGCCCTACAACGCGGTCGGCGTCGACCTGCCCAAGCCCTACGGCGAGAGCGGGCCGCAGGCGGCCGGCGAGGGCGATCCCTACGCCGCGGCCGGCGCCTCGATCGAGGCCTGGCAGAAGGCTGGCGCCCTGGTTCGCGACACCGAAGATGCGATCTGGGCGATGGAGCAGGAGTACACCGGCCCCGATGGCGCCTCGCACGTCCGCCACGGCGTGCTCGTCCGGGTGCGGGTGACCGACTTCGAGGAGGGCTCGGTCCTCCCCCACGAGCGCACCCTGCCCGGCCCCAAGCAGGACCGCCTCGAGCTGATGCGCGCCACGCGGTGCAACCTCTCGCCGATCTTCTCGCTGAGCACCGTCGACCCCTGGCCGGCGATCGAGGACGAGGTCTACGACATGGAGCCCTGGGGCGAAGCGACCGACGAAGCGGGCACGCTGACCCGCGTCTGGCGCCATCCCGGCCTGGTCGAGATCCTCCCCGAGGCGCTCGCCGACGCCCAGCTGCTGATCGCCGACGGGCACCACCGCTACGAGACGGCGATCGCCTACCGCGACGAGGTCGGCGGCGAGGGCCCCCACAACTACACGCTGATGGCGCTCACCGGACTCGACGATCCAGGCCTCTCGGTCTACCCCACCCACCGCCTGCTCTCCGGTTTCCGCGATGACCCCGAGCGCCAGCAGCGCCTCGGCGCCGGCCTGCGCGAGCTCTTCGAGGTGACCGAGGTCGACGCCGAGCGGATCGACCCGCTGGGCGAGCAGGGCGTCGGCGTCTTCGGCCTCTACGACGCCCACCACAAGCAGGCCTTCCGGCTGCGCCTCAAGGACTCGGCGATCGCCGAGCTCGACCGCCGCCTCGCGGGACAGCCCGAGGCCTACCGCCGGCTCGACGCCGCGATCCTCGAGACGCTCGTGCTCAAGGGCATTGCCGGGCTCGGCGAAGAGGACATCCTCGCCAAGCGCGGCCTCGGCTACGCGAAGAGCGTCCCCGACTCACTGCGCCTGATCGAGGAGGGCGCCTACGACGTCGCCTTCGTCCTCCGCCCGATCCCCGTCGACCAGACCAAGGCGATCTGCGAAAGCGACGCCAACATGCCGCCCAAGTCGACCTACTTCTACCCCAAGGTGCTCACCGGCTTGGTCTTCAACCCGCTCTACTGAGCACCGCTCCGGCTGCCCTTAGGATGGGCACGTGGTTCGGATCTACACCAAGAAGGGCGACGACGGGACGACCTCGCTCTGGTACGGGGGCCGCGTGCCCAAGCACCACGGGCGAACCGAGGCCTACGGGTCGCTCGACGAGGCCTGCTCGGCGCTCGGCGTAGCCCGCGCCCTCTGCGACCCGGGTGAGGCCGAGCTGGCCGCCGACGTCCTCCGCCTCCAGGACGACCTCTTCATCGCCGGCGCCGAGTTGGCGACCGCGCCGGAGGCGGCCGAGCGGCTCGAGGACGGCGTCAGCCGGGTCACCGAGGAGATGGTCGCCGAGCTCGAGCAGCGGATCGACCGCTACATGGACGAGATCGAGCTGCCGCCCCAATTTGTGATCCCCGGCGGCAACCGGCTCTCCGCCCAGCTCGACGTCGCCCGCGCCGCGATCCGCCGGGCCGAGCGCCGCATCGCCGCCCTTGCCGAGGCGGGCGAGCTGGCGAGCGAGACCGTGATCCACTTCGTCAACCGCGCCTCGGACCTGGCCTACGCGATGGCCCGCTTCGCCGACGTCGACGACCCGGTCCTCTTCGAGGGCCGCCGCCGCAAGCGATGAAGGTCGTCGCCAAGCGCGTCGAGGGGTACGCCCACGACATCGAGATCGAGGGCGGTCACACGATCCGCGTCGACGAGCCGCTGGACGCCGGCGGCGCCGACACCGGTCCCGCCCCGACCCGCCTGGTCGCCGCCGCGCTGGCCGGCTGCGTCGCCGTCACCCTCGAGCTCTACGCCGAGCGCAAGGGCTGGAACCTGGAGCGGGTCGAGGTCGACGTGGACGTCGAGTACGGCGGCCCGCGACCGCTCTCCTTCGCGGTCACCCTGCGCCTGCCTGCCGAGCTCAGCGACGAGCAGCGCGAGCGCCTCCTGGCGATCGCCGCCAAGTGCCCGGTGCACAGGGTGCTCGCCGGCGAGACGCCGGTCAGCGTCGCCGACCGGGTCGAGCCGCTCTGATGGACCTCGGCCTGCGGGGGCGCGCCTGCGTGGTCACCGGCGCCAGCCGCGGCATCGGCGCCGCGACCGCGCGGCTGCTCTGCGCCGAGGGCGCCGGCGTGCTGCTCGTCGCCCGGGGCGAGGAGCGGCTGCGGGCCGCCGCCGACGCGGCGGCCGAAGCCGGCGGCGCGACCGCGACCCTCGCCCTCGACGTCACCGACCCCGGCGCCGGCGAGCGCATGCTGGCCGCCGCGACCGAGGCCTTCGGCGCCCTCGACGTGCTCGTCAACAACGCCGGCGCCGCCCAGTGGCGCGACCTCGACGACGTTCCCGAGGAGGACTGGCGCGCCCAGTACGAGCTCAACGTGATCGCCCCGCTGCGGGCGATGCGCGCCGCGATCCCGCCGATGGCGGCGCGCGGCTGGGGCCGCGTCGTCAACGTCTGCTCGACCGCGGGCAAGCGCCCCTCGGCGGCGATGCCCGAGTACTCGGTCGCCAAGGCGGCCGAGCTCTCGCTCTCGCGCCTCTTCGCCGACCGCCACGCGGGCGGCGGCGTGCTCGTCAACGCGATCTGCCCGGGCCCGGTCGAATCGGAGATGTGGATGGAGCCCGGCGGCCTGCTCGACCAGTCGCACGCGATGAGCGGCGCCGCGAGCCGCGAGGAGGCGCTCGCCGAAGCCGGCGCCAAGCGCCCGATCGGCCGCCTCGCCCAGGCCGAGGAGATCGCCGGGGCGATCGCCTTCCTCTGCTCCGAGCGCGCCTCTTACGTCAGCGGCGCCGCCTGGTCCGTAGACGGCGGAACCGTGCAGGTGATCATTTGAGACGGCTGCAAACCGGCGCCTGGCGGCGTCCTCGATCGCTCACGTGCAGAGCACGCTTCGCTCCCTGCGTCCTTGCCAGTCTTGGTTTTCACCGTCTCTCGCGATGAAGCCGATCGACGCCGCCGTCCTCCTGCCGCTCTACGGCTGGCCCGACGACGACCCCGGGCTGATCTTCACCGAGCGGCGCGCCGACCTGCGCCGCCACGCGGGCGAGATCTCCTTCCCCGGCGGGCGCCGCGACCCGGCCGACGCCGACCTCGCCGCGACCGCGCTGCGCGAGGCCGAGGAGGAGATCGGCCTCGACCCGGCCGCGGTCGAGCTGGGCGAGGCGCTGCCGGCGACCAACACCTTCGTCACCGGCTACCGCATCCACCCCTTCGTCGGCCGCATCCCGCACCCGCGCGAGCTCGACCTGCGGCCCAGCCCGGACGAGGTCGAGACGCTGCTCACCTACTCGCTCGCGGTGCTGCGCGAGAGCTACGCGATCCGCCGCCTCATGCGCCGGGGTGTGCCGATCCACACCCCGACCTACGAGGTCGAAGGCCGCCTTATATGGGGAGCGACGGCGCGAATACTCGCCGACCTCCTGGAGCGGTTCTGAGGTGGCGTAGCCAAGCCTGGCAAGGACGCAGGGAGCGTGGCGTGCTCTGCACGCGAGCGACCGAGGACGCCGCCAGGCGCAGGTTACGGCGCCTCAGACCTTCTCCGCCTCGGACTGGGGAACTATGCGGATGTAGGGCCGCGGCTCCTGCCAGCCGTTCGGGTAGAGCTCCTTCGCTTCGTCGTTGGAGACCGAGCCGCCGATGATCACGTCGTCGCCCGGATTCCACTGGGCCGGCGTCGCCACCTTGTGGTCGGCGGTCAGCTGCAGCGAGTCGATCACCCGCAGCACCTCGTCGAAGTTGCGCCCGGTGGTCATCGGGTAGACGAGGATCAGTTTGACCTTCTTGTCGGGGCCGATGACGAAGACGTTGCGGACCGTCTGGTTGTCGGCCGGCGTGCGATCGCCCGGGTCGCCGGAGACCTCCGCCGGCAGCATCCCGTAGAGCTTGGCGACGTTGAAGTCGGCGTCGCTGATGATCGGGTAGCCGGGCGCCGTGCCCTGGGTCTCCTCGATGTCCTTGGCCCACTCCTCGTGCTTGCCCAGCGGATCGACGGAGAGGCCGATGATCTTCACATTGCGCTTGGTGAACTCGGGCTCGATGCTAGCCATGTAGCCGAGCTCGGTGGTGCAGACCGGCGTGAAGTCCTTCGGGTGGGAGAAGAGCACCGCCCATGAATCGCCGATCCACTCGTGGAACTTGATCGGGCCCTGCGTCGTCTGGGCCTCGAAGTCGGGTGCCGTATCTCCAAGCTGCAACGCCATCGAACCGCTCCTCTCGGATGCTCTCGTATTTGCCTTAATCCCTATCGGAGTTTAGCCGTATCGGGATCGCGGCCGTCCTCGACGATCTCCACCGGGATCCGCCAGCGCTCGGCGGCCGCGCTGACGATCGCCGCGCCGCCGGCCAGGACCGCCGGGTCGACCGAGCCGCCGGCCTCATAGACGAAGCGCCGCACGGGCGTTTCGACCAGGTGTTCGAGGAAGCGCTCCAGCCGCGAGCCGTGGATCGCGGCGATGTTCTCGGCCTCGCCGATCGCCGAGCCGAGCAGCCAGTGCACCGCGGCGACATCGGCGACCAGCTCGAGCACGGTCGCCGGCCGGTCGGGGTCGGCGAGCGCGGCCTCGATCCCGGCGGCCTCGATCGCCTCCAGCCCGGCCTCGCGGCGGCTCGTCCCCCGCACCGCCCAGCCCTCCCCCAGCAACCGCCGCCCCAGCTGCCGGCCGCGACAGCCGCAGCCGACGATCAGCGCCCGCGCCAACTCAGGTCGCCCCGGAGCGCCGGCGACGCAGCTTCTCGCGCTCCTCGGCCTCGACCTCGGCGCGCAACTCCCGCTCGCTGCGCACCGCGGCGCCGCGCCGCCGGCGCATCTCGTTCTGCGCCTCGAGCATCTGCTGCACGTCGTCGATCTCGTTCCGCACCTCGACTTCGGGCGAGCGGGTCGGCTTCCAGTCGAGCAGCTCGGCGTTGCTGCCCGCGTAGAAGTGGTCGATCAGGAAGAGGATGCCGACGATCACCAGCACCACGCCCACTGTCCCCAGGACGAAGAACACGGTCCAAGGATACGCGCGGCCCAGCGGTCCCCTTTAATCCCGGTTGTGCCCGAGGCCTACGTAGTCGACGCCGTGCGGACCCCGATGGGCGCCTACCGCGGCGCGCTCTCCGGCGTCCGCCCCGACGACCTCGCCGCGCGCACGATCGCCGCGGTGGTCGAGCGCAGCGGCGCCGACCCGGAGCGGATCGCCGACGTCTACTTCGGCGCCGCCAACCAGTCCGGCGAGGACAACCGCGACGTGGCGCGGATGGCGGCGCTGCTCGCCGGCCTGCCGCACAGCGTCCCCGGCGCCACGGTCAACCGGCTCTGCGCCTCGGGGCTGGAGGCGGTCAACTGCGCCGCCCGCGCGGTGAAGCTCGGCGAGGGCGACCTCTACCTGGCCGGCGGGGTCGAGTCGATGAGCCGCGCGCCCTGGGTGGTCGGCAAGCCCGAGCGCGGCCTGCCGCGCGGGCCGCGGACGATGCACGACACGACGCTCGGCTGGCGCTTCGTCAACCCGCGGATGGCCGAGCTGGGCGTCTCGACCGAGTCGATGGGCGAGACCGGCGAGAACGTCGCGGAGCGCTACGGCATCAGCCGCGAGGACCAGGACGCCTTCGGCCTGCGCAGCCACCAGCGCGCGGTCGCCGCGATCGAGGCCGGAATCTTCGCCGAGGAGATCGCCACGGTCGAGGCGCCGAAGGGCCGCCGCGAGACCGTCCTCGTCGACACCGACGAGGGCCCGCGCCCCGACGCCTCGCTGGAGGCGATGGCCAAGCTGCGCCCGGCATTCCGCGAGGGCGGCACGGTCACCGCCGGCAACGCCTCGACCCTCAACGACGGGGCGGCATGCACCCTGATCGCCTCCGAGGCCGGCGCGCAGGACCTCGGCGCCGAGCCCCTCGCCCGCGTCGTCTCCTTCGGCGTGGCCGGCGTCGACCCCGCCTACATGGGCATCGGCCCCGCGCTCGCCATCCCCCGCGCCCTCGCCGCCGCCGGCCTCGAGCTCGACGACATCGACCTGATCGAGCTCAACGAGGCCTTCGCCTCCCAGGTCCTCGCCTGCGTCCGCGAGCTCGGCATCGACGAAGACAGGCTCAACGTAAACGGCGGCGCCATAGCCCTCGGCCACCCCCTCGGCTGCAGCGGCGCCCGCCTCACCACCACCCTCATCCGCGAGCTGCGCCGCCGCAACGCCAAGTACGGCATCGCCACCATGTGCGTAGGCGTAGGCCAGGGCCTCGCCACCGTCTTCGAAGCGGTGTAAGCACCCCCGAGCGCGAACTGCATCAACTTCTCCCTCCAGCAGGTGGAGAAGTTGATGCAGTTCGCGCTCGAAGCGTCTGAGGTAGCCTCGCGCGTCGAGATGGCAACTGAACTCCGGGAGCTGGCTAGCGTGGATGGGCGGATCGCTCCGACCGCCGAGGCGGTGATGCCGCTCAAGGACGATGGGCTCTACCGGGGCGACGGAGCCTTCGAGGTGATCCGGCTCTATGACGGGACGCCATTCGCGCTCGGCGATCACCTCGACCGGCTCGGACGCTCGGCCGCGGCGATCGAGCTCGAGTTCGACCGCGGCGCGCTCGAAGCCGAGATCGGAGCGCTGCTCGACGAGCTCGGCGACGCCGACGGGCAGCTGCGGCTGATCGTCACCCGGGGCGGACGGCGGCTGGCGATGACCGAGCCGATCCCGGCCCACGCCGAGACCGTCAGCGTCGCCACCGTCACCTACTGCCCGAGCGTGATCCTCAATGGGGTCAAGTCGCTCTCCTACGCGGCCAACATGCAGTCCACCCGGCTCGCCAGGGCCCAGGGCGCCGACGAGGCGGTCCTCGTCACGCCCGACGGCACGGTGCTCGAGCCGCCGACCTCCGCGATCTTCTGGGTCTCCCCGCAGGGCGCCCTGCGCACCCCCGCGCTCGACAACGGCCTGCTCGAGTCGATCACCCGCGACCGGCTCGTCAAAGCCCTGCACGTCGAAGAGGGCGCCTGGCCGGTCGCCGACCTGCGCGCCGCGCACGAGGCCTTCCTCGCCTCGACCACGCGCGAGATCCAGTCCGTATCCGCAATCGACGGCGCCGCGCTGGCCGCGGCGCCCGGTCCCCGCACCCGCGAAGCGCAGGAAGCCTTCGCGGCGACGCTCGGAAAGGAGCTTTGACCTTGGACTTCCAGTTGACCGACGAGCAGCGCCTGATCTCCGAAACGGCGCGCGAATTCGCCGACAAGGAGATCGCCCCGCGCGTCAAGGAGAACGACCGCGCCGCCCGCTTCGACCGCGAGCTGGCGAGCAAGCTGGGCGAGGTCGGCTACCTCGGCGCCCCGGTGGCCGAAAAGTACGGCGGCCGCGGGCTCGACTACATCGGCTACGGGCTGATCGTCGAACAGGTCGGCCGCGCCGACTCCTCGGCGCGCACGGTCGTCTCGGTGCAGACCTCGCTGGTCGCCGGTTCGATCGAGAAGTGGGGCACCGAGGAGCAGAAGCAGCGCTGGCTGCCGCGGATGTGCTCCGGCGAGGCGCTCGGCTGCTTCGGGCTGACCGAGCCGGACACCGGCTCGGACGCCGCCAACCTGCGCACCCGCGCGACGAAGACCGACTCCGGCTGGTCGATCAGCGGCCAGAAGATGTGGATCAGCCTCGCCAACTTCTCCGAGGTGGCGCTGATCTTCGCCCAGACCGATCCCGAGAAGAAGCACAAGGGCCTCGCCTGCTTCCTCGTGCCCACCGACAGCGAGGGCTTCGCCACGCAGGAGATCCATGGCAAGCTCGGGTTGCGCTCCTCCGATACCGGCGAGATCTCGCTCGACAACGTCGAGGTGCCCGAGGACGCGATGCTCGGCGAGATCGGCGACGGCTTCAAGGTCGCGATGAGCGCCCTCGACAACGGCCGCTACAGCGTCGCCGCCGGCTGCGTCGGGATCTGCGAAGGCTGCGTCGAAGCTTCGGTCGCCTACGCCAAGGAGCGCCGGCAGTTCGGCGTGCCGCTGGCCCGCTTCCAGCTGGTCCAGGAGATGATCGCCGACATGATCCTCAAGCGCGACGCGAGCCGGATGCTGGTCTACCGGGCCGGCGTGCTCAAGGACGAAGGCAAGCCCAACACCACCGAGACGTCCGTCGCGAAGCTCTACGCGACCGAGTCGGCGGTCGAATGCGCCAACCTGGCGATCCAGGTGCACGGCGGCTCCGGCTACGTCGACGACTACCCGGTCGAGCGCTACCTGCGCGACGCGCGCGTGACGACGCTCTACGAGGGCACGTCGCAGATCCAGAAGCTGATCATCGGCCGCGCCGCGACCGGGATCAACGCGATGACCCCGATGGCGATCGAGTAACCCGTGTCCGGGCTGGTCGAGAGCTCGCGCGAGGGGGGCGTCGCCCTGCTCCGCCTCAACCGGCCCGAGGCTCGCAACGCCCTCTCGCCGGAGCTGATGGAGGAACTGGCGAGCACGCTGGAGCGGCTCGATCCCGACCCGGAGGCGCGCTGCGTAGTAATCGCCGGCTCTGAGAAGGTCTTCGCCGCCGGCGCCGACATCAAGGCGATGGCGGAGCGCAGCTTCGCCGAGGCGCTGCGCCACCCGGCGGCGGCGTTCTGGCGGCGGCTGGCGGCGATCAAGACGCCGATGGTCGCCGCCGTCTCCGGCTACGCCCTGGGCGGCGGCTGCGAGCTGGCGCTGACCTGCGACATGATCGTCGCCGCCGAGGGCGCCACCTTCGGCCAGCCCGAGATCAACCTGGGGATCGTCCCGGGCGGCGGCGGCACCCAGCGCCTCGCCCGCGTCCTCGGCAAGCAGCGGGCGATGGAGCTGGTCCTCACCGGCCGCCGCTTCGGCGCGGCCGAGGCGCTGGAGATGGGGCTGGTCAACCGCGTCGTCGCCGACGACGCTTGGCTGGAGGAGGCGCTGGCGCTCGCCGCCGAAGTCGCGGCCAAGCCCCCGATCGCCTCGCGCCTCGCCAAGCAGGCCGTGCTGGCCGCCGAGGAGACCGCCCTCAGCGCCGGCCTAGAGAACGAGCGCCGCCTATACGAGCTGGCGATGGCCACCGAGGACCGCGTAGAGGGCATGCGCGCCTTCCTCGACAAGCGCGACCCGGAATTCAAAGGCCAATGACCTTCCGGTGCGCTTTACCCCCTCTATTCCCGGATAAGGCGCACCGGAACGTGATGCGATGAAGGTTGAGTGCGTTGGAGTCGTCGGGGCAGGGACGATGGGAGCCGGGATTGCGCAGGTGGCGGCGCTGGGGGGATATGAGACGCGGCTGCACGATCCGGTGGCCGAGGCGCTCGACGCCGGTATCGAGCGGCTGCGCGGAGCGCTGGGCAAGGGCGCAGAGCGTGGACGCTGGAGCGAGGATGAGGCGGCGGCGGCGCTCGAGCGAGTCGCGCCCGCGCCCTCCGTCGCCGACCTCGCCGGCTGCGACCTGGTGGTCGAGGCCGCTCCCGAGGACCTGGAGCTGAAGCGCGAGCTGTTCGCGGCGCTGGCCGAGGTCTGTGGGCCAGAGGCGATCCTCGCCACCAACACCTCTTCCCTGCCGGTCACGGCGATCGCCGCCGAGGCGCCCCACCCCGAGCGCGTCGTCGGCATGCACTTCTTCAACCCGCCGGCGCTGATGAAGCTGGTCGAGGTGGTCGCCACCGCCGAGTCCTCGCCCGCGGCGCTCGACGCGACGACCGAGGTCGGCGAGCGCATGGGGCGCACGCCGATCCGCGCCAAGGACAGCCCCGGCTTCATCGCCAACCGGCTCGCCCGCCCCTTCAGCCTCGAGTCGCTGCGGATGCTCGCCGCGGGCGTCGCCGACGCCCAGACGATCGACCGCGTCTGCCGCGCCGTCGGCTTCCGCATGGGCCCCTTCGAGCTGCTCGACCTGATCGGCCTCGACGTCAACCTCTCCGTCGCCCGCTCCTTCTACGCCCAGGGCGGCGAGCCGGCGCGCTGGCGCCCCAGCCCGATTCAGGAATCGATGGTCGCCAAGGGCGACCTCGGCCGCAAGACCGGCCGCGGCTTCTACGACTACAGCGACCCGCCGCCCCTCGTCTCCCCCGTCCCCTCGCACCAGGTCGCACGGAAGCGGGACGGCGAGCCCGGAGCGCTGACCCTGGACCCCGAGGCGCTGACGGCGATTCACTCCGCCGCCCCCGCGGTCATCCCCCGCCTCGTCGCCCAGATCGCCAACGAGGCCGCCTTCGCGCTCGAAGAGGGCGTCGGCTCGCCCGAAGACATGGACACGGCGATGCGCCTCGGCTTCAACTGGCCGCTCGGCCCGATCGAGCTGACAGCTGCGATCGGAGCCGGCCGCGCCGCCGAGCTGCTCGAAGAGCTGCGCGCCAAGCACGGCGACGCCTACGCCCCCGCCCCCCGGCTGCTCGCCCGAGCAGGGCGATGAGCTCCTTCGAGGACGAGCTCGAGGCGGCGCGGCGCGGCCTCGTCGCCCCCTTCGATCCGCCGCGCGTGACCGATGACAACGGCCGCGTCGTCTGGGAGCTCGAGTCCTACGAGTTCCTCGACGCCGAGCCGCCGCCCACCGCCAACCCGAACCTCTGGCGCCAAGCGCAGCTCAACTGCATCGCCGGGCTCTTCGAGCTGGCGCCGGGCTTCTACCAGCTGCGCGGCTTCGACCTCTCGAACATGCACGTCGTCGAGGGAGACGAGGGAATCGTCGTCATCGACCCGCTGATCTCCGCCGAGACCGCGGCGGCCGCCCTCGCTCTCTACCGGAAGCACCGCGGCGAGCGCCCGGTCACCGGCCTGCTCTACACCCACAGCCACGTCGACCACTTCGGCGGCGCCAAGGGCGTGCTCGCGCCGCAGGATGCCGAATCGGGCCGTGTCCCGGTGCTCGCCCCGGAGGGATTCCTCCACCACGCCGTCTCCGAGAACGTCTTCGCCGGCACGGCGATGGGACGGCGCGCCGCCTACATGTACGGGGCGCTGCTCGAGCGCGGACCGCGGGGGCAGCTCGGCGCCGGCCTCGGCCAGACCACCTCGCTGGGCACGATCACCCTGATCCCGCCAACGCTCGACGTCGTCGAGACCGGCCAGGAGGAGGTCGTCGACGGAATCCGCATGCGCTTCCAGCTGACGCCGGGCGCCGAGGCGCCGGCGGCGATGAACGTCCACTTCCCCGACGCCCGCCTGCTCTGCGTCGCCGACAACGCGGTCTGCTCGATGCACAACGTCCTCACCCTGCGCGGCGCCCTGGTCCGCGACCCGCGCGTCTGGGCCGCGCACCTCGATCGCACGATCGAGCTCTTCGGCGAGCACGCCGATGTGCTCTGCGCCGGCCACAACTGGCCGCGCTGGGGAGCCGAGCGGATCGTCGATTTCCTCGAGAAGCAGCGTGACCTCTACAGCTACCTGCACGACCAGACCCTGCGCCTGCTCAACAAGGGCCTCACGGGCCCGGAGATCGCCGAGCGGATCGAGCTGCCGCCGAGCCTCGCCGCCGAGTGGCACTGCCGCGAGTTCTACGGCTCGGTCAGCCACAACGTCAAGGCGATCTACCAGCGCTACATGGGCTGGTTCGACGGCAACCCCGCCCACCTCTGGGAGCACCCGCCGGCCGAGCGCGCGCGCCGCTATGTCGACGCGATCGGGGGCGCCGAGACGGCGCTGGCGAGTGCCCGGCGGGGCCTCGAGGCGGGCGACTACCGCTGGGTCGCCGAGCTCGCCAACCACGTCGTCTTCGCCGAGCCGGACAATCGCGAGGCGCGCGAGCTACAGGCCGAGGCGCTGGAGCAGCTCGGCTTCGGCGCCGAGAACGCGACCTGGCGCAACTTCTTCCTGATGGGGGCCAGGGAGCTGCGCGACGGCGTCTCAGGAACCCCGACGAGCAGCGCGCCACCCGACGTCCTCTCCCACCTCACCGTCAACCAGCTGCTCGACGCGATGGCGATTCGCCTAGACGGCCCGCGCGCCGCCGAGCACCGCCTGCGGATCGATTGGAACGTCGGCGAGGAGCAGCACGCGATCGCGGTTCGCAACGGCGTCCTCCGCCACCGGCCCGGCAACCACGCCGAAGCCGACGCCGCCCTTCACGTCGAGCGCGAGGCGCTCAACCAGCTGCTGCTCAAAACCGCCGACCTCGGAGAGCTGGTCGAGAGCGGCCGCCTGCGGGTCGAGGGCGACGGCGCCAAGCTCGGCGAGCTGCTCGGCCTGCTCGAGGAGCCCGACCCCGGCTTCGCGATCGTCACGCCGGACTGAGCCGCACGTTCAGAGCCGGCTGACGGCGTTGCCGGGGTGCGGCAGCTTGTCCCGCACCCGGTGCGCGAGCGAGACGGCCATCGCCCCGTCGCCGACCGCGCCGCCGACTCGGCGCGGCGAGCCGTGGCGCACGTCGCCGGCGGCGAAGAGGCCCGGGATGCTCGTCTCCAGCGCCAGCGGGTCGCGCTCCAGCGGCCACTCGGCGGGGCGCTCGCCCTCGTGGATCAGGTCCGGGCCGGTGAGGATGAAGCCCGCCGGGCCGACCCGCACGCCGGTCTCCTCGGCCCACGACGTGCAGGGCTGGCCGCCGATGCAGATGAAGAGCGCCCGCGCCGGCCGGCGCTCGACACCGCCGTCGCGGTCGCGGATCAGCGCCGCCGCGAGCAGGCCGTCCTCTTCCTCGACGGCATCGACCTCGCTCCGCAGCAGCACCTCGATCTGCGGGTGGGCCTCGATCCGCTCGATCAGGTAGGCCGACATCGACTTGGCCAGCGAGTCGCCGCGCACGACAATCGTCACCCGCGCCCCCGAGTCCGCCAGGTACATCGCCCCCTGGCCGGCCGAGTTGCCGGCGCCGATGACGATCACCTCGTCCCCGCCGCACTGGGCCGCCTCGCTGCGCCCGGCGCCGTAGTAGACGCCGCGGCCGAGCAGGTCGTGCGCACCCTCCGCATCAAGCCGGCGCCATTCCATCCCGGGGGCGACGATCATCAGCGGCGCCTCGATCCAGTGGCCGTCGCCGACCTCGAGCTTGAAGCAGCCGTCGTCGTGGCGGCTGCCGGAGAGGCCGCGCATCAGGACCAGCTCGGCGCCGAAGCGTTCGGCCTGGCGGCCGGCGAGGCGGGCCAGCTCGGCGCCGCCGATCCCGTCCGGGAAGCCGAAGAAGTTCTCGATCATCGAGGTGTGAGAGGCCTGGCCGCCGGGGATCTCGCGCTCGAGCACGACGGTCGAGAGCCCGTCGGAGGCGGCGTAGACGGCGGCGGCGAGCCCGGCGGGCCCGGCGCCGACGATCGCGATGTCGTAGGTCGACTGCGACGGCGGCGCGCCCTCGCCCCAGGAGGCGGCGACGCTCGCCACGGTCGCCGGCGCCAGCACCCGCCCGTCGTCGAACACCGCCGGCAGCTCGGCGTCCACCGCCCCGTTCGAGCGCAGCAGCTCCGCCGCCGCCTCGCTCCCCGCCTCGAACCACTCGAACGGCTGCGCGGCCCGGGTGAGGAAGTCGCGCAGGGCGTGGTCGCCAGGCTCGTCGCGGCGGCCGACGACCTTGAGGTCGGGCCGGACCGGGCTCATCTCAGCGAGACAGCCGGAACATCAGTTGGTCCTCGTAGCACCAGCTCCAGTCCTCGCCGGGCTCGACCGAGCGGATGATCGGGTGGCCGCTCTCGGCGTTGTGCGCGGTGGCGTGCTTGCCTTCGGAGTTGTCGCAGCAGCCGATGTGCCCGCAGCTCTGGCACATGCGCAGGTGGACCCAGCTCATTCCCAGCTTCAGGCACTCCTCGCAGCCGGCGATCTCGGCGGGAACGTCGAAATACTCGATCTCGCGAATGTGGGAACAGGAGGCCGTGCGCCCACCATAGCGCCCGCCCGTCCGATCCCAGACCGACCCGGCAGGCCACATCTGAAAGGCTGACGGGCATGAGCGACGCCGAAACGGGAGGCGAGCCGATAACCGAGCAGGGGCTGATCGACCTGCGAGCGGAAGTCGAGAACCTCGAAACCGAGGGCCGCACCAAGATGGCCGCCCGGATCAAAGTCGCGCGCGAGGAAGGCGACCTCAAGGAGAACGCCGAGTACCACATCGCCAAGGAGGACCAGGCGCACCTCGAGACCAAGATCAAGCGCCTGCGCGAGCGCCTGCGCACCGCCGTCGTGGTCGAGGTCGACGGCAACGCCGACACCTTCGCCTTCGGCCGCACCGCCGAGGTCCTCGACGAGTCCAAAGGCGAGACCAACACCTGGACCCTGGTCGGCTCGACCGAAGCCGACCTCGCCAACGGCCGCCTCTCCGCCGAGTCCCCGATAGGCCGCGCCCTGCTCAACGCCAAGGTCGACGAGCCAATCGAGATCGAGACTCCGAAAGGCTCCCGGACCTTCGTGGTCAAAAAACTGGTCGACTGACCCAAGGTCGCCTGACCAAGTAGATCAAGGACGCAGGGAGCGTGGCGTGCTTCGCACGCGAGCGACCGAGGACGCCGATATGCGCCGGTCAGGCGACCTTGGGAGCGACCTCGACCGGCTCGCCGCCGGGCATCCAGTGCGCCTCGGGGCTCGGCGGGGTGTCGCGGAGGTACCACTCGGCGTCGAGGGCGCCCTTGCAGCCGCTGCCTGCCGCCGTGACTGCCTGGCGGTAGGTGTGGTCTACGACGTCGCCTACGGCGAAGACTCCGGCGAGGTTGGTGCGGGTTGAGGCGCCGTCCGTGAGGATGTAGCCGTTCTCGTCGGTGTCGACCTGGTCGGCGACGACCTCGGAGCGGGGGATGTGGCCGATCGCGACGAAGGCGCCGTCGGTCTTGAAGTCCTCGGTCTCGCCGGTCTCGGCGTTGCGCAGGCGGACGTGGGAGAGGCGGCTGCCCTCCTCGTTGGCGACGAACTCCTCAGGCACGAAGGGGGTCTTGAACTCGATGTTGGGCTGCTCCTTGGCGCGGTCGAACATGATCTTCGAGGCGCGGAACTCCTCGCGCCGGTTGACCACGGTCAGCTCGCTGGCGTACTTGGAGATGAAGATCGAGTCCTCCATC
>Ga0210100_1000112_pt1 | contig 15983 bp, 12 predicted proteins | sample MayberryNW_TuleB_FD_185525 | JGI IMG/M metagenome (GOLD analysis project Ga0210100, IMG submission 185525) | Wetland microbial communities from San Francisco Bay, California, USA, that impact long-term carbon sequestration - MayberryNW_TuleB_D1... | ecosystem: Environmental > Aquatic > Marine >... | reverse complement strand
CCGCCGCGCAGCACGGGCCCGTCCACGCACAACCGCATGTACCCACCCCCCGCCTTCGGCACCGCGCAGCCGAAGCAGGCGCCGTAGCCGCAGGCCATTGGAGACTCCATCGCCAACTCGCAGGAAACGCCGGCGTCGAGGCACATGGCGCCGACGGCGTCGAGCATCGGCGGCGGACCGCAGGCGTAGACGGCGGCGCTGGCGGCGTCATCACCCTTGAGCATCGCGGCGAGCAGGTCCGTCACGTAGCCGTGATGGCCGATGTGACCGTCATCGCTGGCGAGGCGGACCTCGCAGCAGGAGAAGAGCTCGTCCAAGCCGCCGGAGTGCTCCTCGTCACGAAACCCGAGTAGGACCCGCGTCGGAACGTTGCGAGCCGCAAACGTCCTCCGCAGCAGCGCCAACGGCGCCACCCCAATCCCACCGCCCACCAAAATCGCCCCAGCGGGCGGGGAAGGCGGAACTGCATCAACTTCTCCACCTGCTGGAGGGAGAAGTCGATGCAGTTCGCGGGGGAGGCTGAAGGAAGTGCCCAGGGGGCCGTTTAGCCAGAGGCGCTCGCCGGGCTCCAGGTCGCAGAGGCGGGTGGTGCCGGGGCCCGTGGCCTCGATCAGGAAGTCGAGGCGGGTGCCTTTCGCCGTTGGGGCGGTTTCGGCTACGGAGAGGGCTCTTGGCAGGAAGGGGCGCTCGCCCGCTTGGTCCCAGTGCTTCGCGGTGGCCAGCATGTAGAACTGGCCGGGGAGGGGCTCGGGGCCCTCACGGTCGACGACGGAGAAGAGTCGGTAGCCGCCGGTGGGCTCGTTCGCGGAAACCGCGCATAGACGGCGGCCAAAGGGAGTTTGCGCCGCGCCCGGACGGGGGGGCGGATGCCTGTCCATATCCGATTCTTCAGGCATCCGCGGGAGCAGAGGACGCGGCGCCGATGTTGTGGATCTCCTGGAGCGAGCGGACCTCGGCGTCTCCCCTCTGCTTGGCGGCGATCGCGCGCACGGCGGCGGTGGCGCCGGTCATCGTCGTCACGCAGGGGATGTCGTTGCGGACGGCGGCGGTGCGGATCTCGTAGCCGTCGGCGCGGGCGCCGGCGCCGGTCGGGGTGTTGATCACCAGGTCGCAGCGGCGCTCGCGGATCAGGTCGATCACGTGCGGCGAGCCCTCGGCGATCTTCTTGATCGGCGTCACCGGCACGCCCATCGCCGAGATCGCCTGGGCGGTGCCGCCGGTGGCGACCAGCTCGAAGCCGAGGTCGTGCAGGCGGGCGGCGATCTGGGTGGCGGCCGGCTTGTCGGTGTCGGTGACCGTGATGAAGACGGTGCCCTCGGTGGGCAGCGAGACGCCGGCCGCCGCCTGGGCCTTGCCGAAGGCGGTCGGGAAGTCGGCGGCGATCCCCATCACCTCGCCGGTGCTCTTCATCTCCGGGCCGAGCACCGAGTCGGCCCCGGCGAAGCGGGCGAAGGGCAGCACCGCCTCCTTGACGCTGACCAGCCCGGCGGGCGGCTCGCGCATCTCCTGGTCGGCGAGCTTCTCGCCCAGCATCAGCCGTGCCGCCAGCTTCGCCAGCGGCACGCCGGTCGCCTTGGAGACGAAGGGCACGGTGCGCGAGGCGCGCGGGTTGGCCTCGATCACGTAGAGCTCGCCGCCGGCCACCCCGTACTGGATGTTGATCAGGCCGATGACGCCCAGCTCCAGGGCGATCCGCTCGGTCGTCGCGCGGATCTCCTCGAGCATCTCGACTCCGAGGCTCATCGGCGGCAGCACGCAGGCCGAGTCGCCGGAGTGCACGCCGGCCTCCTCGACGTGCTGCATGATCCCGGCGACGTGCACGTCGGTCCCGTCGGCGAGCGCGTCGACGTCGACCTCGATCGCGTTCTCGAGGAAGCGGTCGAGCAGCAGCGGGTGCTCCTGGTCGGCCTTGACGTTGGCCTCCAGGTAGGCGTTGAGGTCCTCGGTCGAGTAACAGATCTCCATCGCCCGGCCGCCGAGCACGTAGGAGGGGCGGACCAGCAGCGGGAAGCCGACCTGCTCGGCGATCACCGCCGCCTCCTCGGCGGAGAGCGCCGTGCCGTAGGGCGGGTGCTTGATCCCGAGGCGGCGCAGCAGGGCGCCGAAGCGGCCCCGGTCCTCGGCGAGGTCGATCGCGTCGACCGGCGTGCCGAGCAGCGGCACCCCCGCCTGCTCCAGGGCGCGGGCCAGCTTCAGCGGCGTCTGGCCGCCGAACTGGACGATCACGCCCTCGGGGCGCTCCTGCTCGCAGACGGCGAGCACGTCCTCGGCCGTGAGCGGCTCGAAGTAGAGCCGATCGGAGGTGTCGTAGTCGGTGGAGACGGTCTCCGGGTTGCAGTTGATCATCACCGCGTCGCGGTCGAGCTCGCGGGCGGTCATCGCGGCGTGCACGCAGCAGTAGTCGAACTCGATCCCCTGGCCGATCCGGTTCGGGCCGGCGCCGAGGATGACGACCGAGTCGCGCTCGCCGCGGCGGATCTCCGAGGCGGGGGCGCCGGCCGCGGGGCGCTCGTGGGCCGAGTAGTAGTAGGGCGTCGCCGCCTCGAACTCGGCGGCGCAGGTGTCGACCGACTTGTAGGTGCGCTCGAGGCCCTCGGTGCCGTCGCCCTCGAGCGCCAGGGCTTGCAGCTCGCGCAGGAACCAGGGGTCGACCAGGCAGCGCTCGTGCACCGCCTCGATGCCGAGGCCGCGCGCGAAGGCGGCGAGGATCAGGTCGAAGCGCTCCGCGCAGGGCTTCTCCAGCAGGGCGAGCAGCGCCTCGTCATCGGCGGGCGCCTCGGCCTCGGCGTCGAGCTCGCGCGAGCGCAGCGCCTTGGCGAAGGACTCGCGGAAGGTGCGGCCGATCGACATCACCTCGCCGACGCTCTGCATGTGGGTCGAGAGACGGCCCTCGGCGCCGGGGAACTTCTCGAAGGCGAAGCGCGGGATCTTGGTGACGACGTAGTCGATCGTCGGCTCGAAGGAGGCGGGCGTCGCCCGGGTGATGTCGTTGGGGATCTCCTCGAGCGCGTAGCCGACCGCGAGCTTCGCCGCCATCTTGGCGATCGGGAAGCCGGTCGCCTTCGAGGCCAGCGCCGAGGAGCGCGAGACGCGCGGGTTCATCTCGATCACGGCGATCTCGCCGCTCGCCGGGTCGACCGCGAACTGCACGTTGGAGCCGCCGGTCTCGACCCCGACCGCGCGGATCACGGCCAGCGCCTGGTCGCGCAGGTCCTGGTACAGCGCGTCGGTCAGCGTCTGGGCGGGCGCCACGGTCACCGAGTCGCCGGTGTGCACGCCCATCGGGTCGACGTTCTCGATCGAGCAGATGATCACCGCGTTGTCGTTGCGGTCGCGCATCACCTCGAGCTCGAACTCGCCCCAGCCGATCACCGACTCCTCGACCAGGACCTGGTTGATCGGGCTGGCGGCGAGGCCCTCGGAGACCACCTGGCGCAGCTCGGTATCGGTCCCCCCCACGCCGCCGCCCTGACCGCCGAGCGTGTAGGCCGGACGGACGATCGCGGGCAGGGTGACGCGGCCGTCGGCGAGCGCCGCGTCGAGCTCGCCGAGGTTGCCGACCGTGATCGACCAGGGGATGCGCAGGCCGGCCTCGGTCATCGTGCGGCGGAACTCCTCGCGGTCCTCGGCGCGGTGGATCGCTTCGTGGTTGGCGCCGATCAGCTCGACCCCGAGCCGCTCGAGCGTGCCGTCCTCGTGCAGGGCCATCGCCACGTTGAGGGCGGTCTGGCCGCCGAGCGTCGGCAGCAGCGCGTCGGGGCGCTCCTTTTCGATGATCCGGGTCACCGGGCCGGGCAGCAGCGGCTCGACGTAGGTGGCGGTGGCGAACTCCGGGTCGGTCATGATCGTCGCCGGGTTGGAGTTGACGAGGACCACCTCGTAGCCCTCCTCGAGCAGCACCTTGCAGGCCTGCACGCCGGAGTAGTCGAACTCGGCCGCCTGGCCGATGACGATCGGGCCGGAGCCGATCAGCAGGATCTTCTCGATGTCGGTGCGCTTAGGCATGGGCGAGCTCCAGGAAGCTGTCGAAGAGGTGGCGGGCGTCGTGCGGGCCGGGACCGGCCTCGGGGTGATACTGGACCGTGGCGGCGGATACGTCGCGCAGCACCAGACCCTCGACCGTGCGGTCGTAGAGGTTGAGGTGGGAGAGCTCGGCGGCGCCGAAGTCGGTCTCCCAGCGGACCGGCTCGTCGGCCTCGATCCGCGGCTCGCCGCCGGGGCCCTGCACGGCGAAGCCGTGGTTCTGGGAGGTGATGTCGATCCGCCCCGTCGCCAGCTCCTTGACCGGGTGGTTGGCGCCGCGGTGGCCGAAGGGCAGCTTGAAGGTCTGCAGGCCGACCGCCCGGCAGAGCAGCTGGTGGCCGAGGCAGATGCCGAAGAGCGGCTTCTGGCCGATCAGCGAGCGGACCGTCTCGACCACGTAGCCGAGCGCCGCCGGGTCGCCAGGGCCGTTGGCGAGGAAGACCAGGTCGGGATCCTCGGCGAGCACCTGCTCGGTGGAGGACGTGCAGGGCAGCAGGGTCAGGCGGCAGCCGCGCTCGCGCAGCTGGCGGACGATGTTGAGCTTGATCCCGGTGTCGATGCCGACCACGTGCGGGCCGTCGCCCTCGAAGCGAACCGGCTCGGGCGGGGTGACCGTGCGGGCCAGGTCGGCGCCGGCCATCGAGGGCTCGGCGGCGATCCGTTCGCGGGCCTCGCCTTCGGGCGTCCCGGCCGGGAAGATCCCGCCGCGCATCGCGCCCTTGTCGCGGATGTGGCGGACGATCGCCCGGGTGTCGACGCCGCCGATCCCCGGCACGCCGCAGTCGGCGAGCCAGTCGAGCCAGCCGCCCTCGGCGGTGGCCGCGTCCTCGCCGTTCTTCGGGTCGCGCATCACGACCCCGCGGGCGTGGGCGCGGTCGGACTCCATCGCCGCCGCGGAGACCCCGTAGTTGCCGATCAGCGGGTAGGTGAAGACGATAATCTGCCCCGCGTAGGAGGGGTCGGTGACCGACTCCTGGTATCCAGTCATCGCCGTGTTGAAGACGACCTCGCCGGTCGCCGCCCCCCCGGCGGCGCAGGCCACCCCGTCGAAGCGAGCCCCATCCTCGAGCAGCAGGTAGCCGTCGCTCATTCCGGTGCGCCTTTTCCGTCTATAGCGGGGATAAGGCGCACCGGAACGGCGTTCATGCCGCGACTCCCATCGAGAAGGAGCGGAGGCGGTAGGCGATCTGGCCGCCGGCGAGGGTCATCTGGACGCGGCCGGTGAGCTGCTCGCCGGCGCACCAGGAGTTCGAGGAGCGGCTCTCGTAGCCGTCCTCGCCGACCGTCCAGGTGGCGGCGAGGTCGCAGAGGGCGACGTTCGCCTCGCTGCCCGGGGCGAGCGAGGGACGCTCGACGCCGAAGGGCTCCGCTCCGGCGCTCAGCTTCTCGACCAGCAGGCCGAGCTCGATCGTGCCGGGCAGGACGAGGTGGGTGTGGAGGGCAGCGAAGGCGGTCTCCAGGCCGGTCACGCCCATCGCCGCCTGCTCGAAGGGGACCTCCTTTTCCTCGGCGGCGTGAGGGGCGTGGTCGGTGGCGATGCAGTCGATCGTGCCGTCGAGCAGCCCGGCGATCAGCGCCTGGCGATCGGCCTCGGAGCGCAGCGGCGGGTTCATCTTGTGGCGGCGCGGGTCGAGGCTGCGCACCGCCTCGTCGGTGAGGCAGAGGTGGTGCGGCGAGGCCTCGCAGGTGATCCGCACGCCGGCCGCCTTGGCGGCGCGGACCGCCTCGACCGACTCGGCGGCCGAGAGGTGCTGGACGTGGATGCGGGCCTGCTCGTAACCGGCGATCGCCGCGTCGCGGGCAATCGTCGTCGACTCGGAGATCGAGGGCACGCCCTCGAGCCCGAGCGCCGCCGAGACCGGGCCCTCGTGCATGACGCCCGCGCCGGAGAGCTCGGGGTCCTCCTCGTGCAGGGCGATCGTGCCGCCGCAGAGGCGCTGGTACTGGAGCGCGCGGCGCAGGATCCGGGCGCTGCGCAGCGGCAGGCCGTCGTCGCTGAACCCGGCGGCGCCGGCGTCCCGGAGGGAGGCCATCTCGGTCAGCTCCTCGCCCTGCATGGCGGCGGTGACCGTGGCGAGGAAGCCGGTGCGCACCGAGGCCGAGGCGCGGGCGTCGGCGAGCAGCGCCTCGACATCGGCGGGGGTCGAGACGGGCGGCGCGGTGTTGGCCATCGCCAGCACCCCGCAGTAGCCGCCGGCCGCGGCCGATCGCGACCCCGTCTCGATGTCCTCCTTGTGCTCCTGGCCGGGCACCCGCAGGTGCACGTGCGGGTCGAAGAAGGCGGGGAAAGCGTGCAGGCCGGTGGCGTCGATCTCCTCGAGGCCGTCGGCGGAGGCGGAGGCGGAGGCGGGCGCGGCGAGCTCGGCGATCCGGCCGTCGCGGACGACGACGTCGTGCGGGGCGTCGATGCCGGCGACCGGGTCCAGCACGGTCGCGCCGCGCAGGACTACGTCCGCGCTCTCCCCGGCGCGCATCTCGAGGCGCGTCTCGCTCACGCGGGCTGTCCGATCGGGGTCGCGTGGCGGCCGTTGCCGGCGACGGGCGCCGGCTCGGAGTCGCGCGAGGCGAGCAGCTCGTAGAGGATCGCCATGCGCACGACCAGGCCGGAGGCGACCTGCTCGGCGATCAGCGACTGGGGCGAGTCGATCACCTCGCCGGAGAGCTCGACGCCGCGGTTGACGGGCCCCGGGTGCATCAGCAGCTGGCGGCGGCCGAGGCGGCGCGAGTCGATCTGGAAGTGGGCGGCGTACTCGCGCAGCGAGGGGACGAAGCTCTCGCTCATCCGCTCGTGCTGGAGGCGCAGGGCGTAGATCGCCTCGGCCTCGCCGAGCCGCTCGAGCGAGTGCTCGACCGCGCAGCCGAGCTGCTCGAGGCCGCGCGGGATCAGCGCCGGCGGGCCGCAGACGGTCAGCTCGGCGCCCATCTGGCGGAAGGCGATCAGGTTGGAGCGGGCGACGCGGCTGTGCAGGACGTCGCCGACGATCCAGATCCGCTTGCCCTCCAGCGAGCCGAGCCGGCGGCGCAGGGTGTAGACGTCGAGTAGCGCCTGGCTGGGGTGCTCATGCTTGCCGTCGCCGGCGTTGACGACGGCCGCGTCGGCCCACTCGGCAACCAGCTGGGCGGCGCCCGCGTAGGGATGGCGCAGGACGATCGCCGCCGGGTCGTAGGCCGAGAGCGTGGCGACCGTGTCCTTCAGCGACTCGCCCTTGTCGACCGAGGAGCCGGCCGCCTTGACCGAGACGAGGTCGGCGGAGAGCCGCTTGGCGGCCAGCTCGAAGGAGGAGCTGGTCCGGGTGCTGGCCTCGTAGAAGAGGGTGACCACGGTGCGACCGCGCAGGGTCGGGACCTTCTTGATGTCGCGCCGGCCGACCTCGGCGAAGCTCTCGGCCCGATCGAGGATCGCCTCGATCTCGGCTTTCGAGAGGTCGCCGATGGAGAGCAGGTGCCTCACGCCGTCGCCTCCACCGGCGCGGAGATCGTCACTTCGTCGGCGCCGTCCTGCTCGGCGAGCCGCACGTTGACCCGCTCCTCGCGGGCGGTGGGCAGGTTCTTGCCGACGTAGTCGGGCCGGATCGGCAGCTCGCGGTGGCCGCGGTCGCAGAGCACCGCCAGCTGCACCCGCTGCGGGCGGCCGTAGTCGAAGAGCGCGTCAATCGCGGCGCGCGCCGTGCGCCCGGTGAAGAGCACGTCGTCGACGAGGACCACGGTCCGCCCGGCGAGGTCGAAGTCGATGTGCGAGGAGTGCACCACGGGCTGGTCGCCGGGCGCCTTGGCGCCGACGTCGTCGCGGTAGAAGGAGATGTCGAGATCGCCGATCGGCAACTCGGCGCCGGTCAGCTCGGCGAGCAGCTCATGCAGGCGCCGTGCGAGAAAGGCGCCGCGCGTGTGGATGCCGACGATCGCGAGAGCCTCGGGCTCCGGGTTCTTCTCCGCGATCTCGTGCGCGATCCGCCTCAACGTCCGCGCCAGATCGTCGTGCTCGAGCACGACCTTCTCATTCACCGCTGACTCTGCTCCTTCTGGGCCTCTCGGGACCCGGGTTAAAGGACGGCCTCAGCGTAGCAGCGGGACCGGCGAGCTCACGATCCGTTCCCCGCATCGTCCGGCTCCTGCCGTTCGCGGGCGCCGTTGGGGACGAGGAACGGCTTGCCGCGCTCGGGGAAGGGGATCTCGACGATGTCGAAGTCGCGGGGGGCGACGGCCGGCTCGAAGACGTCGCGGGCTTCGTCGAGGACCGAGCCGACGTGGTAGCGCGAGGAGATGTGGACGAGGGCGAGCATCTTCACGTGCGCCTCGGCGGCGACCGAGGCCGCCTGGACGACGGTCGAGTGCCCGGTGTCCGCCGCGCGCTGGACCTCCTCGTCGGTGAAGCTCGCGTCGTGGATCAGCAGGTCGGCGTCGGCGGCGGCGGAGACCGTCGCGTGACAGGGCGCCGTGTCGCCGGTGATCGCGACCGTCCGCCCCGGGCGCGACTCGCCCATCACCTCGTCGGGCCGCACCGGGCCCTTGCTGCCGTCGACGGCCTCGCCGCGCTGCAGGGCGGCGAAGTCGGGGCCTTCGGCGACGCCGAGGCGCTTGGCGGCGTCCGGGTCGAAGCGCCCGGGCCGCTCCTCCTCGATCAACGCGTAGCCGTTGGCGCGCACGCTGTGCTCGACCGCGAAGGGCCGCACCTCGGCGCCTTCGTGGGAGACCGCGTCGCCCGGCCCGAGTTCAACCAGGTGCAGGTCGTAGCCGGTCCGCCCGACCAGCTTGCCGAGCGTCTTGAAGAGGTCGAGCAGCCCGCGCGGCCCGTAGATCGTCAGCGGCTCCTCGCGCCCGGTCAGGTCGTAGGTCTTCAGCAGCCCCGGCAGGCCGAGCATGTGGTCGGCGTGGAAGTGCGTCAGGTAGATCTCGTCGACCTGGGTCAGCCCGGTCGAGCGCTGCAGCTGGCGCTGCGTTCCTTCGCCGCAGTCGAACATCATCCGCTTCCCCCCACGCACGACCAGCAGGCTCGCGGTCGAGCGCCGCGCCGAGGGCACCGACCCACCGGTGCCAAGGAAGATCACGGAGAGATCCATGCGAGCCTGCGAGCCTACGCGAAGCCGTCACCCCACTTCGGGGACGTGCCGCTCCTTAGCGGCCCCTATAGGTACGTAAGGGACGGCACGTCCTAGACTGCGGGGTGAGCGCCCGTAGCTCAGCTGGATAGAGCGCCACCCTCCGGAGGTGGAAGTCGCAGGTTCGAATCCTGCCGGGCGCGTTTCGTCGTGCGCCCCGAGGGGCGCGTTCAGGCGGTGCGTTTGAAGCGCGCCGCCCACTCGCCGCGGTCGAAGCTGGCGGGCTCGGTTTCGGCGAGGAAGCGCTCGAGGACGGCTATGAACCGGCCGGGCTGCTCGATCTGCGGGAGGTGGCCGACGTCCTCGAAGATCTCGAGCTGGCTTCCGGGCAGGGCCTCGTGGGCGTCTTCGCCGTGGTGGGCGGGGATGATCGGGTCGCGGGCGCCCCAGACGATCAGCACGGGCATCTCCTCGGCGAGGTAGAGACGGTCGGAGGCGGAGACGCGCTGGCCGCCGGTCCCGACCACCGAGCGCAGCGTCTCGAGGAAGGCCCTGCGCCGCTGCGGGTCGGTGAGCGAGGCGTAGCCGCGGGCGACCTCGGCGACGTCGGCCGAGGGGCGCATGCCGATCGCCGAGAGGGCGCGGCCGATCGTGCCGCCCGCGGCCTGGCCGGCGCGCGCCGTGGCCGAGATGAAGAGGTCGGCGCCGGGCAGGGCGGCGGCGCGCAGGATCGCGCTGACCTCCGGGCCGAGGCCGCCGCTGGAGACGAGCACGAGGCGCTCGACCATCTCCGGGAACTGGTAGGAGAACTGCATCGCGACGCCGCCGCCCAGCGAGTGGCCGACCAGGGTGGCGCGCTCGTGACCGAGGGCGACGAGGAGATCGCGGAGGCCGGCGGCGAACGCCCCGAGCGAGTAGTCGCCGGCGCCCGCCGAGACGCCGTGGCCCGGCAGGTCCGGAGCGATCACGGTGTGCGTGCGGGCCAGCGGCTCGACCACGTCGCGCCAGTTCTCGCAGCTGCCGGCGATCCCGTGAATCAGCAGCAGGACGGGTCCCTCGCCGCCGCCGAGGTAGCCGATTTCGCGGCCGTGCATCTCGATCGAGCGGAAGCTGACCTCGGCCGGGTGGAGCGGGGTAGTGCGTTTGGCCACATGCAAACGTTAGCGAGGCCGTCACCCGGGCTCGCAACCTCGCCTTCCGCCCCCGGGTCCAATACTGTCGCTGCCGATGCCCGACCTGAGGAGAATCCCGCCGCCGCGCGGGGCGCTGATCGTGATCGCGGTTGGCGTGGTCGCGACCGTCGCCGCGGCGCTGCTGACGGCCGACGCGACCGGCGGCAGCTCGGCGCCGATCGAATGGACGGCGCACGCGCCGCTTCCGGACTCGCGCACGGCGGCGATCCCCGGCGGCGGGTCGATGCGCCTCCAGGACGGCGGCATGCGGGCGAGCGAAGACAACCTCGAAGGGGAACGGATCTACCGCGTCACGTCGGTCCTGCGGCTGGCCGTCGGCTCGGCGGTCGGGCAGGCGCGGGTGCGCTGCCGGATGAGCGGCGGCAAGCAGGTCGAACTCGGCCGCACCGTGAACAGCCGCGCCGCCTTCCCGCGCTCCAGCGGCGAATACAACCTGACCAAGCAGGACGTGCCCGGCAGCGTCGGCGTCAGGCTGCCGATCCACGGCGCCGAATACGCCTCGCTGGAAATGGAAGACGCGTTCGAAGCCTTCACCGAGCTGCCGGGCGTCGTCGTCAGCTGGATGCCGCACCGCACCTACTCGCAGGAATGGCAGTGGGGGCTTCCGAAGGGGCGCCCGCAGCGGCCGCTCGAACTGGGCTTCGCCTCCTTCTGGCGCACCGGCGCCGGGCTCGCCGCGCGGGTCTCGTGCACGGTCGAAAACTCGGTCGGCTCGGCGACCGCCCGCACCGCCGGGCGGCTGAGCGGCTAGCGATGGCGCGCCGCGGCCGGGCGCTGCTCGCCCCGACCGTCCTCGCCGCCCTGGCCCTCTGCGGCTGCGGCTCGATCTCGGGCTCGGCCGGCGATTTCACCCCGGCGCATCCCGGCGTGCTGACCGTCGCCACCTCGACCGTGCCAACGCCGGGCTTCTGGGAAGGGACGCCGGGGCGCCTTACGGGCGGCTTCGAATACGAGCTGGCGCGGAGGCTCGCCGAGCGCTTCGGGCTGGGCTCGGTGCGGGTCAAGGTCGTCCACTTCCACCGCATCGTCGCCGGGGACCTCGGCGGCGCCGACCTCGGCATGGCGCTGATCACGCCGACGGCCGAACGCGAAGCGGCGCTCGACTTCTCCGGGCCCTATTTTGACGCCGCGCCGACGATCGTCGTTCGCTCGGGGACCGAGGTGCCCGACCTGGCGAGCGCCGAGGAACTGCGCTGGGGCGCGGTCCGCTCGACCACCTTGGTCGAGACGATCGCCAGCCGGATCGCGCCGGACGGGGCGACCAGGATCTACGACGGGCAGCGGCAGCTGCTCGGGGCGCTCGAAGCGGGCAAGGTCGACGCGGTGCTCTTCGACCTGCCGCTGGCGGTCGCGATCGCCGACCACTCCGGCGGTCGGCTCGACGCCGTGGCGCAGCTGCCCGGGCCCGAGCGGATCGCCGTCGCGATGCCCAAGGGGTCGGGCAACGTCGAAGCGGTCGATTCCGCCCTGCGCGCCTTCGAAGCCGACGGCACGATCCACGACCTGCTCGAGGAATGGGTCGGCGAAGAGGCGGCCGACGCCGAACACTCGCTGCCGCTGCTGAGGACGACGCGGCGATGAGCGCGATTCCCGGCTCGCCGCCGTTCGCCTCGATCTCGGTCCACTCGCCGAGCGGCGCCGCCTGGGAGTTCCTGATCCTCTTCGCCGTGGTGATCCTCGGCCCGCCGCTGATGCAGCGCGCGCGGGCGCCGGGAATCATCGGCCTGCTGCTCGGCGGCTTCGCGATCGGGCCACACGGGCTCGACCTGATCGGCGCCGGCAACACGACCGTGCCGGAGCTCGGTCAGCTCGGCCTGCTCTACCTGATGTTCGTCGCCGGGGTGGAGCTCGACCTGGGCCTGGTGCGGGTCCACCGCAACTCGGTGGTCGGCTTCGGCGCGATCACCTTCGCCGTGCCGATGGCGCTCGGGGTCGGGGTCGGCGCGGTGCTCGGCTGGGACGTGCCGGCCTCACTGCTGCTCGGCTCGCTGATGGCCTCCCACACGCTGCTGCTCTACCCGACGGCGCGGGGCGCCGGGCTCTCCGCCGACCGCGGCGTGGCGACCGCGGTCGGCGCCACGGTGCTCACCGACACCGCCTCGCTGATCGTGCTCGCCGCCGTCTCGGGCTCGCAGCTGGCCGGAGGGTCGAGCGGCTCGATCGCCGGCCAGATCGTCATCGGCCTGGCGGTGCTGCTCGTCTTCACGATCGTCGTGCTGCCGCGGCTCGTGCGGCTCTCGTTCCGCTACCTGGGCACGGACCGGGTGGTGCGCTACCTGCTCGCCGTGGCCGCCTTTCTCTCCGCCGCGGCGCTCGCGGAAAGCTTCGGCATCGAGGGCATCGTCGGCGCCTTCTTCGCCGGGCTGGCGCTCAACCGGCTGGTGCCCAACGAAGGGCCGCTGATGGAGCGCATCGACTTCTTCGGCTCGGCCGTCTTCGTGCCGGTCTTCCTGGTCTCGGTCGGGATGCTGCTCGACCCGGCGGTGATGGTCGGCGGCGAGACGCTGAAGCTGGCCGGGCTCTTCATCCTCGCCAGCATCGGCGGCAAGGCGATCGCCTCGGGCATCGGCCGGCTCGCCTTCGGCTACAGCGGCGCCCAGACCGAGCTGATGCTGGGGTTGACCGTGCCGCAGGCCGCCGCGGCGCTGGCGGCGACGATCGTCGGCTTCGACATCGGCCTCTTCGACCAGTCGGTCGTCAACGCGGTTCTCGTCCTGATCCTCGCCTCGATCGTCGTCGGCACGCTGCTGGTCGAGCGCTCGGTGCGCCGCGTGCCGGCGCCGGACGTCGGCGACAAGCTCGGTCGCCGGGTGCTGGTCACCCTCGAGGACGCCGAGCAGGCGCCGCTGCTCTTCGACCTTGCCCGGCGCGTGACGGCAGCCGACAACGGCATCGTCCGCGGCCTGCTCGCCTGCGCCCCGGCCGACGCCGGCGAGCGCCAGGCGCTGCTCGACGAGCTGCGGGCCGCCGCCTTCGCCGCCGACATCGACGCCGAGCCCCACCTCCTCGTCCACGACTCGCTCCCCGAAGGCGTGGTCAACGCCGCCGCCGCCGAGCGCGCCTCTCTGGTCCTAGTCGGCCAGCGCCCCGCCGCCGCCTCCGCCTTCGGCACCGCGGGTGAGGCCGTGGCCACGGCGTCCCCCGCCCCAGTAGCCATCCTCCTCGGCGACGCGCGCTCGATCAAGAACGTGCGACTCGCCCGCTCGGACCCAGACGACCGAATCGACTCGGCCACGGAGTCGCTGGCGGCCAGACTCGCAACTCGCCTCGGCGCCGAAGGCCCCACCCAAGCTCACCCCCCAAAACCCGGCGAGCTCCTGATCGTCCCGGCCCCCTCGTGGGAGTTCCTAGCCGACCCCCCCGAGCCTCCAAGTGGAGCAGCCGTGCTTGTCGTCCCCGAACCCTGAAGGTCCCCCCGCTCAGGGCGCCACCAGCAGCTCCGGCCCCTCGCTGCCTTTGCCGACCTTGTTGAGCGCCGGATTCGCCGGAGCCGCCTGCATCCGTTCGGCCGGCAGCGGACCGCACATCGCGACCGCGTCATCCAGCTCCAGCGCCGGGTTGAGCCAGGCCGCCTCGGCCTCCGGCCCGGGCAGGATCGCCGGCATCCGGTCGTGGACGCGGGCGACGACCTCGTTCGGATTCGTGGTGACGATCGTGCAGCTGTAGAGCCAGCCATCCTCGAAGCCGCGGTCCTCGGCATCCTGCCACTCCTTGCGCGTGCAGAGGCCGGCGAAGGCGAACGGCTCGCCACCGTCTACGGTGAAGCGCCAGGGCTGGCGGGGTTGCTTGGGGTCCTCGGCCACCATCCACTCGTAGAAGCCGTCGGCGACGATCAGGCAGCGGTGGCGGAACTTGCCGACCAGGGGCGAGTAGGCGCGGCTGGTCTTCAGGTTCTCGGCCTTGGCGTTGATCATCCGGTATCCCACTTTGAGGTCCTTGGCCCAGCGCGGCACCAGCCCCCAGCGCATCGCCCGCGCCTCGCGCTCGCCGCGGGCGGCCTCCTCGGGGTCGGGCGAGGCGCGCACGGTCAGCACCTCCTGAGTGGGGGCGACGTTGTAGCGGCCGAGCGTCGACTCGGCCTTCTTCGCCCGCTCCGCCGTGGGCGGCGGCGCCTCGCCGGAGCGGTTGCGCTCCAGCGACTTTTCAAGCTCGACCTGGAAGCGGTCGGCGATCTTCTTCGTGTCCTTGGCCGTGACCGTGAAGCGCCCGCACATGGTTAGGCCGCCAGCTTCTCGGGCCGGGCCTCCGGGTGGGCGCGGTACCAGGCGAGGGTCTCGCGCAGGCCGTCGGCGAGGTCCACCCGCGGGCGCCAGCCGGTCAACTCGCGCAGCTTGGTCGAGTCGACGTACTGGCGGTCGATCTCGCCGTCGGGAGTGCCCTGGCCGAGGTACTCGGGCTCGATGTCGGCGCCCGCGGCGATCAGGTCGACGACCTCGCGCACCGCGTGCGGGCGCTCGCCGCCTGCGTTGAAGGCCTCTCCCCTCGCCCCCTCGCCGTCGAGCGCGCCCTCGATCGCCAGGTAGGCGGAGACCGCGTCGTCGACGTGGAGGAAGTCGCGCTCGGGGCTGCCGTCGGAACGGATCCGCGGCCGGCGACCGTCGAGCACGGCGATCGTCGTCTCCGGGATCAGGCGGGAGAAGTTGAGGTCGCCGCCGCCGTAGATGTTGGCGAAGCGGGTGACGGCGAGCGGCAGTCCGTAGGCGTGCGCGTAGCTGCGGGCGACGATGTCGGCGGCCGCCTTGCTGGCGTCGTAGGGGTAGGCGGCGCGCAGCGGGAAGTCCTCGCGATAGGGCAGCTCGGGGCTCGACCCGTAGGCCTTGTCGGAGGAGGCGAAGACGGTGCGGGCGACGCCCTGATCGCGGCAGGCCTCGAACACGTTCCAGGCGCCGCGCACGTTGACCTCGAAGGTCTCAGCCGGGGACTGACGGGCGACCCCGACGATCGTCTGGGCGGCGAGGTGGAAGACCGAGTCGCATCCCGCTACCGCGGCGGCAACCGCCTCCGCGTCCCGCAGGTCCCCCTCCGCCAGCTCGACCTCGTCCCGCAGTCCGAGCAGATCGAGTCCCGACCGCCGCGGCCCACCGACGTCCGCCGTGCGCGGATCCGGCCGATCCAGCACCCGCACCGAGTCCCCCCGCGCCAGCAGGGCCCCGACCAGATGCGAGGCCACGAACCCATGCCCCCCGGTGACCAGCGACCGAGTCATCGCTCAAGCCAGTTCCGGTGCGCCTTATCCACGCATGCCGGGGCAAAGGCGCACCGGAACGTCATCGGATCGCCGCTCCGGCGGGGCTCAGGGTGGGCCAGGGAGCCCGACCGCTCGCCCAGAGGTCATTGAGCTCGACGGCGTCCTTGTAGGTGTCCATGCAATCCCAGAAGCCCTCATGGCGGTGCGCGTGGAGTTGCCGGTCGGTGGCAAGTTGCTGAAGCGGCTCGCGCTCGAGCACGCTCTCCTCGTCGAGGTAGTCGAAGACCCCCGGCTCGAAGCAGAAGAACCCCCCGTTGATCCAGTGCTCGCTGCGCGGCTTCTCGACGAACCCCTCGACCCGGTCGTCCCCCCCGATCTCCGCCACGCCCCATTGCAGGTGGGGCCGAACGACGGTCACCGTGCCAAGCGCTCCACCGTCGCGATGAGCGCCGAGCAGTCGACCCAGATCGACATCGGCCACCCCATCCGCATAGGTCACACAGAACGTCCCGTCCTCTAGCCGCTCCCCCAACCGAGCAACCC
>Ga0210100_1000107_pt1 | contig 16802 bp, 13 predicted proteins | sample MayberryNW_TuleB_FD_185525 | JGI IMG/M metagenome (GOLD analysis project Ga0210100, IMG submission 185525) | Wetland microbial communities from San Francisco Bay, California, USA, that impact long-term carbon sequestration - MayberryNW_TuleB_D1... | ecosystem: Environmental > Aquatic > Marine >... | reverse complement strand
CCCGCCCCGAGCCGCACGCAAGGTTGCGCTCACGGGCAGGGTCGGCGCACCTGGCGCAGTAAAGACGGCCGACAGGCCCGGCTTGATCGCCCCTCTAAGCTTTGGAGCGCGAGCCGGCAGGCAACCCACAGCCCCTAAGGAGGGGATTTCGCTGGCACGGCCCACAGACTCCAACGAGCAACTCCTCTGCAGCTTCTGCGGCAAGTCGCAGCGCCAGGTCAAGAAGCTGATCGCCGGCCCGGGCGTCTACATCTGCGACGAGTGCATCGACCTCTGCAACGAGATCATCGATGAGGAGCTGACGCCGCCGGTCGCGGTCGAACTCGAGAACCTGCCCAAGCCGCAGGAGATCCACGCCGTCCTTCAGGAGTACGTGGTCGGCCAGGAGGCGGCGAAGAGGGCGCTCTCGGTCGCCGTCTACAACCACTACAAGCGCGTCCAGATGAGCCAGGGCGAAGACACCGAGGTCGAGCTTCAGAAGTCCAACATCATGATGCTCGGGCCGACCGGCTGCGGCAAGACGCTGCTCGCCCAGACGCTGGCGCGGATCCTCAACGTGCCCTTCGCGATCGCCGACGCGACGGCGCTGACCGAGGCCGGCTACGTCGGCGAGGACGTCGAGAACATCCTTCTCAAGCTGATCCAGGCCGCCGACTACGACGTCAAAAAGGCCGAAACGGGGATCATCTACATCGACGAGATCGACAAGATCGCGCGCAAGGCCGACAACCCGTCGATCACCCGCGACGTCTCCGGCGAAGGCGTCCAGCAGGCGCTGCTCAAGATCCTCGAGGGGACGACCGCTTCGGTGCCGCCGCAGGGCGGGCGCAAGCACCCCCACCAGGAGTTCCTGACGATCGACACGACCAACATCCTCTTCGTCTGCGGCGGCTCCTTCGCCGAGCTAGACAAGGTGATCGAGCGGCGGGTCGGCGACCGCGGCGTCGGCTTCGGCGCGGCGATCTCCTCGCGCGAGGAGAAGGACGCCGGCGAGTGGTTCGAGCAGGTGCTGCCAGAGGACCTGATGGAATACGGCCTGATCCCGGAGTTCATCGGCCGCCTGCCGGTCGTCGCCGCGATCCACCAGCTCAGCCGCGATGACCTGATCACGATCCTCACCGAGCCCAAGCACGCCCTGACCAAGCAGTTCGAACGTTTCTTCGAGTTCGACGATATCGAGCTGGTCTTCGCCGAGGACAGCCTCGAGGCGATCGCCGACAAGGCGCTGGAGCGTGAGACCGGCGCCCGCGGCCTGCGCTCGATCCTCGAGGAGACGCTGCTCGACGTGCAGTTCGAGCTGCCCTCGCGGCGCGACGTGACCAAGTGCGTGGTTACGCGTGAGACGATCGAGCAGGGCCGCCGGCCCACTCTCGTCACTGAGGCGGCGCCGCAGGACATCGGCGGCGTCGGGGACGAGCTCAGCGAGGAATCCGCGTAGGGGTGGGGGCCGGGTGCCCCTCCTCAAAACGCTCGCCGGGAGGCTCGCTGGAGTGTTTTGAGGAGGGGCACCCGGCCCCCTTCCGGCCATGCTGCGCTGAGACACCCAGGGGCGCGGATATCTAGACTCGGCCTCGGTGGACGAGGGTCGGCGGAAGAAGCTTGAGGAGACGACGCGGTATGAGCCCGCGGAGGTCGAGAGTCGCATCTTTGGCGAATGGCTTCAGGCCGGGTACTTTCACCCGGAGGCTGAGGGGACTCCAAAGGAGAGCTACTCGGTTGCTATTCCGCCACCCAATGTGACTGGGGCGTTGCATATGGGGCATGCGCTGAACGGGTCGATCCAGGACGCGCTGGTGCGGATGAACCGGATGCGGGGGCGCAACGCGCTCTGGATCCTGGGGACGGACCATGCCGGGATCGCCACCCAGGCGGTGGTTGAGAAAACGCTGCGGGCGGAAGGGGTCTCGCGCCACGACCTGGGGCGCGAGGAGTTCGTCGAGCGGGTCTGGGAGTGGCGCGAGGAGTACGGCTCGCGGATCGTCGAGCAGTACAAGCGGCTCGGCGCCTCCTGCGACTACGAGCGCGAGCGCTTCACCCTCGACGAGGGCTACGTGAAGGCCGTCTACAGGGTCTTCAAGCAGCTCTTCGACAAGGGCTACATCTACCGCGACAACTACATGGTCAACTGGGACCCCGGCTCGCACTCGGCGATCTCCGACCTGGAGGTCGAGAACCGCGAGGTCGAGGACACGCTCTACTCGATCGACTACCCGGTCGAGGGCTCCGAGCGGGTGCTGACGGTCGCCACCGTGCGGCCCGAGACGATGCTCGCCGACACCGCCGTCGCGGTCAGTCCCGGCGACGAGCGCTACGCCGACCTGGTCGGCAAGCACTGCGTCCTGCCGCTGGTCGGCCGCCGCCTGCCGATCGTCGCCGACGAGCACGTCGACCCGGAGTTCGGCACCGGGGCGCTGAAGATCACCCCCGGCCACGACCCCAACGACTTCGAGATCGGCCGCAAGCACGGGCTCGAGGAGATCGTCGCGATCGGCCCCGACGGGCGGCTGACGGCCGAGGCGGGGGAGAGGTTCGCCGGCCTGACCGCGGCCGAGGCGCAGGAGGCGGTGATCGCCGCCCTGCGCGAGGAGGGCGCCCTGCGCGCCGAGGAGCCCTACGTCCACTCGGTCCCCTTCTCGCACCGCTCCGGGGAGCGGATCGAGCCGCTGATCTCGCTGCAGTGGTTCTGCCGCATGGACGAGCTCGCCGCGCCGGCGATCGAGGCGGTGGAGAGCGACCGGGTGAGCATCGCGCCGGGGCAGTGGAAGCGGGTCTACCTCGAATGGATGCGGGAAATCCGCCCATGGTGCGTCTCGCGCCAGCTCTGGTGGGGGCACCGGTTGCCCGTCTGGTACTGCGACGCCTGCGAGGAGACCTACGTCGCCGAGTCCGAGCCCGGGAGCTGCGGCGCCTGCGGCGGCGAGCTGCGCCAGGACCCCGACGTGCTCGACACCTGGTTCAGCTCGGCCCTCTGGCCCTTCGCGACGCTCGGCTGGCCCGACGACACTCCCGAGCTGCGCGCCTTCTACCCGACCAGCTTCCTGACCACGGCGCGCGAGATCCTCTTCCTCTGGGTGGCGCGGATGATCATGACCGGGCTCGAGTTCGCCGGCGACGTGCCCTTCGACGACGTCTACGTGCACTCGGTGATCCAGGCCCGCGACGGCCGGCGCATGTCGAAGAGCCTCGGAACCGGGATCGACCCGCTGGAGGAGATCGACGTGCACGGGGCCGACGCCCTGCGCTTCGGCCTCCTGGCGATGTCCTCAACGCAAGACGTCCGCTACAGCGACGCCAAGGTCCAACAGGGCCGCGACCTGTCCAACAAGCTCTGGAACGCCTCCCGCCTGATCCTCCTCAACGCCGCCGACGGGACGAATATGTCCTCATATCGAGGGAAATCGTCCCGTCGGCCCACGCCGGACCGGGTGGAGGATCGGTGGATCCTTTCGCGGATGGAGCGGGTGATTGGGTCGGTGACGGGGAAGCTCGACGCTTATGACTTTGCTCATGCGGCGCAGGAGGCTTATTCGTTCTTCTGGTCGGAGCTCTGCGACTGGTACCTGGAGATCGCCAAGCCGCGGCTCTACGAGGGGGAGGCGGAGGCCTCGGCGATCCTCCTCTGGCTGCTGGAGCGCACCCTGGCGCTGCTGCACCCGATCATGCCCTTCGTCACCGAGGAGATCTGGTCGTTCCACCCGGGCCGCGAAGGCCACCTCGCCGTGCACCCGTTTCCCGAGGCCGACGAGTCGCTCCTCGACGGGGAGGCCGAGACGGAGGTGGAGCGGGGGATCGAGCTGACCCGCCGGCTGCGCGCCTGGCGCGACATGGTCGAGGCGCCTGCCGCCACGCAGATCTCGGCGCGCTTCGAGGGGGAGCCGCCGGCCGAGTTCGTCGGCCGGCTGAGTCGCTTCCGCTTCGATCGCGACGGCGACGGCCAGATCGCCGCGGTCGGCCCCGTGCGGGTGCTCGCCTCGCCGGAGATCGACGCCGAGGCGGTCACGGCCCGCCTCGCGAAGCGCCGCGAGGAGGTGCGCTCCGAGGTCGCCCGCGCCGAGGGCAAGCTGGCCAACGAGAAGTTCGTCGCCCGCGCCCCGGCCGAGTTGGTCGAGGAGGAGCGGATCAAGCTCGAGCGCTACCGGGCGGAGCTCGAGGAGCTCGCCGAATAGACCCGCAGGCCTACCTCGACTCGCTCGAGCCGGTCGGCTGGAAGCTGGGCCTGGAGCGCATGCACCGGCTGAGCACCGCGCTGGGCATGCCCCAGCACCGCTTCGCCTCGATCCACGTGGTCGGCACCAACGGCAAGTCCTCGGTGACGCAAATGATCGCCGCGCTGCTCGAAGCGCATGGCCTGCGCGCAGGCGCCTGCATCTCGCCGCACGCGGCACGCTGGTCCGAGCGCGTGCTGATCGGCGGCGAGGAGGTCGACGACGCCGCCTTTGCCACGGCGGTCGAGCGCGCGGCGCAGGCGGCGGCGACGGTCGAGCGCGGCTTGGAGGAGGGCGAGCGGGTGACCCAGTTCGAGGTCGCCACCGCGGCCGCCTTCGTCGCCTTCGCCGCCGCTCGGGTCGACGTCGCCGTGGTCGAGGCCGGGCTGGGGGGACGCCTCGATGCGACCAACACGATCCCCTCGCGGGTCACCGTGCTCACCTCGATCGGCCTCGATCACACCGAGTGGCTGGGCGGAACCGAACTCGAGATCGCCGCCGAGAAGCTCGCGGTGCTGCGCGATCACACGGCGCTGGTGCGCGGCCGGGTGAGCGACGCGGTGGCGGAGCTGGCCGAGCGCACGGCGCGCGAGCACGGCGCCCGCCTGGTCCTCGCCGCCGACGATCCCGGCGAGAACGTCGAGCTGCGCGCTGCCGGGCGCTTCCAGCGCCGCAACTTCGCCCTGGCGATGGCGGCGGCCGAGGCCTTCCTCGGCGAGCTCGACCCGGCGAAGGTCGCCGCCGTGGCCCGCGAGCTGACGATCCCCGGCCGGCTCGAGCGCCTCGCGGATCACCCGCCCACCTACATCGACGCCGCCCACAATCCCGACGGCGCCGCCGCCCTCGCCGAGGCGATCGCCGGCCTGGCCGCCGGCCGCCCCGTCGTCGCCTGCCTGGCGATCCTCGCCGACAAGGACGCCAACGCGATGATCGCCGCCCTCGCCCCAACCCTCACCCACGCAATCTGCGCCGAGCTCCCGGGTCACGCCGCCGACGGGACGAAAAGTCAAGGCATACCCGACATTTCGGCCCGTCGGCCCTCGTTGCCGGCGGGGCGGCTGGTGGCCGGCTGTGAGCGGGCGGGGGTTGCGGCGGAGGCGGTTGGGGGGTTTGGGGTTGCGCTTGCGCGGGGGCGGGAGGTTGCGCTCGATCTCGGCGGCGTGCTGCTGGTCACCGGTTCCCACTACGCGCTGGCGCCTGCTCGCGCCGCCGTCCAGCTGTGGGAGGATTGAGGCGATGGACACGAAGACGCGCGGCGCCGGTTCCGAACTGCTCTCGATGATGGCCCTGGTTGCCGGCGTGGTCGCCGCGGTGATCCTGATCTTCTTCGGACTGGGCTACCTGTTCGGCAACCTCTTCCTCTGACAGGGTTCGCGTCGGCAGCGGCGAAGTAGACTGCCGCACCCCGCCCGCGGGAGGGGGCTCAGCCATGGCACTAGCGATCTTCGGCATCAGCAACAGCGGCCTCAACCTGGCCGTCACCCTCCTCGTGGTGGGGATAGTTGTCGTCTGGCTGGCGCTGATCGTCTACACCTACCTCGACGCGCGGCGCCGCATCTCGGACCCCTTCCTGATCGCCTGCGCGACGATCGGCTCCTTCTTCCCCTATATCGGCACCGCCGTCTACGCGATCGTGCGACCGCCGGAGTTCCTCGAAGACGCCCACGAACGCGAGCTGGAGATCCGCGCCGCCGAGCTGCGCGTCAAGCAGCTGACCGAGGCCTCCTGCCCGAAATGCGAATACCCGGTGGAGAAGAGCTACCTGCGCTGCCCGAAGTGCCAGCAGCGCCTCAAGGACCCCTGCCCGAGCTGCGGCAAGCCGGTCGACCCGCGTTGGGCCCTCTGCCCGTTCTGCGAGACCGCGCTCGCCGAGCGCCAGAGCCGCCAGCGGACGCGCCCCAAGCGCAAAGCCGCGGCCAGGCCGAAGGACGCCGAGGCCGCCGCGCGGCCGCGCGCCAAGGAGGCCGAGAAGGAGACTGCCCCGCCAAAACGACCCCAAAGGAGCCCCGCCCGTGAGCCGGACCCTGATCCTCGTAAAGCCTGACGCCTTCCAGCGCGCCCTGACCGGCGAGGTGATCGCCCGCTTCGAGCGCAAGGGACTGCGGATCGCGGCGCTGAAGACGATGCGGGCCGACGAGCCGATCGCCAACCGCCACTACGAAGAGCACACCGACAAGCCCTTCTTCGGCGAGCTGGTCTCCTTCATCACCGGCGGCACGCTGGTGGCGATGGTGCTCGAGGGCCACGAAGCGGTGGCTGCGGCGCGCCAGCTGATCGGCGCGACCAACCCGGTCGAGGCGGCGTCCGGCTCGATCCGCGGCGACTTCGCGCTCGAGGTGACCTTCAACATGGTTCACGGCTCGGACTCCGACGAGTCGGCCGAGCGCGAGATCGAGATCTGGTTCCCCGAGCTGGCGTAGCGGTGGCGCCGGGGGGCGGGCGGGGGGTTCCGCTTAACTTTTTCGGTGGAGACGGGACGGGCTGCCGCCTCGCGGCTCACGACGAAAAAGTACAAGACGCTCCACCCCCCGCCCGCCCCCCGGCATGAGCGCGAGCGTCACTCTGGCATCCAGCTCTCCCCAAAGGGCTGAGCTTCTCAAGAAGCTTGGAGTGAGCTTCGAGGTCGTTGTTCCCGGCGTGGACGAGCTCACCGGGGGAGACCCGGATGCCGAGGTTCTCGAGAACGCACGCCTCAAGGCGCAGGCAGTAGCGCGCGACGGATTGGTCGTCGCCTGCGACACCGATGTGGTGCTCGATGGACGGGCGTTGGGCAAGCCTGTCGATGCTGAGGAGTCGCGGCGCTACTTGGATCGGATGAGCGGCCGAGCTCACGACGTGCTGAGCGGGCTGGTCGTGTTGGTCGATGGCGAGGAGCGGTCGGGGCTGGAAAGCACGACCGTGGTCTTCAAGGACCTCTCCGACGCCGAGAAGGAGCGTTACGTCGCCTTTGGGGAGTGGCGGGGGCGGTCTGGCGGGTACGCGATCCAGACGCTCGGCTCGACCCTGGTCGAGCGGGTCGAGGGGAGCGTCTCCAACGTGGTCGGGCTGCCGGTCGGGCTGCTCTTCGAGCTGGCGCCGGAGCTCTTCTCAGGCGCGTAGGGCGGCGGCCTCGTCGGCGTTCTCGAGCAGCGCATCGACCACGTCGGGGTCGAAGTGCGAGCCGCTTTCGGCGCCGATCGTCGCCAGCGCCTCGCGCAGCGTCATCGCCGGCCGGTAGGGCCGGTCGCTGAGCATCGCGTCGAAGGCGTCGGCGACGGCGACGATCCGTCCCTCGAGCGGGATCTCGCCGCCGGCGAGGCCCCGCGGGTAGCCGTCGCCGTCGAAGCGCTCGTGGTGGGTCAGGGCGATCGAGGCCGCCATCCGCAGCAGATCCCCCTCCGAGCCGGCCAGGATGCGGTGGCCGACGACCGTGTGGCGGCGCATCTCCTCCAGCTCATCCTGGCTGAGCGGCCCCGCTTTGCGCAGGATCTCATCGGGGGTGGCGACCTTGCCGACGTCGTGCATCGGCGCCGCGACGCGCAGCAGCGCGACGCGCTCGGGCTCAAGACCGAGCTTCCCGCCGAGCAGGGCGGCGATCGCCGCCATCCGGTTGACGTGGCGCCCGGTCTCGACGTCGTGCATCTCGATCGCCCGCGAGAGGCGCTCGACGGTCTCCTGGCGGGAGACGCGCAGCTCCTCGATCGCCCGTCGCTGCGCCTCGATCAGCTCGTGGCGGAGGGCCGCGGTGCGCTCCTCGGCGCTGCCCAGAAGAGCGGCCTGGCGCGCGTCGTGCTCGCGTTCGAGCCGGTGGTGGTGCAGCGTGGTCGAGGCGGTGATCGCCAACTGCCCGGGCCAGAAGGGCTTGACCAGGTAGTTGTGGGCGCCCAGCTCGAAGGCGCGCTCGGCGATCTCGGGGTCGTCGATGCCGGTGACCAGGACGATCGCCGTCTCCGGGTGCGTGCGGGCGATCTCCTCGACCAGCTCGAGGCCCGACTCGCCGGGCATCTGGATGTCGCAGAGGGCGAGGTCGAAGCGCGCGTGGGCGAGCTTCTCGCGGGCCTCGCCGACGCTGGTCGCGAACTCGCAGCAGTAGTCCTCGCCGAGCGCCCGGTCGACGAGGCGCAAGACCTCCGGGCGGTCGTCGGTGGCGAGGATCCGGGCCTTCCCGTTCACGGGCCCGTCGCGCGTGGCCTCACTGGCCGTCACCGACCTCTCCCTCGGCGCCTCCCGGGCGGTCGAGCAGGTCGTGGACGGTCGTGCGCAGCGCCTGCGCGCTGAAGGGCTTCTCGATGAAGGCGCTGGCCGAGTCGCCCGCCAGCGCCTGAGGGGCGAGCACCTCGTGGCTGTAGCCGGACATGTAGACGACCGGCAGGGCCGGCCGCAGCGCGTGGACGCGGTCGACCAGCTCGGTGCCGAGCATCTCGGGCATGATCACGTCGCTGAGCAGCAGGTCGATCTTCTGCGTCTCGCGTTCGCAGATCTCGACCGCCTCGAGGCCGCGATCGGTGCCGATCACCGAGTAGCCGCCCTTGGTGAGGATCCGTTCCGCCATGCGGCGCACGTCGGGCTCGTCCTCGACGACGAGCACAACCTCGCCGTTGCCCGCGGTGTCGGCGGCGGCCTGGGCGACCGCCGCGGCCGGTCCGCGGCCGGTCGCCGGCAGGTGGATCTTGATCGTCGTGCCGATCCCCGGCTCGGAGTAGACGTCGACCCGGCCGCCCGCCGCGGTGACGATCCCGTAGACGGTCGCCAGGCCGAGGCCGGTGCCCTCGTCCTTGGTCGTGAAGAAGGGCTCGAAGATCCGCTCGACGGTCTCGGCGTCCATCCCGGTCCCGGTGTCGCTGACCTTGAGCCGCACGTAGCGCCCCGGCTTCGTGTCCGGGTGCATGTAGGCGTACTCCTCGTCGAGGTCGACGTCCTCCGCCTCGACCAGCAGGCGGCCGCCCGCGGGCATCGCGTCGCGGGCGTTGACGGCGAGGTTGACCAGGACCTGCTCGATCTGGCTCGGGTCGGCCTCCACCGAGCTGAGGCCCTCGGCGAAGCGCGAGCCGAGCTCGATCCGCTCGCCGAGCGCCCGCCGCAGCAGGTTCTCGAGGTCGCCGAAGAGCTTGTCCAGGTCGAGGACCTCGGGTTTGACGACCTCGCGGCGGCTGAAGATCAGCAGCTGCCTGGTGAGCGCCGTGGCGCGCTCGGCGGCGCGGCGGATTTCCTCGACGTCCTCGTGCGCCTGGCAGCCAGGCTCCAGCTCGCCGGCGACGAACTCGGCGTAGTTCATGATCACCCCGAGGATGTTGTTGAAGTCGTGGGCGATGCCGCCGGCGAGCTGGCCGACGCTCTCCAGCCGCCGCGCCCGGTCGAGCTGCTGCTGGAGCACCTTCTCGCGCTCGCTCTCGGCGCGCTCGCTGATGTCGCGGATCGCGGCGGTGGCGATCGTCCGGCCGCCGAGCTCGATGCTCGAGAGGCTGATCTCGACCGGGAACTCGGTCCCGTCGCGGCGCAGGGCGAAGAGCTCGATGCCGGCTCCCATCGGCCGCGTGCGCGGCGCGGCGAAGTAGTTCTTGCGGTGGCCCGGATGGGTGCCGCGGAAGCGCTTCGGAACCAGCAACTCGACGGCTTCCTCGACCAGCGCCTCACGCGGATAGCCGAAGAGCTTCTCGGCCTGCTCGTTGGCGAGCACGATCTTGCCGTCGCCACCGATCCCGATCACCGCGTCGGGCACGAACTCGAGGAACTGCTCAAAGGCTGACCCAGCTCCTTCAGGTCTGGCGAATACCGTCTCTCCGTGCACCGGAAAACCTTCGGTATCTAAAGAGAATTCATTTGGTACGCGCAATTATAGGTGCGCCGGACCCGCTGTCAAACGGGCCGATTTGTCCAGTTTGGGAGAATCTCCGCGCCGAGGTCGCCTTCCGGCCTCGACGAACCTTTCGAACATGGGCCTAATTGGATACCTCAGAGGCTTGGGCGGCCGCGACATGGCGGTCGACCTCGGCACGGCCAACACGCTGGTCTACGTGCGCGGCCGCGGGATCGTGCTCTCCGAGCCCTCGGTGGTGGCGATCGACTCGCAGACCGGCCAGGTGCACGCGGTCGGTGTCGAGGCGAAGCGGATGCTGGGCCGCACGCCCGGCACGATCACCGCGATCCGGCCGCTCAAGGACGGGGTGATCGCCGACTTCGACGTCACCGAGCAGATGCTGCGCCACTTCATCCGCCGCGTGCACTCCAACCGCTTCTCGCACCCGCGGGTGGTCGTCTGCGTGCCTTCCGGGGTCACCGGGGTCGAGAAGCGCGCCGTCGAGGAGGCCTGCCTCTCGGCCGGCGCCCGCCAGGCCTACCTGATCGAGGAGCCGATGGCGGCGGCGATCGGCGCCGGGCTGCCGGTGGCCGAGCCGACCGGCTCGATGGTCGTCGACGTCGGCGGCGGCACCACCGAGGTGGCGGTGATCTCGCTCGGCGGGATCGTCGTCTCGCAGTCGATCCGGGTGGGCGGCGACGAGCTCGACGAGGCGATCGTCAACCACTGCAAACACGAGTACAAGCTGGCGATCGGCACGCAGACCGCGGAGGAGGTGAAGCTCGAGGCGGGCTCCGCCTCGCCGCTGGCCGAGGAGGTGCGGGCCGAGATCCGCGGCCGCGACCTGGTCTCGGGCCTGCCGAAGACGGTCGAGCTGCGCTCCGAGGAGGTGCGCGAGGCGCTCGAAGAACCGGTCGGCCACATCGTCGAAGCGGTCAAGGACACGCTCGATCGCACGCCGCCCGAGCTGGCCGGCGACATCATGGACCGCGGCATCACCCTTGCCGGTGGCGGCGCGCTGCTGCAAGGACTCCAACAGCGGCTGCGCGACGAGTGCCAGATGCCCTGTCAGCTGGCAGAGTCACCGTTGACGTGCGTGGCGGTGGGGTCGGGCATCTCGCTCGAGGAGTTCGAGACCATCCACCGCGCCAGCAAGCAGAACTCCGCAACCCGGCGTTTTGCTTAGCTCTCCTTCATCGCAAGCTCCGAACATAGGCCCTCACCGTGTACCGAAAGCAAGTACGCCGCCGTAGGGCGGTTCTCGCCCTGCTGGTGGTCGGCTCCTTCGTGCTGCTGACGCTCACCTATCAAGGCTCGCATGGCCTGCAGAGCGGGGTCAGCACGATCTTCAGCCCGGTCCAGTCGGTGGCCGACCGTGCCCTGAAGCCGGCCCGCGACCTGGTCGACTGGTTCGACAAGACCTTCGACGCGCGCGGCGAAAACAGCCGCCTCAAAGCGGAACTGGGCAAGGCGCGCCGCCAGGCGGTCGCCGGCCAGGAGGCGCTCCAGGAAAACGCGCAGCTGCGCAAGCTGGTCGAACTCGACCGCGACCCGCCGCTCGCCTACACCAACTACAAGCAGGTGACCGGCCGGGTGATCGCCCGCTCGCCGACCGTCTGGCGCTCGAGCGTGACGATCGACGCCGGCAGCGGCGACGGGGTCAGCGTCGACGACCCGGTGATCAGCGGCGACGGGCTGGTCGGCCGCATCGCCTCGGTCGGGCCGGGTTCCTCGCAGGTGATGCTGCTCACCGACGGGGAAAGCGCGGTCACCGCCAAGGTCGTGCCGAGCGGCGTGCAGGGTGTGGTCAAGCCCGAAGTCGGCAACCCGGAAACGCTGATCCTCGACTTCATCTCCTCGACCAAGCCGGTTCACGGCGGCCAGGCGGTGGTCACCGCCGGCTGGCGGGCGCGCGGCCTGCCCCCGTCGCACTTCCCGCCCGGCCTGCCGGTGGGCGAAGTGACGAAGGCCCCGGTCTTCGAACAGGAGGCCCGCCAGCAGGTCGACGTGCGGCCCTACGCCGATCTGCGCAACCTCGACCTGGTCCAGGTGCTGACCGGGGGCTCGCGCGGATGATCCTCACGCCGAAGATCCTCGCCCGGATCGTGGCGATCTGCTTCGTCGGCGTGCTCCTGCAGCTCTCCTTCTTCTCCCAGGTCGAGCTCTTCCACGTCAGCCCCGACGTGCTGCCCGCCCTGGTCGTCTGCCTCGGCCTGCTCGGCGGGGCGCTGACCGGCGCCGTGAGCGGCTTCGCGATCGGCTTCTTCGTCGACTGCCTGCTGGTCGAGGCGCTCGGCATCACCTCGCTGGTCCTGCTCGGGGTCGGCTACCTCGCCGGCCTCTTCCGCGAGCGCTTCGAGATCCACAGCTCGGTCCTGCCGGCGCTGCTCTGCATGGGCTTCACCCTGCTCGCCGAGATCGGCTTCGGCGTCATCCAGCTGCTGCTCGGCCTCGACGCCCCGCTCAGCATCCTCGTCGTCCGCGACCTGCTGCTGAAGAGCGTCTACGCCTTCTTCCTCGGCTGGCCCCTCTATCTCCTTATCAAGCGAATTCTGCGCCCGGCGCTGGTCGAGGAGTCGACGGTGCGACGTGGCAGGCAGCCGACGATCCTGGGAGCCTAGGCGTATGTACCGGCGCTCCGACGAGCGGGAACCGGGGATGACCAACCGGCTGGCGGTGCGGATCGCGATCTTCGGCGGCTTCGCCGTCGTGCTCTTCGCGGTCCTCTTCGCCCGCCTCTGGCTGCTGCAGGTGATCGACGGCGAAAAGTACCTCGCCGAAGCGAAGAACAACCGCACCCGCTCCTTCCGCACGACCCCGCCGCGCGGCAAGATCCTCGACCGCAACGGCAAAGTGCTGGTCGCCAACCGGACCAGCCTCGCCCTGCAGGTCAACCCGCGAAAGCTGCCGGAAGACCCGCGCAGGCGGCGCGCCGAGCTGGCCCAGCTCGCGAGCCTCACGCACAGCAGCCTGCGCCACGTGCGCCGCACGATGCACGAAGAATTGAAGAGCTCCCCGGTGGCGCCGGTCACCCTGCGCCAGGACGTCGGCCAGTACCTCTTCTTCTACCTGGCGGAAAACCAGAACCGCTTCCCGGGCGTGGCGGTGCAGCGGGTCTTCGTGCCCGCCTATCCCGCCGCGACGATGGCCGCCCACGTGCTCGGCACGGTCGGCGAGATCGACCCGGAAGAGCTGAAGGAGGCGCGCTTCAAGGGCGTGCAGCCCGGCGAACAGATCGGCCAGGAAGGGGTCGAGGACACCTACGACCGCTGGCTGCGCGGCAAGCCGGGCCTCAAACGCATCCAGGTGAACGCGCTCGGCGAGCCGACCCCGAGCGGCCAGCTGCTCTCCAAGCCGCCGGTCCCCGGCGACAACCTGGTGCTGACCCTCGACGGCGCCGTGCAGGAGGCGGGGGAAGCGGCGCTCGCCGGCGAGGGCCTGCCCGGCGGCTTCGTGACGATGGACGTGCACACCGGCGAAATCCTCGGGCTCGGCTCCTTCCCGACCTTCGATCCCGCCCAGCTGACCCCGCCGCTGACCCAGGCGCAGGTCAACGAGACCTACCGCAACCCGGCCGCGCCGCTCACCGACCGGGCGATCGCCGGCCTCTACCCGACCGGCTCGACCTTCAAGCTGATCACCGCGATGGCGGCGCTCAACTCGGGCGTCAGCACGCCGTCGACGGTTATCAACGACCCGGGCTCGATCACGATCGGCGAAGAGAAATTCGAAGACTCCGAAGGTGTCGGCTACGGCCCGGTCAACCTGGTCGAAGCGCTGAAGTACTCCTCGGACGTCTACTTCTACACGCTGGGGTACAAGATGTGGGATACGGGCGCGCTGCAGCACTGGGCGCACCTGCTCGGCATCGGCCGGCCGACCGGAATCGACGTGCCCGGCTCCGAAGTCGGGCTGCTGCCCAGCAAAGCCTGGCAGGACCGCCTGTACCGGCAGGGGCTGAAAGAAGGCACGAGCCTGGTCGAAGGCCCCTGGTCGGCCGGCTACAACGTGCAGCTCGCCACCGGCCAGGGCAGCCTGCAGACCAATCCGATGCAGATGGCGATCGCCTACGCGACCGTCGCCAACGGCGGCACGGTGGTCACGCCCCACGTCGGCAAGGAGATCGAGGACGCGGCCGGCCGGGTGCTGAAGGAATTCGCCCCCAAGCCGCGGCGCCACGTGCACGTCGACCCGACCTTCCGGGCGGCGATCCTCGAAGGGCTGCACGAGGCGGCGCAGAGCAGCGGCGGCACCTCCTGCTCGAGCTTCTGCGGCTTCCCGGTCGAAGTCGCCGGCAAGACGGGCACGGCCGAACGCGGCGTCTACCAGGCCAATCAGTCCTGGTACATTGTGCTCGCGCCCTACCCCAACCCCCGCATCGTCACCGCGGTGACGATCGAGGAAGGGGGCTTCGGAGCCGAATCCGCGGCGCCGGCCGCCAAGGTGATCCTCGAAGCCTATTTCAAAGAGCACGGCTCATTCGGCAAAGCCGGATCGGGTCAGGGCAGCCACGGCTGATGATGTACGCGACCCGCACCCGCCGCGCCAGACCCGAGCCCTTCGCGGTTCGCCCCGGCATCGCCGAGCGCCTCGGCCTGCCCTACATGGACGGCACGCTGGCGCTCTCGGGCGCGCTGCTGGCTGCCTTCAGCGTCTTCACCCTGGCCCAAGCGACCCTGCACGACGTGCCCGGCGACCCCTACTACTACGCCGAACGGCAGGCGATCTACGGGGTGCTCGGCCTGATCGGCATGTTCGCGCTGACCCGGATCGACTACTCGCGCTTCCGCGAGCTGCGGGTCGGGATCTACACCTTCCTCTGCGTCAGCATCGCGCTCGTCTTCGTCTTCGGCTTCGCCGCGCGCGGCTCGCGGCGCTCCTTCGAACTTCCCTTCTTCAGCTTCCAGCCATCGGAGCTCGGCAAGGTGCTGCTCGTCTTGGCCCTTGCCGGGTTCGTCATCGATGGCGCCAGGAACGGGTCGGACCGGCAGCGCACGGTGCGCTACCTCTGCCTCGGACTGGCTCCGGCTGCGCTCGTCTTCCTGCAGCCGGACCTCGGCACCGCTCTGGTGTTCGGGGCAATCACGCTCGCCGTGATGTACGTGGGGGGCGTCCGCTGGACGCACTTCGCGGTGATCGGCGCGGCTTTCGTCGCCCTCACGGCGGCGGTCCTCGTCGTGGCGCCCGCGGTTGGGACGCCCGTTCTAAAGGGGTATCAGGCGCAGAGGCTCACCTCGTTCCTGCACCCCAGCGCGGACCCCGCCGATGCGGGTTATCAGCAGAACCAGGCCAAGATCGCGATCGGATCCGGTGAGAAGACCGGCCGGGGCAATCGGGCCACCCAGACGCGGCTCGACTTCGTTCCCGAGCGGCACACCGACTTCATCTTCGCGGTGATCGGTGAGCGCTACGGATTCGTCGGCGCCGCCCTGGTCCTATCCCTTTACGCCCTGCTTATCTGGCGGGCGCTGCGGATTGTGACGCTCTCGAAGAACTCCTACGGGACCCTGGTCGCCGGCGGAATCGCCGGCATGCTGCTTTTCCAGGTCTTCGTCAACGTGGGGATGAACCTGGGGATCATGCCGATCACCGGGATACCCCTGCCGCTGATGAGCTACGGGGGGTCGTCTGTCTTGGCGACCCTGCTGGCCCTCGGCATCCTGCAGAGCATTCACATGCAAGCGCGGCTCAGCCAGAGAGGCAGGTTCGCCTGGTGATTCCCAGAAGGGAGCGCCGGGCGCCAAACCACCTACGACTGAACTGAGCTGAACCACAGATGAAAAAGACAATCCTGGTGTCCGCCGATCGCGGCGAGACACGCGTTGCCGTGCTGGAGTCCAAGACCAAAGGCGGCAAACGAGACGTTGCGGAGCTCTACATCGAGCGCCGCGGCCGGCGATCGATCGTCGGCAACATCTACAAGGGCAAGGTCGACAACGTCCTGCCCGGCATGGAGGCCGCCTTCGTCGACATCGGCCTCGAGCGCAACGGTTTCCTGCACGTCGACGAGATCGTCCTGCCCAACGGGGAACAGGCGCCGAAGCGCGGCCGCGGCAAAGGCCGCAGCATCGACCAGCTGATCAAGCCCGGGCAGGAGGTCGTCGTGCAGGCGGTCAAGGACCCGCTGAAGTCGAAGGGCGCGCGGCTCTCGATGAACGTCTCGATCGCCGGGCGATACCTGGTCTACGCACCGCAGGGCAGCGGCGTCGGCGTCAGCCGGCGGCTCTCGGACTCCGAGCGCGACCGGCTGCGCAAGATGGTCGACCGCACCTACAAGGACAAGGGCGGGCTGATCGTGCGGACCGCCGCCCACGGGGCGAAAAAGGCCGACTTCGTGCGGGAGATCGGCTACCTGCACAAGCTCAACGAGGTGCTCGAGCGGCGCGCCGCCGAGACCGAGGCGCCCGACCTGGTCTTCCAGGAGGCCGATCTGCCGGTTCGCGTCCTGCGCGATGTCTTCCTCAGCGACTTCGAGAAGGCGATCATCGACTCCGAGAAGCAGTTCGAGCGGGTCACCAACTTCTTCCAGCGCACCGCGCCGGAGCTGGTCGGCGGGGTCGAGCTCTACAAGGACAAGCAGCCGCTCTTCGAGAAGTGGGGGATCGACACGGAAATCGAGTCGACCCTGGGTCGGCGCGCCGACCTGCCCTCGGGCGGCTACCTGATCATCGACTACGCCGAGGCGCTGACCGTGATCGACGTCAACAGCGGCAGCTTCACCGGCCGCGGCAAGGGTGGCCTCGAGGAGACGATCACCCGGGTCAACACCGAGGCGGCCGAGGAGGCCGTGCGCCAGCTGCGGCTGCGCGACATCGGCGGGA
>Ga0210100_1000106_pt1 | contig 16839 bp, 15 predicted proteins | sample MayberryNW_TuleB_FD_185525 | JGI IMG/M metagenome (GOLD analysis project Ga0210100, IMG submission 185525) | Wetland microbial communities from San Francisco Bay, California, USA, that impact long-term carbon sequestration - MayberryNW_TuleB_D1... | ecosystem: Environmental > Aquatic > Marine >... | reverse complement strand
TCCCGATGCACTTCGACACCTTCCCGCCGATCGCGACCGATTCCGCGGCCTTCAAGGCCGACGTCGAGGCCCAGACCTCCTCCCAGGTCGTGGTGCTCGAGCCGGGCCAATCCCACACGGTCTGAGCGAGCGACTGGCTGGCTGGCCAGTCCCCTGCTAACCTCGGCCGAAGCGCAGCCGACCCGGAGGGAGTGGAGACATGGACGCCAAGGAGGCGACCGGCACCCAGTCGAGGACCGAGCGAGCCGACTTCCAGGCGACCGCGGACCCGGCCCTGATGGAGGCGGCGGACCGCACCGCCGAGGTCAAGCTGCTCACCTACCCGGAGCTGTACATGCTCTGGGAGCGCCAGCAATGGCAGACGCAGGAGCTCGACTTCACGCGCGACCGCGAGGACTGGCACGAGCGGATCAGCGCCGAGGAGCGCTTCCAGCGGATGTACGGGCTCTCCTCGTTCTTCATCGGCGAGCAGAAGGTCGCCGAGGAGCTGGGGCCGATCATGCGGGCGGCGCCGACCGAGGACCAGAAGATCTTCCTCTGCACGCAGATCGCCGACGAGGCCCGCCACGTGCGCTTCTTCGAGCGCTTCTACCGCGAGGTCGGCGTGCTCGAGGCCGACGGCCTCAGCGAGATGCTGGAGGAGACCTCGTCCCATCTCAACGACAACTTCGGCCGGCTCTTCGACGGGATGCTGAAGGAGCGGACCGACCGGCTCTCGGCCGAGCCCGAGGACACCGAGGCGCTGGTCGAGGCGGTGACGCTCTACCACATGGTGATCGAGGGGATGCTCGCGCTCACCGGCCAGCACTTCATCATGGACTTCAACGAACGCGAAGGCACCCTGCCGGCCTTCGTCGAAGGCTTTCAGAACGTCGCTCGCGACGAGCACCGCCACGTCGCCTTCGGCTCGGTGTTCCTGCGCGAGAAGGCGCGCGAGGACGACCGCTACAAGGAGGCGATCCAGCGCACGCTGGAGGAGTCGCTGCCGGTCGCCGACCAGGTGCTCTCGCCGCCCTGGGCGGAGGACGGCGAGGACTTCGAGCTGTTCGGCTACTCGCTCGACGAAACGCGGCAGTTCGCCGGCACCTGCCTGATGCGCCGCCTCAAGGTGATCGGCCTGCGGTAGGCCGGCCGGCGGCAAAGGCCGACTCGGGCGAGGGTGCGCGCCGCCGCGCTACGGCGTGGTGGCCGGTTCGGGCCCGGAGGAGGTTTCCGGTTCGCTCGGCGGCGCCTCTTCGGCCGGCGGAGCCGGTTCCGCCGGCGGCGCTTCTTCGGCCGGCGGCGGGCTGGAGGCCGGTGGGGGGGACCCGGCGACCGTCACCACGACGGTGCCGGTGCCGCCTCGGGCGCCGGCGCTGGCGCCGGGAGAGGCGGTCGCGCCGGTGATGCCTTCGGCGTTGGCACCGCCGACGTCGGCGGTCTCGGTTCCCGCGGCCGACTGGCCGGCGGCTTCGCTCAGCGCGGGTACCGCTTCGGGTTCCGCCGGTGCGGGTTCCGGCGGCGTCGTCGGAGCCGGTTCCGCCGGCGTTTCGACCGGAGGTTCGGCCGGGGCCGCGTCCGTCGTCGCCGGTTCGCTCACCTGCGCGGAGGCGACGGAGGGCCTCGAAGAGGCGTGCCTGACCTGGGCGGTCCGGCCGGAGTTGACCGGCATCGAGTCCTGCTTCACCTCGACCGCCGCGGCCCCCGCGGTCAGCATCGCCGCGGTGACGACGCCGGCGACCGCCTTGGTCCCGATCGCCCCGCCGATCGCCCCGCCGATGCCTCCTGCCGCGCCGCTGCCGCCGAGCGCCGCGCTGACTCCACCGACCGCGCTCGCTCCCGCGCCAGCAGCGCCGGCGCCCGCGCCAGCAGCTCCGCCGGCCCCAGCCGCGCCGCCGCCAGCGCCGCCGAGCCCGAGCTTGGAGGCGATGAAGCCCTTCAGCGCGACCAGCGGGCCGACCGGCGTGAGCGCCGCCAGCAGCTTCTCGTTGGAGCGGACCTGGGAGCGGAAGTCGGCGCATTCCTCGCACTCGCGCACGTGGCGGCGCACCGGGCCGGACACCTTGCGCAGGCCCTCGGACGCTTCGGAGAGCTCGAGCCGGACCTCGCCGCAGGTGAGCTGGCGGGCCTGGCTCGCCTCGGCGAGGGAGATCCGCGCCCGCACCAGCAGGGACTTGACCGAGGGCACCGTGGTGTCCATCGCGGCGGCGATCTCCTCGTAGGACATCGCGTCCATCTCGCGCAGCAGCAGGGCCGAGCGCTGGGTCTCGGGAAGCTTGTTGACGTCGCCGAGGAGCTGGCGGAACTCCTCGCGGTTGTGGACCCGCTCAGCGGTCGAGGAGGCCTCGACCGCCGGCACCATGTCCATCGATTCCTGCGCGTCGGCGGTCGGCTTGCGCAGGTGGTTGAGGCAGCGGTTGCGGGCGATCCGGTAGAGCCACGGGCGCAGGTTGATCTCGCGCTCGTCGGCGAGCATCGCCCGGTAGGCGTTGACGAAGACCTCCTGCAGGACGTCTTCGGCGTCCTCGGTCGAGCCGAGCATCTGGCGGCAGAAGCCGAGCAGCCGGCCCTGGTAGCGGTCGACGATCGTCTCGAAGGCGCCGGCGTTGCCGCTGCGCGCCATCGCGATCAAACGCGCGTCCCCCTGCAGCTTGAGCAGGGGGGAGCGGCGAGCGATGAGTCCGCGGCGACTGGCGTGGGTAAGGGCGGATGCCTCCAAGCTCTCCTCCAGGGAAGGCGCTGTTTTCTAAAGGCATAGACACCATAGCGGCGCCCGAGTTGCGGCCCGCCAAGTTTTATTGCCGGTTTAGGGGCCGCGCCGACCCCGGCAAGCGGGCTACCATCGCCAGTGCCCGGGTGGCGAAACTGGCAAAAGCGGCGCCCTTAAAAGGCGCTGCCCCTTCGGGGGCTTGCGGGTTCGAGTCCCGCCCCGGGCACTCGGAGCTCGGGCTGCTCTGGCGCTATCCCGGCGGCGCCGTTCGCACGAGGAGGTTGTAGGGGCCGATGCCGCAGCCGCCCTCTCCCGAGCAGATGTCTTCCACTCTCACGAATAGACGTGCTCCCGGCGCGACGATTCGCCGCACCGTGAGGGATTCCGTGATTCCCACGCTGTGGTTTTCGACCTGTTCCAGCCCTTCCGAGACCGTCACGATCACGCCCCCGTAGCCCAGTTCTCCTTCGCCCTCGACGAACTTGATCGTGACGGTCTCGGCTTTGGGTGCGTGGTAGACGTACCAGTCCATGTCATTGCCCGCGACCAGGGACGCTTCGATCGGCTGGTTGGCCTCAACCCGCTTGGCGGTGGCGCGAGAGTTCCCGTCGTGCGATGGATCCAGCTGGAGTTCCCCTGCTTCGGAGGTTGCCCCTTCGCCACGATTCCCGTCCCCACTCTCTTCCGGCTCGGTCACGGTGGAGGCCGCCCTGTTCCCCCTGCCGCCGGAGCCGCCGGAATCGTCGGCCAGAACCTTGATCAGGCCGATCACCGCCGTAGCGAGCGTCAACGTCGCCGCGACAACGGCCGCCGTCGCCAAGAAGCGATGCCGCCGCCCGGACTCAGGGGTGCCGTCATCGTGGCTCATTCTTTTCGCAATCTAGTTAACCCACCCGACAGGGCTCGGCTGAACACTCCGCGCTAGGCTCGCCCTCGCATGGACCACGGTGGGCGTCTCATCGCGAAGGCTCTCAAGTCCCGGGGGGTGGAGCATCTCTTCACGCTCTCCGGGGGGCACCTGTTCTCCATCTATGACGGGTGCAAAGCGGAGGGGATCGGGCTGCTTGATGTGCGGCACGAGCAGACCGCGGCGTTCGCCGCCGAGGGCTGGGCGAAGGCGACCCGGACGGTTGGGGTCGCCGCGCTGACCGCCGGGCCGGGGGTGACCAACGGGATCAGCGCGATCGCCGGCGCCCAGGCCAACTGCTCACCGGTCTGCGTGCTCGGCGGGCGGGCGCCGGAGATGCGCTGGGGGTCGGGGTCGCTGCAGGAGATCGACCACCTGCCCTTCGTCTCGCCGCTGGTCAAGTCGGCGGAGACGGTGAAGGAGCCCGGCCGGATCGCCGCGACGACCGCGGCGGCGCTCGACCTGGCGCTGGAGGCGCCGTTCGGGCCGACCTTCGTCGACTACCCGCTCGACGTCGTCTTCACCGAGGGCGAGCCGGACTTCCCGCCGGCGCCCTCGCCCGTCCCGCCCGAGCCGGCGGCCGGGGTCGAGGAGGCCGCGGCGCTGCTCGCCGCCGCCGAGCGGCCCGTCGTGATGGCGGGGACCGGCCTCTACTGGGGGCACGGGGAGGGCGAGCTGCGGGCGCTGGCGGAGGCGCTCGGGATCCCGGTCTTCCTCAACGGGCTCGGCCGCGGCTGCCTGCCCGCCGACCACGAGCTGGCCTTCAGCCGGGCCCGCGGGACGGGGCTGAAGGGCGCGGATGTGGCCCTGGTCGTCGGGGTGCCGATGGACTTCAGGCTCGGCTTCGGGGGCAGCTTCGGCGAGGAGACGAAGATCGTCCGGCTCGACGCGGCGCCCAACGCGCTGACCGCCAACCGCGCTCCCGACGTCGACCTGGTCGGCGACGTGCGCGCGTCCCTGGCGGCGCTGCGCGAGGCGGCGGGCGGCGGCGAGCCGCGCGGCGCGGCCTGGCTCGGGCAGCTGCGCGAGGTGGAGGAGGAGAGGCGCGCGGCCGAGCGCGAGGAGCTCGACGACCCGCGGGCGCCGCTGCACCCGGTCCGGGTCTACCGCGAGCTGGGCGAGGTGCTCGACCGCGACGCGATCGTGGTCGGCGACGGCGGCGACTTCGTCTCCTACGCGGGCCGATTCATCGACACCTACGAGCCGGGCTGCTGGATGGACCCCGGGCCGTTCGGCTGCCTCGGCGCCGGCCCCGGTCAGGCGATCGCCGCGAAGCTCGCCCATCCCGACCGCCAGGTCTGCCTCCTGCTCGGCGACGGCGCGTTCGGCTTCGCCGGGATGGAGTTCGACACTATGGCGCGTCACGGTCTCGGAATCGTCGGCGTGATGGGCAACAACGGCATCTGGGCGCTCGAGCATCACCCGATGAGATTCCTCTACGGCTACTCGGTCGCGGCGGAGCTCCAGCCGGAGACGCGCTACGACGAGATGGTCGAATCCCTGGGCTGCGACGGGGTCCTCGTGCGCGAGCCGGGCGAGCTGCGGCCGGCGCTCGAGCGGGCCTTCGAGTCCGGCCGGCCGACCCTCGTCAACGTCCTCACCGACCCCGACGTCGCCTACCCGCGCAAGTCGAATTTGGCTTGAGCAGCGGGATTGCGGGGCCGGCGGCGCGGCCTCGCCGGCGAACGCGCCCAGAAAAAGAATCGGCCGTCATCTCTGACGGCCGATTCCAGTTGGCCCCTCAGGACGGGCAGGGGTACGTCTTCAGGGACCAGTGTTCTAGATGGGCTCAGACGGCGGGAGGCGCCATGATGCGGCAATCGCCCAAGCCCTGTTTTTCAGGCTGGAGATGCGGCGAACCGCAGCTCTTGCCTGGTGAGCCGATTATGCGCCCCGGGTGTCCACCGCGTCTAGCTGCCCGCAATTTGGCTACTGAGAACTTGGTAGAGCGACCCTACCCACTTTTTGGGGTTCGGGGGGGGTTCTTGCCAATGTGGAGCGCTGCCTGGATTCCGGCTATCCAAGCGGTACCGAGAACTTTTCCGAGCGCCCGGGTCAGTAGTTGCCCGCACCGGCGGCGGCGATCGCCGCTCCGTACAGGATGTCGTGCTCGGAGACCTGGATCTGCTTGAGCCCGAAGGCTCGCATCGCCTCGACCAGGATCACCACGCCGGCGACGATCGTCGGCGCGCGGTCGGGGTGCAGGCCGGGGATCTCCACCCGCTCGGCCAGGGGGACGGAGGCGAGCCGCGAGAGCATCCGCTGGATCGAGGGCAGGGAGAGGACGTGCCCGTCGACGCGGGCGGGGTCGTAGGGCTCCAGCTCCAGCTCGATCGCGGCGAGGGAGGTCGGGGTGCCGGCGACCGCGATCCCGGCCCCGGCTGGCGGGGCGTCTGCGATCGCGCCCTCGATCAGGCCGCGGACGTCGGTCGCCAGGGCTTCGAGCTCGACCGCGGTGGGGGGATCGGTGGCGATGTGGCGCTCGGTGTGGCGGACGACGCCGGCCTGCAGCGAGGCGTGGAAGGAGACCTCGGCTCCGGTGCCGACGATCAGCTCGGTCGAGCCGCCGCCGATGTCGATCACCAGCGTCGGCTCGGCCGGCGGGCGCTCGGAGCTGGCGCCGAGGTAGGTGAGGCGCGCCTCCTCCTCGCCGTCGAGGACGCGGGCGGAGAGGGCGAAGCGCTCGCGCAGCTCGGCGACGAAGGCGCCGCCGTTCTCGGCGTCGCGGACGGCGCTGGTCGCGATCGCCTCCACGGCCGCCGCCCCCAGCTCCCGGTAGAGGCCGACGTACTCGCCGATCGCCTCGCAGGCGTCCTCGATCGCCTCGGCGGAGAGGCGCCCGGAGAGGTCGACGCCCCGGCCCAGCCTGGTCACGGTGCTGCGCCGCTCGACCTCAGCGACCCGCCCGCCGTCGACGTCGGCGACCAGCAGCCGCGCCGAGTTGGTCCCGACGTCGATCACCGCCACCCGCTGCGAGCTCCCTGCCATGGGCGCGCCACTCTATGCGAGCAAAGCGGCCCCGGACCCCCGATCCCGCGCCCGCCAGCCCCCTTGCGCCACCTCCCCGGACCTTCCCCCACCCCCGCCGGATTGCTACCATCGGCAGTCCGCCGCGGGGTGGAGCAGCCAGGTAGCTCGTCGGGCTCATAACCCGAAGGTCGCGGGTTCGAATCCCGCCCCCGCTATGGCCTTATGGGTGACCAATCGGTTGCCTTGGCAAGAACTCAGAAGGTCCCCCACGCAGTGTCCCTCGTCCTGTCGCTGGCACCGATGCTCTGGGGGGCTCCGACCCAATCAGACCAGGCGAATTGGGATGGGCAGGAGGTGTGGGAGGCCGAGCGCCACGCAGCAGATCGCGAGCACCCAGACCGCGGTACGGATCTTGTCGCGGCGGCGTCGCCAGCGTCTATCGCGAATGTCTTCCCGCCGGTGCTCCAGGACAAGGTCCGCCGCCGAGGCGATGTTCGAAACGCGGTTCATGCGACACCTACGCTTGGGCCCCTTCGTTTGCTTGGACGAGGTGTTTGCGCCCTGCCTCCGTGATCTCCCAAATCCCCCGGTGAGAGGTGTCGCTTAGAAGACCGCGTTCCTTCATCCTCAAGCGAGCAAATCGGGCTCGGTTTCGCCAGCGGATTTCACCGGACTTCAGCGGTTCGAAGTCGCGTTCGGTCAGAACTCCTTGCATGTGCGCCTCCAACGCCTCGATCACGTCGGTTGAGGGCGCCGATCCGCCAGCTTCGTCGAGAACGCGAAGAATTGGGACCCAGTAGCCGTGGACCGGCAAGACTGAGCCGGGGGTTGCTCGCGAGGGCGGCCGGGTTGCTTCGCCGCCCGGGTCGCTCGCAGCATCGCCTTCGCCGGCTTCGTCGAGAAGGCGGGCGATTACGTCCTCTGGGCTGTCCTCAAAGGAGGTTGCACGCCTCAGGAGGCGCTGATACACGGGGTCTGAGATAGATACGTTGCGCATTTGAATAGAGTAACAAGTCTAGATTCTGCAATCAAGTACTTGAAACAAAATTTGAGGACTCGCACTTCCAAGGCAGCGTGTACGCGATGAGGTACACTGCGCTGATGGCAAAGACCGTTCCTGTGCGTGAGCTACGCAGCAACCTCAGCAGCTTGCTCGATGACGTAAGCGCTCGGCGTGATCACGTTCTGGTGACCCGAAACGGCACTCCCGCTGCGGCACTGGTTCCGATCGACGAGTACGAGGCGCTAGAGGAGACCGCCGAGGTCCTTTCCGACCCCGATGCCCTCTCCGCTTTGGAGGCGGGGCTTGCCGAGATCGAGCGGGGGGAAACGATCACCCTCGCCGAGCTCCGCAGCGAGCTGGCCGAGCAACGGCCAACCGCCAGTTGATTGGTGGCGCGGCTCGTCCTCGCCCGTCGCGCGCGTAGCGAGCTACTCGAGCTGGGCTGGCCGCTGATCGATGCGATCGAGGATGCGCTGGGTCTATTGGAGCGCGAACCGAGAGCCGGCTACTCGTTGCGAGGCAAGTTGCGCGGGCTGTATTCCCTGCGCGTAGGCGCTTATCGGATTCTCTATCAACTGACCGACGGGGAGAAGGCCGTTCGGGTGGCTGCTATCCGCCACCGTTCCGTCGCCTATAAAGGCGATCCCCGCTAGGCGCTGGCACGGCGAGGTGGCATGATTGGCGGCGTGGAGTCAGGGAGTCCGCCGGGGTTGACAATCGAGCTCGTTCCCCAGACGTGTTGGTTCTCAAATGTGCGAGATCAGGGGCCGTCCTCATGATCGGGCCATCCTTGGAAGGTCAAGGGTCCTTCTCGGATTCGTGTCAGGAACTACAGCTACTGGGTGTAGAGCACGAGGTTCAGGTCCCCCAGCGTTTCACCCGCGGCGAACGGCGTAGGCGGGGCGAAGGTCGCGTTGAGCCTGTCGGCGAGGAACTGGCTGGCGATCGCCTTCACATCGGTCAGTTCCATTCGGCTCGCCCAACTGATCCGGGTCGTAGCGGCCCCGGTGTCAAGGGTGGCGATCGTCCCGCTCGCCAGGTTCGCGCCCGATAGCCTGGCTAGGCCCGCCGACAGGGTCCTGGATCCAAGGTCCACCGTCGGCGTCAGAAGCAGCAGGTCCCCGTCTGGTTCTGGTTTTTGCAGCGTCAGGCCGCTCTCGCCGTTGATGAACCCCGTCGATCCGTCCGGCCCGAGCGTGCCGCTTGCGACCTCGAACAGGAACACCGGGGGATGGACACCTCTTTCTCCAAAGCGTTCCGAGGTTCCCCACAGCCCGATGTCGACACCCATCGATTCCAGTTTGGCGAAGATGGATGCTTCCCCGCCCAGGGCGATCATGCCGCTGGAGATCGTCACCGCCTCCGGCTGCACGAAGCTGGAGATGCTTCCCAGCGAGCGCCCGCCCTCGAAGACACCGGCTAGGCCAAGCGCCTGATTGAGGGCGAGGGCGGCACGACGAGTCAACCTCAGGGTGTGGACGGCGATCTTCGCGCCGAACCCCTTGGGCGCGCCGTCAATCTTCGAGAGCGAAGCGATCGTCAGCTTTTTACCGCCGATCTGACCGCGCAGTTGCTTGGCGGGAATGTCGAGGATCAGCTTGCGCACCACGACGCCGCGCCGCTGCTCCCGTAGCTTGAACCCGCCTTCATGGATGATGATGGCACTCGCCTCCGGCGCGTCGAGCTCGCCGTCGCCTGCAGGCATAGTCGCGGTGTGCCCCTGCACTCTTCCTGGCCTCAGCGTGACGAGCCGAACGTCACTCCCCTGCAGCCTCTCGTAGAGGCTGGCACTCAGCTTGAGGGCCGTTTGTCCCTCGCCTACCGGCTCGGTAACGCCCCAGGCAACCGGCACCCAGGCAAAGGCCAATGCGAAGATCGCAAGAGCGGTCGCTGCGAATGTCTGCCTCGGGGTGGTAGGCAAGGCGCAAAAGACCCTAGCCGAGCAGGACGCCCGAACGATTGCATCCGCTGCCACCGTGGGGCAACAAATGGGGCAACATGCCCCACGGATTCCAGGTGATCTCAGGTGATCTGGCTACCGCGAAAACCGCCCTAGAATCGCCCCCGTGATTCCAGCGGGGCTATGGGGGCTCGGCTCTTTTCGGCTCATGATGTGCGCGCTCCGTAATAGGCTTCGCTGTGGGAGCGCGGGTTCCGTCGGGAGGGGCGGCGCATTGTTGGTGAACGGTGAGGTCTCAATATCCGACTTTCCCCGTACCTTTCGCTCAATGTCGGGAGACGCCTTAGCAGGATCTACACCGCGCCTCCAAACGGTAGAGCTGTTCGCCGGCGTAGGCGGGATGGCGCTTGGATTGGAGCGCGCTGGCTTCAAGCCACGGTTGCTCGCGGATTTCGACTGGGACAGCTGCGCAACGCTGCAAGCGAATGCGGCTCGCCTCAACGCGTCTCCCGCCGACGTGCGGTGCGTGGATGTTCGGGAGCTCGACTACTCCGATTTCAAAGGGGTCGATCTTCTGTCCGCAGGGGCGCCGTGCCAGCCATTCAGCCAGGGCGGAAGGCTTCGGGGCGAGGACGACGACCGAAACATGTTTCCCGAGGCCGTGCGCGCCATCCGAGAGCTTCGGCCCCGGGCATTTTTGCTCGAGAACGTCCGCGGACTTCTTTTTCCGCGGGTCAAACCCTATTTCGACTATCTCGTCGCGGAGCTTCGGATGCCTTCCCGGTCTATCTCCGGCGTCACTGATTGGGAGGCGCAGAGGGAGGCGCTTGACGCGATGCCTCAAGACGAACATGAGTACCGAGTTGAGTGGAGAGTCATCAACGCCGCTGATTTTGGTCTTGGCCAGGCTCGTCCGAGGCTCGTGATCGTTGGTCTCCGCAAGGATCAGGAGGATTGGACCTGGCCGGAGCCGACTCACAGCAAAGCAGCGCTAGTAAGGGAGTTGCGCGCCGAGCGATATTGGGACTCTCATGCGGTGCCCGAGCGTGTTCGCCGCAGGGTCCGCCGCCGACTGGCGAAGAGCCGGTTGGAGACTGGCTACGGACAGGGGCGGCGCTGGCGAACGCTTCGCGATGTAATGCGCCAAGTCGGTCCCCCAGCGCGCAGTGCGCGGTTGACCCACGATCCGCTCCACACCTACGTTGGTGGCGCCCGTCTCTACGCTAAACACACGGGGAGCGTGCTGGACTGGCCAGCGAAGACTGTCAAGGCCGGCGTGAATGGCTCGCCTGGCGGGGAGCACATCGTCGTTCAAGACAGCGGCTACTTCCGATATCTGACGGTCAGGGAGTGCGCGCGACTACAGGGGTTTCCGAACCGATACGAGCTACCCGATCTACGCGGGAAGGCGATGAGGCAGCTCGGCAACGCGGTGCCAGTTCCACTCGCGGAAGCGATGGGGCGGAGACTCGCGGAGGTGCTAGGTGGCCAAAGCTAAGAAGAAAAGGGTCCGCGCAAAGCCCGCGCAATCTCGGGGTGGCGGTGAGACGGTCAACATCACGCCGACTCCGCGGATCCTTCAGGTGTTGGGGGACATCGAGTTCGAGCCCTGGCAGTGCGTTGCCGAGTTGGTCGACAACGCGTTCGACGAGTTCCTCTCGATCAAGCGCGCGAAGCTGTCGTGGAAGGAGCCACTCGAGGTATCGGTGTCGATCCCGTCCGGATCTACCCCCCGCAGAGAGAGCGCCATTACGGTTAGGGACAACGGGCGGGGTATGTCCCTCGATCAGGTGACCAACGCGGCTCGCGCCGGGTGGACCTCGAACGACCCATTCAGCAAGCTCGGCTTGTTTGGTATGGGCTTCAATGTGGCGACGGCCCGACTCGGACGGTTAACGAGATTGCTGACGACCCGAACCGGCGAGTCCGAGTGGACTGGACTCGAAATCGACTTCGAAGGACTCGGCGACGGTTTCGACGCGCCCGTCATACGGAGACCAAAGAAGAGCCCGGACGAGCACGGCACGATTGTCGAAATCGCCAACCTCGACCCGCGCAGCGAGTGGTTGCGCCGCCCCAACAACCAGAGGAAGCTGCGCGAGACGCTCGGTGGAGTCTATTCGTATCTGCTGAACTCCGAAAGCTTTCGCCTCTCGGTCAACGGGATCGCCGTAGAGCCAATTAGGCACTGCGTCTGGAGCTCAGAGCGCAGCGTCACTCGAAACAAAGAAGTGATCCCAGCCGTAATTGAGATCGACGAGCGGCTACCAGATAGAGCTGTATGCAACGTTTGCGGGACTTGGCAGGATCCGGATAACGAGAACTGCGACGAGTGTGGAGCTGACGGTCTCGAAGTGCGGGAGAGGCGGATCTGGGGGTGGCTCGGCATCCAGCGATACCTCGACGACAAGGAGTTCGGCGTCGATTTCCTGCGGAACGGCCGCAAGATCCTCCGATTCGACAAGAGCGTGTTCCAGTGGCGTGACCCCGACGACCCGAGCGGACAGGGCGATACGGAGTATCCGATCGAGCTACCCGCGAACCAAGGCCGAATCGTTGGTGAGATCCATATCGACCATGTCCCGGTGATCTACACGAAGGACTCGTTCGACACGAACGACCGCGGCTGGCGATTAGCTATGAAGACGGTTCGCGGGGAAGGCCCTCTGCAGCCGAAAGCGGCCAGACTAGGCGGGTTCGAGCAAAACATCTCGCCGCTCGGACGGCTTTTCACCGGATACCGACGCAACGATCCTGGGAAGAAATACCTAACGCCTGGGGACGGCAATGCGCGCGTCGACAACCCGGACTGGATAAAGAAATTCCGCGCCGGTGACCCGGAGTATCAGGAGGATACGAAGTGGTGGGATCTCGTCGTCAAGCACGACGAGATCGTCGCCGCCCGAAAGCGCGCTCAGGAAGAGCGTGAAAAGGCCGCCGACGAAGGCCTCGACGACCCCACGATCGAGTTCACAACCGACCCGGAGGATGGGGGGGACGGGCCGCCCCCCGAGGAAGAATCCGAAGAGCCGAAAACGGATCGAGAGCGGGTCGCCGAGCTGCTGAAGGTCGCTACTCCGGTGGCGGAGATCGACGGCACGTTCTCGGCCTCCGGCATTCCGGGGCGACCCGTTACGTTGGCGGCCTACGAGGTCGATGGTCACAAGCTGAACGTCGACGGCAAGCGCGTACCGGTCTGGCTAGCGCCGAAAAAAGGGGGCTCATTTGCCGCTTTCGTTGATCTCGATCATCCGCATTTCTCGAAGTTTGACGACGACCCAGCGGATCTCGTTTTAGTGGAGCTGGCGGCTCATCTCATCGCTCGAACGAACGGGGCGACGCCGCCGATCTCGGCCGTCTTCGCTTCGCTCAAGGAGCGCTACTTGAATTCTCGGACGATCGACCAAGCGAAGCTCGTCGCCTTGGCCACCCAGTTGCTCCGAGATATCAAGGAGCGGATGGTGGAGTGCGTCGCCGACAACCCGGAGCGGCCGTGGCGCAACGCTCTAAACGACGCCGAGCGCCATATCGCCAGGGATCGGGTGATCCAGGTCCAAAAGGTGGCGAACGCCGACGAAGCGATCGACGATGGGAGCTACCTCCGCTATGTCCCGGAGGGCGTAATTCCGCGCATCGTCGAGGAGTGGCCGGAGGCGTTCTTCGACGAGCGTCTCTTTCGCGTGCCGTACGTCGAGGTCGAAAGTCCGAGCGCCCGCCGCCAAACCGTCGCCACTATCTGCGGTTATTTGGACGACGTGTGCTGGCTGGCGGAGGCGCCGCAGGCGAGCACCCGTCCGCAGCTAATTAGGGCGCGCTTGAGCCTCCAGTTGCTTCCCGATGAGCTGATCGACATTCAGCCATGACCGGCGCCGTGCGTTCGGGAAGTTTCCTAGATGGTGACCGACTTGCGCGCGGAGGCCCGCGAAGCTTCTTGCTCGCGATTGAGCGGCTCCTGTGGTTCTTGGAGTTCGAGGATGTTCGGAATATCGACGGTCCGTACGATGAGGGGGGCGATCTCTTGGCCCTCCGCGGGGGCTACCGGTGGGTGTTCCAGGCGAAATGGAAAAAGATTGGATTGGTGCCCGAGAGCGCGGTCGAAGAGGTCGACGCCGCAAAGGCCTTCTACCAGGCTGACCGCGCCGTTGTCGCGACCAACCGATCGATGACGGCCAAGGCGGCGCGGAGGCGGGATCGCCTCCGCGGCGTCGGTGTTCGCGTCGACTTCTGGACGGATTCGGCGCTGAAGAAGTTCGCCACCGAGGTAATTGGCGAGTATGTGCCAGCGCGGCCGGCGCCGCGTCCGTACCAGCAGGATGCCATCGCGAAGGCTCGACAAGCGATCGAAAGCGACCGACGAGCCCTGGTGATCATGGCTACGGGGCTCGGTAAGACTGTTGTCGCGGGCGAGGTAATCGACTGGTGGCTTCGCGAGAATCCTTCGGACGATGTATTGATGGTTGCCCACGTTAAGGAGCTGGTTCGGCAGCTTGAGCGCGCGACGTGGAGGCACCTTCCGAGATGGATACCTACCCAATCGCTAACTGGCGATGACCGGCCTGATCGCCTAAGCGGAGTGACCTGCGCCACCGTCCAAAGCGCGGTTAAGGCGATCGAGTCGGGGTGGAGACCAGGGCTCGTCGTGGTGGATGAGGCGCATCATGCGGGCGAGGGCGGCTACTTCCAAGAACTTTTGGACGGAACCAATGGGTCGCCGGTCCTTGGCCTCACGGCTACTCCGTGGCGCGGTGACGAATACGACATCGCGACTCACTTCGGCAAGCCGGTGTTCACGATGGGGATCGCCGAGGGAATGGCGCAGGGCTATCTCGCGGAGGTCGACTATCGCCTCTTCGTCGATGAGCTCGATTGGCCGGCCGTATCGGATGCGAGCGAGCGCGGCTTGACCGTCAAAGAGCTGAACCGCCGCCTATTCCTCCCCCAGCGTGACGAGGCAGTCGTCGACACGCTGAGAGACGCATGGCAAGACACGATAGAACCGCGAGCCATTGTCTACTGCCGCACGATCAATCATGCCGAGGAGGTCGCGCAGTTCCTTCGCGAAGCCGGATGGAGACGTGCGGCGTGCATCAACGCGAACCTCTCGGTTCGCGACAGAGACTTGATGATGAGCGAATTTAGGGACGGTCGAATCCCCATCCTTACCGCCGTTGACATCTTCAACGAGGGCGTGGATGTTCCGGACGTCAACATTTTGTGTTTCCTCCGGGTCACGCATAGTCGGCGGATCTTCGTTCAGCAGCTCGGACGTGGGCTCCGCTTGGCTCCCGGGAAGGAAAGCGTGAAGGTCCTCGATTTCGTCTCCGATGTTCGGCGGATCGCGGCAACTCTCGACTTGCAGCGCTCTCTGGACCGCCTGGAAGACTCCGATATTGAGCGGGTCAAGCTGAGCCAACCGGTGGTCAAGTTCTCCGAACCTGAGATCGGTTCGTTGATGCAGGAGTGGCTTCGGGATGCGGCGGCGCTCGAGGACGCCGACGATGCCGCTCGCCTACAGTTTCCGGAGATTCCCGCCTGAGCCGATGGCCGATAGCGTCGATCAACAGACGAGGAGCCGAATCATGAGTCGGGTTCGGTCCAAGGACACCCGCGACGAGCTCGCGCTGCGCAGGGGGCTCTGGAAGCGTGGCGTGCGCGGTTGGCGCTGCAATGTTCGCGGGGTCTTCGGCACTCCCGACCTACTCTGGAAGAGCAGGAGGGTCGCGGTTTTTGTCGATTCGGCGTGGTGGCATGGGCATCCGTCTCGATGGACGCCGGGGAAGTTGCCTCCCAAATGGGACAAGAAGATCGCGCGCAACAGGTGCCGAGACGAAGAGGTCAATCAGGTGCTCGCCAACGAAGGCTGGACCGTGATTCGCCTATGGGATTTCGAGTTGCAGCGAGACCTCGAAAGCTGCGTTTCGCGGGTCGCCGACGCGGTGGCCGCTGCGAATCGGGGTCCATAGCCTTAAGCTCGATGGGTGGAGCCTTTTGATGCGCGGGCGTACCTCCAGTCGTTGACGGGCCAGACGATTTCGACTGTTACGGGCCGCCCCAACGAGGTGGTTGCGGTTCAGGGTGATGAGGTCCTTGTGCGCACGACGCGAAATGAGTCCACCGAGGGCGACCGGGTTCCTATCCGGTGGGTTCAGGACGCGGCGGACAACCTCTTCGCCAAAGGGGAAGTCGGGATTAATGTTAAAGAAGCGTCATATCGCAGCGCGTTTGTCGGCGCGGTCCTGGCCACCCTCCCCGGGGTAAAAGCGCTAAGCGGGCCGGCGCGGGTGGTCCTTGACGGCAGCTCGGGTGCTAGCCGCAACCCCCCGTGGGAGTACGACGAGCTTGTGCTCGCGCTCGATGTCTACTTTCGGGAGCCGCGCGCTAGGCAGTCGAAGGGAGACCCTGCGGTCGCGGATCTCAGCCGTGTCCTTCGGGCGCTGCCGTTGCCGATCGAGCGACCTGACCCCGAGCGCTTCCGCAACGTGAACGGCGTCTTCATGAAGCTTCAGAACTTCAAGGCAGTCGACCCCGACTACACGGCCGACGGGCGGACTGGGCTCGGCGCCGGCGCGACCCGGCGTGAGCGAACGCTGTTCGAGAGGTTCGCCGGCAAAGAGAACGCACTGCGAGCCCTCGCGCGGCAGATTCGAGAACGAGTCGAGGAAGGCGGGGACGCTCTTCCAGGCATCCCTGAGGATGGAGAGGGGGGCTCTGTCGAGGGCCGAGTCCTCTTCCGCGTCCACAAGATCCGAGAGCGCAAGAAGAGCGAGGAGAAGAAGCGGGCGGTCTTGAGGGAAACGGGTCGGCTTGAGTGCGAGGCATGCGGCTTCGACTTTCTAGCCAGCTATGGCGAGAGGGGCCGCGGCTTCGCCGAGTGCCACCACAAGCTTCCTCTCGCGGACGGCACGCGCACTACTTACCTTCGCGATCTGGCGATCGTTTGCGCGAATTGCCATCGCATGCTCCATCGGGGCGATCTGATCAGCGTGGAGGAACTTCGCAGTTTCATGAGCCGCGCTTAAGATGCTTGGTCGCGTCGTTCGGAGGGATTCCCGGGGCAACAGATGGGGTAACGTGCCCCACGGATTCCAGCCGATCTCCACGTAGCTCGATCTCACAGAAACCGCTCTAGACCGCGCTCCACGTAGTCGAGCCGATCTCCAGGTCCAGCCTCATAACCCGAAGGTCGCGGGATCGATCCCCGCCCCCGCTATGCGGCGAAAGCCCTGCAAATCAAAGGGTTTTCGTAAGCGTTCAGTCGCCAGCCCGGCCAGGGACGATCGCGGCGACCGTCGGAAGGGAGCAGTGGCTCAGGCAAGCAGTGGAGCGGGATCGCCGCGGACCCGCGCGCCGAGCACGTCGGCCAGATAGGC
>Ga0210100_1000104_pt1 | contig 17160 bp, 19 predicted proteins | sample MayberryNW_TuleB_FD_185525 | JGI IMG/M metagenome (GOLD analysis project Ga0210100, IMG submission 185525) | Wetland microbial communities from San Francisco Bay, California, USA, that impact long-term carbon sequestration - MayberryNW_TuleB_D1... | ecosystem: Environmental > Aquatic > Marine >... | reverse complement strand
GGTTCCCGCCGAGGCGCCGCCGAAGAGGCCGATCAGGATCGCGCCGAGGCCGGCCAGGCCGATAAGCAGAGCGGCGGCGACCCCCAGCAGGCGACGGCGACGGCTGGTGGCGGGCTGCGCGGCGCGCAGCGCCGCCAGCGGCGGCACCCTGGTCGAGCGCAGCGCCGGGACCAGCGAGGAGACCACGGTGACGAGGATCCCGACCAGCAGCGAGACGATCACCGTGCGCGACTCCAGCACCAGGCCGGTGGTCGGCAGGTCGACCCCGAAGGCTTCCAGCAGGGCGTTGAGCAGCAACGCGACGAGGAAGCCGCCGCCGATGCCGAGCACCGCTCCCAGCGCGCCGATCGCCAGCGCTTCGGCGAGCACGTCGGTGAGGATCTGGCGGCGCGAGGCGCCCAGCGTGCGCAGCATCCCGAACTCGGCGACCCGCTGAGCGACGGTGATCGAGAAGGTGTTGAAGATCAGGAAGGAGCCGACGAGGATCGCGATGAAGGCAAAGACGAGCAGGAAGATCGTCAGGAACTTGAGCCCTTCGCGGATTTCTTCGGTGCCGCGGTCGGCGTTCTCCTGGCCCGTCTCGACCCGCACGCCGGCCGGCATCTCGCGGCCGATGCGGCGTTTCAGCGCCGTCGCCGAGACTCCCTCTTCGGCGGCGACCGAGATCTGGTCGAAGCGACCGACCTTGTGCGTGAGCCGCTGCGCCACCGGCAGCGTCACCTGGGCGATGCTGAAGCCGCCGAACGAGGCACTGCCGAGACGGGTGATTCCGACAAGGTGGAACGAGCGGACCCGGCCCTGGCCGACGATCCCAATCGTGTCGCCCAACTTCAGGCCGGCGCCGTCGGCTGCGTTTTCAGTGAGCGACGCTTCAGTGGGCCCGCGTGGTCGGTGGCCGTGGACGTAGGTCAGTGACTCCAGCCGTCCGGGCAGCTCCGAGGAGATGGCCTTCCCCGAGAACTTGTTGCCGATCTTGTTGCCTTCCGCGTCGAAGAAGCCGCCGGGGGTGAAGATCGCGCCGGCCGCCAGCTTCACCCCCGGCGTCCTCTGTACTCGCGGCAGCAGCGACGCCGGGATCGTCGGGACTTCGCCGTTGTCCTGCTTGACCGGGTTCCGCGCCGAGATCACGACGCTCGTCCCCTTCAGCGACTCGCTGAAGATTTCGTCGAAGGCGGCGAAGATCGTGTCCGTGAGGACGTAGGAGCCGGCGACGAAGGCGACTCCGATGACGACCGCGAAGGTCGTCGCCAGGGCGCGCCCCTTGCGCGCCCAGAGGCTCTTCAGGGCGAGGCTAGTCAACCTGCTTCATCAGCTCGATCACGTCGTCGGCCGAGCCGGGTGCGCCATCTTGGACGATGCGGCCGTCGCGCAGGGTGAGCAGGCGGTCGGCGTGGGCGGCGGCGCCCGGGTCGTGGGTGACCATGATCACCGTCTGGCCGAAATCGTCGACGGCGCCGCGCAGCAGGCGCAGCACGTCCTCGCTCGACTTCGAGTCGAGGTTGCCGGTCGGCTCGTCGGCGAAGACGACGGCCGGCTTGGAGACGAGGGCGCGGGCGACCGCGACGCGCTGCTGCTGGCCGCCGGAGAGCTCGGACGGGCGGTGGGTGCGGCGGTCCTCAAGCCCGACCGTGCGGATCAGCTGGTCGACCCAGGCGGCGTCGGGCTTGCGCCCGGCGATCGTCAGGGGCAGCACGAGGTTCTCCTCGGCGGTGAGCACCGGCAGCAGGTTGAAGAACTGGAAGACGAAGCCGAGCTTCTCGCGGCGCAGCCTGGTCAGCGCGCCGTCGTCGAGCCCGGTGATCTCCTGCCCGTCGAGCGTCACCTTGCCGGCGGTCGGCGTGTCGAGGCCGGCGAGGATGTGCATCAGGGTCGACTTGCCCGACCCCGAGGGGCCCATGATCGCGGTGAAGCGGCCACGGTCGAAGGCGGTGCTGACGTCGATCAGGGCGTTGACGGCGGCGTCGCCGGAGCCGTAGCGGCGCGAGACGCCGACTGCCTCGACCACGGGGCCGTTGGCCGATGCGTGTGGAGCCGGTCCGGGCGGGGGCTTCACTTAACTTTTTCCGAAGCTCGCTGGAAGCTGTCCGCGAAATCGCATCCCGGAAAAAGTACAAGACGTTCAGCCCCCGCCCGGACCGGCTCAATAGCCTGGGCGGAAGATGACCTTGGCGGAGCGATTCGATGGCTTCCTCGTTGACCTCGATGGCGTGGTCTGGGAAGGGCGCGAGCTGATCGATGGCTCGGTGGGAGCACTCAGGGAGCTGAGTGAGCTTGGCAAGGCGATCGTCTTCGTCACCAACAATTCGGTGCGCGCGCCCGAGGCGTATGCCGGCAGGCTGCGTGAGGCCGGGGCGCCGGTGGAGGACGGGCACGTGGTCACGGCGGGCGTTTCCACGGCGCGGCTTGCGGCGGAGCGGGTTGGGATCGGGAAGGCGGCGTTTGTGATTGGGGCGCCTGGGTTCAAGGAGCTGGTCGCGGACGCGGGGCTCACCGTGCTCGACGAGGAGGCGGGGCACTCCGCCGACGCGGTGGTCGTCTCGGGGCACCGGGAGTTCGACTACGCGGAGCTGCTGACGGCTACGCGGGCGCTGCAGAACGGGGCGGCGCTCTTCGCCACGAGCCGCGATCCGACGCTGCCGATGCCCGGCGGGGCCTGGCCGGGGACCGGGGCGACGCTGGCCGCGGTGGAGACCGCGTCGGGCAGGACGGCGGAGATCGGGGGCAAGCCCGAGCGTCGCCTCTTCGACGCGGCGCGGGAACTGATCGGCGACGCCGGGCGGGTGGCGATGATCGGCGACCGGATCGCCTCCGACATCGAGGGCGGGCGGCGAGCCGGGCTGGCGACGATCCTCGTGCTCAGCGGCGCCAGCTCGCGCGAGGACGCCCGCGCGGCGGAGCATCCACCCGAGCACGTCATCGACGACCTCGCCGGGCTGCTGCGATGAGCGAGGCCGCCGGCTCGGGCCACGAGCGGCCCGGGCTCGCCTTCGCCGGCATCTTCGCCGTCACCTTCCTCGGCCTGCTGGCGGTCGGCGCGGTGCTGCCGGTGCTGCCGCGCTACGTGCACGGCCCACTCAACGCCGGCAACATCGCGGTCGGCGTGGTCGTCGGCTCATACGCGATCACCGGCCTGCTGCTGCGGCCGGTCGCCGGCCGCTTTGCCGACCACCGCGGCCGCAAGCCGACGGTCGTCGTCGGCTCCTCGCTGGTCGCTCTGGCCGGGTTCCTCTACCTGATCCCGGCGGGGGTGCCGGGGCTGATCGCGGCGCGCCTTGTGCTCGGCGCCGGCGAGGGCGCGGTCTTCACCGCCGGCTCGGCCTGGATCGTCGACCTGGCGCCGGTCGACCGCCGCGGTCGGGTGATCGGCCTCTACGGGCTCGCGGTCTGGTCGGGCCTCAGCGTCGGCCCGCTGCTCGGCGAGCTGCTCCAGCACGCCGGCGGCTACACCGAGGTCTGGATCCTGGCGGGAGCGCTGCCGCTGCTCGGCGCGGCGGTCGCCACCCGGGTTCCCGACCCGTTCGTGCCGTCCCCGCGGATCGAGGAGGAGCACCACCCGCTGATCGCCAGGGAGGCGGTGCGGCCCGGCACGGCCCTGGCCCTGGGCTCGATCGGCTACGGGACGATCGCCGCCTTCGTCGTCCTGCTGCTCGAAGCCCGCGGCGTCGACCACGGCGCGCTGGTCTTCGGCGCCTTCGCGACGATGGTCGTCCTCACCCGGCTGGCCGGCGGCGACCTGCCCGACCGCATCGGCCCCGCCCGCGTGGCCGTCGCGGCTGCCTGCGTCGAGGCCGCCGGCCTCGCGGCGATCGCCGCCGCCCACAGCCTGCCGGTGGCGCTCGCCGGAGCGCTGGCGATGGGCGCCGCCTTCTCGCTGCTCTACCCCTCGCTCTCGCTGATCGTCGTCAACGAAATCTCCGACCGCCGGCGCGGCGCGGCGCTCGGCACCTTCACCGCCTTCTTCGACGCCGGCGTGGGCCTCGGCGCCCCCCTGGCCGGCCTCGCCGCGGCGCTGACCAGCTACGAGGGCGCCTTCCTCCTCGCCTCCGCCATAGCCCTCACCTCAGCCGCCACCACCGCCCTGGCCATAGCCCCCCGCCTCCGCCCCCTCCCCTCCCCCCGCTGACGGGGACGTGCCGCCCCTAAGGGGCCACCGGTGGTACCTAAGGCGCGGCACGTCCCCGAAGTGCCGGGAGGCTTGTGGGCCGCGCCGGAGTTGGGTCAGCGGGGGGCGATCAGGAGGGACTGGGCGGCTTGGCCTATGCGGCCGCCGGTGTCGGAGAGGACGGACTCGGCGGTGCCTATTCCCGTTGGCTGGGGACGGGTTACGGCGTCTACGCAGACCCACTCGCCCTCCGGCATGCGCTCGAAGTGGACGGTGAGGTCGACGTTGATGAAGACGAACTCGCGGTAATCGAGCACCGCGCTGATCCCGTTGCCCACGTCGGCGGCGATCAACGCCCGCTGCAACGCGGTCGGCTCCTCACCCTCGACCAGCGGATGGCGCATCCGCAGCCAGAACGTCGCCGGCCCCGGCTCGAGAAACGCCCCCGCGACCGCCCGGAACTCCATCCCCGTCTGATACCCCTCGTCCGACCCGGTGGGAAAGAACTCCGGCGTCCACCCTTCCTCCGGCCCCGGCGGCGCCTCGTCCCGAGCCATCGCCCCCTCCGGCAGCTCGATCTCCGCGATCCGCAGCACCCAAGCAGTAGCCCGCATCAACTCCTGCCCATCCGCCGACAAGGAAGCCTCCACGAGCTGCACTTTCTTCCCCGGCCGCAGAATTCGAGAGGCAATCTGCACCTCCCCAATCGGCACAGGCCTGAGAATCTCGAAAACAACCCGCCCAACCTGAAACCCCTCGTCCCCAACAAGCCCCTCGACAGCCCTACCGAGCAAAGCCGAAGGCGGCCCAGCATGCTGAGCCCCCGGGTCCCAAGGCCCTCGCGTCAAGCCAGTGGCTATGAAGCTGCCGTCCCCGCTCCGCTCGTAGAACGCTTCGCTCATCCGGGCGGGATCGTATTGAGGTGACGGTGGGCGGCTCGGCAGTTCCTCGCGAAGCGGCTCCGCAGAGTGATTCTCAGCCCCGCAGGGGCACCCAATTAAACCCGCCTCCGGCGGGTTTTGGGAACTGCCGAGCCGCCCACCGTCACCCCCCTGTAATACGCCCCGCGTAACCTAGGTACAGACGAAAGGAGCCCAATGACCGAGACCAAGCCGAAGGTCCAGAAGTCCGACGCCGAGTGGCGGGAGCAACTGAGCCGCGAGCAGTACGAGGTGACCCGCCAGGCCGGCACCGAGCGCGCCTTCAGCGGACCGTACTGGGACGAGAAGACCGCGGGCATGTACCACTGCGTCTGCTGCGGCGCCGAGCTGTTCGCCTCGGACACGAAGTTCGACAGCGGCACCGGCTGGCCCAGCTTCACCGAGCCGGCCAACCTCGAGCACGTCGAGCTGCGCCCCGACAACAGCCTCTTCATGCGCCGCACCGAGGTCGTCTGCAGGCACTGCGACGCCCACCTCGGGCACGTCTTCGAGGACGGGCCCGCCGAGCGCGGCGGCCAGCGCTACTGCATCAACGGCTGCGCGCTGGAGCTGCGGCCCGCGGGCGAGGCAGCCGAGTAGGCCCTCAGGCCTTGCCGCCCGCGCCGAGGTAGCTGAACTTCACCGCCAGCGCCACCGCCTCGGTGCGGGTGTCGACCTCGAGCTTGGCGATCGCGTTGCGCACGTGGGTGTGCACGGTCGCCGGGCTGAGCTGCAGGCGCTCGGCGATCTCTTTGACCCGCAGGCCCTCGGCCAGCAGCTCGAGGATCTGGCGCTCGCGCGGCGAGAGCTCGAGCAGCTTCTCGACCTCGGAGGGCTTGCCGCCGGCGAAGTCGCCGCCGAGGAAGGTGCCGCCGCCGGTCACCGCTTTCACCGCGCGGGCGATGTCCTCGGCGGGCGCCGACTTGAGCACGTAGCCGGAGGCGCCGGCGCGCAGCGCCAGGGCGAGCAGGTCGGGCTGGGCGTGGGCGGTGAAGACGATCACCTTGGTCCGCGGCCGCACCTTGAGCACCTCCTTGGTCGCCTCGATCCCGTCGCGCTTCGGCAGCTCGACGTCGATGATCAGCACGTCGGGTTCCAGCTCCTTGACCACCTCGACGACATCGCGCCCGTCGCCGGCCTCGCCGACGATCTCGACCGTGCTCGAATCGGCCATGCGCGACTTGATCGCCTCGCGGACGATCTCGTGGTCATCGCAGAGAACCACCCGCTTCGCGTCCCGTACTGCCGCATTCATGCCGCGCCGATCCTTTCAGGAGAACCGTATGAATGCAAAATATTAGGTAGCGTGAATCCCCCGTCGCGCTCCTGCCGGTTCTCCATCAGAGCGATGATCGTCCGTCCGACCGCCACCGCGGTCCCGTTCAGCGTATGTACGACCTCGGGGGAGGCGCCCTCGTCCGGGCGGTAGCGGCAGGCGAGGCGCCGCGCCTGGTAGTCGGTCGTGTTCGAGCACGAGGTCAGCTCGCGGAAGCGGTCCTGACTGGGGATCCAGGCCTCGCAGTCGTACTTCTTCGCCGCCGGAGCGCCGAGGTCGCCGGCGGCGACGCTGACCACCCGGTAGGGAATCTCGAGCTCGGTGAGGATGCGCTCCTCGATCGCCAGCAGGCGCTCGTGCTCCTCAACGGACCGGCTGGGCTCGACGAACGAGAACATCTCGACCTTGTCGAACTGATGTACCCGGAAGATGCCGCGCGTATCCCGGCCGGCGGCGCCCGCCTCGCGCCGGAAGCAGCTGGAGAAGCCCGCGTAGCGCAGCGGCAGCCGGCCGGCCTCGAGGATCTCGCCGGCGTGCAGCGCGGCGAGCGCGACCTCGGAGGTGCCGACCAGGAAGAGGTCGTCCTTGGGGACCTCGTAGATCTGGTCGCGGTCGCCCGGCAGGAAGCCTGTGCCGACCAGCGCCTCTTCGCGGACGAGCACCGGCGGCACGACCGGCTCATGGCCCTCGCCGCGCACCAGGTCGAGCGCGAAGCGGACCAGGGCCAGCTCGAGCAGGACCAGGTCGCCCTTCAGGTAGGCGAAGCGCGAGCCGGCGACGCGAGCGCCGGCCTCCATGTCGATCAGGCCCAGGTCGGCGCCGAGCTCGAGGTGGTCGCGCGGCTCGAAGTCGAAGCTCGGCCGCTCGCCCTCCTCGCGCAGGACGACCGCGTCCTCCTCGGTCATCCCATCCGGAGCGCCGGGGTCGGGCAGGTTGGGCAGCGCCGTGGCGAGCCGCTCGAGATCGGCCTCGACCCGCTCGAGCTCCTCCTTGCCCGACTCGATCGTCCCCTTCAGCTCGGCGACGGCGGCCATTAGCTCGGCGCCGTCCTCGCCGCGCTGCTTCGCCTCGCCGATCTGCTTGGAGAGCGTCTTGCGCTCCGCCTGGGCGCCCTCGATCCGCGGCAGCAGCTCACGGCGGCGCGCGTCGAGCGCCAGCAGCTCGTCGACCTGCCCGGCCGCGCCGCGGCGCGCCAGCGCCGCCTTGACCCGCTCGGGGTCTGAGCGGATCAGCTTCAGATCGAGCATCGCTCGCGAAGGTTAAGGGCCCTAGGGGGAGGGCTCGCCGGGGCGCGGCGATTCTTCGGCTTCGTCCCCGGCGTACTTGGCGACGAAGCGGGCGACCTCTTCGGCTTCCTTGCCGACGACGATGTTCTGGGGCATGATCGCGCCCGAGAAGCCGCCGTTCTGGATCGCGAAGAGCGCGTCTTCATAGGTCTCGGTTCGCTGGTTGAGGCTCGGACCCTGCGTGCGTTGGCCGCGGTTGCCGGTTCCCTGCGTGCCGGCGGCGGTCAGGGTGTGGCAGCCGGAGCAGTGCGTGGCGAAGAGCTCGGCCCCTTCGTGGCTGGGGCTGCTCGGCGGGACCGAGACGCTCTGCTGGCCGAAACCGCAGGCGGTCAGCCCGAGAGCGGCGAGGACGACCATGGCTATGGCAAGTGCGGGGCGCACGCGGCGGGCATCATATTGTCCCGGGCAGCCATGAGTCAGCCCGACCCCGACCGCTTCCGCGCCGCGATGGGGCTGCTGCCCACCGGCGTGACCGTGGTGAGCGCCGCCGGCCCCGGCGGACCGGCCGGCGCAACCGCCAACGCGGTCTGCTCGCTCTCGATCGAGCCGATGCTGATGCTCGCCTGCCTGGACCGGGGCTCGCGCACCCTGCTGGCCGTGCAGGCGGCCAACCACTTCGGCGTCAGCGTCCTGCACGCCGGCCAGGAGAACCTCGCCCGCAGCTTCGCCTCCAAGGCCCCGGTCGCCGAGAAGTGGCAGGGCGTCTCCTGGACCGACCGCGACGGCATCCCCGCGATCGACGGCGCCCTCGCCTTCGTCGCCTGCGAGCTCCGCGACGTGATCGCCGGCGGCGACCACGTGATCGTCACCGGCGAGGTCCGCGACCTGTCGACCGGCGAGGGCATCCCCCTCGTCTTCAGCGGCGCCGAGTACCGGCCGCTGGCGTGACCCTGCGCTCAGCGACAGCCGTTTGCGATTGCCAGGGCGTGGCAAACCTCGTGCATGCGCGGACCGGAAAGCGAGGTGATCGGATCGTCGAGTAGGACCCGTGGCACCTGCCTGATGTTGTCGAGGTTGACCACGCATTCTGCCGGCATCCCATCTCGTTCGGTCAGGCGAACCTCGGTCGGAATTCCTCGCACTGTGCGAGTCGCATAGGCCACGGTCAACTTGCGCATAACGGGTATGGCCTCGTCGCGAGTCAGCACCAGGGCCGGCCGTCGACCCTCATCGGGATCGTCGACCCAGCAGACATCCCCACGCCTCACCATGGTTCTTCCCGAATGGCCTCGCGTGCTTCCCGATAAGCCGAGGCCACTTCCTCGTCGGTCTCCGGAATCCGTTTGTAGCCTTCCCGGATTTCCCGGTCGATTCGGGCCTCCTCCTCGTCGTAGAGATAGGCCTCGATCGCATCGCGAATCAAGGCCGAGCGAGAGCGACCTTCCCGAGCGGCGCGCTCGTCGAGGCGATTGAGCAGGTCCCGATGAAGCTGGACCAAGGTCTGCGTCCGCTCGCTGCCGCGGCCATTCATTGACCATATGGTATCCAATGCCTGCTGAGCCACTGCCTATGTAAGGACTCAGACGCGAATTCTCCCCCCCCCCCCCTTGAGCTGAGAATCGCTGCTGGCAGAATCGACGGCATGAGCGAGCGCTTTCAGGAGCCGGGCTGGTTCACGGCCCGCGTCTTCAACCCGATCGTTGCCGGGCTGAGCCGCATCGGCCTCAGCCTCGCCGGCTCGCGCGTGCTCGAAGTCAAGGGGCGAAAGAGCGGCGAGTGGCGCAAGACGCCCGTCAACCCGCTGACTTTCGAGGGCAACCGCTACCTCGTCGCCCCGCGCGGCAACACCCAGTGGGTCCGCAACCTCCGCGTCGCCAACGAAGGCCGCCTCGCAGGCCGCCGCACCGAAACCTTCAAAGCGACAGAGCTCCCCGACGCCGAGAAGCCACCCCTCCTACGCGCCTACCTGCGCAAGTGGAAATGGGAGGTAGGCGCCTTCTTCGACGGCATCGACGCCGACGCCCCCGACGAGGACCTAACCCGAATAGCTCCCGACCACCCCATCTTCCGGATCACGAGCTGACTCAGAACGCCCCGCTCGTGGTAGCCGCCCGCAGCGCCAGGAAGAGGATCACCCCGCAGCTGACGGCCATGATCCCCATCTCCCGCCGCACGATCGCCAGCGCCATCGCCTGCTGGGCGTCGGGATCGAGCGATTCGAAGTCGACGTCGCGCAGCTCGCGCTCGGCGGCGCCGGCGCGGGCGCCCTCGGCCAGGAACGAGACGACGATCGGCAGCAGGCCGTAGAGGTAGTGGAGGCTTTCCGCCGGTTTGTGGCCGGTGAAGACGAGCAGTCCGCCGAGCAGCGCCTGCAGGAAGACAGAGGCCTGGGCGGCGCGCAGCAGGTACCAGAAGGGGATCGAGGGACGCTGGCGGCGCCAGGCGATTCCGCCGACCGCAAAGGCGGCGCCGTTGAGGGCGATCAGGGCGCAGCCGACGACGAGGTGGACCTCCGGCACGGGGCTATTTCCTCCTTAAAGGGTCGGGATTCGGCTTGCTGATGCGGAATATCACTATGTAGCAATGTGTTACAAGCGGGTATATAACTCGCCCAGCAGGCGGTGAGGCGGAGCGAAGAGCGCCCCGCAAGCCGCCGGCCGGAAACAGACTTCCCAGTGCTGAAGAGCTACCTGCCGATTCTCGTCTTCGCCTTCCTCGGCCTCGGGGTGGGCTTCGCCTTTGCGATGCTCAACCACGTCGTCGGCCCGAAGCGCCCGAAGCGCCCGACCGCGGCGAGCCGCCGGCAGACCGAGCCGTATGAGTCCGGCATCCCGGTCGAGGCCGCGCACGGGCTGCGCTTCGGCGTCAGCTTCTACCTGATCGCGATGCTCTTCATCCTCTTCGACATCGAGGTCGTCTTCCTCTACCCGATCGGGGTCATCCTCAAGGGAGCCGACAGCGTCTTCGTGCTCGGCGAGCTGATCGCCTTCGTCTTCCTGCTGCTGGTCGCCTTCGTCTACGTCTGGCGCAAGGGAGCGCTGAATTGGAGGTAGAGCGACAGACGATGCGCGAGCGCCAGCTGCGCGCCCGCGACATGCTGCGCGGCGACCTCGAGGGCGAGGAGCTGGAGCGCTACGTCGAGCAGAAGGTCGTGATGACCAACTTCGAGAAGATGCTCGGCTGGGCGCGCTCGAACTCGATCTTCCCGCTCACCTTCGGCCTCGCCTGCTGCGCGATTGAGGCGCCGATCTCGATCGTCACCGCCCGCTACGACCTCGCCCGCTTCGGCGCCGAGGCGCTGCGCGCCTCGCCCCGCCAGGCCGACATGATCATCCTCTCGGGGCGCGTCTCGATCAAGATGGCGCCGGTCGTCCGTCGCCTCTACGACCAGATGCTGGAGCCGAAGTGGGCGATCTCGATGGGCGCCTGCTCCTCGAGCGGCGGCATGTTCTCCAACTACGCCGTCGTCCAGGGCGCCGACAAGTTCATGCCGATCGACCTGCACATCCCCGGCTGCCCGCCGCGGCCCGAGGCGGTTCTCTACGGCTTCACCAAGCTGCAGCGCAAGATCCAGGGCAACCCCGACCAGGGCTGGCGCGCCCGCTACGGCGCGCACGGCACCGAGGAGTGGGCGCGCGGCGGTCCGCGCAGCGAACCGAGCGCCGAGGCGGGCGAGGCCTACGAGGCGGCCAGGGAGCTGCTCCGTGCCTGACGCCCCTGGACTGGAGCTGATCCGCGGGGAGATCGAGGCCGAGCACCCCGGCGCGGTGATCGACAGCGGCTTCGAGCACGGCTGCGCCAGCCTCTCGATCGACCCGGCGTTCGTCCTCCCCGTGCTCACCTGGCTGCGCGACGCGCCAGGTCAGGGCTACCGCTTCCTTTCCAGCCTCCATGCCGCCGACTACCTCCCGGCCTCCCCCCGCTTCGCGGTGCACTACGAGCTCCTCAACCGCGACCGGGTCGAGCGCATCCGCGTGAAGGCACTGCTGGACGACCCGGCATCGTCCGCGGGTGGCGGTGTAGGGGGTACCGCCCCTGAGGACGCTTCAGCGACCGGAAGGGGCGGTGGGTCCCCTGCACCGACAGAACCCGCGGCCGACGGCATGGTCCTTCCAGAAATCGACTCTTGCGTGGAGATGTTCCCCACCGCTGAGTTCCAGGAGCGCGAAGTCTTCGACTTCTTCGGGATCGTCTTCAAGGGTCACCCCGACCTGACCCGCATCCTGCTCCCCGACGACTACGTCGGCTGGCCCCAGCGCCGCGATTTCCCTGTGGGCGGCGAGCCCGTCACCTTCACCTACAACGAGCGCAACTATGGCTGAGCCAAGCGGGGACGTGCCGTCCCTTAGAGACCCATACGGTCCGCTTAGGGACGGCACGTCCCCGGAGCGGAGTGAGGTGATGACGGTCAACATCGGGCCGCACCACCCGGCTACGCACGGGGTGCTGCGGCTGGTGGTCGACCTCGAGGGCGAGGTGGTCAAGGACCTCAAGCCGGTGATCGGCTACGTCCATACGGGGATCGAAAAGTCCTGCGAGGACAAGAGCTACTGGAAGGTCATCCCCTTCGTCGAGCGGATGGACTACGTCTCCTACTTCTTCCAGATGCAGGCCTTCTGCGGGGCGGTCGAGCGGCTGATCGAGCTCGAGATCCCGCCGCGGGCGAAGTACCTGCGGACGATCTTCCTCGAGCTCAACCGGATCCACTCCCACCTGGTCTGGCTGGGGACGACGGCGCTCGACCTCGGCGCGATCTCGATGCTCTGGTACTGCTTCCGCGAGCGCGACCGCATCCTCGACCTCTTCGAGATGGCGACCGGGCAGCGGATGCACACCCGCTACTTCCAGGTCGGCGGCGTGATCGAGGACATCCCGCTCGGCTTCGCCGAGAAGCTGCGCTCCTTCGTCGCCGACATGCCGGTCCGGGTCGAGCAGTACCAGGCGCTGCTCGACCGCAACGAGGTCTTCCTCTCGCGCACCAAGGGGACCGGTGTCGTGCCGCGCGAGCGGCTGCTGGAGCTGGGCGTCACCGGGCCGCTGCTGCGCGCCGCCGGCGAGCCCTGGGACATGCGCAAGGCGACCGAGTACCTCGCCTACCCGGAGATGGACTTCAAGATCCCGGTCGGCACGGTCGGCGACAACTACGACCGCTACCGGGTGCGGGTCGCCGAGATGGTCGAGTCGACGCGGATCGTCGAGCAGGCGCTGGAGGGGCTGCCGGAGGGCCCGTTCATCGCCGACGACCGCAAGTACGTGCTGCCGCCGCGCTCGGAGCTCTCGACCTCGATGGAGTCGCTGATCCACCACTTCAAGCTGGTCACCGAGGGCTACCGCGTCGGCCCCGGCGAGACCTACTACGCGATCGAGAGCCCGCGCGGCGAGCTCGGCTGCTTCGTGCTCGCCGACGGCTCGGCGAAGCCGGCCCGGGTCCACTTCCGCGACCCCTCCTTCGTCAACCTCCAGGCCTTCCGCGACATGTCGACCGACGAATACATCGCCGACATGATCTGCAGCCTCGGGATGCTCGACCCGATTCTGGGGGGTGTGGATAGGTGAGGGGTGCGGGGACCCCCTCCGCCGGACAATTGGCGGTCCAGTTGGACCGCCAATTTGAGTATCCGCCCGTCGGAGGGGGTCCCCGCACCCCTCTCGCGAACCGCCTCACAGAGTTGGGTGCAAGCGAAGGGGGAGCTTGTGCCTGAGCTGCCGGTTGACGTCGCGCTTACTGAGGGTCGGGTTCCGGATCGGACGTCGGAGGAGGTTCCTGAGCTTCATGAGGTCGGTTGCCCGGATGAGCTGCGGGAGCGGATCGAGGGGCTGATGGCCAAGTACCCCGACCGCAAATCGGCGTCGATTCCGGCGCTCTGGGCGGTACAGCGGCTCTACGGGTGGTGCACGCCGGAGGGCATCCGCCAGGCCGCCGCGGTTATGCGGGTCACCCCCGCCTACCTCGAGTCGGTCGCCAGCTTCTACGACCTGCTGCACACGGAGCCGGTCGGCGCCCACAAGGTCGCCGTCTGCACCAACATCTCCTGCTGGATGCGGGGCGGGGACGAGCTGCTCGAGGCCTTCCGCGCCGCCGCCGAAGGCGATGAGGAGGTCTTCGTCACCGGGTTCGAGTGCCTCGGGGCCTGCGACATCGCGCCGATGGCCTCGATCGACGAGCGCTACTTCGGACCGCTGGAGACGGGCGAAGCGGCGACCGCGATCGAGCAGCTGCGCGCCGGCGCCGACGTGCTGCCCGCCAAGGCGCTGGAGAGGCGTCCGCTGCCGGGAGGCCCCGATGCCTGAGACGCGGATGCTGCTCAAGAACGCCGAAGACCCGGCCCTGCGCACGCTCGCCGGCTACAGGGGCTACGGCGGCTACGCGGCCCTCGAGAAGGCCTACCGCGAGATGGAGGCCGACGAGGTGCTCAAGGAGCTCGAAGACTCGGGCCTGCGCGGCCGCGGCGGCGCCGGCTTCTCGATGGGCAAGAAGGCCTCCTTCCTGCCGCGCGGCGAGATGCGGAAGTACCTCTGCTGCAACGCCGACGAGTCCGAGCCGGGCGCCTTCAAGGACCGCGAGCTGATGCAGCGCAACCCCCACCAGCTGGTCGAGGGGATCGCGATCGCGGCGCTCGCCGCCGACGCCGGCCACGCCTTCATCTTCATCCGCGGCGAGTACGACTCGCAGGCGGACGTGCTCGACGCCGCGGTCGCCGAAGCCTACGAGGCGGGCTACCTGGGCAAGGACATCCTCGGGACACATCGCGATCTGGAGCTCGTGGTGCACCGGGGGGCAGGCGCCTACATCTGCGGCGAGGAGACGGCGCTGCTCGACGCGCTCGAGGGCAAGCGCGGCAACCCGCGCCTCAAGCCGCCCTTCCCGGCGGTGCAGGGCCTCTACGGCGGGCCGACCCTGATCAACAACGTCGAGACGCTCTCCAACGTGCCCCACATCGTGCGCAACGGCGCCGAGTGGTTCCGCAGCTTCGGCACCGAGCAGTCGCCGGGCACCAAGGTCGTCTCGGTCTCCGGCTGCGTGCGCCGCCCCGGCAACTACGAGGTCGAGCTCGGCATCCCGACCCGCGAGCTGATCATGGACCTCGCCGGCGGCCCGCGCGAGGGTCGCGAGGTCAAGGCCTTCTACCCGGGCGGCTCCTCCTCGCCGGTGCTGCGCGCCGAGGAAGGGCTCGACCTGCCCTACAGCTTCGAGGCGATGGCCGAGGCGGGCTCGATGCTCGGCTCGGGCTCGATCATCGTCGCCGACGACCGCGTCTCGATCCCGCACATGGCGCTGCGCACGGCGCGCTTCTACCACCACGAGTCCTGCGGCAAGTGCACTCCGTGCAGGGAGGGCACCAACTGGACGGTGAAGATGCTCGAACGGGTGGTGCGCGGCGAGGCGACGCCGATGGACCTCGACATCGTCGCCTCGGTGCAGGAGAACATCATCGGCCACTGCCTCTGCGTGCTCGGCGACTCGATGGCGATGCCGGTCGGCGCGATGGTCCGCAAGTTCCGCGAGGAGTTCGAAGACGTGATCGCCGCCGCGAGCGAAGGCGCGCCCGCCGTCGACGAGAACCGGCTGGCCGCGGTACGCGGGCCGGCCGAGACCCTGGGAGCGGCGACGTGAGCGGCAAGGAGATCACGCTGGTGATCGACGGGCGCGAGGTGAGCGCGATCGAGGGCGAGATGCTGCACGACGCGGCGCGCAAGGGCGACGTCGAGATCCCGGTCTTCTGTTATGAGCCGAAGCTGGGCGAGCCGGTTGGCGCCTGCCGCATGTGCCTGGTCGAGATCGAGGGAATTCCGAAGCTGCAGACCTCCTGCTCGACCCCGGTGCGCGACGGCATGGTCGTCCACACGCGGACCGATCAGGTCAAGCACGCGCAGAGCGCCGTGGTCGAGTTCCTGCTCGTCAACCACCCGCTCGACTGCCCGGTCTGCGACAAGGGCGGCGAGTGCCCGCTGCAGGACATCTCGATGGGTTGGGGCCCGGGCAAGAGCCGGATGACCGACCAGAAGCGCCACTTCGAGAAGCCGATCGAGCTCTCGCCGCTGGTCGCGATCGACCGCGAGCGCTGCATCCTCTGCTACCGCTGCGTGCGCTTCAGCCAGGAGGTTGCCGAGGACGAGCAGCTGCAGCTGCTCGAGCGGGGAGACCGGACCTTCGTCGGCACCTTCGACGACCGGCCCTACGTGGCGCCCTTCCACGGCAACATCACCGATCTCTGCCCGGTCGGGGCGCTGACCAGCTACACCTACCGCTTCCGCGCCCGGCCCTGGGACATCGAGCAGGCCGGCTCGGTCTGCACGCTCTGTCCGAGCCAGTGCAACGTCAGCTTCACCGTCCGCGACGAGCGGGTCAAGCGGGTGATCGCCCGCGACAACGCCGAGGTCGACGACGGCTGGCTCTGCGACCGCGGCCGCTACGGCTTCGAGATGTTCGACGCCGAGCAGCGGGTGCGCGGGCCGCGCCTGCGCGGCGGAACCGAGGTCGGCTGGGACGAGGCGATCGCCAAGGCCGCCGAGGCCTTGAAGGCGGGCGGCGCCGCGAGCGCGGCGATCGTCGGCGACGCCTCCAACGAGGAGGCCTACATGGCGCAGCGCATTCTGCGCGAGGCGCTCGGCGCCCCGCACGTCGACTCGCGCCCCTCGCGCGGCCCCTCCGCCGCCCTCCAGACCCACCTCGACGCCCCCGAGCTGAGCGCCAGGGTCCGCGACATCGACAACGCCGACGCGATCCTCGTCCTCGGCGCCGACCTGCTCCACTCGAGCCCGATCCTCGACCTGCGCGTCCGCAAGGCGATCCGGCGCAACGGGGCACGCCTCGCTGTCGCCACCGAGGCGCCGACCACGCTGGATGGCGGGGCCGAGGCCGTTGCCCGCTTCCAGCCGGGACAAGTGGCCTCGTTCGTAGCCGAGCTGGTTGGGGCGGTCGCCGACACCACCTCCTCACTCGCAACTCGTCGAAGTGACGTCGACGGGCTGGCGCCCGAGGGCCTGTCCTCCTCCCGCGCAAAACGTTCGGAGGCGGTATCGACAACCGCCGACCTGTTGCGGGGGGCGGAGCGAGTCGTCGTGATCTGGGGCGACAGGATTGGCCGCGAGGGCGACGAGGCGATTCGGGAGCTTCTTGAGCTGAGCGCCGCATTGAAGCTCGATGCGTCTGAAGGTTGCGGACTGCTTGAAGTCCCCAGCTTCGCCAACGCCCGGGGGCTGCGCGAGGCGGGGTGCCTCCCCGACGCCGGCCCCGGCCTGACGGCAACCAAACGCGGATTTTCCCCCCCAGACGTGGAAAATCGGCGTTTCATCGGCAAGTCCACCGAGGAGATCCGGGGCGCGCTGGAGTCGGGGGAGCTGAAGACGGTCCTTCTCTTCGGCGTCGACCCGTTGCGCGACTTTCCGGACACCGCCGCCTGGGACCGAGCCCTCACCGCCGCGGACCACGTCATCTGCTTCTCGACCTTCGAGACGGCCACCACCGCCAAGGCCTCGGTCGTCTTCCCGCTGGAGACCCACGCCGAGAAAGACGGCACGGTCACCCACCCCGACGGCCGCCTCCAGCGAGTCCGCCCCAGCGCCCCGCGCCCCGGAAGCATCCGCCCCAACTGGGGCGTCCTCGCCGAGCTATCCCTAGCCCTCGGCCACGAC
>Ga0210100_1000103_pt1 | contig 17336 bp, 18 predicted proteins | sample MayberryNW_TuleB_FD_185525 | JGI IMG/M metagenome (GOLD analysis project Ga0210100, IMG submission 185525) | Wetland microbial communities from San Francisco Bay, California, USA, that impact long-term carbon sequestration - MayberryNW_TuleB_D1... | ecosystem: Environmental > Aquatic > Marine >... | reverse complement strand
CCCGCCGATCTCGTAGGCCAGCTTGCGCAGGCCCCAGTTGTTCTCGTGCTTGAGCGCCCCCTTGGCCTCGATCGACCCGCGCACCTCCTGCGCGAGCGTGTCGCGACCGGCCTCGTCGGGGCCGGGGTCCAGCATCAGGACAAGCTCATATTCGCGTGGGGCTGCCAAAACGGCGAGGGACTATAGCGGTGCGTCGGTGGTGGGGGCGGGCGCCGGGCGCCCGGCCTCAGTGCGGGGCGAACTCCATCGAGCCGTCGTTTGACGGGGGCGGAGGAGGAGCTTCCGGGGGAGTTGCTTCGGGTGGGGGTGCCGACTCGGTGGCTCTTGGGGGAGCTTCTGGTGGTGGCGCCGTCCGTTTCATCGTTGGCCTCGGGCGTGGGTGCCGGTGCCTCGGCTTGGGCTTCGTCGGGTGGCGGACCCTTCGATGGCGGGGGGAAGGCCTGGGCTTGGCGACCTTGCGCGGCGGCAAGCTCCCCTTCAAGCGAGGCAGCCCCACATCAGCAGGCAAAGGCGGCGGCTCCGGGGGAGCGAGAAAGCTTGGAGCGACTCGAAGCACCAGGAGAAAGCTTCCCAATACAAGGAGCGCAATCGAAGCTCTTGACCAGCGGACTCGAAGCTTCACCCCTCTTCAAGCTCCCGGAGCGAGATTGTCTCCCCCCAAACGCTCCGTTCCAAACGCTCCGTTGGAGGGGTGCCGAATCCTTCCCAACCGACCCCGTTCGCGTTGGAGACGCACCGCCCCCCGGGTAGTCTGAGCGCGTGCCCGATTCAGACCCCCTGATCATCGTCTCCAATCGCGGCCCGGCTCAGTTTGAGCTTGGCGAGAACGGCGAGCGGACCGTGCGGCGTGGGGGTGGGGGGCTGGTCACGGCGCTCTCGGGGCTCGTTTCGCACCGCGATGCGCTTTGGATCGCCTCGGCGATGAGCGACGAGGACGTCGCCGCCTCGCAGGAGGCCGGCGGGCCGGTCGACATCTCGATCGACGGGATCGACTACCGGGTGCTGATGGTCGGCTCCGACGCGGAGGCTTACGAGCGCTTCTACAACGTGATCGCCAACCCGATCCTCTGGTTCATCCAGCACTACCTCTGGGACCTCTCCAACGCGCCCGACATCCGCCAGGAGGAGCTCGACGCCTGGGACCTCGGCTACCAGGCGGTCAACCGCGACATCGCCCAGGCGGTGGTCGGCCAGATCGAGGGGCGCGAGCGGCCGCTGGTGATGCTCCACGACTACCACCTCTACACGGCCCCGGGGATGATCCGCGCCGCCCGCCCGGACGCCTTCCTGCACCACTTCGTCCACATCCCCTGGTCCCAGCCCGACAGCTGGCGCATCCTGCCGGGCCGGATCCGCGAGGCGATCTTCCGCGGGATGCTCGCCAACGACATCATCGGCTTCCACACCCACGCCTACTGCATCAACTTCATCCGCTGCTGCGACGAACTGCTCGAGGTCGACGTCGACTACAACGAGGGCGTCGTCCACCACGCCGGCGGCGAGACGCGCACCCGCGCGTACCCGCTCTCGATCGACGCCGAGCGCCTGCGCCGCGCCGCCGAATCGCCGGAGGTCGCCGCCGCCGAGCGCGAGGTGCTGGAGCGGCGCCGCAAGCACCTGATCATCCGCGTCGACCGCGCCGACCTCTCCAAGAACGTGCTGCGCGGCTTCACCGCCTTCGACGTCTTCCTGACCCAGCACCCGGAGTTCCGCGAACAGGTCACCTTCATCGCCCACCTGCAGCCCTCGCGCGAGGACGTCGCCGAGTACGCCGAGTACATGGAGCGGATCAACGCCCTGGTAGCCGTCGTCAACCACCGGCACGGGACCACCGACTGGATGCCGATCGACCTGAAGATCTACGAGAACTTCCCCGAGGCCGTCGCCCGCTACAAGCACTTCGACCTCTTGATGGTCAACTCGCTCTTCGACGGGATGAACCTGGTCGCCAAGGAGGCGCCGGCGGTCAACACCCGCGACGGGGTGCTGATGCTCTCCGAGAACACCGGCTCGCACGAGGAGCTCGCCGACTCGGCGCTCTCGGTCAACCCCTTCGACATCCAGGAGCAGGCCGACGCGATCTACCGGGCGCTGACCATGGACCCCGAGGAGCGGCGGGTGCGGGCGACGCACCTCAAGGAGCTGGTCTTCTCGCGCAACCCGGGCGACTGGGTCGACGACCAGCTGGCCGATATCGACGCGCTGCGCGGCGCGACCCGTTAGCGGCGCTCAGCCGTCCAACTCGGCGATCAGCTCCATCCAGTCGCGCAGCAGGCGCGGCGAGAGGAACTCGTGCCGGGCGTGTTCCTTGCCGGCGCGGCCGAGACGCATGCCCAGCTCGGGATCCTCGAGGATCTCCAGGCAGCGCTGGGCGCATTCCTCCGGCGAGTCGACGAGGAAGCCGCTCTCGCCGTCGGCGATCTGGAGTGGGATGCCGCCGACGTTGCCGGCGACCGTCGGCCGCCCCTTCCAGAGCGCCTCGGTCACGGTCAGGCCGAAGCCCTCGCGGATCGACTTCTGCAGGCAGACGTCGGACTGCGACTGGAAGGCGTTGACCTCGATCGCGCCGACGTTGTTGAGGTTGTTGAGGATCTTGATGTCGTCGTCGCCGTCGGCGTACTCGAAGGTGCGCTGGAAGAAGTCCCAGCCCTCGGGGTCGTCGGTCGCCATCGAGCCGACCAGGGCGAGCTGCGCCTCGGGCACCGTCTCGTGGACGATCCGGTAGGCGTCGATCACGCCCATCGGGTCCTTCCACGGGTCGAAGCGCGAGACCTGGGTGATCAGCGGCCGGTCGACGTCGATCCCGAATTGGCGGCAGACGAAGGCCGCGTCGTCGGGCGAGAAGGCCATGTTCTTCGGCGAGAGCGGGTCGATCGCCGGCGGGATGATCTTCACGCCGTTGTGGCCGTTGACCCCCTGTGGCACGTAGGCGGGCATGTGCCAGACGGTCGCGTCGTATTCCTCGATCATCGGCAGCAGCCGGGCGATCGGCTCGGGGTTGGGCTCGGAGAGGTCGATGTGGCAGCGCCAGATCCAGTTGCGGCTCTTCGCCGTCGCCCCGCGGCGCAGCCCGATCGGCTGCGGGTCGTGGACGATGACCGTGTCCCACTCGCCTTCGAGGCCGCCGGCGTTGATCGCGTTGATCTCGTCGAAGACCTCCCACTGCTCGGCGCTCAGCGTCTCCTCGGCCCCCTGCAGCGAGTTGTGCAGCAGCTTGGTCGCGTTGAAGAACTCCTCTTTGCCGAAGATCACGTGCCAGTGGGCGTCGATGCCGGCGTCGCGCATCAGCGGCACGATCGTGTAGAGGATCTCCGAGACGCCGCCGCCGAAGGCCGTGGCGCTGACGTGCAGCACGCGGTGCCCCTTGAGCGACTCGGCGAGCTCGCGGATCCGCTCGATCGTCGGTTTGCCGGCGATGTGGGTGTAGTCGGCGAGGGACTTCTGGCCGAGGCTGACTTCCTGAAGCATCCGCGAGTTCTACAGCGTCGCGCGGTCGGCCGGGATCAGCTGTTCGGCCGTGTGCCCAACGTCACCTTGACCTGCTTGCGCCGGCCGTCGCGCAGGATCTCGACCTTGACCGTTTCGCCCGGCTCGCGAGCCGCGACCAGGCGGGCCAGATCTTCGGGGCTGACCACCTTGTGGCCGTCGATCGAGAGGATCACGTCGCCGCCGACGCTGTAGGTGGCGGCCTGGAAGTGGATTTCTTCCTTGCCGCCGCGCAGGCCGGCCTTGGCCGCCGGGCCGCCGGGGACGATTTCGGCGAGCAGGCCACCGTAGGTCGTGTCGAGGCCGAGCTTCTGGGCGAGCTGCGGGTAGAGCGGCTGGGTGGTGACGCCGATGTAGGCGTATTCGGCCTTGCCCTTGCGCTCGAGCTGGGCGAGCGAGCGCTTCACCGCCGAGATCGGCACGGCGAAGCCGACGCCGTCGTTGGCGCCGGAGTTGGTCTCGATCTGCTGGTTGATGCCCATCACCCGGGCGCCGGCGTCGAGCAGCGGGCCGCCCGAGTTGCCCGGGTTGATCGAGGCGTCGGTCTGGATCGCGCCCTCGATCTGGAACTTGGTCAGCGATTCGACCGAGCGGTCGGTGGCCGAGACGACGCCGACCGAGAGCGACTGCTGCTCGCCGAAGGGGCTGCCGATCGCCGCCACCGGCTGGCCGACCACCAGTTCGCGGTCGTCGCCGAGCTGCAGCGGGTGGAGCTTGAAGCCGTCGGGCTTGACCTGGAGCAGGGCGACGTCGGCGAACGGGTCGAAGCCGACTATGCGAGCGGAGACGACGTTGCGGTCGGGGAACTCGATGTAGACGGCCTTGGCCGGCTTGCGAGCGTTGCCGCTGCCGGATTCGTCGGTGACGACGTGCGCGTTGGTGACGATCCGGCCGCTCTTGTCGAGGACGAAGCCGGAGCCCTCGGCGGCGCCCGAGGCGAAGATCGAGCGGATCGTGACCACGCCCGGCGAGGCCTCGCGGTAGACCTTGGCGGCGTCGAAGCCGCTCTCGGCGGTCTCGATCGCGACCCGCGGCTGCTGGGTGACCGTCCGCGTGCGGGTCGCCTGCGTCGTCGAGCTTTCGTTGCCCGAGCCGCAGCCGGCAAACGCCAGGACGGCGATCGCCGTCGTGGCCCAGAGGGCGCGGCGCCTCACGCCGCCGCCCGCGGGGGCTCCGCCGTCAGCGGCGGAGCGACGTCGGCGCGCGAGCGCGGCAGGTCGAGGGTGAAGGCGGTGAAGCGCCTGCTCGAGGCGATCGCCACCCGGCCGTCCATGCGTTTGGCGAGCTCGCGGGCGATCGCCAGCCCCAGCCCCGAGCCGCCCGCCGAGTCGGCGGTGTAGAAGCGCTCGAAGATCCGTCCCTGCACGCGGCGCGGGATGCCGGGCCCGTCGTCGGAGACGGTCAGCTCGGCGCGGCGGTTGACTGAGTAAGTGGTCACGGTCACCTTGGTGCCCTCGGGGGTGTGGGTGAGGGCGTTGTCAAGCAGGATACGGACGACCTGCCTGACCCGGTCGGGGTCGGCGCTGGCGATCACCGGGTGGTCGGGGGTGCGCAGCTCCAGGCGCGAGCCGCGGCGGTCGGCGCGCGGGCCGAACTCGCGCGCCACTTCGCGGGCGAGCGCCGCGAGGTCGACGTTGCTGGCGCGCATCGCGACGGCGCCGGCGTCGAGCTGGGAGAGGTCGAGCAGGTCGGCGGTGAGCTTGGTCAGGCGGACGATCTGCTCGCGCATCGTGCGCACGAACTCGGCCCGCTCCTCCGGGCTGGGGTCCTCTTCCTCGAGCAGCTCGACGAAGCCGCCGAGGCTGAAGATCGGCGTGCGCAGCTCATGCGAGGCGTTGGCGATGAACTGCTTGCGGGCGCTGTCGAGCTCGGAGAGGCGGCGCTGCATCTCGTTGAAGGTGCGGGCGAGCTGGCCGAGCTGCCCGGCGGCCGAGATCGGGATCGGCGTCTCGAAGTTGCCGTCGGCGACTTTGCGCGCCGCGTCCTGGAGCTTGCCGATGCTGTCGCTGGCGACCCGCGCGTAGTAGATGCCGATCGCGGTGGAGACCGCGATCGCGATCAGCCCGGCGAGCACGATCTGCCCTTTGACCGCGCCGTTGCCGCTGGCGCTGCCGCCGATCGCGACCGTGAAGACGTAGATCAGGAGCGTGGTCCCGGTCGCGATCCCCACCGCGATCAGCGTGATCCGGTTGCCCAGGTTGGGAGGCCTGAAGCGCGGCATCCTCGCCGCCTACTCCCGGAAGCGGTAGCCGACGCCGCGCACGGTGAAGAGGAACTCCGGGTCCTTGGGGTCCGTCTCGAGCTTCTCTCGCAGGTGCCGGATGTGGACGTCGACGGTGCGCGGGTCGCGGTACTCGGAGTCGCCCCAGACGTGCTCGAGCAGGGTCTCGCGGCTGAGCACGCGGCCGGGCGAGCGGGCGAGCGCGCCGAGGATCTCGAACTCGACGTAGGTGACGCGGACCTCCTCGCCGTGCAGGGTGACCATGCGCCGGTCGAAGTCGACCTTCAGGTCGCCGTGGTCGATCGCCTCGATCTCCTGCGGCTCGCCGGCCATCCGCGAGCGGCGCAGCGCCGCCTTCACCCGGCTGCGGAACTCGCGCATCGAGAAGGGCTTGGTGATGTAGTCGTCGGCGCCCACCTCGAGGCCCGCCACCTTGTCGGTCTCCGAGCCCTTCGCGGTCAACATGATGATCGGCACCTGGCTGCGGGCGCGCAGCTGGCGGCAGACTTCGACGCCGTCGAGCTTGGGCAGCATCAGGTCGAGGATCACGAGGTCGAAACGCGCCTCTTCGAAGCGCTGCAGCGCTTCGCGGCCGTCCTGGGCGGAGGTGACGTGGTAGCCGTCTTTGCGCAGCGGATAGGAGAGCAGGGTCTGGATCGAGTGCTCGTCGTCGACGAGCAGGATGCGGGTCGCACCGTTGGGCATGGAAAGAGGGTATCTGCGGCCACGCTTGGACAGATGTGCGAGTACCAAGAACTAAGGTCCGCGGGCAGAACGCCCGATATGAGCCGCAGGATGCAGCCACGACAGCTGAAAAGCCTGGTCGACTCCGGCCACTACAAGCCCGAGCCGGCCCTGGTCGCCGCCGCGATGCTCCAGCGCCGTGGCGTGCGGGAGCTGCTGACCGCGGACGGCGTCAGCCCAGCTGGTCGAATCCCCCCGGCTCCGCAAGCCGGCCGCCGGGCAGCCTGATCTCGACGCCCTCGCCAGCGACGACCTCGCCGACGCGGGTCAGCTCGACCCCTTCCTCCTCGCGCACCGCGGCCGCGGCTTCGGCCAGCCGCGCCGGCGGGATCGCCGCCAGCAGCTCGTAGTCCTCGCCGCCGAGCAGGAGCCGCCAGGGGCCGTCGTGTCCGAGCCCGGCGGCGAGCTCGTCGACTCCGTCGGCCCGTGGCAGGGCGCTTGCGTCGATTCGCAGCGCCACGCCGCTCGCGTCGGCGAGGTGGCGCGCGTCGCCGCCGAGCCCGTCGCTGACGTCGATCATAATCCCCGCCCCGCCCCCAGTCGCGGCAGCGGCTCCAGCTGCCGGCCGACCAGGGCTGACTTCGCCTTTTCCAGTCCAATAGCCCCGGTAAAGGCGAAGTCAGGCTCAGCGGCCCGAGCCTCGAGCAGCGCTAGGCCGCCGGCGGCACCGCCCAGGTCGCCGGTCAGGACGAGGATGTCGCCGGCCTGGGCGCCGGCTCGGGTGACGAAGTCCTCCGCCCGCGCGCCGTGGCCGACGACGGTCACCGCGAGGAAGAGGCTTTCGCTGCGCGTCAGGTCGCCGCCGGCAAGGGTGGTCCCGGTTCGCTCGGCGAGAGCGGCCATCCCCTCGAGCAGCTCGAGGCAGTCGTCCTCCTCGAGATCGGCGGGGACGCCGATCGCCACGTAGGCCTCGCCCGCCTCGGCGCCCATTGCCGCCAGGTCGGAGAGCGCGGTGGCCAGCGCCTTGTGGCCGATCTGGCCGAGGCTCGCCCGCTCGCGGTGGAAGTGGACGCCGTCGACCAGCGCGTCGACGGAGGTCGCCGTGGCCCCGCCCGGGACCGTGATCGCCGCGTCGTCGCCGCTCCCCAGATACGTGCGCGCGGCGGGCGGTGGGAGGCGCTCACGGATCCGCGCCAGCAGCTCGAACTCACCCATCTGTCCATTGTCCCTCCCGGGCCGTGACTATGGTGCTGGGCAGTGGAGAGCCGTCAACCGCTACTGCACCGAATCGGCGAGGCCGGGGCGAAGGTGGGCGCCAAGCCGCCGCGCAGCAAGCGCCTGCGGCTCGCGATCCAGATCGGGATCGCGGTGCTGGTCTTCGGCTTCCTCGTGCTCACGGTGATCCAGCAGTGGTCGGAGATCCAGGCCAAGGGGGTTCACTTCCACGTCCTCTGGCTGATCCCGGCGCTGATCGTGATCCCGCTCTCCTTCGGCTTCTGCGCGCTTGGCTGGGACCTGATCCTGCGCTTCCTCGGCTACCGGCTCGGCGCCGGCCGGGCGCAGGTCGCCTGGGGCCAGCCGCTGCTCGCCCGCTACGTGCCCGGCAGCGTGCTCTACGTGCTCGGCCGGGTGCTGCTCTCCGAGCGCAGCGGGGTGCCGCGCCGCCTGACCGTCGCCAGCATCGTCTACGAACAGGCGATCCAGGGGACCTCGGCGCTGGTCGTCTCCGCCTACTTCATCATCGACCACCCCGACCTCCAGGGACAGCCCTGGCGTTGGGGCATCCTGGCGCTGATCGCCGTGGCGATCGTGCTGCTGCACCCGCGGGTCTTCGGCCCGCTCGCCAACCGCGCCCTGCGAGCCTTCGGCCGCGATCCGCTGCCGGCGGCGATGCCGATGCGCGGGGTGCTCGGGGTGCTCGCCTTCTACCTCGTCTACTGGGCGATCCTCGCGGTCGGCATCTGGTGCGTGGCGCGCTCGGTCAGCAACGTCGGCGTCGGCGACATCGCCGCGCTCGGCTCGGCCCAGGCGTTCGGCTACGTGGCGGCGCTGGTCACCCTGGTGGCGCCGGCCGGGCTGGGCATCCGCGACGCGGCCTTCGCCTGGGCGGCCAAGGTGGTCGCCCCGGGCCACAGCTTCGCGGTCGCCTCGCTGATCGCGATCGTCGTGCGCGGGGTGCTGACCGTCGCCGAACTGATCTATGTCGGGAGCGTGACGGCGATGGGGCGGCGCGAGGGGTGGTCGATCCACACGGGTGTGCTGCATCCCTCTCCCGAAGAGGCGGAGGCGGTTGTCGAAGAGGTGTGAGGGATGGGCCGGGGGGAGGCGTCGGGTGCCCCTTTCCCAAAGACCGTCGCGCAGCTGGGTCGCTTGCGGCGCTTCGGAGTGTGGTTGCAGAGCCTTTGGGAAAGGGGCACCCGACGCCTCTTCTCGATCCGATCCTTGCTTCGGCGACGCAGCCTCGATGCGGGGAGCTTGAGCGGGTGCGGCGCGTTTGAAAGAGCTTGGTGGCTACAGCGGGATCCTTGCTCCTAGTTGGTAGGCGGTGAGGGCGAGGAGGAGGAGCTTTAGGGGGCGGTCCCTGGAGAGGGCTGCTGTGGGGAGGGGCCAGAGTAGGTACCAGGGGAGGAGCCAGGACGTGGCGAGGAGGAGGCCGGTGGTGGCCCAGGCGGTGGCGCGCAGCCAGTCGGCGCCACGATAGGTCCAGACGAGAAGCCAGGCGACGAGGAGGGCGTAGAGGACGAGGAAGGCGGCGCGGGCCGGGTCCTTGCCGACGCCGAGGATGCGGGCCGTGGTCGTCGGGAGGCTGAGGTGGCTCGTGTGCCCCTGATTTTGACCGGCCAGCGCGAACGCATGCACCCACCCCCACCCGAACCCAGCGTAAGCAGCGACCCCAATCGCTACCAGCATCGCGAGCCCCCCCATCACTACGCCGCCGACGGGCCGAAATGTCAAGGATGCCTTGACATTTCGGCCCGTCGGCCCGCGGTTTCGGGCGCCTAGGAGGGCGAAGGGGAGGGCTACGGCGGCTGAGGACTTGACGGCGGCCGCGGCTACCAGGGCGGCGCCGGCCTCGGTCTCCCGGGCGGACAGGAGGGCGGCTATGCCTAGGGTCGTCAGGAGGACCGCGAAGGCGTCGTTGTGGGGGCCGCCTATTACGTGAACGAGGACCAGGGGGTTGAGGGCGACGAAGGCGGCGGCGCGCAGGGGGTCGATGCCGCGGGCCGGGGCTAGGCGCGCGACGAGCCAGGCGGTCGCGAGCACGGCGCCGGCAGAGGCGGCCTTCAGGACGTAGACCGCTACGCTGACCGGGAGCCAGGCCAGCGGGTAGGTCGCAAGCGTGAAGAGCGGGCCGTAGGCGCTGGGGGTGTGCGGCCAGGTGACGTGGGCAAAGGCCGGGTCCGCCGGCGCCGCCGCGGGGCCGCGCAGGTAGGGGTCGATGCCGTGCAGCGCTCCGAGGCGGGCGTAGTCGACGTAGCTGTAGACGTCGTGCGAGAGCAGCGGCGGCAGGCAGGCGAAGGCGATCGCGGCGATCGCGATCGCGCTCCAGACGACCCGCCGTCCCAGCCTCGGCGCCCAGACGAGCGCGCCGAGGTAGGCGGCGAAGCCGGCCCAGATCAGGCCGTAGGCGACCCCCGGCGCGGGGCTCAGCTACCTGCCCCCGGCTTCGGTCGCCGCCCCGCCGCCGCCGACCTGGGTTTCCGCGGGCGGTGGCGGCAGCGGCGTCGGCTTCTGTCCGGCGCCCGGCGCGTAGGCGTCGGGGTTGTAGCCGCCCGTGGCTTCTTCGCCCAGCTTGCGCGCCCGTTCGGCTTCTTCTTCGGCTGCGCCGTAGACGCCCTTGCCGTGACCGCGCGGCGTCTGCGCCGTGAAGTGGCCGTAGAAGGGCGCCCAGCCGATCGAGTGCTTCGGCTTCTCGAATTCCTCGCAGGGAACGTCGCCGGCCGAGTAGACGCCGTGCCAGATTTCGGCCGGAAAGGTGCCGCCATAGACCGTGATCCCGTGCACGCTGGTCATTTCGATCGCGTTGGACTGCGGGTAGCCGACCCAGACCGCCGTCGCCAGGTTCGGCTGGTAGCCGGCGAACCAGGCATCGGTCTCGCGGTCTGTGGTGCCCGTCTTGCCCGCCTGGCCGGTGCAGCCGGTGTAGGCGGCCGTGCCGGTGCCTTCGGTGATGTTGTCGTGCAGCAGCCGCGTCACCTCGTAGGCCACCGCTTCGGAGACCACCCGCCGCGGCGGGCTGCGGTCGGGTCGCTCGGTGCGCCCGCCGGGGAAGACGACCCGCCCGATCGAAACGGGGTCGTGGCGGACGCCCCCGGCGGCGAGCGTCGCGTAGGCATCGGCCATCTCCAGCGGCGAGACGCCGACCCGCAGGCCGCCGATCCCCTCGGCCGGGATCCCGTCCAGGGGGCTGACGATTCCCAGCGAGTGCGCCGTCTGGGCGACGTTCTTCGGCCCGACGTCGAGATCGAGCTGGGCGAAGACGGTGTTGTCGGAGGCGACCGTCGCCTGCTGCAGGTTGATCCGGCCGAGGTATCCCCGGTCGGCGGTGTGCACTTCCCAGTGCCCCCACTTGGGCAGGCTCAGGTCGAGCGGTTTGGAGGTGTAGTAGGTCGTGTAGGGGTCGATCCCCTGCTTGATCGCCGTGGTCAGGACGAACGTCTTGAAGGTCGAGCCGGGCTGGCGATGCCCCTGGGCGGCGAGGTTGAACTGGCTGGGGTGGCCGGGGCTGTAGCTCGAGGCCATCGTCTCGATCCTGCCGCTGGCCGGGTCGATCGAGACCAGCGCCGAAGCGGGGTCGGTCGAGTAGGGCAGGGTCGAACGCATCGTCGCCAGCGCCGCTTCCTGCAGCGGCAGGTCGAGGGTTGTGTGGACGCGCAGGCCACCGTCGCGGACCGTCGCGGCGCCGTAGCGTTCGATCAGCTCGTTTTCGACGTAGTCGAAGAAGAACGGCTGGCGGTGGGCAAAGTAGGAGCCGGATGCGTCGAGCCCGAGGCCGCTGGAGCGCGCCGCCCGCGCCCGCGCCGCCGCGACGTAGCCGAGCTCGGCCATCTTCGCCAGCACCTCGTTGCGGCGGGCGCGAGCCGCGCGGGGGTGAAGGAGCGGGTTGTAGTCGGTGGGCGCCTGGGGGAGGCCGGCAAGCAGCGCCTCCTGGGCCAGGCTCAGCTTCCAGACCGGCCTGGAGAAGTAGATCTGGGCGGCCGCCCCGACGCCGACCGCGGTCGCGCCCCCGACGGTCCCGTACGAAGCGGTGTTGAGGTACTGGCCGAGGATCTGCCGCCGCGAGTGCCGTTCGGCGTACTCGATCGCCAGCTTCGCCTCGACGATCTTGCGTTCGAGGTTGCGCCGCGGGTTGCGGATGCAGAGTTTGCGCACTAGCTGTTGGGTGATCGTCGAGCCGCCCTCGACCGCCTTTCCCGCTTCCAGGTCCTTGAGCGCCGCCCGCAGGATGCCCTCGTAGTCGACGCCACCGTGTTCATAGAAGCGCTGGTCCTCGATCGCCACGGTCGCCAGCTGGAGCCGCTTCGGGATCCGCCCGACCGGCACGGGCTGGCGCGCTTCCTTCGAGGCGACGAGGCCGAGGCGAGTGCCGTCGGCGGCGTAGATCGCCGTATTGGCCGCCCGGCTGACGTGCTTGCAGGAGGCGAGCGAGGGGGCGTCGGCGGCGACGTTGAAGACCCAGGAGATCGCCGCTATCGCCGCCACGGCGACCGCCACCAGCAGCGCCCCGCCGACGAGCAGGACCTTGGCCGGCAGCCCGCCGCGCCGCCGCTTGCGTCGCCGAGTCCGCTGCCCCATGGGCGAAGCGTACTTCGGCCCGGCCGCGGCTCAGGCCTGGGTGTCCTCGGTCGAGAGGTTGTGGACGATCCCCTCGACCAGCAGCTGGTTGGGGATCACCACCGCGGTGCCGTCGCCGGGGTTGACGTAGGTGTAGGAGAGGGTGATGTCGACGACCCTGCCGCTGACTTCCTCGAAGACGATCCGGTCGCCGATCTTGATCGGCTGGGAGACGGCGATCTGCACGCCGGCGACCATGTTGGCGATCGTGTGCTGAGCGGCAAAGCCGACGATCGCCGCGAGCACCGCGGTCGAGGCGAGGATGCCGGTCGCCAGCCGCTTCAGCTCGGTGAACTGGCTGAGCGCGATCGCCAGCAGGACGAGCAGCACGACGAGGACGATCAGGCGGCGCAGGAAGCGCAGCCGCGTTTTGGTCGAACGTGAGACCTGGGAGACTGCCGGGGCCATGCGTCAAGACTCTATGCGGGCGGCCTTTCCGTATTCGAATTGGGGGCCGGTCGTGGCGGTCCTGGGGATTCTGCTTGCGCTGGGCGCCGGGGTGCTGCTTGCTTTGCCGGCGGCGATTCTGGGGGGGAACGGGCATGGGGAACTGACCGACGCCGCGAATGCGGCGGCGCAGTTCGCGGCGGAGTTGGGGTTCCTGCTGGTGCCGATCGCGGTTGCGGCTTGGCGGGGGGCTAGGCCGCGGGAGGCGCTGGCGCGGCTGGGGTTCAGGCGGTTTCGGCCGTCGGCGGTGGGTTGGATGTTCGCGGCGATCGGAGCCTATCTCGCCTTTGCGATCGCCTACACGGCGGCTTTCGGCGAACCGCATCAGAAGGACATCGCCAAGGACCTGGGGCCGGTCGTCGTGCAGGTGGCGCTGATTGGCGTCGTCGCGCCAGTCTGCGAGGAGACCTGCTTCCGGGGGTTCCTGTTCGGCGGGCTGCGCGAGCGTCTGCCGCGGATCGTCGCGGCGCTCGTCAGCGCCCTGATCTTCGGCGGCCTGCACGCGACGACCGGCGTCAGCGCCGTGCCGCCGCTGATCTTCTTCGGATTCGTCCTGGCGTTGCTCTACGAGCGGACCGGTTCGATCGTGCCCGGGATCATGCTGCACATGCTGAACAACTCCGTCGCCCTGCTCGGTCACTAGCGGCCGGCCGACCGACCGGCCGATCGTTAACAATTCGAGCTCGTGAGTCGTCGTTTCGCCCCACTCGTCCTCACCGCCGCGCTGATCGCGCTGCCCGGCTCGGCCCTCGCGGGCCCGCCGAAGGCGGCTTCGGCGGAGAAGCTGGGCGGGCCTCCGGCGGCCACCGTAAAGATCAAACCGGACCTGAAGAACGGTCGGGCGCAGATCCTCAGCAAGGCCGCGGTGGTCGGGACCGTGACGCCGTTCGTCCCCGGCCAGCACGTCGCCGTCACCTTCTATCTGGACGGTCACAAGCTGCTGACCCGCAACGTCGCCCTACAGGATGGCAACGGGGGGAACGGCAAATTCCGCGCCGCGATCCTGATTCGCGAGGGCGGCAAGTACGCGGCGTCGGCCAAGCACGTGGCAACCGCGGCGCTGGGCGCCGACAGCACAGTGCGCAAGAGTTGGAAGGTCAGCTTTCCGGCCCTGCATCCGGGCCAGTGCGATCCGGTTGTCAAGGGCTTCAAGAAGGCGATGGCGAAGCTCGGCTACGTCTCCGGTGGCGGGCGCTGCTTCGACGGGCGCACCGGGCGCGAGGTGCTCGCCTACCGCAAGGTCAACGGCATGTCCCGCACCGAGCGGGCCGGCAGGGGCCTGGTCGGGGACGTCTTCGGCGGCCGCGGCGGCTACCGGGTGCGGTATCCGGACGCCGGCGAACACGCCGAGGTCCCCCTCGACAAGCAGGTCCTGGTGCTCAGCAAGGGCGGCAAGCCCTTCGCGATCTACCCGGTCTCGACCGGCAAGCCCTCGACCCCGACCGTCACCGGCCACTACAGCTTCTACCGTCAGGAACCGGGCTACAACTCTGAGGGCATGTACTACTCCTTCTACTGGCACAACGGCTACGCCGTGCATGGCTACGCCGAAGTCCCGACCTACGCCGCGAGCCACGGCTGCGTGCGCACCTTCATCGCCGACCAGCCGCGGATCTACGAACAGCTCCACTACGGCGAGAGCATCTTCGTCTTCTGAGTGCGGAGGCCCTGCCCGGCTATTCGGGCAGCCGCACGCTCTCGAAGGGCAGCACGGTGGCGAGCAGATCGAAGTGCTTGTCGGCGTGCAGGACGCCGAAACCGCGCTCGGCCGCTGCTGCGGCGATCAGGTAGTCGGCGGCCGGGAGGCGCCGGCGGGCGCCAAGCTCGCGAGAGGCCGAGAGGGCCGCAGCGCAGACGGAGGCGGTAACCGGCGCTTGGGGGAGGGCGGAGAAGTTGGAGTCGAGCACCCGGAATTCGTCCTCGTTCCGGGTCGCGCAAAGGATCTCGAGGGTCGCAACCGGGCACGCAGCCAGGAGCCTTTCGCCGTTCACTCCCCGCCAGAAGGCGGCTGCCTCCGGTCGGTCAAGACGAGCCCAGGCGGAAGCATCGACGACCATCGGCACTCGAAGACTCATTCTGCTTCCGCCTCCCGTTCTTCCCAAACTTCCTGGGCGCCCGTGAAGTCCATCTCGATCTCGCCGGTGCCGACCTTGTGAAAGAACTCCCTCGCCTTCTCGCGCTGCTTTCTCTCCTCGACTGCGTTCTCTGCACCGCGCAGCGCAAGGTCGCGGATCAGCCGCGAGCGGCTCTTCGGGTGCGTGTCAACTGCGGCCATCGCCTCGGCCAGCTCCGGGTCGACGGTCACCTGCACACGTGGATGCTTGGTCGCCACTGAGCGAGTGTACCTCGCAGGAGGTACACGGGTTCATCGCAGGGGACGCAAGCTTCACACCGTTCTAAAGGGGCTGGCGCGGGAATCTCTCCCCCCTCTCGCCATAAGATGCGCGGCCGATGGCCGACCTCGCCGCCGCCAAGCAGACACTGCTCGCCGAGCTGCGCGAGCACTCGCTGGTGATCGGCGAGGTGACGCTTTCCAGCGGAGCGACGGCGCAGTACTACGTCGACGCCCGCCGGGCGCTGCTGCGGCCGGCCGGCTTCCTCGCGGCGGGCGAGCTGATCGCCGACGCCGCGGTCGAGGTCGGGGCGAGCGCCGTCGGCGTCCCCGCCGGCCGCGACTTGGCCGGCTTCTTCGTACGGGGTGAGCGTAAGGAGCACGGCCTACAGCGCTGGGTCGAGGGCGCCGCCGAGCCGGGCGACCGCTGCCTCGTGGTCGAGGACACGGTCACCACCGGCGGCTCCACCGCCCGCGCGATCGAGCGCATCGCCGAGCAGGGCCTCGAGGTCGTCGGCGTGGTCGCGGTGGTCGACCGCCTCGCCGGCGGCGCCGAGCGGATCGAAGCCGCGGCCGGCGCCCCCTACCGCGCCCTGGTGACGATCGACGAGATCTACCCCGACCGCCCCGACCGCGGCTGATGGAGCCCGACGCCGTCGAGGTCCGGGTGCTCGGCTGCCTGGTCGAGAAGCAGCGCACCACGCCGGACGTCTACCCGCTCTCGCTCAACGCGCTGCGCCTCGCCTGCAACCAGTCGACCAACCGCGATCCGGTCGTCGACTACGACGAGCAGACCGTGGTCGAGGCCCTGCGCCGCCTCGCCCTGCGCGGCTGGACCCGCCTGGCGAGCGGCGCCGGCAGCCGCGCGCGCAAGTACCGTCATCTGCTGGGCGACGCCTTCGGCCTTGACGACGCCGAGGTCTCGATCCTCGCCGTGCTCATGCTGCGCGGCCCGCAGACTCCCGGCGAGCTGAAGCAGCGTGCCCAGCGCCTGCACGAGTTCGCCTCCCTGGCCGAGGTCGAGCAGACCCTCGCCCGCCTCGTCGACCGCGGCCAGGTCGCCCGCCACGAGCGCCGTCCCGGCCAGAAGGAGGAGCGCTACGAGCAGCTACTCGGCCCGAGCGGCGCGGCAGCTCCAACGAACCCCGCGGTCCCCTCACCCAGCGACGACGAGCCGACCCCCGACGCACCGGCCGCAGAGCAGCTCCAACCCGCCGAGGACCGCCTAACCCGCCTCGAGCGAGAAGTGACGGAGCTCCGCTCCGAACTGGCCGCCCTGCGCTCCGAGCTCGGCGACTGACGCCCCCAGCCGAACACAAGACGAACTGGGTCGCGCGGATCGCGACTCCGCCGATCTCGCTTGATCGCTAGCCCTCCGCCGGCCTCCCCTTGTCCGCAGCCGAATTGGCGCCAGCCAGCGGTCCCAGTTCGGGCTGCTCCAAAAATGCGGCTATGGACGTGCTCTGAGCAGGCTCAGGGTTCGTGGCTCCCCGACGACCCATTGCCGCTCCCTTCGATCCCGGGAGGAGGCGCTTCATCTTCATTGACCAGTGGGTAGTCGATCGGCTCCCGGCCGATCTTCTTGCCTTCCGCGTCGAGGGCGACCACTTCGGTCGGCCCGCGACCCGGTTCCGCGAGCAGGATGAAGCCCCCTTCGACCCCGGAGATCCGGAGGGGCGGCCCCGATTCGTAGGTGAGTTCGACACTGCCCACCGACCGGGCCGCGATCCCCCACACGGGGACGTGGCCCTGGGCGTCGGGGTGCCGCCTCGCCCCCGTATCGAGGAGGTGCAACGGGGCGTCGCCGAATTCCGCCGCGTTTTCATAGCCCATACCGAAGCCGATGCCGCCGAATTCGAAGTTCAGAGTGCCTTCGGAACCGATGTAGGAGTAGAGCTTGTAGCCGCCGGCTTCGGCGATCACTCGCGGTTCCTTGCTGTCGTGGAGATATTCCATGTATTCGGGCAGCTTTTCCGCTTCGGCGGCCTGGAGCGGCCTTCCAGGCGCCTCGGCGGAGTCGCCGCCGAGCCAGCCGGAGAAGACGCCGCCGACGCTTTCCCCCGCTCCTTCGATCGCCGCCCGGGTGGGCGGCACCGAGTAGAGGGCCGCTCCGAGAATCGCCAGCGCCGCAAGCGCCTGCAGGGCGAGCCTCGGAGCGCCCCGGCGCGGACGCACAGCGCCGAGGCGCCGGTCACGCCGCCGGCCGCGGCCTGCGTCATCGGCCCGCGCGCGGGCCACAGAGGAGGGATGCCTCTCGGACGCGAGGATCGTGGCGAGCATGTCCTCGGCGGTCGAGTCCCACAGCCGGTCCGGCCGCTCGCAGTCGTCGAG
>Ga0210100_1000102_pt1 | contig 17348 bp, 10 predicted proteins | sample MayberryNW_TuleB_FD_185525 | JGI IMG/M metagenome (GOLD analysis project Ga0210100, IMG submission 185525) | Wetland microbial communities from San Francisco Bay, California, USA, that impact long-term carbon sequestration - MayberryNW_TuleB_D1... | ecosystem: Environmental > Aquatic > Marine >... | reverse complement strand
CCCCCGCCATGAAGCGGAGCGCCGCCTCCAGGTCGTCGGGACGGTCGGCGACGACGAGGATGTGGGCGACCTCGACCCCGAGCTCGGCCAGCCGTTCGGACACCCAGGGGCCGTTCGAATCCGCGATCCGCCCGGTCAGGACCTCGGTCCCGGTGACGACGATGCCGGCGCGGATCACGTGCAGCTGGGCCGTTCGCCTTCGGGGATTTCGCGCAGCGCGCCGCCGGGGGCGATCGAGTAGCCGACCGGGCTGGAGCTTTCGGGGATTTCCGCCTGCTGGCCGTTGACCATCATCCTCACCGCGCCGTTGCCGAGCGCGACCGTGAAGCTACCCGACCGGTAGGGGCCGGCTTCGGCTCCCGCTTCGAGGATCTGCCCGTTGACAACCGGGTCGCCCCTGCCGTCCAGCAGGCAGACCCAGACTTCGGCGGTCGCCGTGAGGCGCAGCGAGAGGCCGGGCTGCTTCTTCGCCGCCGCCGTCCCGTTGGCGATCGAGCGCTTGCCGTGGTCGTGACCGCCGCCGTTGCCGGAGCCGCCCCCGCCGCTGCTCAAGACGGCGACGACGACCAGGACCGCGACCAGCACAGCCGAGACGATCGCCGCCGTCAGGCGCGGCGGGATCCGGGGCGCGCCGCGCCGCACGCCTCGCTTCGGCTTCAGGGTCGCGGGCTCTACCCGCGGCAGGCGTTCGGCGGGTCGGGTGGCGCCCACCTCGCGCCGGTGCTCCTCCGCCAGCCGTTCCCCGTCGAGCCCGAGGAAGGAGGCGTAGGTGCGGATGAAGGCGCGGACGTAGGCCTCCCCCGGCAGCACGTCCCACTCTTCGTTCTCGATCGCCCGCAGGTAGCGGATGCGGATCTTGGTCGCCGCTTCGACTTGCGGAAGGTCGATTTTGCGGCGATTGCGCGCCTCCCGCAGGGTCTTTCCCACAGCTTGCTCCACGTTTCTATTGTGGCCGCTCGGCCGGCCCGGGCGTGAAGTCGCCGCCTAGCGCGCAATCAAACGTCCGCGTCGGAGTCGACCGCGGCCGGCTCCAGAGCCGGGGCCTCTCCGGCCGGCGGCAGCACCCTGGCGAGGTCCGCCTGGGTGATCAGGACCTGGCGCGGTTTGGAGCCCTCGTAGCCGGAGATCACGCCGCGCCGCTCGAGCATGTCGATCAGCCTGCCGGCGCGGGTGTAGCCGACCCGGAGGCGGCGCTGGATCATCGAGACGGAAGCGGTCTCGGTCTGCACGACGAGCCGGATCGCCTCGTCGAGGAGATCGTCGCTGTCGGGGTCGAAGTCGCCGTCGGCGCCCTCCTCGGCGACCTCCGCCGGGGTCTCCAGCAGCTCCGCCTCGAATTCGGGTTCGCCCTGCTTGGCCCAGTGATTGGTGATGCGGGCGATCTCGTCCTCGGTGATGAACGCCCCCTGGACGCGCTGCAGCTTCGAGGTGCCGGCGCCGCGGAAGAGCATGTCGCCCTGTCCGAGCAGCGCCTCGGCCCCGCCCTGGTCGAGGATCACCCGGGAATCGGTCTGCGAGGAGACGGCGAAGGCGATCCGCGAAGGGATATTGACCTTGATCGTGCCAGTGATGATGTCGGTCGAGGGACGCTGGGTGGCGAGCACCAGATGGATGCCGGTGGCGCGCGACTTCTGGGCGAGGCGGATGATCGAGTCCTCGACTTCGGCCGGAGCGACCATCATCAGGTCCGCGAGCTCGTCGATCACGCAGAGGATGTGCGGGAGCGGCGCCTCGCCGGCCTTTTCGCGGAAGCGGTTGAGCTCGCCGAGGTTGCGGCAGCGGGCCTGGCTCATGATCCCGTAGCGGCTCTCCATCTCGCCGATCAGATTGGAGAGGACGTTGGCCGCCAGCCGCGGCGAGGTGACCACCGGCGTCAGCAGGTGGGGGACGTTCTCGTAGTGGTTGAGCTCGACCTGCTTGGGGTCGACGAGGACCAGCCGCACCTCGTTCGGCGAGGCCTGCATCAGGATCGAGGAGAGGATCGCGTTGACGCAGCCGGACTTGCCCGAGCCGGTGGTGCCGGCGACCAGCACGTGCGGCATCTTCGCCAGGTCGGTCCAGACCGCGTTGCCGTCGATTCCCTTGCCGAGCCAGGCGACCAGGGGCGAGGTCTTCTCCGGGCGGCCGGCGTAGATGTCGCCGAGCCGGACCATGCGACGGCGGCTGTTCGGGACCTCGACCCCGACCGCCTGTTTGCCGGGGATCGGCGCGAGGATGCGGATGTCGGTGGAGGCGAGGGCGTAGGCGAGGTCGTTTGCGAGCTCGGTGACCTTCTTCACCTTGATCCCCGGCGCCAGCCGCAGTTCGTAGCGGGAGACGTGCGGGCCGCTGACCACGCCGACGATCTTCGCCTCGACCCCGAAGTGGCCGAGCGTCTCGACCAGCTTGCGGCCGACGCTTTCGTGGTCGCGGGGATCGGGGCCTTTGTCGCTGTTCTTGCCGCGTTCCAGCACCTTCGGGCTGGGCGGTCGGTAGTCGATCTCCTCCGAGGTGGTGACGCCGCGGGCGCTGCCCATCGGCGTGAGCTGCGCCTGCCCGGCTCCCTCCTCCGGGGGCGCGACCGCGTCCTGCTCGGAGGCAGAAATCTCCGCCTCTGCTCCGGGAATGCCGGGCGAGCCCTCGGGATCCTCCTCCACCCGCGTCTCGGCGTCGAAGACCGCGGCGTCGAAATCGTCTCGCTCCTCGCCCCCCTCCTCGGCGAGGGCGATGGTGGGCTCGAACTCGTCGGTGTCGGGATAGGAGCTCATCACGTCGGTCGGTCCGGCGAGGGTCTCGGCCTCCGAGCGCGCCTGCCGCTGCTTCTGCCAGTCGGCGTGGGTCCGGGCGACCGTTTTCGCGGCGGCGTCGCCGCCGGCGAAGACGCCGCGGAAGAGCGCCCGCAGCCCGCGGCCGATCCCGCGCGCGAGCGCCGAGACCGAGGTCCCGGTCAGCAGCATTCCGCCGACGACCAGCATCAGCAGGGTGAAGATCCGCGCGCCGACCCTGCCGAACAGGTAGGTGAGGCCGGTTTCGACCCCGTAGCCGACCTTGCCGCCGTCCCAGCCGAAGAAGAGGACGAAGAGGAGGTAGACGGCGGCGGCGACCAGGAACAGCCCGAGGACGTCCAGATGCCGCTGCTCGATCCCGCCGGGCAGGCGCAGGCCACCCTTCGGGGCCTTCGGTTTCTTCGCCCCTTTTCCCCTCCGCGCGGGCGCCGGGCGCTTCTTCCTCACGAACATGCCCGCAGCTTCGACGCGAAGCAGGCGTCCCCTGCGGCCGCCCTTCTGGGATCAGGTCGGTTCGTTACACACCTTGAAGCCGTATTCGGTGGCCAGTCCGATCGCATGACTGAACGGGCCTCGGAGATCGGTGACCGTGCTCGCGGGGTCTTCTTCGGCCTTCTTGATGCCGGCTTCGATCCCGGAGGCGATTCCCTGAACCGTCTTCTCGTCGCCCTTCGGAGCCGAAAGGGCTCGCAGTTCTCCTGCCTCTTCCTGGATTGCCGGAAGGATGACGGCGAGCAGGAATTTCTCCAGCAGCACCTCATTTGGGCGACCGTTGGGATAGGACCGCTCGAGATCCTGAAGCTTCCCATAGATCGCCTTGTCCATCCCGTTGCACATTGCATCAGCCTGCTTGATGAATTCCGCCTTGGAAGGCGCCGACTTGCCGCCGCCCCCACAGCCCGCGCCGAGCAGCGCGAAGGCGCTCAGGGCGAGGACGGCAATTGACGTGAAGGGGCGCGAATATAGATGCATGAGCATTGAGTAAACAAGATACTAGCAAGCGCTAACGAGTCTGCCACTTCACCACGGGCGGCAAGATCGCTAGCGCTTCTTGCGGCACTTCACCCGCAGTGCCGGCTTCAAATTGATGAATTTGGCGTTCTGCGCGGTGAGATGGGCGCTGGCCCGGTGGGTGCCCTTGCAGAGGTTCGTGCTGTTGACCAGGAGCCCCTTGGCGCCGCTCGGCATGCTCAGCACCACCTTCGAGACCGGCAGGTCGGGGATCGAGCCGAAGGTGGCGCGGATCCCGCCGTGGTGGGAGTCGATGCGGGCGACGGCGTCGACCTCGACCGGCTGGGAGTCGGGGCCGCGCAGGGCGAGGACGAGGTCGGGCAGCGGGTGGCTCGAGGAGCGCAGGTAGATCGGGCCGCGCACCTTGTAGTCGACGAGCGGGCTGGTGGCGGTGGCGTGGCCGTAGATCGAGCCCTTCGGGCAGGCGTGGGCGGCGAACTGGACCCGGGTGCAGACCGTGCGGATGTGTTCCTGGGCGAGGAACTCTGAGTGAGGGAGGGCGACCGAGGCGCTGGCGATGTTGGCGTAGGCGCCCTTCGGGTAGGTGAGAACGCTGCGCAGCGCGGGATGCGCGCCGCGCGCCGAGCCGCCGGTGAGGCGAAGGCTCAGGTGCGGCTGGAATCTCAGCCGCTTGCATTCGCCGACCTGGAAGTGGTCGGAGAGCGGCGCGACCTGCCCGAGCGTCGTGATCGCTTCCCCGTCGAAGCTGAACGGGCTGCAGTTGGTCGGGTTGAGCGTGAACAGCGAGCGGTCGAGCTTCACCGCGACCGAGCGCAGGTCGAGCGGGATGCCGTCGAGGACATGGGGGATCGGATCCGAGGTGGCGGTGACCCGCGCGGTCTCGGGGTCGATGTGCAGGGCGGTGCGGACGAGGACCGTGCCGAGGTCATAGGGCCCCGCCACCGCCGGCGTGAGGATCGCCAGCGAGAGCGGCGCGCCCTCGTAGGGGCCGGCGAGGTAGGCGCGCCCCTGGGCGTAGTAGGGGGTGGGGCCGGCACCGGCGCCGACCTCGACCGTGCCGACCTCCGAAGAGGCGGGGCAGGAGGGGCTGGCCTTCTCTTCGGCTCCGCCCCCTTCGCGTTCGCGCGATCTCGCCAGGGCGAGCGCGGCCTCGGGGCAGTAGGGGACCCTGGCGAGGCGCGCGATCAGCCCCGGCGGCGGGCTGAGGTTCAGCGCGCCGAGTTCCTGGGAGCCGTCTTCGCGCTTCAAGCGCATGACGAGTGGGCTGTAGGCGCCGGCGACGGGGGTTACGGTGCCGGCTTCGAAGAAGCTCGGCTTGCTCGGCTCTTCAGCCTCGCTGCGCGGGCAGATCGACTGTCCCGGCGCGGGCTGGGTGATCTGGAAGGAGCTCGGCCAGATCGCCGGCGGGCCCGATTCGGGCGCCGACCACGGCGTCATCGTCGCCATGGTTTCGTGTTCGCCGCAGACGGCGGGCGTGCGCAGGGCGGCGTTGGCGCCGCCGAAGAAGTCCAGTTCGAAGTCTTCGAACGGCACCTGCGGGGTTTCATCGAAGGTGGCGGTGAGCTGGCCCGTCTGCGGATCCGCTTCGGCCCTGCCGGCGAGCTTCACAACAACTCCCGATTTCGGGTCGTGGACGGCGATGTAGAGGGCGAGCAGCGACCCGAACGGGTTTTCGCGGGGGGTGGCGACATAGACGCTGCCGTCGGCGCCTTCCTTGGATTCCAGGGTATGGTCGATCAGCGGCGTCTTCACCTTCACCGAGGCGATCCGCGAGGCGGCAGGGCACTGCGCCGGCTCGTTGGAGAAGACGTCGAAGCCTTCTTCGGGGTCTTTGCCCTCGTAGCCGACCTGCGCCTCGGTGCAGGCTTCAAGGCCGTTCGCGCCGGAGGGGTTGACCGTCAACCCCTTTGGCAGCGTAACGACGGTCTTGCGAAGGTCCGCCTCGCCGATCCCTTCCGGTTCTTCGGGCTGGGGGATCTTGACGTCGGTGTGCAGGCCGGTGGGCGAGTCGGCGACGTTGGTCGTCGGCGCCGCTTCGAGGCTCGGCGCGAACGGAACCTGGTCGCATTCGCCCGGCGTCTGTCCTTCGGAGGTCTGCGAGACGAATTCCCCAGGCAGCGTCCAGTTGTCGAAGCTGAAGCCGATGTCGAGCGCTGAGGCGCAGCTGCTCGGCAGCCGCAGGAGCGGCCGTTCTTCCACCCCTTCCAGCGGTTCGCAGCCGGGCATGGTGATCGGCAGGATTTCGGGCAGCTCGTTGAGGCAGCTGCCTCGCACCGGGTCGTGCAGCGGGTCCGCCGGCGTCCCCCAGATCACCGAGGTCGCCGCGACCAGCCGCTTGAACTGGGTCAGGTTGCGCAGCGTCGCGATCGCCCGGTAGCCGTCTTTGGGCGGAGCTTCGACGTCGATGTAGAAGGGGAGGTTGAGGATCTGGGCGCCGAACTCGGCCACCACCCCCGGTGGGGGGTCGAGGTTGTAGAGGGGGACCGGGGCGACGCTGGCGACGCCCTCGATCCGCTGCACCAGGACCAGCCCCACCACCGCGGCGTCAGAGCAGGCGTTGGCGGTGAAGAAGCCGTTGGTGGCGCCGCTGCCGACGGTGACGGAATGGGTGGTGTTGAAGTCCAGCGGGGAGCAGCGTTCCCGGGTCAGCGCGCCGCCGCCGCTGAAGCCCGCCGGCAGGGCGACTTCGACGTCCTTGACGTCGCCGCCGGCCGGCACGAACTTGGCTTCGGCCCCTTCCCGGCCCGGCCTGGTGTTGACTGCGAAGCCGACCGTCATCTGGTAGGGGTGCGACGCGGCCTGCCCAGAGGAGGAGCCGTCGACTTCGGTGATCGCGGTGTGAAGGAGGGCGAGGCCGGGTTCGGCCGCTTTGGGGCTGAGCAGGTTGTGGGAGGTGGTGGAGGCCGGCGGCGCGCCGCCGCCTTGCACCGTCACCTGATTGACCAGGGCCCCTTCTTCGGCTTCTGCCGGGGGCGGGTTGACTTCGATCACCACCCGCCTTTCTTCGCTTGGCTGCACCAGCGCCGGTTCGGCCGATTCGGGCAGGGAGTTGGAGATCTCGCAGCTGACCGTGGCGACTTCGGCGACTTCTTCGACTTTGCAGGTCGGGCCGTAGTCGAGCTTGCCTTCGCTCGAGCGCAGGAACATCGTTACCGCTTTCACCGAGAGGCCTTTGGGCAGGGTGTCGGTGATCGTGATCGGGCTGGCGTCGGTGGGCGCGGCGCCGAGGTTGGCGGCGCGGACGTCGTAGGTGTAGGCGACTTCTTCTTCGCCTCCGGGCTTGAAGTTGGTCGGGGTCGCCAGCGAGGTGAGCGAGAAAGCCGGTTTGGGCGTCGGCGCCCCGAGCGCCGGCGGGGCGGCGAGGAGGGCCGAGGCGCCCGCCAGCCCGAGGATCAAGCGGAGGAGCTTCATCGCCTGCCCCCCTTCCGGTGGGAGCGGCGGTGCTTTTTCGGCTTGACGCAGTGGGCCTTGCCCTTGCGATGGGCCCTATGGGTCCCCTTGGGGCATTCGCGGGACGGTTTCTGGCGAGGCGCCTGGAAAGGCGAGGTGCCCGCGGGGAGAGCCTCGGCCGGGGAGGTGGCGCCGTTGAGGCAGGCGCCTTCACAGATCGGCGGCGGCGGTGGCGGCAGCACTCCCCCGACCCGGGCGTCATAGACGTCGTAGCGCTCGTCGGCGTCGGTGGGCAGCATCCTCTGCCTGGTCGAGAAGAAGACCCCATCGCCGCTGGAGGAGGCGTCGAGGAGGTAGCTTTCGTCGCTGGTGGGGCCGCTCTTCTGCCCGCTTGAGATCAGGTGGAGGCAGCCGCCTGAGGCGGGAGAGAAGGCCGGGCTTGATTCTTCACAGCCGCCGCTGCCCAGGCGCTCGAACTCATAGACGTCTCGCCTTTCGTCGCTGTCGCGGGGGCTGAGCGCGTCGAGGGTGTCGAAGAAGAGCCGACTCCCGTCATCGGAGAGGTAGCGGGGCTGCTGGTAGGGGGTGGACCAGGCGGGCAGGCGGGTGGGGCCCAGGGGCCTTGCCCCTGAGGGGTCACAGGAGGCGCAGATGAGCTGTTCGCCTTCGAAGGAGTAGAGGTAGGCCTCGGCGCACTTGGGCGAGCCGACCAAAGCGCCTTCGCCGAGCTTGGCGAGCTGGCAGTGCCCGCCGGCGCTGACTTCGTTGTCATAGCCGGTGGGAGCGCTGGTGGAGAGGAAGGCGAGATGGCGGCCGTCCGGCGTTACCCGGGCGCTCTGGGTGGCCGGGTTGGAGCTCCAGTCGGTGGCGTTGGCGGCGGTGGTGATGAGCCGGGTTTCGCCTTCGTGCCAGGCGTAGAGGTTGCCTCCGGCGCCGAAGTAGAGGTAGGAGCCGTCTTCGGAGGCGCCGACAACGCCGGCCACGTTCGCCGCTTCGGAGCCCGCGGGAGTGAGGTCGGTGAGGCGGTGGTGAAGGGGGGCTTCGAGGTCATAGCGGTAGAGGTCCGGTTTGCCGAGCGCGGCTCCGGCGTCGGCGGTCAGCTTTTCGGTGTCGGTGAAGAAGACCGTCGATCCGTCGGTGGAGGCGTCCCAGTAGCGGCCCTTGCCGCCGGTGCCCCCGACCCCTTCGTTCGGTTCGTCCAGGCGCAGGGTTTCGGTTCCGTTGACCCGGGCGAAGAGCTTTTCTTCCCCGCTTGAGGCGCCTTCCTGGGTCCAGAAGATCCGTTGCCCGTCGGTGGAGACTGCGTGGCGCATCAGCTCCGTGGCGGGGTTACAGAACCGTTCCCCGCTGAGCGAGCCGAACGCGGTGCCGACTTTCGGCGCCGCCGCTTTGCCGTTCGGCAGGACGCTCGCCAGCTTGATCCCCCCCGTCAAACTCCATTCGTAGAGGTTGAACCCTTCGCCTTTCGGGTCGCCTTCGTCAAGCGCCCCCCCGAAGGCGGCGAAGACGAGGCGGCCGAAGTCGGCCGAGGCGCCGCCGTAGGCGAGGCAGTAGTCGGAGTGCTTGACCGTTTTGCCGAGTTCGGGTTCGTGGGCTTTGGTCGTGATCGCGGTCAGCAAGCCGGTCTCGTCGTCGCGCACATAGAGATTCGGGAAGCCGACCGTCGCGTCTTCGGTCAGCGCCGGTTCGATCGCGATCACCGCGGCGTGAGAGAGGTCCTCAGAGAAGCCGACGAAGGGGTCGCGGGCGAAGCCTTCTTCGAAGCGGGGGTTGATGTTCTCCGTCGACCAGAAAGGGGGTCCGAGGGAGGAGAGGTACTGGCCGGTGGCCGGGGCGCTTTCCGGGCGCGAGCCAAATGCGGCAAATGAGCCGTAGGTGATCCCCGTCCCATCGGCGGCGGCCTGCTGAGGCTCTACGCTGAATTCGGCCGCCCCTCCCGACGGCGTGGGAACGCCGGCCTCGCCGCTGTTCTTTGCAGCCGGCGAGACCATTTCGTAGTTGCGCCCGTCGGGGAGCGAACCTTCGGAGACGACGGGGAAGGTATGGAGGGTGTGGGGCTCGCTGAGCGCTTCTTCGACGAAGAGGTCGCTGGCCACCAGGCGGTAGCGGTAGGTGGTGTCGGGTTGCAGTCCTTCGACCTCGATCGAGCGAGTCGTCGCTTCTTCGCCTTCGCCGAGGTCGATCGGGCCGCTCTGGAGCGCGTGTTCGAAGCCGTGTTCCTGGAAGTCGGGGCCTTCGGGGATGTACTGGAAGCGGCCGTTGGCGGGGATCCCGAAGGGATTGACTTCTGCGCTCAAAGTCGCCGTTTCGGCCCCCACCGGGCCTGCCCAGGTGGCGATGATTTCGATCGCTTCCCTGGTCTCGAAGGGCTCGCCTTCGACCGGTCCTTCGCCTTCCCCGTCGGCGTTCTTCCCGAAGACACGGAAGCGGTATTTGGTTTCAGGTTCGAGGCATTCGCCTGCTTCGACTTTCTGCGGGCTCGGTTCCGAGCAGCCGATCTGAAGGCTCACTTTGTGGACCTTGAAGAGTTCTTCTTCTTCGTGTTCGAGGTCGATCGGGATCGGGGTTTCAGCGGTGGTCTTTGCGTGGTCGAAGCAGTGGCCGGCGCCTTCGGATTCGATGTCGGCCTCGCAGGTCGATTCATCGACGTACTCGAAGCGGTATTTGGTTGCTTTGCCCTCGGGGTTGACCCGGGCGTTCAGCGTGGCCTTGGTGTTGCCGACCGGTTCGGCCTTGGTCTTTCCCACTTCGGGCAGGACGATCGGACCCGCTTTGGGGAAAGGGAGGTAAAGGGTGCGCCCTGAGCCCTGGCCGCCTTGGCGTTCGGCAAGGAAGAGCTCGCCGGAGGCGCTGTGGAAGGGGGCGACTCCACCGGCACCCACGATCAGGGTGCCGTAGCCGAACACCCGCAGCTCGTTGCCGCTGGAGTCGAAATCTTCAATCGTCGTGCCGCTAGCGAGGAAGATGTCGTCGGCAGGGTTGACGGCGAGCGCGCCGCCGGCCGTGAACCCACCCGGAGAGGTCCCAACCGTGCCCAGAAGGGTCCCGCTCGAATCGAACTTGCGTACCGGCGCTCCACCGTTGGAGAAGAACGAGGCGTAGATGTTGCCGCCTGAGTCGATGGCAAGCCACAGGTGCTGGGCGGCGCCAACGATCCCCGCGTATTCGCTTGGCGCGAATTCAGCCAGCTGAATCTTTTTGGCGCAGGCGCCGGAGGGTTCGAATTTCTCGGCCTGAACTTTGAACCCTTCGCTTTCTCTGCCTTTGACCACCAGCGAGACGTTGCCGACATAGACGACGCCGCCCGGCCCGATCGTGACTTGGTGGGTGCCTTCGAATTCTGCGGCGAGCTGGCATTCGCCGCTGGAGCCGAACTGCGTTAGAAGGGTTCCCGCGGGGCTGAACTTCTCCACCCGCGTGTTGCCGCCGCCGTCGAAGACGTAGATATCGTGATGGGAGGAGCTGGCCGGGTTGTTGTCCACGGCGATGCTTTCGAGGGCCTTGAACTGCCCGGCGCCGCTCCCTTCGCTGCCTTTCTGACAGCCAGTCGTGCAGGTCTGCAGTTCTTCTTTGGGTTCTTCTTTGTCGATCTTCCAGCCGAAGGCGAATTTGAACGATCCGGTTTTGGCGTCGAAAACGTCGATCCGGAGGTTGCCTTTGTCGGCGACGTAGAGCAGTTCGCTTTCGCTGTCCACAGCGACCCCGCTGGGCCCCGAGCTCTGCCCGGCCCCTTCCCCGATTTCCCCGACCTGGGGGAAGGCGAAGGCCTGCGATGGGCCCACCAGAGCGCCAAAGAGCGCCAGCGGTCCAAGGATCAGGGCTATGGCTTTGCGTCGTGAGATGGTCGATCCGCCTGTGTGTCTAGGCGTCCGAGGGCGATCTGTCTCGCATCCCCCTTCCGTCCTTGCTGCGTGTATATGGTCGGAGCCCTGCAGGGAATCTGCCGTTCCCTTTTCAATTCTCGCCCATACCCAACTAATGCGAGAATATACCTCCGGACTTCGGCCCCTGTCAAGCGAGGGGCCGCGATCTCTCGCGGCCCCTCGGCTCACCTCACTCTCGCGCTGCTTGCGCAGCGGCTGCAGAGCGTTTGTCAGTGGACCTCGACTGCGGTCAGTTGTTCAGCGTTGTGTGGTGTTGCCTTGTAGCCTTTGACTGTTACGTTGCCTTTGTATTGACCAGTGGTCCCCGAGCTGCACAGTTCTGTGCCTTGGTATTGGATGCCCGTGACTGTAGCTTCAATTGTCACGTCGTTGGGGCTGCCTGTGACGGTTTTGTAGATCAGGTGCCCGCCGGGGCTTTGTGCGGGGACATGAATTTGGCAAAACGGCGCCGTGATTGTGATTTGTTTGCCCGTGGGGCAGACGATATGGGCCGTGCCTGTGGTTTCCATTCCGGTTTGGCCGATTGTTTGGCCCACTGTGAACAGGTAATGGCATTCGCCGAATTCAATTTTCGGACTGGTGCTGAATGGCCCGGTGCACGTCGTTTTACCGGTGTTGTTGTAGCTGATTTCGTGGGCTGTGATTTCGGTGAGAGAGGAGTTCGCTACCAAGCCCGACGCTGTGGCGTGCACTTCGTCGCAGGTCACAGACCCGGCTGTAGTGGTGAACGTCTGCAGCCCTGTGGCTGTGTTCGTCCCTCCTTCGTCATCCTGTGTCCCTGTGAGGGTCGTCGCTTCTGTGTTTGTGAATACCCCTTGAGCCTGGGCCGCTGACGCCATCAACGCGCTCATCGCGAAGACGGCGACCAGGGCAAGCCCGAGGGCCTTGAAAGTGCGAATCATTTGATGTCTCTCCTTTTCGCATTGTGACCGGGCCCGTCATCGCGAGCCGGGTCGAGCTGTTACGGGCATAGACGTAGTGGGCGCCGAGCTCGGAGGTCAAATGCAACGGCGGCGCCCGCCTCCGTCTCTCTGCCGGCTGACCGCGTTTCACCCTGCAACGCGCGATCGACCATTTTTCGAGCGCGCAGGTTTGCGAAATCAGGATTCGGCGGGGATTCGCCTTCGCGACGGCTCCTGCAACGGTGGAGAGCACGAGCTGACCTCCTGTCCAGCGGGGGGGCCGCGATCTCTCGCGGCCCCCCCGCTCGCCCCCCGCACCCCCCCCACCCGCAGCATCCGGGGCGTGCCTGTTAGTGGACCTCGACGGCGGTCAGTTGTTCGGCGTTGTGCGGGGCGCTTTTGTAGCCCTTGACTGTGAAGTTGCCTTTGTATTGGCCATCAGAGCCTGAGCTGCAGAGTTCTGTGCCTTGGTACTGGATGCCAGTGAGTGTCGCTTCGATTGTAATGTCGTCGGGGGCGCCTGTGATGGTTTTGAAAACGAGGTGCCCGCCAACCGACTGTGCTGGGAAATGGGTTTGGCAGAATGGGGCCGTTGTTGTGATTTGTTTGCCCACCGGGCAGACGAGGTGGATGGCGCCTGTCGTTTCCATACCGGTCGTGCCAATTGTCACGCCGATTGTGAACAGATAGTCGCAGCCATTGAATTCGAAAGTTGGACTGGTGCTGAAGGGGCCAGTACACGTGCTTTTGCCCACGTTATTTGTCTTTATGTTTTGGAATGTAATTTCGGTGAGAGAGGAGTTGGATGACAGCCCCGTGGCTTCGGCGTGGAATTCGTCGCAGGTAAAGGATCCAGATGTCGTAGCGAACGTCTGCAGGCCTGTGGCTGTGTTGGTGCCTCCTTCGTCATCCTGTGTCAGTGTGAGTTCCGTCGCTTCTGTATTTGTCAGTACGCCTTGGGCCTGCGCCGCGGAGGCGACCAACGCGCTCATCGCGAAGATCGCTACCAGGGCAAGCCCGAGGGCCTTGAAGGTGCGGATCATTTTCTGTCTCCTATTTCGAATTGCGACCGGTCCCGTCACGGCGGGCCGATCGAGCTGTTTCGGCCATAGGCGTAGTTGCCACGGTGCTCGGCGTTCAAGCGCGGTGGGAGAACCCGCCTGTGTCTATTTGGGGGCTGGGCGTTTCCGCCGCAACGCGCGATCGACCATTTTTCGAGCGCGCAGGCCCGCGAAATCAGGATTCGGCGGGATTCCGCCTTCGCGACGGACCTGGACCGAGACGGGAGCGACCGGCGGCGCAGGTCGTGGAGGCTTAAATTCGCGGTAAATCCCTGTCGGGCAAACCTGGTCTCGGGCTAACATCGGAGGACGATGGTCACTGACACCGATCCCGCCGGCGGCCGCGTCCTGGTCGTCGAGGACGACGCCGACATCGCCGACGTCCTGCGCCGCTCGCTGCGCAACGAGGGCTACGAGGTCCGCACCTCGGCGGACGGGGTCGAAGCGCTCGACGTCGCCTCGGGCTTCGTCCCCGACCTGGTCGTGCTCGACCTCGGCCTGCCGCGCCTCGACGGGGTCGAGGTCTGCCGCCGGCTGCGGATGGACGGGGACGTGCCGATCCTGATGCTCACCGCCCGGGCCGAGACCGAGGACCGGGTGACCGGCCTCGACAGCGGCGCCGACGACTACCTGGTGAAGCCCTTCGAGCGCAAGGAGCTGCTGGCGCGCATCCGCGCCCTGCTGCGGCGCCGGCCGCCGCGCGGCGCCGCCTCGCTGGAGGTCGGGGATCTGAAGCTCAACCCCGACACGCGCGAGGTCCGCCGCGGCGAGCGGGAGATCGAGCTGACCAACCGCGAGTTCGAGCTGCTCGAGTTCCTGATGCGCAACGAGCGCCTGGTGATCTCGCGCGAGCGCCTCCTCGACGAGGTCTGGGGATACGACCCGATGGCGGCGACCAACACGATCGACGTCTTCATCTCCAACCTGCGGCGCAAGCTCGAGGCCGGCGGCGAGCCGCGCCTTCTCCACACCAAACGCGGGGCCGGATACGTGCTGAAGGACTAGGCGGGACGCGCCTGAAGGACTTGTTAGCAAACCTTTAGAAAGGCTTTAGAGGCTCCCACTACCTTCTTTTGTGGACGAGACACACGGCCCGCCGGGGTTCTCCCCAGACACCACCCCGGCGGGCTTTTTCGTGCGCTGAACGGGGTCGATGCGTGGGAGATGCCGATGGGGGTCGCCCGCTGCACCTCGCAGAGAGGAACGGATTTGGCTGACGCCTCGGAGCTCACCGGCTCTGCTCATGCTGATACGCGTTCGACCCCCATCGGCATCTCCCCAACGGAGCGAGCTCCGGCAGCAGCGCACGAAGGAGCCCTGGGTTGGCAGATTCCGGGCCTCGAGGCCTTGCCAAGGGTCGGCCGGGCGCTTTATTCGGCTACAGGTCGAGAAAGGCGCCCGGGAAGCTGACGAGTCGCTGCTGATGCGCGTGTGGATGGAGAGCCCGGTGGGGCTCTGGGCGAATGTGGCCGAAGGCCGCGATATGCAATCTGTCTATTGCCCGCCATAGGCGGGCAGCATCATCCGGAGCAGCGCCCGAAGGGCGCGCGACTGAATTCGCCCAGGGTCCCACCGGGCTCTCCCGCCACCAGCGGGCCTCAGACCTCGACTACCACCGGCAGGATCATCGGGCGGCGGCGGAGGCGCTGGAAGACGAACTTGCCGATCGCGTCGTGCAGGTGTTCCTCGATCAGGTGGGACTCGCGGTTGCCGGCCTCGGCCGCCTCCTCGAGCGTGTCTTCGACCAGGTCGCTCAGCTCGTCGACCAGGGCGTCCGCTTCGTCGAGGAAGGCCACGCCGCGGAAGGCGACCTCGGGGTCGGCGACGATGCTGCCGTCGTCGGAGGAAATCGTCGCTACGACGATGAAGATCCCGTCGGCGGAGATCTCGCGGCGGTCGCGCAGGGCGGCGTCGTCGGGGTCGCCGATGTTGAGGCCGTCGACGAACATCGTGCCGGCGTGGACGTCCTCGCCGAAGCGCGCGCCGCGCTCGTCGATCTCCAGCGGCAGGCCGTTGCGCCCCTGGAAGACGCAGTCGGGGTCGACGCCGACCGCGTGGGCGAGCTCGGCGTGCAGGCGCAGGCGCTTGTGGTCGCCGTGGACCGGCAGCACGTGGCGCGGTTTGGTCAGGTTCAGCATCAGCTTCAGCTCCTCCTGCCAGCCGTGGCCGGAGGCGTGGATCGGCGCGTCCCGGGCGGTGATCACCGTCGCCCCGATCTCGTAGATGCGGTCGATCGTCTCGTTGACCGCCCGCTCGTTGCCGGGCACCGGGGTCGCCGAGAAGACGACGGTGTCGCCGGAGTGCAGCTCGACGTCGCGGTGGTCGTTGTTGGCCATCCGCCGCAGCGCCGAGAGCGGCTCCCCCTGGCTGCCGGTCGAGATCACGACGACCTTCTCGTCGGGGAAGTCCTCGATCTCGCGGGGTTGGATGAAGAGGCCCGACGGCGCCTCCGCCATGCCGAGGCTGGAGGCGATGTTGTAGTTCTTCCGCATCGACCGCCCGACCAGGGCGACCTTGCGGTCGAGCTTCACCGCGGCGTCGATCACCTGCTGGACGCGGTGGATGTTGGAGGCGAAGGAGGTGACGACGATCCTTCCCTTGCAGCGCGAGAACTGCTGCAGCAGGGCCGGCCCGACGCTCGACTCCGAGGGCGCCACCCCGGGCCGGTCGGCGTTGGTCGAGTCGCCGCAGAGCAGCAGCAGCCCTTCGCGCCCGATCTCGGCGAGGCGGGGGATGTCCGCCGGGCGGCCGTCGACCGGGGTCTGGTCGAACTTGTAGTCGCCGGTCATCAGCACCGACCCCAGCTCGGTGCCGATCAGGACCCCGCGCATGTCCGGGATCGAGTGCGCGAGGTGGACCAGCTCGAGGCTGAACGGCCCGCGCTGGACCCTCTCCCCTGCCGGCAGCTCCTGCAGCGGCGCGGAGTCGGCGAGCTTGTGCTCGTCGAGCTTCGAACGGACCATCGAGATCGTCAGCAGGCCGCCGTAGATGACCGGCGGCGCGCCGATCTCGCGGATCACGTAGGGCAGCGCGCCGACGTGGTCCTCGTGCCCGTGGGTGAGGACGATCGCCTCGATGTCCTCGGCGCGCTCGCGCAGGTAGGAGAAGTCGGGCAGGACGAGGTCGATCCCGTGCATCTCCGCGGTCGGGAACATCAACCCGGTGTCGACGACGACGATCCGACCGTTGTACTCGATCACCGTCATGTTCTTGCCGATCTCCCCGAGCCCGCCCAAGGGCAGCACGCTGAGCTTCTTACCTGCCACTAATCCCTCACTCCTTTTTGCAGTTTCTAGTGCGCCACCGCGAGGCCGACGCCCTCGAGAGCGGCCCTGACCGCCGCCCGCTGCTCCGCGTCGGCGGAGACGAGCGGCAGCCGCAGCCGGTCCGGAACAATCCCCAGCATCCCGAGCGCCGCCTTCAGCGGGATCGGGTTGGTCGTCACCGCGAGGCCCTCGTAGAGCGCGGTCAGCTCAGTGTCGATCTCCCTTGCCCGGTCGAGGTCGCCGCTCTGGGCGGCGTCCCACATCTCGCGCATCCGATCGCCCGCGATATGGGAGGCGACGGTGATCCCGCCGGCGCCGCCGAACTCGAGCACCCGCAGGAAGGTGTTGTCGTTGCCGGCCAGCACCGCGAGGCCCTCGATCGGCCCCAGCTGGTCGTCGTTGGCCTGCTTGACGGCGACGATGTTGTCGATCAGCGCCAGCTCGGCGAGCAGGTCGGGCTCCATGTTGATCACCACTCGCGAGGGGATGTTGTACATCACCAGCGGCAGCCCGGGGACCGCCGCCGCGACCGCCTCGAAGTGCGCCCGCAGGCCGGCCCGGTTGGGCTTGTTGTAGTAGGGCGCGACGACCAGCGAGGCGTCGGCGCCGGCCTCGGCCGCCATCTTGGTCAGCTCGCGGGAATGGCGGGTGTCGTTGGTCCCGGTGCCGCAGATCAACAGCACCTCGTCGCCGGCCTCGGCCCGCACCGCGCGGAGCAGCTCGATCTCCTCCTCGTCGGTCAGGGTCGGGCACTCGCCGGTCGAGCCGGCGACGACGAGCCCGTGCGAGCCGTGCTCGAGCAGGTGGGCGGCGAGCCGGCGGGCGCCGTCGAGGTCGACCGCGCCGGTCTCGTCGAACGGCGTGGCCATCGCGGTGAGGACGCCTCGGATCTCCTTCATCGGTCTCAGCGTACCCCGTCGCTCAGTCGTCCGCGAGCAGCTTCTCGAGCCCGACCGTGAAGCGGTCCGGCAGGCCGCCGACCCGCCGCGCCGCGAGCAGCACGCCGGGCATGAAGGAGCGGCGGTCGATCGAGTCGTGGCGCAGCGACAGCGTCTGTCCCTCGCCGCCGAAGATCACCTCCTGGTGGGCGACCAGCCCCGGCAGCCGC
>Ga0210100_1000101_pt1 | contig 17665 bp, 10 predicted proteins | sample MayberryNW_TuleB_FD_185525 | JGI IMG/M metagenome (GOLD analysis project Ga0210100, IMG submission 185525) | Wetland microbial communities from San Francisco Bay, California, USA, that impact long-term carbon sequestration - MayberryNW_TuleB_D1... | ecosystem: Environmental > Aquatic > Marine >... | reverse complement strand
GGATGCTCCGGAACGGCGTCCTCATGCACCGTGACTATGACCCAGGCACAGGAGGTCACCGCTACGTTCGACCTCGGCGCGGCTTCGCCGGCGCCGACGTGCACCCTCACCGCCGGCCCGCGGACGGTGCTCCTAAAGCGCTCCAAGAAGAACAAGCGCCCGCCGGGAACACTGGCACTATCGGCGAAGTGCACCCAGAAGCTCGCTGCTCGGCTGACCGGTGCCGTGACCGTGCCGGCGGCAGCCAAGGCCGGCCACGGCAAGCATAAGGCCAGGCAGGTCGGGCGCAGGGCTCTACGCGGAAAGCACAAGACCAAGACCTACGCGTTCCACGCCGTCAGAGCCTCATTGGCGGCCGGGAAGGTGAAGGTGGTTACGGTGAAACTACCGGTGGCGGCGCTGGCCGTGCTTCGGCATCATCGCCATGAGTCCGCGATGTTCGTCCTGACCGGAACCAACTCCAACGGCACCGCCCAGGCCACGGTCAGGATCAAGGTACTCAGGGGCCTGAAGTAGTACGCCTCAGGCGTACCCCATCCGTTCGAGCACCGGGATCTCGCGGATCTGCGGCGGCTGCAGGTGGTCCCAGAGGATGCCGCGCGGCCGGTCGTACTGGCGCTCGACCTCGATCACCGCGCGCGGCGTGGCGATCACGTCGACCGGCAGGTCGTGAGCGGTCATCATCAGGTGGCGGCGCAGCACCTGCGTGGGGTGGACGGTGGTCGCCACGGTCGTATGGCCGTCGATCTTGCCGGCGTCGATCAGAATCCCGTACTCGAGGTCGGAGTAGCCGCCGCCCTTGCCGACCCGGGCGCCGCTCAGGTTGACGGCGACCGAGCCGCAGAGGACGAAGTCGATCTCGGGCAGCTCGTCGAGGGCGACTACCCGGCCGTGCTTGAGCGCCCCCTTGATCGTCGCCGCCTCCTTGAGCGCCGCTTTGCTGAGCTTCTTCGGGTCGAGCACGCGGAAGGGGTGCGGGTCGCGCAGGCGCGGCACCGCCATGATCACCGTCTTGCCCTCCTCCAGGGCGATGCGCCGCGCGTAGGTCTGCGGCGAGTCGGGGTTCGCCTTGATCACCCGCGCCCGCTTCCAGAGCCGCTGCCCGGCGAGCTTCTCGGCGGCCAGCTTCGCCCCGGCGAAGTTGGGGATGCGGCCCTCGGCGCCCGGGAAGCGGGAGACGCCGGCGCGGTCCATCGCCTTCCAGACCTCCTTGCGCACTTCGTCCTTCGTTCCCTTGCGGAGCGGGTCCTTTGTGGGCACGCCGGAAAGATATCCGCCACGATCGGTCGGCAGGCGGTCGTAGGATCTACATCGATGGGCCGCAAGACCTGGATCGCGATCGCCGCCACCGCCGCGGTCCTGCTCGTCCTCGTCGGCGTCGGCTACGCCTACGACAGCTCTCAGGACGGGACGATCGCCGATGGCGTGACGATCGGCGGGGTCGACGTCGGCGGCATGGACGAAGCCGAAGCGAAGCTCGCCGTCCGCCACAAGCTGCTCGGACCGCTGAAGCACTCGCTGCGCGTCGGCTACGGCGGTCAGCGCTGGGAGCTCTCCGGGAAGAGCCTCGCGGTGCACGCCAACCTCGACGCCGCGGTCGAAGAAGCGCTGGCCGAAAGCCGCGGCGGCGGCTTGCCCAGCCGCCTGGCGCGCTACGTCACCGGCGGCGAAGTCGAAAAGGAGATACCCGCCGACGTCACCTACTCGAAGCGGGCGATCAACCGCTTTGTCCGCCACGTGGCAGCCGAAGTCGACCGCGAAGCGCGGAACGCGAGCGTCGAACCGAGCTTCGACTCGCTGACCGTGGTCAAGGCGAGGAACGGGCGCAAGTTGCGCGACAACCTGCTCACCCGCCAGCTCGAGGCCGCGGTCCTCAACGCGAGCGCCGACCACACGATCGCCGCCCGCACCCATTACACGAAGCCGGAAGTGGCGACCGCGGATGTCGCCGCCCGGTACCCCTCCTACCTCACCCTCGACCGCGGCGCCTTCACGCTGCGGCTCTGGAAGAACCTGAAGCTGGCCAAGAGCTACACGGTGGCGGTCGGCCAGGAAGGCCTCGAAACCCCGGAAGGGCTCTACCACATCCAGGAAAAGCAGGTGAACCCTTCCTGGCACGTGCCCAACTCCGCCTGGGCGGGCTCGCTCGCCGGCCAGGTGATCCCGCCCGGCCCGGCCGACCCGATCAAGGCGCGCTGGATGGCGATCTTCGAAGGCGCCGGCATCCACGGCACCGACGAGGTCGAATCGCTCGGCTCGGCCGCCTCGCACGGCTGCGTGCGGATGTCGATTCCCGACGTGATCGAACTGTATCCCCAGGTCCAGGTCGGAACGCCGATTTACATAGGCGACTGAAGAGGCCCGCGCCGCCCCGCGGCGAAGATGAGCGAATGAGCTGGAGCGAGGCGCTGACGGCCTTCGACCGCGATCTGCGCGGTCGCGGCATCGCCGAGCGCACGCGCCGCGCCTACGGCGTCGACCTCGGGCAGTTCGTCGAGTGGGCGGGTGAGCGGGCGCCGGGGGAGATCCGGCACCGCGACGTGCGGCGCTACGCGGCCGGGCTGACGGCCGGGGGACTGGCGCCGGCTACGGTGGCGCGCAAGCTGGCGGCGGTGCGCGGGCTCTTCGACTTCCTCGTGCGCACCGGCCGGGCCGGGCAGAACCCGGCCGACCTGGTCTCCAGCCCGAAGCGCGAGGAGAAGCTGCCGCGGGTGCTGAGCAGCGAGCAGATGCGCGGGCTGCTCGAGGGGATCCCGGCGCGCACGCCGCTCGAGCTGCGCGACCGGGCGATGCTCGAGCTCGCCTACTCCTGCGGGCTGCGCTGCGAGGAGATCGTCAGCCTCGACCTCGGCGCGCTCGACCACGAGACCGAGCAGCTGCGGGTGCTCGGCAAGGGCTCCAAGGAGCGCCTGCTGCCGGTGGGAGAGCCGGCCCAGCATGCGCTACGCCGCTACATGGAGCGCGGCCGCCACGCGCTCGCCGGCGATCCGCGCGAGGCGGCGCTCTTCCTCTCCAAGAGCGGCCGCCGGCTCTCCGGCTCCGACGTCACCCGCCGCCTGGCGCTCTGGGTGCGCCACGCAGCGTTGCAGGCGGGCGTCTCGCCGCACTCGCTGCGCCACAGCTTCGCCACGCACCTGCTCGAGGGGGGAGCCGACCTGCGCACGATCCAGGAGCTGCTCGGCCACGCCTCGATCTCGACCACGCAGGTCTACACTCGGGTCGACGCCGCTCGCCTCCGCGACGCGTACGCTGCCACCCATCCACGTGCCTGAGGCCCAAATGACCTGTCAGCAGCCATAGAATCGAGCCGAATTCCATGGAAACAGGCGTAAAAGAGGTGGAGCTGCGCGATCTTTGGCGCCGCTACAAGGGGGAAGGGGACAACAGCGCCCGCGAGCGCCTGGTCGTCGCCTACTCGCCGATGGTCAAGTTCGTCGCCGGCCGGCTCGGCGCCGGGCTGCCCTCGCACGTCGATGACGCCGACCTGATCTCCTACGGCCTGATGGGCCTGATCGGGGCGATCGAGCGCTTCGACCCCGAACGGGGGATCAAGTTCGAGACCTTCGCGATGACCCGCATCCGCGGCGCGATCATCGACGAGCTGCGCTCGCTCGACTGGGTGCCGCGCTCGGTCCGCTCGCGCGCCCGCGAAATCGAGGCGGCGCAGGCGAAGCTCGAGCACGAGCTGCAGCGGGCGCCGAGCGAGGCGGAGCTCGCCGCCCGGCTCGACGTCTCCGAGGAGGAACTTCAGACCTCGCTGCTCGAGATCGCCAACTCCTCGGTCTACGCGCTCGACGAGCTCTGGACGGTCTCGGACTCCTCCGGCGACCAGGTCTCGCTGCTCGACACGATCTCCGACCCGCGCGCCGACGACCCGCAGGAGTCGCTGGCCAGCAGCGAGATCAAGGACCGGCTGACCGAGGCGATCTCCTCGCTGCCCGAGCGCGAGCAGCTGGTCGTCGCCCTCTACTACTACGAGAACCTCACCCTGCGGGAGATCGGCGAGGTGCTCGGCGTGACCGAGTCGCGCGTCTCCCAGCTGCACACCAAGGCAGTGATGCGGCTCAAGTCCGGCCTGCAGGCTGAGTAGTCGCAGGGGGCGCCCGCCCTCCCGTCATCCAGCGCTTGAATTACCCCGTCCGGGGTGTACCTTCGGGTGCGTGGCTCATAAGGCTGCAGACCGGATTCGTAACGTTGCTCTGATTGGGCATCGGGGTTGTGGCAAGACGAGTCTTTTCGAGGCGATGTTGTTTGAGGCGGGGGCGGTTTCACGGTTGGGGACCGTGGCGGATGGGACGACGGTCTCCGACCACGCGGCCGACGAGCGCGAGCGGGGGCTCTCGATCGACGCGGCGCTGGCCTGCTTCGAGCACGACGGCCGCGAGATCAACCTGATCGACACGCCCGGGGAGCCGAGCTTCGTCGCCGACGCGATCGCCTCGCTGCGGGTCGCCGACGCGGCGGTCGTCGTCGTCAACGCGGTCAACGGGGTCGAGGTGCACACCGATCGCCTCTGGCGCCGGGCCGACGCCGAGGGCCTGGCGCGGCTCGTCTTCGTCAACATGCTCGACCGCGAGCGGGCCGACTTCTTCGCCGTGCTCGACTCGCTGAAGGCGGCCTTCGGGCCGCACGTCGTCGCCACCGAGATCCCCGTCGGCGCCGAGGGGGACGTGCGCGGGGTCATCGACCTGATCGACGAGCGCGCCTTCCTCTGCGAGGGGACGGGACCGGGCGACGCGCGCGAGGCCGAGATCCCCGAGGAGCTGCGCGCCCAGGCGGGCGAGTTCCGCGAGAAGCTGATGGACGAGGTGGCGGAGAACTCCGACGAGCTGATGGAGCGCTACCTCGATGGCGAGGAGATCGACCACGACGAGATCGTCCGGGCGCTCAAGCAGGGGGTGACCGCGGGGCGCATCTTCCCGGTCACCTGCGGCGTGGCGACCCGCAACCTCGGCGCCGGGCGGCTGCTCGAGGCGCTGGTCGAGGACCTGCCCTCGCCGGCGATGCGCGGCGCCGTGCCGGCGCTCGGCGCCGGGGGCGAGCCGATCGAGATCGAGCCCGACGAGGAGGGCCCGCTGGTCGCCTACGTCTTCAAGACCCTGGCCGACCCCTACACGGGCCGCGTCAACCTCTTCCGCGTGCTGCGCGGCGCGCTGCGCTCCGACTCGCAGGCGGTCAACGTCACCCAGGACAGGAAGGAGCGGGTCGGCCAGCTCGCCCAGCCGCTGGGCAAGGAGATGCGGCCGGTGCGGGAGCTCGGCGCCGGGGACGTCGGCGCCGTCGCCAAGCTCAAGGAGACGCACGCCGGCGACGTGCTCTGCGCGGCGGCCGAAGACGTCGCCGTGGCGCCGCTCGAGCTGCCCAACCCGGTGATGGCCTTCGCCTACGAGCCGCGCTCCAAGGGCGACGAGGAGAAGGCGGCCGCCGCGGTGCGCCGCCTCTGCGAGGAAGACCCGACCCTCGACGTGCACCGCGACCCGCGGACCGGCGAGCAGATCATCGCCGGCCTCACCCAGGCCCACGTCGAGACGATCGTCGCCCGGATGAAGGAGCGCTTCGGGGTCGAGATCGAGCTGCACCCGCCGCGCGTCCCCTATCAGGAGTCGATCCGCCGGCCGGCCGGCGCCCACGCCCGCTACAAGAAGCAGTCCGGCGGCCGCGGCCAGTTCGCCGACTGCCAGATCGAGATCGAGCCGGCCGCGGACGGCGTCGAGTTCGAGTTCGTCGACAAGATCAAGGGCGCGGCGATTCCCGGCGGCTTCATCCCGGCGGTCGAGAAGGGGGTGGAGGAGGCGATGGCGCACGGCACGGTCGCCGGCTACCCGGTGAAGGGCGTGCGCGTGCGGCTCGTCGACGGCAAGCACCACGACGTCGACTCCTCGGAGATGGCCTTCAAGATCGCCGGCGCGATGGCCTTCAGGGAGGCGATGGAGGCCGCCGACCCGGTGCTGCTCGAGCCGATCGTGCGGCTCTCGGTGAGTTGCCCGGAGGAGGTCGTCGGCGACGTGATCGGCGACCTCAACGCGCGCCGCGGCCATCCGCTGGGGATGGAGCCGAAGGGCGCGACGACCGAGGTGCGGGCCGAGGTGCCGATGGCCGAGGTGCTCGACTACGCGCCCGACCTGCGCTCGATCAGCGGCGGCCGCGCCGAGTTCGAGGTCGAGTTCGACAGGTATGAGCCAGTCCCCGCCCACCTCTCAGAGCGCGTGGCCGCCGCCGCGACCTGACCGCCGACGGGCCTAAATGTCAAGACATACTTGACATTTAGGCCCGTCGGCGCCGCTGCGGTAGGTTGCGGCGGTGAGTCCTGACGAGAGGTGCGGCGTCTGCGGGCGGTCGATTCTGGCCGGGGAGCGGACGCGGTCCTACATGAGCCCCAAGGACGGGGCGAAGCAGGTCTGCGAGCTCTGCCGCGAGCGGGCGCGGGCGCTCGGCTGGGTCGACCCGACGGCGCCCGGCGCCAACGTCGGCCGCACCCAGCCCGAGGCGCCGCGCGAGGCGCCGCGCGGCCGGCTGGAGCGGGCGGTCGAGCGCTTCAACGCGAGCGAGGCGGCGCGCACCGCGGCCGGCCTGGCGCGCAGCCTCGGCGAGCCCCGGGTCTCGGTCGGCGCCGCCGCCGGCTCGCCGAGCGAGGTGCGGATCACCGTCGCCTGGGAGCTCTGCTGGTACCAGTGGGGCATCGACCTCGGGGACGAGGGCCGGCCGGTCTTCCCGATCGACAAGGGCAATGAGCTGGAGCAGCTCGACCGCGCCGCGCGCCAGTGGAACGCGAGCGCCGGAGAGGGCGGCCGGCTGGCGCTGGGCGCCCCGTCGGGCGGCCGCGAGCGCAACGGAGAGCCGGTTGCCTGAGAGTGACGGCAAGCTGGTCGTCAACGTCGACGGCGGCGCCCGCGGCAACCCGGGCCCGGCGGCGATCGCCGCCGTGATTCAGGGCGCCGGCGGCGAGCTGCTCGAGGAGCACGGCGAAAGGATCGGCCGCGCCACCAACAACGTCGCCGAGTACCGGGCGCTGCTGCTCGGCATCGAGCGCGCCGCCGCCCGCGGCGCCCACGAGCTGGAGCTGGTCGGCGACTCCGAGCTGGTGGTCAAGCAGGTGAAGGGCGAGTACAAGGTCAAGGACGCGACGATGCGCGAGCTGCACGGCCAGGTGAAGGAGGCCCTGAAGGCCTTCGACTCCTGGTCGATCCGCCACGTGCGCCGCGAGTTCAACGCCGAGGCCGACCGCCTGGTCAACCGGGCGCTCGACGGCGGGTGAGCCGCTCCGATCAGGCGAGATCGAAGCGGTCCAGGTTCATCACCTTGTCCCAGGCGGCGACGAAGTCCTCGACGAACTTCCCCTTCGCGTCCTCGGCGGCGTAGACCTCGGCCAGCGCCCGCAGCTCGGAGTTCGAGCCGAAGACCAGGTCGACGCGGCTGCCGGTCCACTTGACGGTGTCGCTCGCCAGGTCGCGGCCCTCGAAGGTCTCAGCAGCCCCTGACGCCGGCTTCCAGGCCGTGCCCATGTCGAGCAGGTTGACGAAGAAGTCGTTGGTCAGCTGCCCGGGCCGCTCGGTGAGGACGCCGGCCCGCGAGCCGCCCGCGTTGGCGCCGAGCACCCGCAGGCCGCCGACCAGGACGGTCATCTCCGGGGCGCTCAGGGTCAGCAGGTTGGCGCGGTCGATCAGCAGGTACTCGGCCGGCAGCCGCTGCTCGCCGCGCGCGTAGTTGCGGAAGCCGTCCACGGTCGGCTCCAGCGGCTCGAAGGACTCGACTTCGGTCTGCTCCTGCGAGGCGTCGGTGCGCCCCGGCGAGAAGGGGACCTCGACCTCGTGGCCGCCGTCCCGCGCCGCCCGCTCGACCGCGGCGCAGCCGCCGAGCACGATCAGGTCGGCCAGCGAGACCTGCTTGCCGCCGGCGCCGTTGAAATCGGCCTGGACCTGCTCGAGGACGGTCAGCACCTGGGCCAGCTCGCCGGGGTCGTTGACCTCCCAGCCGCGCTGCGGCGCGAGCCGGATGCGGCCGCCGTTGGCGCCGCCTCGCTTGTCGCCGCCGCGGAAGGTGGATGCCGAGCCCCAGGCGGCCGAGACCAGCTGGGAGACCGGCAGGCCCGAGTCGAGGATCCGCGCCTTCAGCTCGGCGATCTCCGCCGCGCCGATCGACTCGCCGCTCGGGGCCGGCACCGGGTCCTGCCAGAGCAGCTCCTCGGCGGGCACCTCGGGGCCGAGGTAGCGCGAGACCGGGCCCATGTCGCGGTGGGTGAGCTTGAACCAGGCGCGGGCGAAGGCGTCGGCGAGCTCGCCGGGGTTCTCGAGGAAGCGTCGCGAGATCGGCTCGTAGACGGGGTCCATGCGCAGCGCCAGGTCGGTGGTCAGCATCGTCGCCGTGTGGGTGACGTCCGGGTCCTGGGCGTCGGGGACGTTCCGCTCGCCGCCCTTCGGCTTCCACTGGTGGGCGCCGGCGGGGCTCTTGGCGAGCTCCCACTCGTTGCCGAAGAGCAGCTCGAGGAAGCTGTTGTCCCAGCGCACCGGGGTGTTGGTCCAGGCGCCCTCGAGGCCGCTGGTGATCGTCGCGGCGCCGTTGCCGGAGCCGAAGTCGTTGTGCCAGCCGAGGCCCTGCTCCTCGAGCGGCGCGCCCTCGGGCTCGGGGCCGACGTGCGCTTCGGGGTCGGCGGCGCCGTGGGTCTTGCCGAAGGTGTGGCCACCGACGATCAGCGCCACGGTCTCCTCGTCGTTCATCGCCATGCGCCGGAATGTCTCGCGGATGTCGACCGCGGCGCGCAGCGGGTCGGGCTCGCCGTTGGGACCCTCCGGATTGACGTAGATCAGCCCCATCTGCACGGCGGCCAGCGGGTTCTCGAGCCGGCGCTCGCCGCTGTAGCGCTCGTCGCCCAGCCAGGTCGTCTCCGGGCCCCAGTAGACGTCCTCGTCGGGCTCCCAGACGTCTTCGCGGCCGCCGCCGAAGCCGAAGGTCTCGAAGCCCATCGACTCGAGCGCGACGTTGCCGGCGAGGACCATCAGGTCGGCCCAGGAGAGCTTGCGGCCGTACTTCTGCTTGACCGGCCAGAGCAGCCGCCGGGCCTTGTCGAGGTTGGCGTTGTCGGGCCAGCTGTTGAGCGGCGCGAAGCGCTGCTGCCCGGCCCCGGCGCCGCCGCGCCCGTCGCTGATCCGGTAGGTGCCGGCGCTGTGCCAGGCCATGCGGACGATCAGCGGCCCGTAGTGCCCGTAGTCGGCCGGCCACCAGTCCTGCGAGGTGGTCAGCAGCTCCTCGATCTCGCGCTTTACCTCGGCGAGGTCGAGGCTTTCGAAGGCCTCGGCGTAGTCGAAATCGCCGCCCAGCGGGTTGGCCTCGGCCGGGTTCTTGGCGAGGATCTTCAGGTTGAGCCGGCTCGGCCACCAGCCGCGGTTGCCGCCGCCCTCGGTGGGGTGGGGGGCGCGATCGTGGGCGACCGGGCAGCCGCCGGTCTCCTCGTTCATCTCTCCAACTACGGCATCGGGCGTCTCGGTCACGGGATTCCTTCCAGGGTCAGGCGGGCTCGGTCTTTCTGTAAGAAATCAAATTTAGAGCCGGGCCAGCGGCGCCGCCTTCCGACGGCGGGCGACCCTATTGTTGCCCGCCCTTTGTACGACGCCTCTCAGCACTCGATCGGCGGCGGGGCGGGCGCCCGCTCGCTCCCGGACTGGCCCGGTTCACGACCCCTGCGCGCTTGGCAGAAGGAGGCGACCGAAGCCGTGCGGGCGCACTCGGCCGACAGCTTCCTGGCCTCGGCGACGCCGGCGGCCGGCAAGACCACCTTCGGCCTGCACATCGCCCACCGGATGCTCAGCGCCGGCTTCGTCTCACGCGTGGTCGTCGCCGGGCCGACTACCCACATCTGCCGCCAGTGGGCCGCCGACGCGGCCCGCTACGGCATCGACCTGGAGCCGAACAGGCCCAACTCCGACGGACCGGAGTCGACCGACTTCCACGGCGTCGCCGTCACTTACCAGACGATCGCCGCCGGCCCCGATACGCACCGCTCGGCCGCCCGCCGCAGGCAGACCCTGCTGATCGCCGACGAGCCGCACCACATGGGCGACCAGGCCGCCTGGGGCCTGCAGACCCGCAGCGCCTTCGACGGCGCCCGCTTCCGACTGCTGCTCTCGGGCACGCCCTTCCGCTCCGACAACTCGGCGATTCCCTGGGTGACCTACGACGACGACGGCCTCAGCCAGGCCGACTACGTCTACGGCTACCCGCAGGCGCTGGTCGACCGGGTCTGCCGCCCGATCGCCTTCCTGCCCTACGACGGTGAGATGGAATGGATCTCCGACGGGCGGCTGCGCAGCGCCGACTTCGACCTCGTGCTGCCGGCGGCGGAGGCGGCCCGGCGGCTGCGCACGGCGCTCAGCCCGGACGGCGAATGGATGGGGGAGGTGCTGCGCGACGGCGACGCGCGGCTCAGCGAGGTGCGCGCCGAAGGGCATCCCGACGCCGGCGGCCTGGTGATCGCTTCCGACCAGGAGCACGCGCGGGCGATCGCCGAGCGGCTCGCGGCGGTCTCGGGAGAGCGGCCCGAGCTGGTGATGAGCGACGAGCCCGACGCCAGCCGGCGGATCGCCGAGTTCGGCGCCTCGGAGCGGCGCTGGCTGGTCTCGGTGCTGATGGTCTCCGAGGGCGTCGACATCCCCCGCCTGCGGGTCGGCGTCTACGCGACCGCGGCGCGCACCGAGCTCTTCTTCCGCCAGGTGGTCGGTCGCTTCATCCGCACCACGCCGGGCGGCCCGCGCCGCCAGATGAGCTATCTGCTGATGCCGGCCGACTCGCGGCTCAAGGCGCTCGCCCACGAGATCGAGCTGGAGCGCCGCCACGCGCTCGACCTCTCGGCGGAAGCCGAGGAGGAGGCGGGGGAGGAGTTCGACGACCCCGGCCAGGAGGAGGGTGAGCCCGGCGCCGGCTTCGCCGCGCTCAGCTCAGGCGACGCCGAACTCGACGAGGCGATCATGAGCGGCACCGCGCTGCAGCTCTTCCCGACCGACGATCCCGAGCCGGGGCCGAAGAAGGCCGCCCCCGCCAAGCCCGAGCCCGCGCCGGAGGCCCAGGAGCCCGAGCGCGAGTCCGCCTACGCGACTCGCGAGCGGCTGCGCGGCGAGCGCCGCCGGCTGGTCGCCGACGTCTCCCGCCGCACCAAGAAATCGCACCGCGAGATCCAGTCCCGCATCAACCGCGCCACCCGCGCCCGCTCGGTCTCCAGCGCCACGATCGACCAGCTCGAGCGCGGCAACGAGATGCTGAAGCGCGAGCTGCGGCGCTGAGGCTGCTCAGCCCTTCGCCTGAAGCTTCAGCCGTCTCGAGGCGATGCCGGTGCCGGCGAGCTGTGCCATGAGGCCCTTCTTGCCCGCCTTGCCGACCAGCGCCTTGCCCTTGCCGGTGAGGTGGACGGAGACGGTCGTGTGGCCGCCGGCCGGGATCGAGAAGCTCGCCCGGCCGATCGTCTGGGCGCCCTTGCGGTGGACTCGGCCGCGCATCGGGTGGCGCTTGCGGTGGGTCTTGCCCTTCGGGGCGACCTGTAGCAGGAGCGTTCCGCGGCAGGGGCCGCCACCGGTGCAGCTCAGCGTGACGGTGGCCTTGCCGTGCTTGACCATTGCCTCGGGCCCGGCTACGGCGGTGCCGGCGGTCGGGGGCGGGACGACGTGTTCGTCGCTGCCACCCCCACCGCCGGTGCTGCCGCCATCCCCGCCTTCGCCGTCGCCGCCCGGCGCTTCTTCGCTTCCTTCTTCCGGCGTTTCTTCGCCTTCGCTCGGACGCGCGGCGACGACCGCGCTCGGGGAGGAGTCTGCCGATGCCTGGCCGCCGGCATTGTGGGCGGTGACTTCGACCTCGAGCTCATGGCCGACGTCGGCAGCGGCGAGTTCGTAGGCCTGGACGGTCGCCGAGCCAATTGCGCTGCAGTTGGCGCCGGTCGAGTCGCAGCGCAGCCACTGGTAGGCGTAGAGGTAGGGGTTGTTTTCCCAGGTGCCGTGGTTGGCGGTGAGGATCTGGTTTTCGACGGCGACGCCTTCGATCGTGGGCTTGGTGAGGTCCACAGGGGCGGCGTATTCGATCGTCGCGGTCGGTTCTGAGCGGGCGAAGGCGCTTCCAACCGCGTTTTCGGCCGTCACTTCGACCCTGATCGCGTAGAAGGCGTCTTCGGTGGCCAGCGTGTAGGTCTGGCCCGTAGCCCCGGCGATCGGCGAGCAGGAGCCGCCGCCCACGAAGCAGCGCAGCCACTGGTAGGAGTAGGAGGTCGGACCGTTATCCCAGGCGCCGTGCTTGGCGGTCAGGGTGCGTTCGACGACGGGCTGTCCTTCGATTTCCGGCAGGACCGTGTTGACCGGGACGAGCGCCGTCACCAGGGCGCTCGCCACCGAGGTCGCGGAGCCTTCGCCGCCCGCATTGTGGGCGGTGACTTCGACCTTCAGCTTGTGACCGACGTCGGCGGCCGTGAGTTCGTAGGTCTGGGCGGTCGCAGAGCCGATCGCGGAGCAATTCGCGCTAGTCGAGTCGCAGCGCAACCATTTGTAGGTGAAGGAGGTCGGGCTGTGGGTCCAGGCGCCGTTCGCCGCGGTGAGGGTCTGGCCTTCGACCGTGCTGCCGCTGATCGTCGGGGCGACGGAGTTGGTCGGGGTGGGAGGCTCGATGACCGCGGTCGGGTCCGAGGTCGCGGTGGCCGTGCCGCCGCTGGCGTGGGCCGTGACTTCGACCTCGAGCGTGTTGCCGACGTCTGCGGAGGTGGTCACGAAGGACGCGCTCGTCTTGCCGGAGACCGCCGCGCAGTTGGCGCCGGTCGAGTCGCAGCGCAGCCACTGGTAGGTGTAGAGGTAGGGACTGTTTTCCCAGTTGCCGTGGCTGGCGGTGAGGATCTGGTTTTCGACGGCGGCGCCTTCGATCGTGGGCTTGGTCAGGTCCACCGGGGCGGCGTATTCGATCGTCGCGGTGGGCGCCGAGCGGGCGGAGGCGCTTCCGACCGCGTTTTCGGCGGTAACTTCGACCCTGATCGTGTAGAAGGCGTCTTCGGTGGTGAGCACGTAGGTCTGACCCGTCGCGCCGGAGATCGGCGAGCACGAGCCGGCGCAGCGCAGCCATTGATAGGCGTAGGAGGTCGGCCCGTTTTCCCAGCTGCCATGCTTGGCGGTCAAGATATGTTCGACATCGGGCTGGCCTTCGATTTCCGGCAGGGCTGTGTTGACCGGGACAAGCACGGGCGCCGTCACCAGCGCGCTAGCCGCCGAGGTAGCCGACCCTTCGCCGCCGGCGTTGTGGGCTGTGACTTCGACCTTCAGCCTATGGCTGACATCGGCAGCGGTGAGTTCGAAGGTCTGCGCCACGGCGCCGCTAATCGCCGAGCAGCTGGCGCCGGAGGAGTCGCAGCGCAGCCACTTGTAGGTGAAGGAGGTTGGGCTGTGGGTCCAGGTGCCGTTGGCGGCGGTCAGGGTCTGGCCTTCGGTGGCTGTGCCGGAGATGGTGGGTGCAATCGAGTTGGTTGGGGCGGGAGGCTCGACGACCGCGGTCGGGTCCGAGGTCGCGGTGGCCGTGCCGCCGCTGGTGTAGGCCGTGACTTCGACCTCGAGCGTATGGCCGACGTCGGCGGAGGTGGTCAGGATGGACGCGCCGGTCCCGCCGGAGATCGCTGTGCAGGCATGCCCTTCGGAGTCGCAGCGCAGCCACTGGTAGCCGTGGGTAAAGGGGTTGTTTTCCCAGTCGCCGTGGCTGGCGGTGAGGATCTGGTTTTCGACGGCGGCGCCTTCGATCGTGGGCTTGGTGAGGTCCACCGGGGCGGCGTATTCGATCGTCGCCGTCGGTTCTGAGCGGGCGGAGCCGCTTCCCTTGGCGTTTTCGGCGGTCACTTCCACCCTGATCGCGTAGAAGGCGTCTTCGGTGGTGAGCACATAGGTCTGGCCAGTGGCGCCGGAGATCGGCGAGCACGAACCGGCGCAGCGCAGCCATTGATAGGCGTAGGAGGTCGGGCCGTTTTCCCAGGCGCCGTGCTTGGCGGTCAGGGTGCGTTCGACGACGGGCTGTCCTTCGATTTCCGGCAGCGCCGTGTTGACGGGGACGAGCGCGAGTTCCGTCACCAGCGCGCTTGCCGCGGACGTGGCCGAGCCTTCGCCGCCGGCGTTACGGGCGGTGACTTCGATTTTGAGCATATGGCCGACATCGGCGGGGATCAGTTCGTAGATCTGAGACGTGGCAGAGCCGATCGCCGCGCAGTTGGCGCCGGTGGAGTCGCAGCGCAACCACTGGTAGTCGAAGCTCGTCGGGCTGCGTGACCAGGTACCGTTGGCGCCGGTCAGGGTCTGGCCTTCGACGGTGCTGCCGCCGATCGTCGGCAGAGAGGTGTTGGTCGGCGGCAACGGCAAGACGACTTCGCTCGCTGCTGATGTCGCCGAGCCTTCGCCACCCGCGTTGTGGGCCGCGACTTCTGCCTTCAGCTTGTGGCCGACGTCCGTGGAGACCAGTTTGTACGTCTGGGACGTGGCGCTTCCGATCGCGGAGCAATTGGCGCCGGTCGAGTCGCAGCGCAGCCACTTGTAGGTGTAGGAGGTCGGGCTGTGGGTCCATGAGCCGTTCGTTGCCGTCAGGGTCTGGCCTTCGGTAGCGGTGCCGGAGATCGTCGGCAGCGAGGTGTTGGCCGGAGGCAGCGGCACGACGACTTCGCTTGCCAAGGACGTCGCCAAGCCTTCGCCACCGGCGTTGTGGGCAGTGATTTCCACCTTGAGCTTGTGGCCGACGTCCGCGGTGGTGAGTTCGTGGGTCTGGGACGTCGCCGAGCCGATTGCTGAGCAGTTGGCGCCGGAGGAGTCGCAGCGCAGCCACCTGTATATGAAGGAGGTCGGGCTGTGGGTCCAGGTGCCGTTCGTGGCGCTCAGGGTCTGGCCTTCGGTGGCTGTGCCGGAGATCGCCGGCAGGGAGGTGTTCGTCGGGGGCATCGGCTCGACGACAGCAGTCGCGCTGGATGTCGCCGAGCCTTCGCCGCCGGCGTTGTGGGCGGTGACTTCGATCTTCAGCTTGTGGCTGACGTCGGCGGCGGTGAGTTCGTAGGTCTGGGTGTCCGCCGAAGCGATCGCCGTGCAGTTGGTCCCGGAAGAGTCGCAGCTCAGCCACTGGTAGTCGTAGGAAGTCGGGCTGTGGGTCCACGTCCCGTTCACTGCGGTCAGGGTCTGGCCTTCGGTGGCGGCGCCGGAGATCGTCGGGGGAGAGGTGTTGGTTGGCGGCAACGGCACGACGACGGCGGTCGCCGCCGAGGTCGCGGAGCCTTCGCCGCCAGTGTTTTGGGCGGTGACTTCGACCTTCAGCGTGTGGCCGACGTCCGAGGCGCTCAGGTCGTAGGCGGCTTCCGTCGCGCCACCGATCGCGGCGCAGTTGGCGCCGGAGGAGTCGCAGCGCAGCCACTTGTAGCTGAAGGAGGTCGGGTTGGGGGTCCACGAGCCGCTGGTGGTCGTCAGGGTCTGGCCTTCGACCGCGCTGCCGGAGACCACCGGAGGGGTGCCGTTGACGGGTGCGTCGACGTAGCTGAAGCGGTCGAAGCTCGTGGTCGCGCTGGCCCCGTGCGAGGTCTGCACGGTTACGTCGACTTCGCCTTCCGCGTGGGCCGGCGTCGTCGCGGTCAGCTCGGTGCTCGAGACTTCGTGGAGCGCGGTTGCCGGGTTGCCGTCGAACTCCACCCCTTCGACATTGTCCAGGCGTTCGCCCCTGATCGTGACCGCGGTGCCGCCGGTGAGCGTCCCCTTCGGCGGTTCGATCGAGGCGATCGCCGGGTTGGGCAGGTAGGTGAAGCGGTCGCTGGCGGAGGTTGCGCTCGTGCCGCTGCCGTTGGTCACGGTGACGTCGACTTCGCCCGTGCCTCCCGGGGCGGTCGCCTTCAGCTCGGTCGAGGAGACTTCTTCCAGGTCGGTCGCGGGCGCGCCGCCGAACTTCACCGAGGTGGCGCCCGCCAGGCGTTCGCCGCCGATCGTCACGACGGCGCCGAGATCGCCTTCGTCGGGGGAGACCCCGCTCACCGCCGGCGGTGGGGCGAACGCGGTAAGGCCTGACGGAGTGCCGACCCCGGTCGGACCGTCGTAGCCGCTCGCCGCCTTGCAGATCAGCGCTCCGCCGCACTTGGCTTCCTCTTCTTCGGTCGTGCAGCCCGCGGTCAGGTTGCCGAAGTCGAATTCCTTGGCGCATTCGCCGTTGGAGCCGACCGTGATGTCGTGCAGGCCGGCCGAGCCGAGATTCCCGTAGAGGGTCTGCGCGGGGTAGCTGACTCCGCCGCTGCCGCCCGCGAGGGCGAAGACCGAGGCGACGATCGGCGAGGCGAGGCTGGTGCCGCCGGCCGTCGACCATTCGCCGCCCTGGTAGATGGCAACGCCGGTGAACGGATCGGCGTCGGCGGCGACATCTGCCGTGGCCCGCCTCCCCGCCGTGCAACCCACCGCTTCGGAGAGGCTCGTCTGCCAGGGCTGCGCGCTCAGGTGTTCGCTGCAGGCGCTGCCCCCCGCGCCCTCGCTGAATCCGGTGCTCGAGCCGTCGTTCCAGGCTCGCTCCGAGGACCAGGCGCCGCCGACCAGCGCCAGGCGGGTGCCGCCCACGGCGACGACGTGCGGGGACGAGGCCGGGTACTCCGGATGGCCGACGAACCCGGGATTGAGGCTGTTGTCCCAGTCGAGGTAGCCGTGATCGCCGGTCGAGACGGTGATCGCGATGCCTGGGTGGTTGTAGGCGGACCCCTCGACGCTGGGCTCGGAGGGCCCGCCGAATGAGTTCGAGATCTCGGTGGCGCCGAGGCGGGCGGCCGTGTTCTCAGCGGCTTCGAGGGAGGTGTTGTAGGCGTTGTTCCCCTCGACGAGGAGGATCTTGCAGTTCTGGCAGACGGCGTGAGCGGTCTCGACGTCGAGCGCGATCTCGCCGGCCCAGCCGCTGTTGGCCGCCGGCAGCGGGCTCGCGTTGCCTTCCTGGTTGACCTTCGTGAAGCAGCCGTTCGCGGTCGTGCATCCGGGCAGTCCGAATTCAGCGTCATACGTCGCGAGGTCGGCTTCCGCGGTCGGGTCGTCGTAGGCGTCGACGATCGCGATCGTCTGCGAGGACGGCGATTCGGTCGGCAGCCCGTAGCCGCTGTGCAGGTCCTGGGGGCGCAGTCCGTAGGGCCCGCTGGCGGCGCTCTGCGGCTCGACTTCGCGGTACACGGTCATCCCGATCGGCGTCGCCCGTTCGCGCGCCGCAGCGGTTCGCGGCACCAGCTTCAGGGCGAAGCAGGCCGCTTCGCCCTGCCCGGGTTCGCCGCAGAGCGGCTTCACCGTGTAGTCGGACGCGGGCAGCGGCCGGCTGACGGTCGCCGCTCCGGCGGCGCCCGCGGTGACGGCGATGGCGCCGGCCGCCAATGCGGCGGCCAGGAGCGCTCGGGCGAACCGGGACATCAGTGCTTTCCGCGGCCCTTGTGGCCGTGCTTTCCGCGGCCTTTGTGCTTCCCGTGCTTCCCGTGGCCCTTGTGCTTGCGGTGTTTGCGGTGATGCTTCTTGTGGGCCGGTTTCTTCGACTTGGGCATCGGCGCGGGCGCCGGCGTCAGGGCGGGCGCCGGGGTCGGGGCGGGGCTGGAGCCCGAGCCGGACCCGGGTTCCGGTTCCGATTCCGGTTCGGAGGTCAGGCTCGCCGCGGTCGACCACAGCTCTTCTCCGTGGCTGCCGTCGTTGGC
>Ga0210100_1000099_pt1 | contig 17849 bp, 13 predicted proteins | sample MayberryNW_TuleB_FD_185525 | JGI IMG/M metagenome (GOLD analysis project Ga0210100, IMG submission 185525) | Wetland microbial communities from San Francisco Bay, California, USA, that impact long-term carbon sequestration - MayberryNW_TuleB_D1... | ecosystem: Environmental > Aquatic > Marine >... | reverse complement strand
CAGTTCGCCTTCTCGGGCTCAGACACCGGCGGCTCGGGCGTCGCCTCCTTCGAATGCCGCCGCGACTCCACCGAAGCAAGCGCCTGGTCGCCCTGCGCCTCCCCGCAGAGCTATGCCTCGCTGCCCGACGGACCCCACACCTTCCAGGTGCGCGCCACCGATCGGGCCGCCAACACCGACGCCAGCCCGGCCACCTTCAGCTGGAGCGTCGACACCACCGCGCCGACGGCGACGATCGACGCCGGCCCCAGCGGGCTCACCAACGACGCCACCCCGACCTTCGAATTCCACTCCTCCGAGGCGGGCTCCAGCTTCGAATGCTCGATCGACACCGGGACCCCGTCCTGGGCGCCCTGCACCGACCCCGGCGCCGAGACCCCCGCGAGCCCGCTGCCCGACGGCAGCTACACCTTCCGCGTGCGGGCCACCGACGCGGCCGGCAATCAGGGATCTCCCGTAACGCGGTCCTTCGAAGTCGACACGAGTAGCCAGCCCACTCCTGAACCCAAGTCCGAACCGGTGAGCCCGCCGGCGAGCGAAAGCCCACCGAGCACCCTGGCGCTGCGCACGCCGGTCCGCCTGCTGAAGATCGAATACGACCTGCGCCACGGCAGCGCCCGCCTGCTGTTCGACGTCCCAGGCCCGGGCGCCCTCTCGGTTGCCACCCCGATACTGACCACGCAGAAGGCCAAGCGTTCCACGCAGAAGGCGGTGCTCTGGAGAAGGTCGCATCAGATCCAGTCGAAGACCGTCCACGTCACCCATCCCGGCAAGGTGAGGGTGCCGATCCGGTTGTCGCCCGCCGGCCGCAGACTGCTGCGCGAACACGGCCGCGTCAAGGTCCGCGTCAAGATCGGCTACAAGCCGAAGGGGGAGGCGACGATCAGCCGGATGATCGCCATCACCCTGAAGCAAAGTGGCCCCCAGCAGGCCAGCCGTACCCAGCATCGCCGGCGGCCGGGCTGATCCCGGCCGCCGGCGTCCCCGAGATCAGGGTTCGGAGATCGTCGCCAGGTTGTCGTCCCAGACGTTGTTCGACCAGGTGACCGACCCGGAGAAGTAGGCGCCGATCCCGTAGCTGCCGCCGTAGGGGTAGAGGCCGTTGCTGTCCGAGCCGCCTTTGCAGTACCAGTGGCCGCTTTCTTTGGTTTCCGGCGAGCCGAGGCAGCGGGCGATGTGATTGCCGGTGATCGTCGTCTGCGCCCCAGACGGGTTCGTGTTGTTCGCCTGGGGGTAGAAGACGTAGCCGCTGCCGGCGAGCAGGCTGTTCTTCACGGTGTACTTGTTTCCGCCGCCGCAGATCGTGTCGCCGAAGACGGTCGCCGTCTGGTTGACCTGGTTGATCAGGGTTGAGTGTTCGACCGTGATCGTGTCGGAGCAGACGTAGATGTCCTCCGCGTGGGCGCCGGAGTAGATCGAGGAGACGACCATGTAGGAATCCTTCACGGCGCCGCCGCCCTGCATGCACTCGTTGCAGTTGTAGAAGTAGTCGCGTTCGAGCGTCACGCCTTGGAAGCCGCGCACCGCCGCCTCGATCGTGCTCGAACCGCTGCCCTTGCCGCCCGCGGTGACGTTCTTGATCACGTTGCCGGAGCCGTTGTTGACGATCGCCGCGGAACCGCTGCCGGTTGCCGTCGGCACGATCTTCACGTTTTCGATCGTCACGTTGCTGGCGTTGACGGTGATCGAGCCGCTCACTTCCTTGTCCTTGACGACGCTCCCGTTGGTGGAGACGGTGATCGATCCAGACGGAGTGAGGCTGCCGGAGGCGCCGGTGTTGGTCGTGTCGGGATAGCCGCAGGTGTGAGGCGAGGAGTAGCAGTGAGTCGTGCCAGTTGGCGATTCTTCTTCTTTTTCTTCCTTGACGGCTTCCACGGTCCAGGTCCGGGTGGCGGGCGTCGCGTCGGTGTTGCCGGCCGGATCGGTGGCCCGCACCGAGAAGGTGTGGGAGCCGACGCCGAGGCTGGTGTAGGACTTCGGCGAGGAGCAGCTGCTCCAGCTGCCGCTGTCGAGCTTGCAGGCGAAGGTCGAGCCGCTCTCGCTGGAGGAGAAGGCGAAGCTCGCCGAGGTCGACGTGGTGCTTCCCGTCGGGCCCGAGGCGATGCTGGTTTCCGGCGGCGTCGTGTCGACGGGTTCTTCCGGTTCTTCGGGTTCCGCCGGCGGTTCGGCTTCTTCGGGTTCTTCCGGTTCTTCGGCGGCCGCCTGGACGGTAAAGGAGTGACGGCTTGAATCGACTTCGCCGTCGGTGTCGGAGACGGTCAGGGTCACGTACTTGGTGTCGGCGACCTGGAAGGTGAAGGGCAGTTCGCAGCCGTTGTGCGTCTCCCAGACGGTGCCGCCGCTCTGGTCTTCGAAGGCCCAGGCGCAGGTCAGGGGCGGGTCGCCTTCGGAGGCGGTGCCGTCGAAGGTGAGCGGCACGCCGACCTGCGCGTTCGCCGGCGGTGTCCAGATTGCGCGGGCGACGACGTTGGGCGGAGACGGTTCTTCGGGCGCCGGTTCTTCCGGGGTTGGTTCTTCGGGTTCTTCCGGCGTTTCGGGAGGCCGGGGCGCTTCTTCTTCGGATACCGGCGGTTCGGTCGGCACCGATTCGACCGGGACGCCTTCGGAGACCGGTTCTTCCGGCGGGGGCGTCGATTCCGGTTCTGGCTGCTTCGAGTGTTCGTGGCGCCAGTGGCCCGGCCTGCCGCGCTGGACGACGAGCCGGTCGGAGACGCCGATCCGCTGGAGGTTGCGGCGAGGGGCCTTGTGCGAGCGGGCGACGACGGCCTTGTGTCCGCTGAATACGCCGTCGGAGCGGGCAAGCGCCCAGCCGCCGCCGCCGAGCGAGGCGAGGGCGATGACGGCGACGGAGAGGGTGACGAACGGGCGGAGGGATCGATGAGAGGTTGGGCGAGGACGATTGTAGCGGGGGGCTCTTCCGGTCATATCCGAAAGCTCGACCGCTCCCTCTCGGGCGCTTACTTGATGTTGGTCACCTCAGACGGATGTTCTACCTCTGACGGTCTTTCACCATCGGGCATACCGGCGATCGGCCGCGCTGGATGGGTGAAATCCCGCGGTGCGCCGCAGCGGAGCGTTCAGGCGCCGTCAAAGCCGCGAACGGCGACAGCGGTGCGCTCGATCTGCTCGTCGGTGAGCGTCGGGAAGAGCGGCAGCGAGCAGCTCTCCCGCGCCAGCCGCTCCGCCACGGGCAGGCTGCCCGGCGTCAGGGCACAGTCCGCGTAGGCGGGCTGCAGGTGAATCGGAGTCGGGTAGTGAATCGCGCTCGAGACGCCCTCGCGCTCGAGGTGCTCGCGCAGAGCGTCGCGGGCCTCGGAGCGGACGACGAAGAGGTGGAAGACGTGGTCGCCGTGATCGGCCGGCGGGGGAGGGGCGAGCACCGCGCTACCCTCCAGCGCCTCGCGCAGCGCGCCGCCGGCACGGCGCCGTGCCGCGTTTGCCCTGTCGAGACGGCGCAGCTTGAGCCGCAGGATCGCGGCCTGCAGGGCGTCGAGCCGGTCGGTGCGGGCCGGCATCTCGTGGTGGTGGCGCGTCCCCTCGCCGTGCGAGCGCAGCAGGCGGATCCGCTCGGCGAGCCCGGCGTCGCCGGTGACGACCGCGCCGCCGTCGCCCCAGGCGCCGAGGTTCTTGGTCGGGTAGAAGCTGAAGCAGCCCGCGTCGCCCAGCGAGCCGGCCGGCCGGCCGCGGTAGCGGGCGCCGTGCGCCTGGCAGGCGTCCTCGACCACGGCGATGTCGCGCGCGCGACAGAGGTCGAGCAGGGGGCCCATCTCCACGGTCCGCCCGTAGAGGTGAACCGGGATCGCGCAGCGGGTCCGCGGGCCGATCGCCCGCTCGGCAATCTCCGCGGTGAGCAGCGCGGTCTCCTCGTCGACGTCGACCGGCACGGGCGTGGCGCCGGCGGCGCTGACCGCCTCGGCGGTGGCGATGAAGCTGTTGGTCGGGACGATCACCTCGTCGCCCGGCCCGATCCCGAGGCCGCGCAGGGCGAGCTCCAGCGCCGCGGTGCCGGAGGAGACGCCGACCGCGTGGGTGGCTTCGCACCACTCGGCGAACTCGCGCTCGAAGCCCGCGACCTCCTCGCCCAGCGTGAACGCCGACCGCTGGGCGACGTCGGAGACCACCTCGAGCAACTCGCCGAGCAGCTCCGGATCGGCGTTGTCGAGCCGGGTGAACGGCACCCGCTCGAGCGCGACGGCCCCGGCGGGCTTCACGCGACGCTCCGGTCGGCGGACGGTTCGAAGCCGAGGGCTGCGGGCGTCCCAGCCGGCGCCAGGGCGAGGTCGGCGAACACGGCCGCCGCCTCCTTGCGGGAGTGCACGCCGAACTTGGTGAAGACCGACGCGAGGTGGCTCTTGACCGTGCTTTCGGCGAGATAGAGGCGCTCGGCGATCTCGGCGTTGGTCAGGCCCTCGCCGACCAGGGCGAGCACCTGGTTCTCCCGGTGGGAGAGGGTCGGCCGCTCGACGCTGGCGCGAAGCTTGCGGGGCACCACCGACTGGCCGCTGGCGACGGCGCGAATCGTCGCGGCGAGCGTCAGCTCGAGGTTCGGCTCGAAGACCAGCGCGTCGGCGCCCGCGTCGAGCGCCCGGCGCACGGCGGCGCCGGTCGCCGGCTGGGAGACGACGATCACCGCGGCTTCGCCAGCTTCGCGATCGAGGCGTCGCAGCTGCGTCACCTCCTGGGGCACGTCGATGTCGCAGACCATCGTCACGATCGTCGACTTGTCGAGCGGCGACTCCGCCAGCGGGGTCCCCGGAGCGAGCGTCAGGGGCGGGGTGGAGCTGAGCTCGGCGATCACCGAGACGATCCGCTCACGCACGCCGTCGTCGGGCGCGACGACCACGGCTGAAGAGAGCTCGGCGCCAGGGAGGCGCCCCCGGCGCTGATCCAAGGTCGGCATGCAAGAAGAACGATGGGACGCGCCCCGAGCTTGCACGCCGGCGCAAGCCCGCCGCGGCCGCGGCCGTTGGTGGTTCGATGGCGGATTCCGCTTACCCGGCGACGGCGCCGGCCAATGAGGCCCCGCACCGCCTGATCGACGCCGTCGAGTTCGGCGAGGGCGCCGTCGTCCACTCCTTCACCAACCTCTACGGCTGCCGGATCGGCGCCCGCACCCGGATCGGGACCTTCGTCGAGGTCCAGCGCGGCGCGGAGATCGGCGCCTCCTGCAAGATTCAGAGCCACAGCTTCATCTGCGACGGCGTGCGGATCGAAGACGAGTGCTTCGTCGGCCACGGGGTCACCTTCGTCAACGACAAGTTCCCCCGCGCGACGGCCGCCGCCGGCGAGCTGCAGACCGAGGCCGACTGGGAGCTGCTCGAGACGGTGGTCGAGCGCGGCGCGACGATCGGCTCGGGCGCGACGGTGCTCGGCGGCGTGCGGATCGGCGCCGGCGCGACGGTCGGCGCCGGCGCGGTCGTCACCCGCGACGTGGCCGCGGGCGCGGTCGTCGCCGGCAACCCGGCGCGCGAGCGCCCGGCCGCCTAGGGCGGATCAGGGCGTTTCGGAAGCCGCCGGCACCTCGACCGCCGCCAGGTTCCAGCGGTCGCCGCTCGGCGCCGTGTCGTCGATCGACACGCTGGCGCCGGCCGCCGGCGTCGCTTTGGCCTGGCGCTGCGTCCAGAAGGTGTCGCCGCTGGGGCTGAGGAACTGGTCGACCAGTTCCTGGCCGGCGCCTGGCGTGCGCGCCTTGGCCGAGTCCCAGTCATCGCCCACGCCCCAGACCCAGCTGCCGGGACGGGTGGTGGTCAAAGAGACCGAGGGGGCCCCGCTGGCGGCCGAGCCAGCCGCGGTGGCCCCGTTGGCGCTCGTCTCGGCCCCCTCGAAGGCGGCCACCGCGATCGCCCCCTGATAGCCGCCGTTGGCCCGGGTCGCGGCGATCGTCGCGTTGGTCAGCTTCGCCGGCGCCACCGCCTGCCAGATCTCCGCCGTGCCCGCCTGGGCGTTGGCGCGGCGGCGCAGGGTCCAGGAGAGCCCGCCGCCGCTGACCCCGGTGACCGACTGGGCGCCGCTCGCGTTGGGGCCGTCGGAGGCGACGAAGGCGAGCAGCAGCTCGCCCGCCTGGCTCGTGCTGATCGCCGGTGAGGAGATCGTCGCGCCGCCCGAGCTCTGGTGGGCGCTGACCGAGGCGTCGAGGCTCAGCGGCGCGGGCGTGCCTTCTTCTTCGCCGCCTTCGGCTTCTTCTTCGCCCGTTTCTTCTTCGGGTTCGGCTTCTTCTTCGGGTTCTTCGCCGGATTCGCTCGGCGCCGGGAAGCGCACGAAGGAGGCGACCGAGGGCACGCCTTCGCCGTTGACGATGAAGAGCATGTAATAGCCGGGCGGGATCTCATCCCGGTTGGCCGGCATCTGCACGTCGATGCCGCCGCTCGTCTGGATGAAGCTCAGCGAGGTCGCCCGCGCGTTCTGGTCGAAGGCGTGGGTGACCGAGCCGGTGCGGATCAGCGAGACCCGGGAGATCGAGGCGCCGTCGGGCGTGGCGACGAACTGGCTCTGCCCGTATTCGCCGATGGCCGGGGCCGATTCGATCGTCGGGCGCGGACCCCTGAAGAGGTACGGAGGGGAGAAGATCTGGGCGCTGCGCTGGTCGGTGACACCGGGGTCGCCGCCGCCGCCCGCCACGTAGACCCGCCCGTCGGGCAGCAGCACGGCAACCGAGTGGTACAAGCGGGGAGCGCTCATCGCCGCGTAGGTGCGCCAGGCGCCGGTGCCTGGATTCCAGTCTTCGGCCTGGGGCACCGCGTGCGAGTCGACGAAGCCGGACTTGTCGGTGCCGCCGCCGGTGGCGAGGACGGTCCCGTCGGGCAGGTTGGTGAGGTTGAGGAAGCTGCGCGGGTATTTCATGCTGCTCGTCGGCTGCCAGATGGAGCCGGGCTGGTTCATGTCCAGCGTGTAGGCGGTGCTCGCCGAGTTGCCGGAGTAGCCGTCGTCGGCAGCGGAGCCTGCCTTGATGAAGCGGCCGGGGGCGTAGTTGGCGATGCTGCCGCCGTCGATCACCCGCCCGTCGATCGTCGTCCACTGGCCGGTCGAGAGGTCGAGTCCCTCGCTGGTCGTCGGCACCTCCGAGCCGCCGAGATGGACGATCCGCCCGTCGGGCAGCTGGTAGATGAAGGGGTAGATCGGCATCGTGTGGCTGGCGGCGGTGAGGCTCTGCCAGCTGTTGCTCGCCGGGTCGTAGAGCTCCGGCACGGCGACGATGTCGCCCGCGTTCTTGTTGTCGCCGGAGGTGACCAGGACCTTGCCGTCGGAGAGCGTCGTGCCGGTCGCGTACCAGCGCGGGTAGTGCATCGGCGCCAGCGCTTCCCAGGTCTGGCTGTGCCACTCGAAGGCGGTGAGGTCGGGGACGCCGAGCCCGCCCGAGGTCGAGGTGCCGCCGATCACGAGCACCCGCCCGTCGGCGAGCACCGCCTGGCCGGCGCAGAAGAGGTCGGCGGCGGCGTCGGGGATCTGGGTGACCGCGCCAGTGCCCGGGTTGAGGACGTACTGCTGGCCGCCGCTGGCGAAGTCGCCCTGCCAGAGCAGGATGCGCCCGGTGGGGAGCAGGGCGGAGTGGATCGCGACCGCCGGAAGCGGGATCAGCGGTCCCCATTTGCCCACTTCGCTCGGTTCTTCACTCGTTTCTTCTTCCGCTTCTTCGCCGCCTTCTTCTTCGCCCGATTCTTCTTCCGCTTCTTCTTCGCCTTCGCCCGATTCGCTTTCGCCAGCTTCCGCCGCCGGCACCTCGACCGCCGCCAGGTTCCAGCGGTCGCCGCTCGGCGCCGTGTCGTCGATCGACACGCTGGCGCCGGCCGCCGGCGTCGCTTTGGCCTGGCGCTGCGTCCAGAAGGTGTCGCCGCTGGGGCTGAGGAACTGGTCGACCAGTTCCTGGCCGGCGCCTGGCGTGCGCGCCTTGGCCGAGTCCCAGTCATCGCCCACGCCCCAGACCCAGCTGCCGGGACGGGTGGTGGTCAAAGAGACCGAGGGGGCCCCGCTGGCGGCCGAGCCAGCCGCGGTGGCCCCGTTGGCGCTCGTCTCGGCCCCCTCGAAGGCGGCCACCGCGATCGCCCCCTGATAGCCGCCGTTGGCCCGGGTCGCGGCGATCGTCGCGTTGGTCAGCTTCGCCGGCGCCACCGCCTGCCAGATCTCCGCCGTGCCCGCCTGGGCGTTGGCGCGGCGGCGCAGGGTCCAGGAGAGCCCGCCGCCGCTGACCCCGGTGACCGACTGGGCGCCGCTCGCGTTGGGGCCGTCGGAGGCGACGAAGGCGAGCAGCAGCTCGCCCGCCTGGCTCGTGCTGATCGCCGGTGAGGAGATCGTCGCGCCGCCCGAGCTCTGGTGGGCGCTGACCGAGGCGTCGAGGCTCAGCGGCGCGGGCGTGCCTTCTTCTTCGCCGCCTTCGGCTTCTTCTTCGCCCGTTTCTTCTTCTGGTTCGGGTTCTTCTTCGGGTTCTTCGGGTTCGGTCGCTTCGCCTTCCGCGGCAAGCACCTCGACCGTGGCGAGGTTCCACTGGTCGGCGGTCGGCGCGGTGTCGTTCAGGGTGGCCGCCGTGCCGCCGAACGGGGTGGGGGAGTCCTGGCGCTGCACCCACATCGTGTCGCCGGCGGGGGCGAGGAACTCGTCGACCTTGGTCTGGCCCGGGCCGACCGTGCGCGCGACGGCGCGGTCCCAGTCGTTGCCCACGCCCCAGACCTGCGAGCCGGCGCGCGTCGCCGTCAGGGTCGCCTTCGGTTCGCCGCTGGCGGCGCTTGCCGTCGCCGTCGCCCCGTCGGCCACCAGGTCGGCGCCGGTGAAGCCGACCACGGCGATCGAGCCGGGGTAGGAGCCGTTGCCGCGGGTCGCGGTCACGGTCGCGTTGGTCAGCGTCGCCGGGGCGTCGGCGGCCCAGATCTCAGCGGTTCCCGCCCGCCCGTTGGCGCGGGTCCGCAGGCGCCAGACGAGGCCGCCGCCGCTGACGCTGGAGATCGTCTGCGTTCCCCCTCCGGACGGCCCGTCGGAGGCGATGAAGGCGAGCAGCAGCTCGCCGGGCTGGCTGGTGCTGAAGGCGGGCGAGGAGATGCTCGAGCCAGCCGATTTCTGGTGCATGGAGACCGTCTTGTCGACGGCGAGCGTCGCCGCGGACGCCGGCTGGGCGCCCAGCGCGAGCGCCAGGGCAAGGCAGAGCAGGCAGAGCCGAGCTGCCCCCGCAAACCGCATATGAGTGGCCAATGGACGATTCACCCAGGTTCGTCCGGGTGTCTACCGGGGAGGACCCACCCGGTCAACAGCCAGGCTCCGGATGAGTACGAATTCCGTACTCCCTCGCCTTCCGGCTCAGGCGACGATCGTCAGCGCGCCCGGCTCCGCTCGCAGCGTCATCTCGGTCTTCTCGCCGATGTAGTCGCCGTCCAGAGCCCGGCCAGCGGGACGGCCCAGATTCGGTCGTCGAGCTCAAGCGTGTTGGCGCCCGAGTAGAGGACTACTCCTGCGGTGAATCGGGCGCCGAGCTTGTCGCGCAGGAAACGAAGGCCGGCGACGTCGGAGCGCCCGATTGACGCCGATGTCTTGACCTCCACGCCAGCAACGTCGCCGGCGATCGACTCGATGACGATGTCGACCTCGCGCTGTTGGGCATCCCGGTAGAAGAAGAGCTCCACGCGTGTCGACGCCCATGTCCTCTGCTTGACGAGCTCCATGGTGACGAAGGTCTCCAGCAGCGTCCCGGCAAGCTCACCCTGGTCTACGGCCGAAAAACGACGCCCGTCAACGCCGTTTAGCGCCGCGATCAGGCCGGTGTCGGAGACGAACAGCTTCGGTGTCTTGACATGGCGAGAGCCGAGGTTGCGCGACCAGGGCCGCAGGCGATGCACCAGGAAGAGCTGCTCGAGCATCCCGGTATGGGCCTTGATGGTCTTGCCATCCAGTTCCAGCTCGCTGCCCAGCCGATTGGAGGAGGCAAGGCTCCCCGAGCGCGCCGCCAGCAATTTCAGAAGCTCGGTCAGGGTTTCGGGGCTTACGCGCACGCGGCCCACAGCTGCAAGATCGCGGCCGACCACGGCCTGGACATATGACTCGAAGTAGCGGCCACGCTGTCGGTCTGTGCGCAGGCGGGCATCGGGGAATCCACCCCGCACGATGCGGTCGGCGTTCGCGGAGCGCCCGTTTGGCTCACCGCGGAGTCGTGGCGGCTTACCCGAAAGCAGCTGATCGATGAATTGGTCCTGGCGGCCTTCGATCTCGCCCTGCGAAAGCGGCCAGAGGTTGACGTACTCGACGCGGCCCGGCAGGGCGTCCGCCACCGCGCGGGCCGTGAGAACGTTCGCGGACCCGGTGAGCAGGAACTGGCCGCGTGCATCGGATGCGTCGACCACCCGCTTGATAGCCAAGAGGAGGTCGGGCGCGCGCTGAACCTCGTCGATCACGGCCGGCCTGTCGATGTCGGCGATGAATCCGTCGGGGTCGAGGCGCGCGACTTTACGAGTCGCCTCTTCGTCGAGGTTGTAGTAGTTGGGAACGATTCCTTCGCCTTGAAGGGCAAGGGCCAGGGTGCTCTTTCCCGCTTGACGCGGCCCCAGGAGGGCGCCCGCCCGGCTGCTGGCGAGGATGTCCCGAACCTCCGACTCGATGTGGCGCGAGATATACGCGATGCGAAGAGGTTAGCGGGCGGGACCGGATAATTCGGAGTTCAGGTGCCGGATAATTCGGAATTCGCAGCCAGGACGATTCGGAGTCCGTGGCTGAGCCGATCAGGCGACGATCGTCAGCGCGCCCGGCTCCGCCCGCAGCGTCATCTCGGTCTTCTCGCCGATGTAGTCGCCGTCGACCTGGACCGGGAAGGGGCGGGCGATGCCGTCCTTGGTCTCGGAGATCGACGTGACGGTCGCCTCGGCGACGTGCTCAAAGTGGTCGATGCGGCGGTGGCGGGCGGCGGGCCGCTCGGCGCTGAAGAGGCGGGTTATCAGGGTCGGCATGTCGCGCTGCGCGGCGCGCTGCAGGACGCCGAGGGCGAGCGTGCCGTCGTCGATCGCGACGTTCTCGCAGACCCGCACCGGGCGGCTGGCGAAGTAGGTGAAGGGGTCCGAGTTCTGGGCCAGCGCGGTGACGCCCTCGGCGCTCTCGCCGGCGCCGGTCCGCACCCGCAGCCGCACCGGGTTGACCAGGTACTGGCGGTAGAAGGCCGAGATCGCCGCCCAGCTGAAGTAGTACGGGCCGGCCATCGACTTCATCCGCGGGTGGGCGTCGACCCGCTTGACCACGGTCGCGTCGATCCCCGCCCCGCAGGAGAAGACGAAGTGCCGCCCGTCGACCCGGCCCAGGTCGATCCGCCGCGGCGCCCACTCGTCGGCCAGGGTCAGCAGGTGCTCGGTCGCGTCGACCACGTCGTTGGGGATGCCCAGCGTGCGGCAGACGACGTTGGTCGAGCCGCCGGGCAGCACCGAGACCGGCACGTCGGTCCCAGCCAGCCCGTTGACGACCTCGTTCAGCGTCCCGTCCCCGCCGAAGGCGACCACCACGTCGTACCCGTGGTCCCGCACCTCCCGCCCGATCTCCGTCGCATGATTCTGCGCCTCGGTGTCGACCGTCTCCACCTCGAAGCGCCCCTGCAGCGCATAGACCACCAGGTTCTTCAACCGGCTCGAGACCGTCGTCGCATACGGATTGACGATGATCAGCATCCGCTTCTTGGCGGAGCGCGCCCTACCCGGCCGTCTCATAGCGCACCACCTCTCCGTCCTCGACTTCGCGCACGCGCTCCTCGTTGACCAGAAGGTCGGCGTGGCCGATCACCTCTGAGAGGGTCAGGTAGGCCTGGGTGACGGCGACGTTGCCCCAGATCGCCTGGGCGATCTCGTAGGCGTTGCGGGGGCGCTCGGCGATCAGGCCGTGGATCTTCTCCTTGCGGCGCTCGTGCTTGGCGATCCGGTCGTCGATCAGGGCGACGTGGTCGGTTATCGGCTCGCCGTGGCCGGAGAGGACGATCTCGGCGGGCATCTCGCGGGTGCGGCGCATCGACTCGATGTAGGTGACGAGGGCCTGCGGGCGCTCCTCGGAGCCGTCGAGCGGGCGGCTGATCAGCGGGTTGGAGGAGATGTGGGCGATCAGGTGATCGGCGGCGAGCAGGAGGCGACGATCCTCGTCCCAGAAGATCGTGTCGGAGGGGCTGTGCCCGGGCCGGTGCAGCGCCTGAAGCACGCGGTCGCCGAAGGGCAGCAGCTGGCCGTCCTCGAGCGGCCGCGTCACCTCGGCCCGCGAGCCCCAGCCGCGGAAGCTGCGCGAGACGCTCTGCAGGGCGCGCGCCACGTCCTCGGGGATTCCGTTGCGCAGCATCAGGCCGACCGCGAACTCGTCCTCGCGCTCGGCGTCCTCGCTGAAGTTGGCCAGCCGTTCGGCGGCGATGCCGAGCGCCGCGAGCTCGGCGCCGGAGCGCTGCACGACGATCTCCGCCAGCCCGAGGTGGTCGATGTGCTGGTGGGTTATGACCAGCAGCTCGATGTCTTCGATCGCGTGGCCGCGCTCGGCCAGCTGGGACTGGAGCTCGTCGAGCGCCTTGCCGGAGTTCGGCCCGGTGTCGACGAGGGTCAGCGGCTCGTCCTCGATCAGGTAGCAGTTGACCCGCCCGACCGCGAACGGGGTGGGGATGCGCAGGCAGTGGATCCCGGCCAGCGCCGCCTGCTCGAGCGCCTGGTCCGGAGTGAGCGTCATGCCCGGATCAGGCCGAGGACCTCGTCGCGCTTCGCCTCCATGTCCTCGCGCGAGACCAGCGACTCGAGGTTGAGGCGCAGCAGCGGCTCGGTGTTGGAGGGGCGCACGTTGAAGTGCCACTCCTCGTAGTCGACCGAGATCCCGTCGAGGGTCGTCTGTCGGCCGTCGGCGTAGCGCTCGGCGATCGCCGCCATCTTCGCCTCCTGGTCGCCGACCTCGGAGTTGATCTCGCCGGAGATGAAGTAGCGCGAGCGGAACTCGGCCATCAGCTCGGCCAGCGAGCGCCCGTCGCGCGAGAGCAGCTCGAGCACCAGCAGCGCCGGGATCGTCCCCGAGTCGGCGCACCAGAAGTCGCGGAAGTAGTAGTGGCCGGAGACCTCGCCGCCGAAGACGGCGCCCTCCTCGCGCATGCGCTGCTTGAAGAAGGCGTGGCCGACGCGGGAGAGGTCGGAGCGCCCGCCCTCGGCGGCGACCAGGTCGGGGACGGCGCGGCTCGAGCGCGGGTCGTAGAGGATCGTCGCGCCGGGCTCCTTGGCCAGCGCCGCCCGCGCCAGCAGGGCGCAGATGAAGTCGCCGTCGCAGAACTCGCCGGTCCCGTCGATGAAGAAGCAGCGGTCGGCGTCGCCGTCCCAGGCGATGCCCAGGTCGGCGCCGGCGCCGCGCACCCGTTCCATGATCATCGCCCGGTTCTCGGGCAGCAGCGGGTTGGGCTCGTGGTCGGGGAACTCGCCGTCGGGCTCGAAGTACATCTCCTCCAGGTCGAGCCCCAGGCCGCTGAGGATCGGGCCGACCATCGGCCCCGACATCCCGTTGCCGCCGTCGACCACCAGCTTCATCGGCTTGATCGCGGCGGGGTCGACGAAGGAGAGGGCGTGGGCGCGGTACTCGTCCCAGATGTCGACCTCCTCGAAGGAGCCGCCGCCGGGCGCGTGGCCGAGGCCGGCGTCGACCTCGCGCCGCACGTCGCCGATCCCGGCGTCGCCGGAGAGCGCCAGCGCCCCCTCGCGGATCAGCTTCACCCCGGTGTAGGCCTTCGGGTTGTGCGAGGCGGTCACCATCGCTCCGCCGTCGAGCCCGCGCGACCCCACCAGGTAATAGAGCATCTCGGTGGCGACCATGCCGGCGTCGAGCACCGTCGCCCCCTCGAAGATCAGTCCGTCGCGCAGCTCGGCCGCCATCGCCGGCGCCGTGAGCCGCATGTCGCGTCCCAGCCCGACCCGCAACTCGCCCGGCCGCTTGCCGCGCAGCCGCGCCAGCACGCGGGCGAAGGCGCGGCCGATCGCGTGCGCGGTCGTCTCGTCCATCTGCTCGCCGTAGAGACCGCGGATGTCGTATGCCTTGAAGATCCCCGGCGGGGCCAGGACCTGCTGCTTGCTCAAAATGCCCCCTTAAGCGCCTCGTAGCTCTGCTCCAGCGTCTGCGGCATCACCCGCGTGTCGGCGATCACCGGCATGAAGTTCGTGTCGCCGCCCCAGCGGGGGACGACGTGCATGTGGATGTGGTGCTCGACCCCGGCGCCGGCGACGCGGCCCTGGTTGAAGCCGACGTTGAAGCCGTGCGGGTCATAGACGTCCTCGAGGCGGCTCATCCCCCGCTGGGCGAGGGCGATCATCTCGGCCACCGTCTCGGCCGGCAACTCCTGGATGCGACCGATGTGCTCATAGGGCGCCACCATCAGATGCCCGTTCGTGTAGGGGAAGAGGTTGAGGATCACGAAGGCGCGCTCGCCGCGGTGGACGATCAGGTTCGCCTCGTCGTCCTCCTGCGCCGGCTTGACGCAGAAGATGCACCCCTCCTCGGTGTCCTTGGCTGCGTCCTTCACGTAGGCGAGGCGCCAGGGCGCCCAGATCCGAAAGTTGGCCACAGCCGCCCATCCTATTCGGGGACGTGCCGTCCCTTGGGTACCACCCGTGGCCCCTAAAGCCCGGCACGTCCCCGGGCGCCCGGACGTGCCGTCCCTTGAGTACCACCCGTGGCCCCTAAGGGGCGGCACGTCCCTGGGCGCCTGGGCTAGAGCCAGCCGCGACGGCGGAAGTAGGCGACGGTTCCGCCGAGGAGGAGGAGCATCACCGCGATGATCACCCAGAAGGCGGCGATGCTGTGCTCGCCCGGGACGCCCGAGTTCATCCCCCAGATGCTGGCGATCAGGGTCAGCGGCAGGATCACGACGCTGATCGAGGTGAGCACGCGGAGGATGTCGTTGAGTCGGTGCGAGATCACCGACTCGTTGGTCTCGCCCAGCGCCTCGACGACCTCCTTGTAGTTCTCGAGCATGTCCCAGATCCGCTCGTGGGCGTCGACGATGTCGTCGAAGTAGATCTCGAGGTCGAGGTCGGTCGCCAGGTAGCGCTGCTTGACCTTCTCGAGGTCGCGCAGCACCGGGCGCTGCGGACGGATCACCTTGCGGAAGTTGATGATCTCCTGCTTGACGTTGGAGATGTCGCGCACGACTTCGGCCGAGCGCCCCTCGAAGATGTCGTCCTCGAGCGCGTCGAGCTTGTTGCCGATCTTGCGCAGCATCGGGAAGCAGTAGTCGAAGCTGTCGTCGACCAGCCGGTAGAGCAGGTACCCCGAGCCGCGCGAGAAGAGCTGCTCGCGCAGCTCCTCCTTGGAGCGGCAGCGCTCGAACAGGTACTCGACCGGCTGCAGCGGCTGGTTGGGGATCGTCACCACGTAGCCGGGGCCGACGAAGAGGTCGAGCTCGCCGGTGCCCAGCCGCCCCGCCGCCGGGTCGAAGACCGGGAAGTGCAGGACGATGAAGAGGTAGTCGTCGTAGACGTCGATCTTCGGCCGCTGGTTGCGGGAAAGCACGTCCTCGAGGTCGAGCGCGTGGAAGTCGAAGTTCTCTTCCAGCCAGGCGCGCTCCAGCGCGCCGGGGCGCTCGATGTTCACCCAGCGCAGGCCGGAGGAGTCGATCTGCTCGACCCGCGGCGTCTGCGGCTCGGCCTGGGAAGCGGGCCCGATCAGCTCATCGCGCCGCGCTGCCCGTCGCAGCCTCGGCTTCGGAAGGTTCGGCATCGCCGGCGCCGATCATGTCGTGAGGCTGGATGGGCATGGTGACTACAAGGTTAAACGTGCGGCGGGCCTCTCGATGGGCGATCTGTTCCAGCGCGTTCCTTTGTGACCCTTGCACGCGGCGATTTCGGCCCCGGCCGCTGCTATAGTCGCCCGCACATAAACGCCACATCAAGAGGGGTGGAGGGAACTGGCCCGTAGAAGCCCCGGCAACCACCTCGGACCTAGGTCCGAGACAGGTGCCAACTCCAGCAGGTCAAGTCAAAGGCCTGGAAGATGTGGGGGGATGTCCGACCGGACCTTCGCCCCACAGGCGGAGGTTTTTTCTTGGCGGCGACCGAGAAGGAAGAGAGAGTCGGATGTCTGTTCAGAACTTGAAGTGCAAGGAGTGCGGGACCACCTACGACCTGGGCGCCCACTTCGCCTGCGAGAGCTGCTTCGGCCCGCTGGAAGTGGCCTACGACCACTCGGCGCTCGACCCGGCCGAGGTGAAGCGCAAAATCCAGGCCGGCTCGCAGGGGATCTGGCGCTACGCCGACTTCCTGCCCTTCGACGGTCGTCCCGGCGACCCGCTGGAGCCCGGCTTCACGCCGCTGCTGAAAGCCGACCGCCTCGCTGAGCGGCTCGGGCTGGAGGCCGAGGTCTGGATCAAGAACGACGCCGCCAACCCGACCCACTCCTTCAAGGACCGCGTCGTCGCGGTCGCCGTCGCCAAGGCCCGCGAGCTCGGCTTCGAGACGGTCGCCTGCGCCTCGACCGGCAACCTCGCCAACGCGGTCGCCGCCCACGCCGCCGCCGCCGGCCTCGACTCCTACGTCTTCGTCCCCTCCAACCTCGAGGAGCAGAAGCTGCTCGCCACCGGCGTCTACGGCACCAACCTGGTCGGCGTGCGCGGCAACTACGACGACGTCAACCGGCTCTGCACGCAGCTCGCCGAAACCCGCCCCTGGGCCTTCGTCAACGTCAACCTGCGCCCCTTCTACGCCGAGGGCTCGAAGACCCTCGCCTACGAGACCGCCGAGCAGCTCGGCTGGCAGCTGCCCGACCGGGTCGTCTGCCCGATCGCCTCCGGCTCGCTCTTCACCAAGGTCGGCCGCGGCTTCCAGGAGTGGCTCGACATCGGCCTGCTCGAGGGCGAGCTGCCGGTCTTCAACGGCGCCCAGGCGCAGGGATGCAGCCCGGTCGCAACGGCCTTCGCCGAAGGCTGGGACGTCTGCAAGCCGCAACGCCCGGAGACGATCGCCAAGAGCCTGGCGATCGGCGATCCGGCCGACGGTCCCTACGCGGTCGAACAAGCCCGCCGCACGGGCGGCGCGATCGACGCGGTCAGCGACGGCGAGATCCGCGACGCGATCCGGCTGCTCGCCGAGACCACCGGGATCTTCACCGAGACGGCCGGCGGGGTCACCGTCGGCGTGCTGCGCAAGCTGGCCGAACGCGGCGAGATCGGCGCCGGCGAGCGGGTCGTCGTCTACATCACCGGCGAGGGGCTGAAGACGCTCGACGCGACCCGCGATAGCTTCCAGATGCACGAAATCGACCCCGCCCTCGAGAGCTTCGAGGCCGAGTTCACCCAGGAGGTAGCCGTCTGATGCCAGTCACCGTGAAGATCCCGACCCAGCTGCGCGCCGCCACCGATGGCGAGGCCGAGCTGGAGGTCAGCGGCGCGACCGTCGGCGAGGTGCTCGACGCGGTCTTCGAGGCGCACGACGGGCTGCGCGAGCGCATCACTCAGGACGGCGACCTGCGCCGCTTCGTCAACGTCTACGTGGCCGGCGAGGACATCCGCTTCCAGGACGGGCTGGCGACGGCGATCGACGATGGCGCCGAGGTCACGATCCTGCCCGCGGTGGCTGGTGGTTGAGCGGGCATCCCGGCAGGGGTTCCGCTTAACTTTTTCGGTGGAGACGGGTCAGGCTGCCGCCTCGCGGCTCACGACGAAAAAGTACAAGACGCTCCACCCCTGCCGGGATGCCCGCTAAGCCTCCTGTCGCGATCTTGTGCGGTGGTCGCGGGACGCGGCTGCGGGAGCGGACCGAGACGATTCCCAAGGCGCTGGTGGAGATCGGGGGGAAGCCGATCCTGTGGCATGTGATCGGGATCTATGCGGCGCAGGGGTTTGAGGACTTCCTGCTTGCCACTGGGTATCTCGGGGAGGCGGTGGCGGAGTTTGTGGCGGGGGA